>ERZ650308.2004-NODE-2004-length-10235-cov-3.619253_pt1 | contig 10235 bp, 11 predicted proteins | sample MGYA00376244_ERZ650308 | MGnify/ENA primary metagenome ERZ650308 (study PRJEB26733, sample SAMN07839295) | wastewater metagenome | biome: small river; feature: stream; material: water | place: USA: North Carolina | collected 2016-04-26 ...
ACCTTGCCCGCCTTGACCAGCTTGGACAGGGCTTCGAGTTGCTCGTGGATCGAGGTGAGCGGCTTGTCCTTGCTGGGGTCGAAATAGGCCATGCCAAACGCAGGCACATGGCGCTCGGGCCAGTGGATTTGGTACAGGTCGATCACGTCGGTTTGCAGTCGGCGCAGGCTGGCATCGCACGAATTGAGGATGTCCTGCCCGGTCATGCCCGAGCCTTCGCGGATCCAGGGCATGCCACGCGAGGGGCCGGCCACCTTGGTGGCCAGCACCAGTTTCTGGCGGGCACCGGGGTTTTTGGCCAACCAGTTGCCGATGTAGGTCTCGGTGAAACCGCAGGTGGCTGCGGTGGCAGGCACGGCATACATCTCGGCGGTGTCAATGAAGTTGATCCCAGCTTCCAGCGAGCGGTCCAGGATGGCGTGCGAGTCGGCCTCGTTGACTTGCTCACCAAAGGTCATGGTGCCCAGGCAGATGGGGGTCACTTGCAAGTCGGATTGTCCGAGTTGAACGGGTTTCATGGGGTTTCCTGTGTGGTTTTTTGAATCGGTGGCGGCACCCACCGCCCTGTTGGCGCTTATTTTGTCATGCCAAACCCGACGCACGGGCCTCTTCTTGCAGGCGCAAAACACGGCGCTGCACCTTGCCGGTGGTCGTCATCGGCAGTTCGTCGCGGAAGGCGATCTCGCGCCCGTGCGGGTGGTTGGTGTAAGGCGAGGCCAGATACCACAGCTTGACTTCCTTCATGCGGTCTTCCCTTCGTGCTGGTTGGTGAAAGCCAATCGGAAACTCGCGGGGCTTAGCCCTCACGCCTTTGTCCGATAAATGATAGATGGAACCCATCGACGGCTCGCGTCCGTATAGCTCTAGGTGTTCGTCTTCATCCACGCCACTTTCCTTTCCAGATTGTGAACAGCGTGCGCTTGCCGTTCGGGTAAACGATGGCGTTGGTGCGCGACCACGCCGACTGGCCCTTGTTGTAGCCCTGGTCCAGCGACCCCATCACCCCGACTTGGTAGGCCCCGTCCTGGATGCCGGCGACGTGGCTGTCGGCCACGATGCACTTGCGGCCAGTGCGGGCGAACCCAGCTAGGCTGCCCTTTGCCCCGTTGGCCCCCCGGTGGCCGTGCATGGCAAGCTCGATGCCACCCCCGGCGTCAGGACATACGATGTATTCCTCGTCATCCCGGAGGAACCGGACGCCCGCCAAGCGTATGTGCGAATTTTGGAACGCCCACTCGACCGAGTAGAAGTTCCGGTCTTGCCGCTGCATGGCCGAGTAGGCAGCGAAGTTAGCCTTCAGGAAGAAAGGCGCGTTCTCCGGGTCTAGGCGGAAGTCCGCTTCTTTCAGCCACCGCTCGAAGGCTTGATCGTGGTTGGACGCCACGACAAGGCTCTCGCACCAAGGCCGAGAAGCATTGGCGAGGAAGCAGGCGGCTTCATCGACCTCAGTCTCCACCGACCCTTGACCGTCGATGAACTTCTGAAAGCCCTTCCAGCTATCCTTGGCGTCGTGGTGGTTGCGCGAGCGGAAGTCGAGCGTATCGTGGAAGACCTGACGCAACGGGCGCAGCGTGTCCAGGATGCCGCCGTCTCCCCAGGCCAAATCCTCGATATCCTTCTCCATGTGGCGGGCGTGGATATCCCCCCACACGATGGCCTCGGGCCGGTGGCCTTGCGTCACCACGCCGTTCTCCACCTTGTAGTCCAGGTCGTAGAACGTGCCTTCGCTGTCGGCGTTGATCTGCCTGACGAACCAATCGCCCTCCGGCGTGACCTCCACGATCAGCGCGCCGTAACCGTGGTGGAACTCGGCCTTCTGCCCCGCCTTCTTCTGGATGTAGTTACGCAGGGTGACGGTGCCGCTGGTATAGATCAGCTTGGTGCCGGCGCCCTTGGGGCTGGCGATGGAGCGCATGGCGAACTTCACATGCGGAATGATGGTGCTGTCCCGGCCAGTGTAGCTTTCCAGACCGCTGATGGGGTTGACAGCGGTCGGCAGGATTTGAAGCTCCCCGCACCAGACCAGCCCCGGCGCAAGCTCTACTCGCTCGTCCCGTAGGTATGGCCGAACCGCATCATCCCACCACTCGTCGTCGCTTTGGACTTCACGCGAAGTCTTCTTCTGGTCCTTGACATGCGCCGACTTGTTGTAGGTGAACGAACCCACCATCACCCGGCCATTGCGAAAACCCGAGTAGGTGTGAAGGTTCGCCCACAACTGGGGATGGACGCTGGTATTGTTCTGCGCGCTGGTCAGGAAGTAGACGGCGGTTCCCGTAGACGGAAGGGGCATCTTGACCCGTCCCTTCGCCTGGACCTCGCCATAGGTATCACGTGATACCTGCGTCATTCGGCGCCTCCTTCAAGCCGGGCCAGACGTTCCTGCCACGCCCGGCGATTGGCCGCGCGTTCCTCCGCGAACTCGTCCTCGCCTTCGAGGGGTTGCAGGATGTTGACGTTGAACTGGGCGAACAGGGTATCCCATTCGCGGTTCGGTTGCAGGGGGCGCGTCATGGCAGTTCTCCTTCCGGTTCATAGACGTATTCGCGGCACAGCTTCAGGAAGTCCTCAGCCGGGATGATGACCACCCAGGGCTTGTTATTTTTCCGGTGGAAGATCAGCGGCGTGTTGCCCGGCTGCTTGTCCCGGTTGGCCTGTTCCAGCGCCGCCCACATGGCGAACTGCTCGGTGCGCTTGACCTCCACGTGGAACCCGTCCATGTCGTGGACCACGTCGGGGCTGTCCCCGCCCCCCGAGAATTGCTGGCCCCGGCGGGCGGTGAAGCCGTGGGCACGAAAGAGGGCGGCGACTTCCCGCTCCCCCACCTTGCCCTTCTCCTTGGACATTTTAGCCATACCGACGGCACCGATTGTTGATCTCGCAGCCGTCCCGAGTGCATTGCTCCCGGCACTTCTGGGCTCTATTAAAGTCCCGCACCCCCACCGCTAGGGATATGACGAGGACCACGACTACCCAGGCCGACAGGGCGGCGAGGAAGCAGAGCGCAAGGTCATGGCCGCTCATTGATCGCACTCCCGAGGATACTGGGCGCACCACGGCTCGCCGCAGTTCTTGGCGCAGGGCCGAGGCGTGGCCGCGTCGAAGTCCCTGTGCGCCTTGTTGGACAGCAGGGCGGTGACGACGAAGCCCACCACCAGAACCCCCGCCAAGATCAGAAAGATAGTCATGCTCCACGTCCCCTTAATGTATATACTACTTCTTATACCTGTCCCCCTCCCAGGCGTCAACCTTTATCGGCCACCCCGCAGCCCAGGGACCGGGGCACTCGACCATCAGTTCCTCGAACTCGTGCATGGACCCGAAGCCGATATCAGGCTCGGTCACCACTTCGTCATACACGGTAAGAATGATGGGGTAGCCGTGGCGCTCGACCCGCTTGATGATGGGGACGAGTATCTGGCGGCTGGTGGCCTGGGTCACGTTCTCCGTCAGCTTCCCGCCATACGTCGTGACGCGGCGCCATTCGCCCTCCTTCATCGCCATGTAGGTGATCTTCGGCACCGGCTTGCACCGGCAATCCCCCGCTGCACATTCCTCGCTCAGATCGGGCTGGTGCCACGACGGCATACCCATGCGGATTTGTGGATCGTAATACCAGATACGCTTGCCATCGGGCAGCGTGCAGGCGAGCCAAGCGTCGATGCGCTGGTAGGCTATCTGGCGATAGGTAAACTCCTTGCCCTTGCCTGTGGCCGCGTCCTGGTCCGAATACACGGCGCTCAGGGCGGCGGCTTCCAGGCCCTTCCACAGCGCCACCACGGCGGGGTGCTCCGCCCGCCACGCCTTGCATATCTCGATGATGCGCTCGTCCGTATGGCGCCCCGAGTTGTCGAACTTCAACCACGCATTGAGCGCGCCCTGATATCCGAAGGACAGTTCCCCGGTCTTGCCGTCCTGCCGCTCGGCGGGGTGGGTCTTCTTGGTGACCGTGCCATCGGGTAGGTTGTGGATTTTGTCGCCCATCAATTCGTAAATCTTCTTGCCTTCGCGGAAGGCGTCGATCTTCCATTCCTCCCCGGCGAGGCACGCCAGCAACACGGCCTCGATGGACACCAGATCGCCCGCCAGGATGCGCTTGCCCTGGGCTGCCTGTATCCAGTGGCGGCTTGCCTTGGCTACCGCCTCCATGGCCCCGCCTTCGTAGAGCAGGTCGAGCCACGCCGGGTCGCGCCACATGATATCGCGGACAAGTTGGTCGGGGTCTAAGCCCTCGTAGCCCTTCTTCAAGTTCAGCGGCTGGAACCCGGAGCCGGTGGGGCGGCCTGTCATAGCGCCGTGGTAGCGGGACTGGAACCGGGCGCGGCCATCCCTGCCCGCCTGCCGGGCCATGGCGTCCAGCTTCTTGGTGCTGGCCTTGCTGACGGCTAGGCGAAGCTCTAGCGCCCGCCGTGCTGGTCCCTGGGGGACGCCCTTGCCTGGGTCTTCCAGCAAGTCGGTGATGACCGCCGCCTGCATGTTCTCCAACGGGATGCCCTGCTCAGCAAACCACGGGATCAGCTTCTTCGTTTGGGTTGGCCGGAGCCCGGTGATTTCCTCGAACTCGTTGACCAGTTCCTCACTGCGCTTGGATACTACGTCTTCGGCGGCGTCGATGCCCTTCAGGTCCAGGCCCAGGCCGCGCAGGTTCATGCGCAAGTCCAGGTGGTAAAGCTCTTGTTCTTCCTCGGGAAGCTCGCCCAGGTATTCGCTGATAACCTGCTCCAACAGCACGTCGCGGTCGCAGTAAACGGCGAAGGCTTCCAGGTCCTCGACCGGAATAAGCGTCTCTGCCGTCTTCAAGTTTAGCTTGCAATACTTGGTGATAAGCCGGGAGCCCTGCGGGTCCTTCCCCTCGTAGTCCAGCGCCTTCGCCAGCGTGTCCAGGGCGGCAGGTAGGGCGAAGTAGCAGGCGGCGGCCATGCTGTCTTCCCACTGCTCGACGGGAATAGGTATCCAGCCGTAGCGGGCGACCATGACGTTCGCCCAGATCGAATACTCGAACGATGAATTGTGCGCCTCAACGGCGGCGCCTTCAAGGATAGCCGTCATCAAGTCCAGGGGCATAGGGGCGGGCTTGGGCACCCAGTTGGCGGGGTCTACCCAGTCCAGGTATGCCTCGCGGGGCATCCACCGTTTACGCGGGTGATGGTCGATGCCATAGCAAAGCACGATGATGCCAGTGGAGGGGTGCTCGCTGTAGACCCAGGTCCCGACCTTCGCCAGATCGGCGTAACTCCGCGTCTCGAAGTCAATGGATACTCGGCGCGCTGCCATGCTGGCCCCCAAATGAAAAGTGCCGGGCTCTCACCGGCTCCGGGTCGATGGAAGACCCTACGTTCGCTCGCCTCGGCTGGGTTAGCCCCGGCGGCGTCGTCCACCATCGGCACCAGCCGCGCCCGCCCGTTGCAGGGGCTTGAACGGGTTGGCCTGGGCCGACGTGAGCCGGTCAGCTTCCTCGCCGCGCGTCATCTGATACGCCTTGAGGTAGGTCTTGATCGTGCGCGAAGTGACCTGCCGCTTGCGCCCGTTCTCGATCACGTCGTCGGTGCTTTCGCGCGCCTTGAACGTGACCGCCACGATGCCGTAAGACCCGTTGAAGACCTCCGACTGGCGGGCGACCTCGATACGCTCGGCGTCGGGACCGTAGACGGCGATACCCCCCGACCCACCTTCCGCGATCTTCACCCCGGCGTGGTTGTAGATGGTGTTCATGCGAAGGATGAACTTGCCCTTGTAGGCGTCGCCCTCCTTACCCTTGGCCGCGCGAGCCTTCGCCAACTCGTCCCCGTCCAGGAAGGGGGAGAAGTAGCCCGCGTCCTGATTGAAGAACGCATCCCCGGCGGCCTTGCCGAACTCCGCCGCCATCGCGTCGGCCATCAGTTCTTCGATGGTGTCCCGGTCCTCTGCGCTGAAAGCCATTTCCGCCTTGTAGGCAGGCTCGCCCGGCTTGCTGCCCGGCTTCGGGTCCTGGTAGGCGTTCGGGACGAACAGGTGCAGATTGATACCACGCGCTTCCGGGAGGGTGTGGGTAGTGGTTTTGTTTTCGCTCATGCTATGCTCCACTTCGTTTCACTATGGTCACTCGACAGAAACTGTATATACGCTCAGGCTGGGGAAGTCAAGCCTATTTCTTCGCCACCGGCTTGAACAACGACTTGGTATTACGCGATACCTCGGGCCGGTTGTCGGTGTCGCGGACGACGTTCAGCCGCCCCTCGGGCTTGAAGGCGTGGCGGGCGGTGAACGTCTTGCCCTTGGGTAGCTTGTCGATCTGGGCCGGCGACTTCAACTCCGGCACTGTCAGGGCGTCAGCGCCGAACTCGCGCTTGGCAAGGTCGATGAAAGGAATGGTGACTTCCCCAACCTTCACTTCACTCGGCCATACACGGTCGGCCTTGCCGGTGACTTGCTTCAAGCCGGGGACCTTCGTGCCCGCCGCGAACAGGTCGCCAATGGCCTTGTTGTTGGCCGTGTTCATGGTCTTGATCCGGTCGAACAGGTCCCACATGCGGCTCCGTTCCTCGGGGGTGAAGCCCTCGATGCCTTCCTTCTCGTATCGCACCAGATAGCCCTCCAACTGTTCGAGCCGCCCCGTCAGGGCCGGGCACTTCTTGTGACGCACCGGACAGAACTGGCAATGTTCCCCCGGCACAGGATCAGGGACCTCGTAGGCGCCGTCAGGCCCCGGCTTCATCGTCGCCTCGGCCCGCTCCATGGCCGGCACCAGCTTGCCCGATACCCAGTCGTCCAGCCATTCCGTTGCGACGGTCCAGGTGCGGTGCGGCCCCTGCCAGTGGGCGGCCCTGGGCTGCACGATATGGATGACGACCGTGTCCACCGTGTTCCATAGGCCCAGCGTCTCGACCGCACCCGCCGCGTAGTAGAGGCCCTGCGGGTTGTCCACGGCCTCCACGATCACGCCTTGCCCATGCTTGTAGTCCCACACGTGCAGCGTCTTGGTGGCCTCGTCCAGAAAAATGAAATCGGACGTGCCATAGAACAGGCGATGGATCGTCGGGCAGTGGAACTTGCGCTCGATCCACGAGTTACCCTGGTTGCGGTCGGGGTGCGTCTTGCGGATCAAGCTCAGCCACTCGTCGGCGGCGTCGGTCATGTCCTTCGTGATCTCGATGACCGGGACGTTAGGCCGTAGTGACTTGTCCTCCGCCACGTATCCGATGCCGGTGGGCGTGACATATCGTGGCCGGGCGCCGAGAAGCATCCAGGCTTCGATCCCCTCGGTTAAGCACGCCTCGATGACAGTGTGGGCGGCTGTCCCCTCGCTTGCGAACTCGCTTTCGTCCTCGTCCTCGGGTTTGGCACCAAGGGCAGCGAATATGGAAAAAGCGCAGGCTTCCCATCGCTTCATGCCCGAGGCACCGAGGGGGCTATGCGCCCCCAAGATGACCCCGTTCATGGTTAGGCCGCCTTTCCTGCGTCGCCCTCGACTTCCCATTTCAGGGTATCCAGGAATTTCTGGCGGAGGTTCGGCGGAATTTCCGAGGCGTTCTTCACCTGGAAGTCTTCCTTCAGCACCTGGATCACGAGCCCAGGGTTGCCCAGAGCCGCCGCCGCATCGCTGCACGCCTTCGCCAAGTCGGCGTCGGTGATGACCGGCTGGGTCGGCGCCTCGGCTGCGGTGTTCCGCCGACGACGGCCCTCGGTGGGCGCCTCCGCCTGGGCTGCGCTGGCCTGGGCTGGCTCGGTGGCCGCAGACGTGGCTTCGGCAGTGCCCCGGCGCTTGCGCGGTGTGGAGGCTTCCTGGGCGGTCGTGGTATCGCGTGATACCTCGGCCTGGGCCGGTCGATCAGCGACGACCTGACGGAACAGCGCTTCCACCGCTTCCACCGCCGCTGACAACTCGGTCCCTTCTTCCGCTTCCAGGAACACCGTCACGCGTTGCGGGCTCCCGGTCAGGTGGGAGGCGGAAAGGCTGACGATCTTCAGATTGACATTCATGCTAAGTCCCCTTGCGTTAAGCCCGTGCATTGTATCTACGTTAAGCCGGGCGGTCAAGTGCCTCGTAGATATGAGCGTCTTTTTGCACCGCCCTGGCGATGATACGCTCGTCCAGCGTGCCCGGCACGATAGGCAAGTGCGCTAGAACATACTCCCCCTTCTGGCCTTGCCGGTGCAAACGGTCAACCGTCTGCTCGATCCGGCCCGGCACCCAGTCGGGTTCCATCAAGACGCAGTCCTGCGCGGCCACCAATGTCCAGCCTTCCCCGATAACCTGGGTCTGGCCGAGGATGATCCGGCACCCCGCGTCCTGCATGAACTTGTCGGCCTCGGCTTGGCGGCGGTTGGCTGACGTGCCGCCGTCCATGTAGGCCAGCCCATACTTGCCGAGGCGGGCTTTGGTCGCGGCCAACACCGACTGATGATGCGCTGTAACCAGCAGCTTCTCGACCCCTGACTTCATAAGCTCGTCAATCAGGTCGCAGATAGGCTCGACCTTCGCCTCCCCCAGCAGCCGGCGGGCGGTGCTGATATCCCCGTCGATGGGTATCTCCATGTCGAAGTCCCCGTCAGTGGCCTCGTAGAGCTTGGAGATAGTGCCCCACCCAGGGTGGCGGAGGGCTTGGCGAATGTCCGACGTAAGCTCCAAGGGCTCCATGCTGTAGCGCTTCGGGGGAAGCTGGGGCAGCACTTCATCCTTCGTCCTGCGGATCATGAACGTGCCCCGCAGTCGGGCTTGTAGCTCGTCCAGGTTCCTCGGCTGGTTCCGCACCTTGTCCGACCAGTGCAGCTTCGACACGGTGCCCCCGACTTGGGGGTCGAAGACCATGCCCCGCACCATGCCCCCGCCCTCGCCGTAGTAATGGTTGCGAAAGGCGTCCAGGCTCATGCGGTCGATGCTGTCCCAGTCCAGTAGGCGGGCGGCGTTGTAGACCTCGATGGGCTGGTTCGGCATGATCGTCCCCGACAGCAGGGTCAGACGCCCGGCCACCTGGGGGATGCCATCCGGGGCGCAGATGGCCGCAGTGCGCTTGTTCCCCTTCGGGTCCTTGATGGCGTGGGCTTCGTCAAGGATGACGTGGTCCCTGGTCTTGCTCATGAGCGCCTCGAAGATGGTCCCGTTGCGGAGTAGATCGTAGCTCAGGATCACCCAGTCGGCGCCCAGATCGACCCCGTCAGACGCCTTGAAGACGGGGTAAGTCTTGACGTTCTCGACCATCGACCACCGCCACACTTCCCGCTCCCAGTTCCTCCGAAGACTGGCCGGGCAGATGACCAGTGTGCGCTTTGCCTCCATGGCGTTCGAGATAAGGATGCCTTGCAGGGTCTTGCCGACGCCCGGCTGGTCCCCGATCAGGCAGTGAGGCTTCGCCAGGGCGAACTCTGCCCCGGCGTGCTGGAACGGCAGCGGGCGCTTGCCGTCGCTGTTCTCAGGATAAGCCCCCTCGAAGAACAGCGGCGTCAATGCCCGGCTCCGCTCTATGCGGAAAGCGTTAGTCACTCCCCCTCCGCGCCCAACCAGAACAGCGCATCACCCACGGGCTTCGGCGTCGGCTTCGGCGCCGGCATCTGCCGCGCCTGCGCCTTGGCCTTGTCGGGGTCGGTCGGGTGCATGTTCTCCCAGAACAGCATCTTAAACCTCCGTCCCGTGGTATAGGACTTCACCCAGTTCTCCAACCCGCCCGAGGCATACTGGTTCCATGACCACTTGGCCCCCGGCTCCATCTTCTTCTCGTGGAACAGGACGTAGCCCTCCGCCTCGTTCACGTCGTAAACGTGGATCAGGGTGGCGGTGCCCACCGGCACGTTCTTTTTCCAGAAGTAGTCATGACGCTTCGGGAGGACGGGCGCGGGCGGCGGGGCGGCGATGAACTTCGGGTCGCACGGGTGGCGGCTCCAAGGGACCGCTGACGCAGGGAGGGTAGCCGGGGTGAAGGCGTCCCGGAACTGGGCGGGGCTGAGGGGGAGCGACACGCCGCTCCAAACGTATTCACGGCTGACGCGCCGGGCGTAATAGATACGATCCTTGTTCACCCCACACACGCCGTTGACGAAAATCCAAGCCCCGCCCCCCTTGCCGCGCCAGTATGACCCCGCTTCAATGGCCGGCTCGGCGGGCTTCACCGCGACGAACTTCGGGTCGGACGGATGGCGGTTCAACGGGCTGAACGGCTCCTTGAAAGTGTGGGGCTCATAGCCTTGCAGAAATCCCTTCACAGCCCAAACGCGGAGGGTAGGGCTCCACTCGACAAGGCCCCCGTTGTTCACGTCCCGGC
>ERZ650308.2005-NODE-2005-length-10234-cov-4.416839_pt1 | contig 10234 bp, 18 predicted proteins | sample MGYA00376244_ERZ650308 | MGnify/ENA primary metagenome ERZ650308 (study PRJEB26733, sample SAMN07839295) | wastewater metagenome | biome: small river; feature: stream; material: water | place: USA: North Carolina | collected 2016-04-26 ...
TCCGAAAAACCGCTATCCCTGGTTCATCGGATGGACGTACAAACCGGTAGCGCGCGGATTGACATGGCACGAAATGACGGCGAAGGTGCGTGAACTGCTGACCGAAGCTAAGGTGCGCGGCCGACTTGACGACTGGTGGCATCGACCGGCGGTAAGGACGGTGAGTCGATGAAGCCGCTGCGCGTAGGGTCAAAAGTATACAAAGGCACGCGCCTTTGTCACGTTCGCGCATTCGTGGTCATTCGTTTTTGGTCGATGCGCGGTGGCTGGCGTTATGAAGTCTGGCCTAGTGGCGCATTTGAGCAAAACGGCGGTACGCTATTTCGTGTCGACCCCTACGGCCCCAAAATCAGGAGCGAAGCAACATGACATCGCCATTCGACCCGCCTTTCACCCTGCTGCCTATCCACGTCGAGCTATTCGCGGCGGCGGGCTATACGGAATTTGTAGATGAAAGCGGCGACACGTACTATGTGGATGGCGGCGAAGTAAAGTCAGACGGTGCCGCGTACACTTTCGCCGAATTCTGCGCCGAGCATCCACATGCCGGCGTCATCATCCCCGCGGCCGACCTGTTGCCTATGCCCACCGAAGCCGCAGATCGTTCAGCCTACAAACGCGGGGTTCTGGACGCCTTAGCCTACATCACCCGCACCGGAACGGCGAACGGCGTGACTGCGGACGCGGCGTTGAGACAAGCCGGCGTCCTCGACACCATCCGACCAGCTCGCGATTCCCTGGACGTCGACCGTTCGCGCCTGGTTCGCTTGCTCGAAGTCGTTCCGGACGGTCACACAGACGAGCCGATGTTCTCCGTGTGGCTGGCGGGGATCAAGAGGGAAGCAGCGGCGAAGGAAGCTCAGCGGGCGGCAGAGGAGCGAACGCGAGTGAGGGATGCGGAACGGGCGGCGGACAGGGCGAAGGTCGGCGGTGGACAGCGCAGGGATGGGCGACGGTGAAGGCGGGTAAGGGGGACTCGATGACAAAGACTATGCGGGAATATCTTGCTTGGTGTGCGGCCGATCCTGATTTCGGCTACCTGTTCGTGTTTAGATACGAAGGCAACAAGTTATGTACGGCTAAATCGCAGATCCGTCGGTTAGCTCGGGTAGGCCGGTCGATGAAGCGGCCGAAGTGGAGGCGAGAATGAACCCGGACCACACAGCCGGCGTTATGGTCGGGCTTATGGGCGGCTGCATCATCGGCGGCGCATTCGCCGGTCCGTGTGGAGCTGCGGTCGGCGCCATCCTCGGAGCGCTGATCGGTCTCGGCGCCGCAAAGGATTCGGCTAGCGTGTTCGAACGTCGCGTGGTTTTATCGGCGTGAACTTACTTGGCGAGACTTCTAGGACGACCCAACATGACCGCCGCAAGAATCCCGCTCTCCCCCAATCAGGTCTACGATCGGCTGCTGCGGCTCATCGAATCGCGGCCAGGTTCCACGACCACCGAACTGCTGGATAAACTAAGGCTTCACGGACGGCAGCGGCAGAACGGGAGACGGCAACTGATCTCCCTCGCGCTTCATGGAGCTGTGCGGTCGGCGGTGAACGATGAGCACCTGGCGGAATGGTGGGCGGTGGACGACGGATGATGAGGACGGGGAAGAGGACGACGACGAAAACGATCGCGGGTAGCCCACGGGTTGACAAGGCGGCGATCGTCCGATAGACAGGCGCCGAGGTACAGAACATGCTCGACACGATCCGCGCCGTCATCGCTACGCTGCCGCCTGGACTCGCACAGCGGCTCACAGCTCTCGATGCGCGCTCAACGGACTACGAACGTGCGATCAACCGGGCGACGAACGACTTCAACGATTTGATGCGCGCCCGGCGTGAAGGGAACTTTCCTGTCGAGCAGCATCCGCCCGTGATCCCCGGTCACCACTGGATCGGCTTACCCTACTCGACGCTGTCAGGTCTCGGAAGCGTGCCGACCCTTCATCGCAACGGTATCTACGCGGTTCACGAGGACGGCGGGGAATTCTCGGTCGACCACCTGCCGTCCGGCGGGCGCGTGCTGTCCTTTAACCGCCTGCCTATCGCGATCGGGTTGGCGGATATGCTGGCGGCGAAGCACCCCGCCGAACAACGACACGCGAAGTACGGGGAACACAAGCTCAGCGTGCCGGCGCAGGTCGACATCATCCGCTATTTCGTTGACAACGTGGTGAAGCCGGCCGACGTCAAGCATACGCTGCTCGGTGGCTATTCGGTGAAGCGGGCGGGGAGAGACGGCACCTATACGTTCCTGTCTCCGGACGGCGAGACCGAGAAAGCGAAGTACGACGGCTATGTCTGGCGGAAGGTGAGTGGGTACGCGGCGGATAATCGGCTGTTGGCTATCTTGAACAATTCTTCGCAAGCACCGTCTGAGGGGAACGTCCAATTCGCGTTCTCGGAACGGGGGAACACGGCTGAACCAGCTCCGCCCAAGCCCAAGCCCACCACCGACCTTCCGCTCGGCCGCGTTCGCTTCAAGATCGACGGCGTAGACATCACCGCGGTCTCGCTCGGCCCGCCGGTCCTTGGCCGTCAGACCTGGCGAGCTTATGAGACCGACCTGAACCCGGTCGACGGCGACATCGGCAAGGTGACGATTAACACCGACGACGGATTGGCTGGGCTAAAGCGGGCGTTCGGTGCAGACTCGTGACGGCATGATAAGTTTTATTGCGCTGACGGTTGACGGCCGAAAAGTAGGACGTTAATCGTTGAGCATGAGCGGCGGCCGAATATGCCGCTCACGGGAGATATCATGGCACCTGAGACCGCCGTCGCTTCCTACCTGACGCACCACGACATCGCGGCGAACCTGCCTTCTGACGCGAAGCACGAGAGCGGCCGCGTGGGCACCACCTACCTGCTGGGCAAGTTCGGCGGAGCGTACATCTACGGCGTTCGGCTGTTCGTTGCGGACGGCGTGTCGGTCGGCGTCACCCAGGAACGGCTGGCGCTCGGCGGTGGGTTCTTCGGGACGCTCTACCGCACGGTGGACGGGCGGGCGTTTACGTGTTTCGTGCAGGCGTGAACGATGGCGTATAGCTGCGGATGGATGTGTAGCTGCCCCGAGTGCCGCGCCTTCTACGGCAAAGGCGGCAAGGGGCACTACATGGTGGCAGGTAAATGCGACTGCGTAGGCTGCGCAGGTCGCGAGGAAAGTAAAGCGGCGGCAAGTCGGGCGCTAATCCGATGGATCTCCAAAAATAGGGCTCACGGTTGACGGGTGCGCGGGCGGTTGTTAGTCGTTGAACATGAGCGGCGAACGAACCGAGCCGAGCCGAACGGAGATAAAAGATATGCCTATCCGGTTAAGTCAGGTAAGCACGGCTAAGCGGCTCAATCTGACGCTTATAGCTGGCGAATTAGAAAACGAACGCCCGACGTTGACAAACGCCGCCATGCGTGAAAGATTGGTGCTCATAAGGGGCGAAGGAATGAAACAACCGACAAAGACAGAAGCGTATAATGCCGGTGTGCTCAAGGTTTCCGACATTATCGATGAGCAGACGATTGCGGCAATCGATGGCGATGTTTCAGTAAGCCACGCCGTGCTTGCGATGAATCACCACGCGCTTCTCAAAGGCTACCGTGATATGTTAGAGCAGCACCGCTATAGTAGCGTCGTTACTGCCATTGACGAGATGATGCATAGTGAAGTCGGCGGCAATCGCATGGGCATTGTCGGCGAACTGCGGCGGCTGCGGACCCTGTTACGTTCGGCGAAGCAAGACCCCACCTGAGTCAACCGGATAGGCATAATAAAAGATATGCCCGCAGTCATCATCAAAAGCCCGTGGGGTCGCGGTACACCCGTCACAAACGCGGTGCTGGCGGCGTCGATGTGGGTCAAGCGCTACGGCTCCGACCCGCAGGCGGGGCCGACCTGTTCGCACTGCGGCGCGGGGCTCACGCGCACCGTGGTTGTGGTCGACGGGGCAGATTGGGGCCTGGACTGCGCTTCGACGGCGGGGCATGTGGTCGACCGGCGGACGAGCAAGAAGCCCGTGCCGCCCTACCGGCTGACCGCGATCGACGTGTGGCGCATGGAGCATTGGGCGGCGGATTGGGAGATCGCCCAGCGCGAGTTTCTGGCCGGCACCCCGTGGGAGGCGACCAAGCCGATGATGTCCGACCCGCGCAAGACTCGTCCGCTGTGGGAGCTTGCGGCGAACATGAGTCGGTGACGGTGTGGGCGGTGATTGGTGGGCAGCGGATAACCATAAGGAAGTGAACGATGACGAAAATGATTAGGCTAACAACGGACACCGGCAACGCCTACTTCGCGTTGGGTGCGATCCGCGAGATTCTACCGCCAGCTATGCACACGACAGGGACGCGGATCTACACCGGTTCCGATGCCCGTGTGTGCCTGGTTCGCGAGACGCCCGATGAGGTGGCCGACCTGATCAACGCAGCGGCCGAAGAAGAGGCGCGAGAGACCGAAGAGGCGAAAGCAAAGGAAGCGGCCGACCTGGAAACGCCGGACCCGAAATACCCGATTTTCGCCTACACGTCGGCCGACCGCGCAGAGAGATTGTGCGCCGCGACCATGATGCTGAACTACAACGGCGGTGTGCTCTACGATGACGGCCGGCACTTCGTCGTCGCGGACTATGACGACTACGCGGAAGGGCGGCGGGTCAGCGGCGGTGAGCTGTCGGAGAACGAGGTGGAGAACGCGCTCGACTGGTTGGCGGATTCCGATTTTGATTGGTCGCAGCCGGTCGATAAGACGACGCTGCTCGATGCGGCGGCTGACGCGGCCGGCGAATCGGACCCGTGGACGGACTATGCGGAGGGGGAAGAATAATGGAACAACCTAAGACGTTCGGCGAGCTACGCAAGGCGGCTACTACGGCGAACCCGGAAGTGGGTGGCGGATGGGGTCGGCGTGAGTTAGGATGGGCAGCGAAGAAGACTAACGAAATCGGCAAAACAAACGAACAAGCGAGCAACCAATGCATCTCAAAATCAAAGTTACGATCAACGGCGTCACCGGCTGCACGCGCTGGTACGAAAACGGCTATACGTTCTTCGTCGAGGAGATTGAACGGTTGCGCAGCATGACGGTGGAGACGATCACCCTGGTAGTCGCGAGTGATCTTCCAGAGGATGAGTCGTCGTGCTACTTCCGGCCGTCGTTCCCGGTCACCGAAACGGGCGAGCGTGTTCGGCTGTTCTGCGAATGGGTGGAGTCCCGGATCTCTATGGCGATCGAGATCCGCAAGCTGACGGAGAAGTTGGCGGAGAGCGTCACGCCGAAAGCGTATAAGGAGCCGGCGGATATCATCGAAGTCAACGGTCACCTGGCGTGGCTCTACTTGCCGTGCGGTGAATATATCAGCGAGTCCCTGTTGACGGCCGCTATCGTTGCGAACGAACGCGGCAGGCCGGTCTACGCGAAGCACAATTTCGGGTGGATCTGCGTTCAGCCTTATGGGCCGGTGTCCCGAAACCACGTATGGCGTCAGCTTTCGGTGGAGTCGACCGATCCCGATTCAAACGCGCGCGGCTACCGTGAACCGGCCTCGCTGCCGGCTTCATCGCTGCCGTTCACAGAGTCCGAAGCTAAGGCGGTGTACGGAAAGATGAAGAACTGGCCTGAATCCTGGTATAGCTGACGGGTAGGGGAAGACTAGCAGAAAATTCTATCCGTCATCGTTGACGCTCCGACAGCCAGCCGTTAAGTCCCCATCATGAGCGGCGCCGATAAATATGCCGCGCGATAAGGAAGGTAGGTATGCCACAGACGAACGCCCGCTATGCGATGATCGGAATCGATGACAGCGTGACGGTGTGCGACTGCTGCGGCAAAAAGAACCTCAAATGTACGGTCGAACTTGCGCAAACGGACGACAACGGCGATGAGACGTCCGTGTGGTTCGGCCGCGACTGCGCAGCGCGGGCGCTCGGCTGGCGGGTGAAGGCCGATGACATCGAAGGGCGCGCAAGAACGGCGACCGCGACCGCCATCCTGGCAACGTCGAAGGCGTGGGAGCGGCGGGAGATCGGCGAAGGCTGGGGCCGGCTCACGGCGCGCATCGACGGCTCAGGGCTGGCGGCTGTGACCTGCCAGCACGCGACGTTCACGGCAATCGAGGCGCTGGAGAATGCGTTCGGTGGCGAATGGCGCTATGTCGGCTTCGCTGTCAGTGAGCGTGTGTTTCGCAAAGTTAGCTGAATAGGGTTGACGGGTTCGATCGGCTAGATTAAAGATTCATCACAAGCGGGCGGCGCTGGTATGCTGCCCATAAGGACGGACGATATGACCACGAATGCCAAGGCCCCAAAGAACACGAAAAAGTCCCTTGCCTCCATCGTCGCCAGCTTGGACGACCGCTACCTGAAGGCGCTCGCGAAGGTCTGCTGTGACGCTGGCGACTTCGACGGCGAGAACCTGGCGTACCGGGCGCTCGGCGGGTCGGCTACCGCGAAGCTCGAAGTCGCGCGGACGATCCAGGCGCGGAACTGGTACGGCCCCGAAGCGGTGAAGTGTGTGTCCGATCTGTGGGACGCCGATGGGTCTGTGCCCTACGATGACGTGACCGCGTTCCTGGCTACCTGCTGGGAATCGTTCGGGGATCAGCCGGTCCTGACCTACCGCGACGATCGGTGGTACGATCACGAGGGAAATCTGATCCTCGTCTCGCTGGTGGTCGACCAGGCGGCGCGCGGCTAAAGGTCCCCACGGGCGCATAGCTCAGTCGGTCAGAGCAGCAGGCTCATACCCTGACGGTCCCTGGTTCAAGTCCAGGTGCGCCCATTCGATGACGAGCGGAATAGAGTAAGTAACGGTAACCGATATTGGAGGCTAGAGAACGATGAACAATCAGACTCAGAACACGAACAACCAGACCCCGAACATCACGAACTACGGCGCAAACCCGGTCCTGGCACAAGCTGGCGTCCGTTTCCCCGCCAAGCACATGCGCGTCCACTTCCGCGAGCACGTCGAGGCCCAGCTCCGGGCGATCGGCGGCATCGACCGGGAAGCGCTGAGCGCGGAGGATCTGCGGGTCGTCGAGGCTGCGGAAGCGGCGTGGAAGAAGGCGAAGCTCGTCGAGGACAAGATTGCGCAGAGCCCTGAAAAGGCGCGGCGGCAGGAAAAGCAGGTGAGCGGCTTCCGGGCGGCATACGGCGACGGTGGGCAGGACAACCGATCGACCCCCGCACCCATCCCGCAGGCGGTGACCGATCTCTTCGACGCCTTCCAGCTCGCCTACCCGACGCCCCACAACCGCCACGAGAAGAACAGCGTCCTCGCCTCTGCAGCCGTCGCTGAGCAGTCGGCCCTGTCCGACGTCGAGCGGGCGGCGTTGGCGCGTCTGCGGGCCGCCTGGGACGCTCCCGTGCGGTGGGGTGATCTCGGCCTGCCGGTCGTCGACCTGCGGGATCTCGTCGAGCGCGGTGTTGTGCGCCGGCCAGTCATGGCGGACGTGACGTCGGTGGAGGATGCGCAGACGGCCCTGGACGCCGTGATCGAGACCCGAGAAAACAGCGCGCGTGCTGACTGGAACGTGTCGGCGTGGGCTGAAGGGACGCCGGATCCGGTCTTCATTCTGGCCCCCTACGACTTCGCGTCGCTGGCGCAGATGGAGGTCGCTTGGCGGTCGATCGTCGCGCGGGTGAAGATCGACTATGCGCGGCCTGTGAAGTCGGGCGGCGGGTGGTCAGGTTCACGGAAGTAGGTTAAGGGTTGCTAGACTAAAACAGGAGCCGAACAGATGAGCCAGATTCCAGCATGTTGCGTACCGACCGAGAACGCCGAGACCGCCGAGATCGCCTATGCCGCGTACAATGCAGCAGGAGACCCTACGACTGCCGGCCTGAACTACGCCGGCCAGCCGTGTCCCGTGTGGGCGGCGCTGACTCCGAACATTCAGGAGAAGTGGCGGGCGGCGGTTGCTGCGGCGGACCGCAATGCGATGACGTTCGGCGCAGCTATCGACGTGCTGAAGGCAGGCGGACGGGTCTGCCGTGCCGGGTGGAACGGAAAAGGCATGTGGCTGATCCTCATCCGCGCCGGCAACGCGATGCATACGAGCCGCTTCGGCGGGTTCGACATGCAGGACTGCATCGGCATGAAGACGGCCGGTGGCGTCATGCAGCCCGGCTGGCTTGCGTCGCAGGCGGACATGCTGGCGAACGATTGGATGGAAGTAGGGTAAAGATCCGAGCGGCCACCGATCCAAGATCGGGCGGCCCCGAAAGAGCGGTCGGTTAGCGGAGCAACCGGGGTGGTGGCCCTTCAGTTTACCGTCCGTTCTTTCGGTGTCGTGACGTCGGGTAAGAGAACCGGAACAATAGGAGTCGAGAACATGGCGAAGCGTAAGCAGGAAGCGGATATCAGTGGTGCCGATTCAAAGATCGTGCAGTCGGACACCATGCCGACCGATCCGCGCGTGCAGGTCGTGCTGGCGGCGGGGTCGGACGGTTCGGGGTCGGGTTCGGAAGGGAAGAAGCGTCGGCGGGTCTACACCGATTCCGATATGCGCGGTCTTATGAACAAGATCGGCGACGCAGCGATCGAAGGGAACAAGCAGCGCGCGGCCCGGGATCGGTTCCTGGCTGCAGGGAACTTCGAAGCTGCGGCGGCGGCCAACGCGAGGGCTACGACTGCTTTGGATAAGCGGTTCGCGTATGAGAGCGCAATGATCGAAGCTAAGATCGGGGTGGTGGAATGATCCGGGCGCTGGTCGGGATCGCAGTCTTGGCGATGCTGGTGATGGCTTCGTCGGCGTGTACGGGGGCGGCGGAGGGGAAGGAAGAGACAAAGATCCGTCGCGTCGCATTTGTTGATCTCGGATTCGCCGGACCGACGTTAGCCGTAGTCGAGTACGGCGGTGTATGCTTCATGGCGACCGGTAGCGGCGGCGTCACCGGTCCCTTTCCCTGCCCGGCGGCGCCATGAAGTTCGAGCTACAGGAAAGCACAGCCGTCACCCTCGTGTGCGCGCTCGCGGTCATCACGTTCATCGTTTGCGTGACCATTTTCAACATCACACCGATGTCGTGTTTCGCAGAGATGCGACCGTCGTGTGTGGTTGTTCAGGGAACCGTCCACGTCTACGACAACGAATGCCTGGCGACCGTTGCGCGAGCGTGCAGCGGCGGTTAGGGCGCATACGCGCCGCCGCTTGGAGGCTCGGGATCGGCGCAGACCCGGATAAGACGTGCGTGAATCACTAGCGATGGCTACGCGCAGGTGAATCGCTGCCCCAAGATCATCGGCAATTCGTCAAGCGCAGTAGCCGGCGTGACGTATCCGACTTTAAGCGTTGAGGACCGGGTCACCCGCGGGAATGATGGAACGGTAGACATTGCGGTTTTAGAGGCCGCTGCCGCAAGGCGTAGGGGTTCGAGTCCCCTTTCCCGCATGAACGAATGAATGGAGATAGCTAATGCCAACCATGCCGATGACGCTCGCGCAGCGTTTGAAACGCGAAGTCGAGCAGGCGAGAGAAGCGAAAGAACGGGCGGCTAAACAGGCAGCATATCCCGTGGCCGAACATTGCGCGATGGAGGCATATTTCGAGGCGCATAAGAACGACCCGAACGGCGGCGCGTCTATGGCGATGCTCGTGTGTCGGTGTTCGCGGTGCGCTGGGCGGGTGACGGCATGACCGAACCGTCCCGCGTCGACCGAATGCTAGCGACCGCAGACCTGGCGCTGCGGCTAGGCAAAGTCAACCGGGCGACGTTCCACCCTGATGGAACGCCGGAGTCTGACACCACGCACACGGTTATGCTGGGCTGGATTGCCGTCGCGGTAGCATCACGGTTGAATGCGCATACGTGGAATGATGAAACCCGGTTGAAGTTCGACATCGGCAAGGTCGCAACCTACGCACTGGTTCACGACGCGGCCGAAGCCTACTGCGGCGACACGGTGACGATCGGCATTGATGCGGCCGGCAAGGAAGCGAAGCGGCTGCGAGAAGAAGCGGCGGTGAAGGCTATCGAGGAGTCTGTGGTGTTCCCGTTCCTTGCGCATATACTCCGCATGTACGAAGAACAGGCCGATCGCGAATCTAGGTTCGTGCGCTACCTCGATAAAGTTCTGCCGAAGCTGACGCACATCATGAACGGCGGTGCGGCGCTGCGGACGCTCGGGTTCACGGCGGACACGGCACGGGCAGCTCACGAGGCGCAGATCGCAGACCTGCGAAAGCAGTACGCTGGCGAATGGTGGCTGGACGTGGTAGAGATGGATCTGATCAGCGTGTGTCTG
>ERZ650308.2007-NODE-2007-length-10231-cov-6.876376_pt1 | contig 10231 bp, 9 predicted proteins | sample MGYA00376244_ERZ650308 | MGnify/ENA primary metagenome ERZ650308 (study PRJEB26733, sample SAMN07839295) | wastewater metagenome | biome: small river; feature: stream; material: water | place: USA: North Carolina | collected 2016-04-26 ...
TGACTGCAGAAGCCGTTAATTTCATGGCTAAGCATGGTCGTGGCCTGATTTGCCTCACCCTCACTCGTGAGCGTTGCCAACAACTTAATCTGCCTTTGATGGTGAGAGATAACGGCACCTCAATGGGAACAAATTTCACCGTCTCGATTGAAGCTGCCACCGGCGTAACGACCGGCATTTCTGCAGCAGATCGTGCGCTTACGATTAAAACTGCGGTAGCGCCAAACGCCAAGCCTAGCGACTTAGTTCAACCTGGTCATATTTTTCCGTTGATGGCACAACCAGGGGGCGTATTGATTCGCTCTGGACATACAGAAGCAGGTTGCGATCTTGCTGCTATGGCGGGTTGCTCACCTACTTCAGTGATTTGCGAAATCATGAAGGACGATGGCAGCATGGCTCGTCTTCCAGACCTACTGGAATTTGCTAAAGAACATCAACTCAAGATTGGCAGTATTGCCGACCTCATTCAATATCGTAGTCAGCATGAAAGTATTGTGGTACGTGAAGGTACTCGAGAATTTGAGACTCCATGGGGCAAATTTCAGGGCATCATTTATCGCGATACTCCTAGCTCATGTATTCACATTGCGCTAATCCATGGCAAGCCCTCTGAAGCCCAAGAAACTTTAGTACGCGTACACGAGCCTGTGACTGTTTTAGATTTTTTAGACTCCAATGTCAGCACTCATTCCTGGCCTTTAGCTAAAGCTCTTCAAGAAATTGCAGCCTCGCCTGCTGGAGTAGCAGTTTTGTTAAATGCCTCAGGTGTCGCAGCCCCTAGTGACAGCGATTGGTTGGCTCAATTTCAAAAACTCAATCGGCCGCATGATGCCGAGCAAAAACCTTTAGCGCGTAAAACCGACTTCAGAAGCTACGGCATTGGTGCGCAAATTCTAAAAGACATTGGCGTTGGAAAAATGCGCTTACTAGCCAATCCAAGTCCAGTGCCAAGCCTTTCCGGCTATAAGCTTGAAGTAACAGGCTACACACCATTTAAACCTTTAATCTAAAAGACATCATGACTGACTCCACCAATGATTTTGTAGGCGTTTTGGAAGCCGATTTAAATGGTCAAGATCTGCGTATTGGCGTTGTGCAAGCACGCTTTAATGAAGATCATTGCGTAGCGCTAACAAATGCTTGCATTAATGAACTGATTTCCTTAGGCGTCAATCAATCCGACATCAAGCTTGTCACGGTACCGGGCGCATTAGAGATTCCATTTGCTTTGCAGAAGCTCGCAGAAACTGGTGAGTTTGATGGTTTAGTTGCGCTTGGCGCAGTCATTCGTGGCGAAACTTATCACTTTGAATTAGTCTCTAATGAATCTGCTGCAGGCATTACTCGTATTTCAATTGACTCTGGTTTGCCCATTGCCAATGGCGTATTAACTTGTGATACCGACGAACAAGCGCATGCGCGCGTAGAAGTAAAAGGTGCCGAGTGCGCTCAAGCGGTGGTTGAAATGGCTAATTTAGCGTTAGCGCTTACGCCCGATATTGATATCGAAATAAACTCGAGCGAAGAATAAGCAAAGACATGTCCAAATCTATTCCCAATCCAGAAAACTTAGTAGCTGCTAAGGATGCCAAGACGCCAGCCAAGCGCTCCTTGACTCCAAGACGTCGTGCTCGTGAATATGCCCTGCAAGGCGTATATCAAAGTCTTGTTATGCGCCGTGCTGGCAGCATTCCAAATGGAGCAGCCATCGCTAAACAGCTATCCGAGGATCCTGCGTTTCGTCGTTGCCAACTTGATCTCTTCCAAGGCATCTTTGATGGTGTTTTAGCTAAAACAGATGAGCTAGAGGCCATCATTACCCCGGCGTTGGATCGCCCTATTAATGAACTCTCCCCAGTTGAGCATGCCGCATTACTCATTGGCGCCTATGAGTTGGCAGCCGATCTGTCCGTACCCTACAAAGTAGCTATTAATGAAGCAGTTGAGCTTGCTAAAACCTTTGGAGGCACTGATGGTCACAAATACGTCAATGGCGTACTAGATCTCCTGGCCCAAAAACTACGCAGTGTCGAGATACAGGCAGGCTAACACCGCTAATTCAATAAACCCCAATCAATACACAAGCCTTCAGGCCCTTACGCCTGGAGGCTTTTTTATTTATTAGGGGATAAAATGATTTGCATACACACCAAGGTCGGACATTATGCAAAAAATAGACATTCGCACTCAATTAAAAGACTCAAGCCTTTTTAAAGAGGAAGCCTTTATTAATGGCAACTGGGTTAGCTCCAAAAAAACCTTTGCAGTCAATAATCCTGCTACCGATGAAATTATTGCCAATGTCACAAATCTAGAAACTGCAGATGCAGAGAGCGCAATTGCTGCTGCAGAAAAGGCCTTACCAGCATGGCGCAATAAGCTCGCCAAAGAACGCGCCTCCATCATGCGCAAGTGGTTTGATCTTATTATTGCGAACACTCAAGATTTAGCAACCCTCATGACGCTTGAACAAGGCAAGCCTCTGGCCGAAGCGGCAGGTGAAGTGGTTTACGGCGCTTCTTTTGTGGAGTGGTTTGCAGAAGAAGCGAAGCGGGTTGAAGGATCTATTTTGAGCACCACCTGGAGTGATAAGCGCTTGATGGTTCTCAAGCAACCAATTGGGGTTTGCGTAGCAATCACGCCTTGGAATTTTCCAATTGCCATGATCACTCGCAAGATTGCTCCAGCAATGGCTGCCGGCTGCACCATTGTGATTAAGCCCGCTGAACTGACTCCATTATCCGCATTGGCTTTGGCAGAACTTGGTAAGCGCGCAGGGATTCCAGATGGGGTTATTAACATTGTCACTGCTGATGCCAATCAATCGATCGCTATTGGTAAAACACTATGTGCGTCACCTACAGTGCGTCATCTCTCATTCACAGGCTCTACAGAAGTCGGCCGCATCCTCATGGAGCAATGTGCGCCAACAGTAAAGAAACTGGCGCTAGAGCTTGGCGGGCACGCCCCTTTTATTGTGTTTGATGATGCTGATATCGATGCGGCTGTCAGTGGCGCTATGGCTTCCAAATTTAGAAACTCGGGTCAAACTTGTGTATGCGCAAATCGCTTTTATGTACACAAAAAAGTTCAAGATGCTTTTGTGGAAAAGTTCGCTAAAGCACTAGAAATCATTAAGGTTGGTAACGGTATGCAGGCCGGTATTACCCAGGGTCCACTGATTGAAACTGCCGCACTCGAAAAAGTGAAAAAGCATGTAGCGGATGCCCTGAGCAAAGGCGCCACACTGGTGACTGGCGGCAAGCCATCCGTTGAGGGCAAAAACTTCTATGAGCCAACCATCCTGTCTAATGTGAATGGCCAAATGCTCATCACCTATGAAGAAACCTTTGGCCCGATCGCACCCATCATTCCTTTTGAGAGCGATGAGGAAGTTATCAAGCTTGCTAATAGCAGCCAATTTGGTTTGGCCTCTTATTTCTATAGCCGAGATATTGGTCGCGTCTGGAAAGTAGCTGAAGCCTTGGAATACGGCATGGTTGGTGTAAACACAGGCCTGATCTCCAATGAAGTTGCACCCTTTGGCGGCATCAAGCAATCGGGCCTAGGCCGTGAAGGTAGCGTTTACGGTATGGACGAGTATTTAGAGATGAAATACGTCTGCGTAGGTTTATAAACACCCAGCAATAACAGCCAATTTAATTCTTCCGGAATTGAATTGGCTTATTTTTCTTATTTTTTCTTGTAGACCAAATCCCATACACCGTGGCCTAGCTTGATGCCACGGTTTTCAAACTTCGTCACCGGACGATAAGCTGGTCTTTGCACATATCCAGCATGCCGAGCATTGAGTTGCTCTAACGTAGGTTTGAATTCATTTGGAGTTTCATCTGCTTTGGCAATATCGGAGATATCAAAAGTCTCAATCTTCACCAATTCATTTGAAGTATTTTGTAGAGTAGCCTCTGCATTCAATACTAAAAGCATCTGCTCAGCATAGTTATGCCAATCTGTTGCTAAATGTAGGTAAGCACCAGGCTTTAAACGAGAAACTAATAAACGCACAAACTCCGCTTGTATCAAACGACGCTTGTGATGTCGCTTCTTATGCCAAGGGTCAGCAAAATAAATATGAATGCCGTCCAAACTATTAGGAGCGATCATTTTTTCAAGGACCTCAACCGCATCATGACGAATGACTCGCAGATTAGTGAGCTGGCTTTCACCAATGAGCTTCAATAAAGCGCCAACCCCAGGCGGATGGACTTCAATTCCTAAGAAATCATCGTCTGAACGAAGTGCTGCGATTTTGGCAGTAGTCTCCCCCATGCCAAAACCAATTTCTAAAATTTTAGGTTTGGTGGAACCACCAAAAGCACTCACTAAATCGAGGGGAGCTTCTTTAAAAGAAAGTAAAAACTGTGGGCCTAATTCTTCGATAGCTCGCTGCTGTCCAGCAGTAGTTCTGCCCGCCCTTAATACAAATGAACGAATACGGTCAAAGTGCTTTTCTGGAGTTGGGCTATCCACTTTGCTCAACGACTTACCCCACTACCTTCTTAAAGTAAGCAATCGTTTCTTTAAGGCCATCTTCTAAATTGACCTTTGGCTCCCAGCCTAGTTTGGCTTTTGCTAATTCGATGTTGGGTTGACGCTGCTTAGGATCATCTGAAGGCAATGGTTGATGGATGATCTTGGATTTACTGCCAGAGAGCTTTAGAACCGCTTCAGCTAGCTGCAGCATCGTGAACTCGCCAGGATTGCCAATATTAACTGGGCCAGTAAAGCCTTTTTCTGAGTTCATCATTTTGACCATGGCATCAATTAAGTCATCGACATAACAAAAGCTTCTGGTTTGCTGGCCATCGCCATAAATGGTGATGTCTTTACCTTGTAATGCCTGGACGATGAAGTTGCTGACTACGCGACCATCATTGGGGTGCATACGAGGGCCGTAGGTATTAAAGATGCGCACGACCTTAATGTCGAGATTGTGTTGACGGTTGTAGTCAAAAAAGAGGGTTTCAGCGCAGCGCTTGCCTTCATCGTAGCAAGAGCGAATACCAATCGGATTGACCTTACCCCAATACTCTTCTGGCTGTGGATGCACCTCTGGGTCGCCATACACTTCACTCGTGGACGCTTGCAAGATACGCGCCCGAGTTCTTTTGGCCAGGCCCAGCATATTGATAGCGCCGTGCACGCTGGTCTTGGTGGTTTGCACTGGATCGTACTGATAGTGCACGGGAGAAGCTGGGCAAGCGAGGTTATAGATTTGATCTGTTTCTACATACAGCGGAAAGGTCACATCGTGACGCATGAGCTCTAAGCGTGGATTAGGCAATAGATGCGCCAAGTTCTCTTTAGTGCCTGTGAAGTAGTTATCCACCACCAACACGTCATTACCTTCTTTGAGGAGCTTCTCAGTAAGGTGTGAGCCTAGGAAGCCTGCGCCACCAGTGATGAGGATTTTGTTCATAGTTAGTCTTTTATAGAGAGTAGTATTTTATCGAATCAGCAATTAATCAAATTTAGGATTATTCCAGCCAGCTGATCGGTAGGCATAGACAACTTCAGTTAATACGATTGACAAAGAAGTCATGAAAAAAATCAGGCCCAGGACAAATGTCCAGATCACATAGGTAGTCTGCAGAGATCGCACTGCGCCCGCTTGAAAGAAAAATAATTCCAGTACAGTTAATGAAATAAACACTCCGCTCAGTACATCAAAAAAGATGGCGGCAGTGCAAAGACGACCACGAATTTTGGCCTCATCCGCCTCTTTATTCATATGCTGTAACAGTACGCCATCTTTTACTTTACCCTCTTCAATAGCCCCTCTGATCTCGCGCATACGATCAACAGATCGCGCCAGACGTCCAGAAATAGCATTGATTAAAGTGGCAACTGCAGTCAATAAAAATACAGGGGCTAATGCCAGCTGAATATTATTGGTAATTGCGTCTATTGATGCGTCCATATTGTTCGTTAACTTTGATAAAGGATGTTCGTTAAATTAATGCGACCAAGCAATCAGGCCAGTATACGAAGTAAATAAGACCAATAATCCAAAAGCGATTCGATACCACGCAAAGGGGATGAAATTGTGATGCGCCACATAATGAATCAACCAGCGAACACAAACAAAGGCTGAGATAAACGCAGATACAAAACCTACTGCAATTGCTAGCGAGAACTCACCGGAAAAGGATACAGGCGCTTTCCAGAGTTTGAGCAACTCATAAGCTGTAGCACCACCGATCACCGGAATAGCTAAAAAGAAAGAAAACTCGGTAGCTACAGCGCGTGGAAGACCGAACAACATGCCGCCAATAATCGTCGCACCAGAACGTGATGTTCCTGGTATGAGTGCCGCACATTGCGCCAAACCAACCTTTAGCGCATCAAAGGCCGTTAAGTCATCTACTGACTTGATATGACTTTCTCTAGCAGTCATTTTTTGCTGACGACGCTCAGCCCAAAAAATAATGAGTGCGCCCACGATAAATGCACTCGCTACTGGAATGGGGGCAAACAATACCGACTTAATGTACTTACCAAACAAGAAGGCCAAACCCATAGCCGGAACAGAGGCAATCAATAAATTGAGCACAAAGCGACGAGACTCAGGGCTGCCAGAAAAAGAGGTGGCAACCTTCAGTAGCTTTTCTCGAAACTCCCAGCAAACTGCCAGAATGGCGCCAAACTGAATAATGACCTCAAAAGCTTTGCCTCGCTCATCATTGAAGTCCAGCAAGTCTCCCACCAAAATGAGATGACCCGTACTAGAGATCGGCAAAAACTCCGTTAATCCCTCTACCACTCCCAGAATGACTGCTTTTAATAACAAAATTAGATCCATAGGCCAAATTTTATAGGTATACAGAGGCAATCTTGGGGTTTTGGCAAAATAGTGCCTAAATATGCAATTTGAATAAATTAGCCTTAAACTGCATGGCACATAGAAAAGTACTCGAATTACATGACCCCAAGCCGCTTTAGACTTTCTAGACTTACCGCCTTTGGTTTGATCCTAAGTCAAGCGCTGGGCTGGAACGCATGGTCAGGCAGTGCAATGGCTCAAAGCCCCAATGCCGCCTCAAAACCTGCACTCCCCACTCCCATGAGCGCATCAACCCTGATTGGCTTAGATCAGCCGCCTCAGATTGCCCCACCGCCGACCAAACCAGCATTACCACCGGTTGTGGCTCCATCCAATTTAAATGGAAATAAAGCTGCCGATAACAAGGGGCAGCTAAACGATCTACTTCAGCTTTATCAAGAAGCTGCTTTTAGCGATCCAGTTTTAACTGCCGCACGCTTTAATTACCAAGCAAGCAAAGAGTTGTACTGGCAAGGATTTGCACTGCTGATGCCTCAGGCTAATGCCACACCAGGTGGCACACGTTATTACCAACATGGCGCTGGCAGCACTGTAGTGTCGAATAACGCCGGCAATTCAAGAGTCTTTGATCAAAAAAGCTATACGGTCACCTTAACGCAACCAGTGTTTAACGTAGCTGCTCTTGAGTTATTCAAGCAAGGGGACCTCAATACCAAATTGGCAGATATGCGCTTCTTCTCAGCGCAACAGGATTTAATTTTGCGTGTGTCTCAAGCCTATTTTGATGCACTAACAAGCCAAGATAACGTAGCGCTCTATAAGAACAAAAAAGATCTAATCAAACAACAGCTCGAAGTAGCTCAAGCAAAATTTGATGCAGGCTTGGCAACCATTGTGGATGTCAATACCGCACAAGCAGCAATGGATTTAGCAAGCTCTCAAGAGATTGCTGCGCAGGCAGACCTGATTGTGAAGCGTGGCGCCCTTGAACAGATTGTTGGCCGCCCGGTAGGCGCATTAAAGCCGCTAGTAAAAGACGCCAAGATTGAAGGTGTATTAAAAGATCCACGGAGTAAATCCAAGGATGCCAAAGGCAATCCTATTGCTGATAGCGTCAATCCTCATTTGCCACCAGGTCAAACGCTAGATGATTGGATTAATCAAGCAGAGGCTGCCAACTTTAATGTCTTAGCAGGGCAACTCTCTGTCAGTCTTGCAGAGAGTACTTATCGTGGCGCACAGGCTTTAAATTACCCAACCATCAACTTTGTAGGCACCTCTGGTTACAACACTTCAAACGGCACTCCAAATAATTACACGCCGGCTAATACCAACGTATATAACAATACTGTAGCCCTACAAATGACTATTCCACTGGTATCAGGCGGATACAACAGCTCGGTCATTCGTCAAAATGCCGCTCTATTGGATGCAGCAAAAGCAAACTACGATAACTTTCGACGCACAGCTGCGCAAAATACACGCGCTGCTTTTACTGGCTTTTATGGTGGTCTAGCTAGCGTTAAAGCATACGAGGCTGCTGAGCGCTCAACGTCTTCCGCCCTAGAATCGAGCAAACTTGGTTTTCAGGTGGGCACCTTAATCAATATTGATGTGTTGATTGCACTGGATTCATTAATTAACACACGCTCTCTACTGCAACAAGCACGCTACAGCACCATTCTGAACGCGATCAAGCTAAAAGCCCACGCTGCCGCTTTAACTGATGAAGATTTAGTATCTATTAATGCCTTGCTACGCTAATTAGCAATCAGAATTACGAGAGTAATTCAGTAGCAGCCTGCAGAACTTGCGCTACTGTCGGTGGTTTTTGAATATCCCCTACATTACGAATATTGCTGGACCAATATCCCTCTGTTTTCCAGAGCGGTGAATCGCAATAAATTTCAACTGTCGGCTTTTTTAACACTGCAGCTAAGTGCGTTAGACCAGTATCGACCCCTACCGTTAATGCAGCACCAGCAATAATCGCAAAAGCATCCTCTATAGAAAATGCTGGGGGCACTAATGCATTCGGAATCTGCGCAGCAATTTCTTTGCTGACAGCTTGCTCCGCTAAATTACCCCAAGGTAAAACAACTTGATAACCTTGAGCAGCCAATGTTTTGCCTAAAGCTACCCAATGGCTATTAGGCCAGCGTTTAGCCTCTCTCGCGGTAGAGTGAAAACACAGCACATAAGGAGCGGCCAGCTGCTGTGCAACAGTTTTATCAGACAACTGCAAAGATTGAATATATTGATCAGGATAAAACTGCGGGGCGCTTGTGCGTTCTAGTAGCGGCCAATCTAAGGCTGAGCACATTACCCATCGAGAACGATCCACAGCATGACACTGAACTGGCACTTGTACAGACTGATTGTAAAAAGATCTGGCTATAGGCTCATATCCAGAAAACTCGGTTGCATTAGCCAAGCCCGCTATCACTGCATTCGGAGTCTTTTTGGCCAATGAGCAAACAATGGCTGACTTCAGTAAACCCTGGGTTTCAATAATGAGGTCATAAGATGTTTCTTGCAGGGTTTTCTTAAATGTAAAAAACTCTTTCCAGGTAGATAACTGAAGAAGATTCTTTTTCCACCGGCGCAAACCAAAAGGAATAATGCGATCAATTCCTCTAAAACCATCTTTGGATAGAAGTGGTGTTAGCAGGTGAACATACCCCTCTTCAACTACCCAATCAATCTGAGCACCAGGTAATCGCGCTCGTAGGTCCCAAACAATTGGTAAGTTGTGCAAAACATCCCCCAATGAGGAAAGCTTGACCAATAAGATCTTAGGGTTAGCTGATTGTGTTGATGAATTACTCATAAAGGGATTATCTTATTTTTTATAGAGAGTCCCTTTTGGTACTTTAGAACTTCGGCGCAAGATCCCAAGCCAGACCAGCACTATCCTTGGCATTCATATTAGGCGAGATGCCAGGCGGTAAAGGCCACTCAACTCCTACAAGCGGATCATTCCATGCAAGACAAGCTTCGCTTTGGGGGTGGTAATAATCTGTAAAATGGCAGGTTTTACTGTGTGGTTGTGGCTAGTGACCGACTGGTTGCCTGCTTTGTCTACAGCTTTAAAAAATACCTTTGTATCCTGTTCTTGTTCCTGTAAGCGATAGGGGCTCGTTGCTTTTATCCACTCATTGTCAACAGGGTAGTTATTTTTTTGTGACACTTCAGCTATTTCGTAGTGATCAATTCCACTGTCAGCATCTGTTGCCTGAAACACTGCAAACCAATCTCCGTTGAACAAGTTTCCGTCGTGTCCTAGAAGTAACTCAAGATTCTCCGGGGGGGTAGTATCTTGGGGGATGTCAACCTGTTCGGGCGGGGGAGTTTGTGATGGTGTAGCTGCTTTGATGATTTGGATGGTTATCGCTTGTTTGGTGCTGCTGAGCACGCTACCGT
>ERZ650308.2008-NODE-2008-length-10230-cov-4.925209_pt1 | contig 10230 bp, 21 predicted proteins | sample MGYA00376244_ERZ650308 | MGnify/ENA primary metagenome ERZ650308 (study PRJEB26733, sample SAMN07839295) | wastewater metagenome | biome: small river; feature: stream; material: water | place: USA: North Carolina | collected 2016-04-26 ...
AGCGGCGTCCCGAGCGGCGGCCCGAGCGGCGGCCCGAGCGGCGTCCCGAGCGGCGTCCCGAGCGGCGGCCCGAGCGGCGGCCCGAGCGGCGTCCCGAGCGGCGGCCAACTCGCTCGCCGTGGCCTCGCCCACCGCGAACCCGCGTGCCGTGTCGATCGCAGACCGCGGCCGGGTGTCCCCCGGGTGCTCACGCTCGAAGATGGGCAGCACCCGCTCCGCGAAGTCGCACGCCAGCAACCGGGCCGACCGCTCATCCCACGCGTCCACGCGGGACATCAGCCGGGCGCGGCGCACCACCACCTTGTCCCCCGCGTCGATCACGCCAGCGGCGTCGTCCACCTCGACCAGCCACAACTCCTCCGCAGTCCACGACCAGAACTGCGCCACCGTGACCACGTGCAACCCGTTGCGGCACGGCACCAGGTCGCCGTCCACCTCCAACCAGGCGCCCGGCTCCGGCCAGGTGAACCCGTCCACGTGCGTCGCCATGCGGCCCGGGCGCAGGAACTTCAGGTAGGTGCTCATGCCACACCGGCGATCCGGGCCATGCCGCCGTCGAGCTCGGCCTCAAGGTGGGTGATGTGCGCGTCGTCGGCGCAGATCACGGCGACGAGCGCGGCGGCGATGACCTCGGCGTTCATCAGGTCCATCTGCGCCTTGACCAGTTCGACGCGGTCCTCGTCGGCGCGAGTCCCGTGCTGCCGGAGGAAGTGCCGCGTCGTGTCCAACTTCTGCCACGTCTCGCTGTGCGCTGTCACCTCCTCGCAGATCACGCGGGCGAGCCGGTCGGCCATCTCGGCGGCGATCTCCACCCGGGCCTCGGCCACGCCCTGCGCCCACAGCGCCTGGTCCCGCTCCGTCTCGGCGGCCACCTTCGCGGCCACGATCCGGCCCAGCGCCGTGCGCAGCGCCCGGCCCATCCCCTCGGCCTCGTCCAGCAGGGTCTGCACGTGCTCCAGCGCCGCCGACCGGGCCGCGAGGGTCCGGGTCGCGTCGTCCTTCCACCGGGCCAGGGCCTCCACCTCCCGGGCGAGGGTGATGCTCGTCGTCTCCATGTCAGTTGCTCCTGTCGTCGTTGGTGGTCCGGATGTAGGTGGTGGAGTGGCGGACAGCCTCAGCAGTCTCGCCGCCCGCGTCGACGCGGATCCGCTTGTGCGTGAGGGCGGCGCGACCGCGGCGCACGGCGCGGTTCGCGAAGACGAACATCTCGCCGGCGTCCGTGACGAACTCGCCGAACCTCAGCGATGCAGCCCGGAGCAGGTCCCCGGCCATCGGGGGGTATTCCACGGACTCCACAGGCTTCGCTGGGGGGGCGTACCGCCTGTACTGCGTGCGCCGGGTCCTCTTGCTGGACATGGGGGTGTCCTCCTGTCGTCGTCGTTGGGTTTGCGTCCTCGCCCACGGGTCGCACGTGGGGCCCTGCTCGTCGAGGTCCGCGGGGTCACCGCCAGGAAGCGGGCGGCCCCCGCTGCCGGTGTTAGGTGGCGAATGGGACCACCAGGCACCGCCGGCTGGCCGTCAGTACGGCGGGTCCTCCACGTCGGCCTCGATCACGACCCCGTCCTCATCGGCCACCACCACAGGGGCGGGAGGAGTCTCGGCCAGGTACTTCGCGGCCGCGAACCCGGCGGGGATCTCGCGGGCCACCTCGACGGCGGCGCGCAACTGCTCCCGTCGGTACTCGGCCGACGTAGGCACCCACTTGGCGAGCCGGTGCACGGCGGTCTTGAGGACCATGGCCGCGTAGTCGGTCGTCCACGGGGAGTGCGACTTGTCGGCCGTCGACGACGCGGACTTGGCCCGCTCGATCTCGGCCGGGCCGATGACGACCACCTTGGACACGCCGCCGCCGGCCATCTCCGCGTAGGCGTACGCGCCGAGGACCCGGCCCCGGTCGGCGAACCAGTCGACCTCGTGGACGGGCTTGTCCATGTCGGGGCGGAACTCGAAGCGGTCCCGCTCGTACACCACCTCAGCCTTCACGGAGGACACGGCCCCGGCCCGGTAGATGAGCTCGACCTCGCCGCGGTAGCCCGTGATCCCGAGGATCCCGGGGTCGCGCCCGAACCTGGGCGTCAAGTAGAACTCGGGCGTGCCGGGCTCCAACCCGAGGCGGGACGCCTCGAGGAGTGCGTGCATGAGGCTGGCGGGGTTCTGGGTGGCCGCCTGCATCAGCTTCGGATCGCGGCGCAGGGCACCGACGGCGAGCCGCACGAACTGCTCGGGCTTGATGTGGGACGGCAGGACGGCGGCGAACTCGTTCTGGTAGCGCTGGATCATCACGTCCGGGCGGACGAGGTCGGTGCTGGTCATGCTGCTGGCTCCTCTGCAGGAATGGGCTTGTACGTGACGCGCAGCGCGCCCCGCTTGTCGAGCGACGCGACCTTCTGGCCGGTGTCGTGGTGGGTGAGCACTGTGGCGTGCTCCATGTGCGCGCGGATGGTGGTCTTCATCTCGGTGCACAGCCGGTCGAGGACCCTGCTGCGCTCGGAGAGCTTCTGGTAGGCCTCGACGGCCCCGATCACGGCCGGGGTGCTGGCGATCTCCTCCCCCGGCTCGGGCTGCCACACCCGGTTGAGCAGGACGTAGTCCCGGTACGGGTCGAGCGGCGGCGGGGTCAGCCCGTCGACGTGGACGGCCCACCAGTCGAGCATCCGGGGGATGACCTCGGCCTCCCACCCGGGGTCGCGGCGGATCGTGCGGGACTCCAGCCGCCCGGCCACGTCGGCGAAGATCCGCGCCTCGGGCAGCCCGGTCACCATCAACTGCCACAGCACTTGGGCGGCGTACTTATCGGGGGTGGCGTCGTCAGCCCACTCCCGCCAGTCGTGGTCCGTCTTGAGCTCCAGCGGCACCGGGCCGGATCCGTGGAGTGCGACCCGGTCCAGCGAGGCGAGCAGGATCCGGTGGTCGGGGTGGGCGATGAGCAGCGGGGGGCGGACCACCTCCACCCCGTGCTGCCGGGCGTACTCGTTGGCGAGGACGGACTCCATCGCCCGGCCGCGCAGCATTGGGAACGACGGCACCCGATCCGGGCCGGGCTGTACCTTCTCCAGCCAGACGGCCAGCGGGGTGCGCCACTCCGGGGTGAGCCCGAGCAGGGCCACACCGTCCGTGGCGCTGATCCCCTTGGCGCGGCGGGCCAGCCAGCGGGCGCGGGACGCCCGGGTCAGCACCGGGACCGCGTGGCCGATCATGCGGTGATCCCTTCGGGTCGTCGATGGGGTGGCCGAGCATCCGGGCCCCGATCGCGGCGAGGACGACCGCGTCGGCCACGTCGTTGCCGGTGGTCGAACGAGGGGTACCGCTTGATCGCGGCGGCGAGCACCTCGTCCTTGCTCGCGTTGCCCCGCCCGGTGGCGTACATGGCGCGGGTGGCCGGGGGGACGACGAGGATGGGGATGGGCGGGTCGTTGACGAGCGGGCCGCCGTTGATCCCGGCCACGACGACCCACCAAAGCCCAGCCCTGGTGTGCTGCTGCTGCCCGGGGGACGCGAACGAGGGCCCTTCGACGACGACGAGGGCGGGCAGGTTCCACGCCAGCCAGTTGCCCCGCTCGTCCTCTTCACGCCCGTCCACGAACGTGGTGATGCTGGTGAGGATCCGGTCCATACGGCGCAGGATCTTGGGCACGTTGTTGACGATGGCCACCGTGCGGATCCGCTCCACCCGGCCGCGGTTGTCGGCGAGCCCGGTGGACGTGAGCGACAGATCGATCCCGACGACGCGCGGGCCGCTCACCCGGCCACCGCCTGCCGGGACGGCTTCGGGGAGCGGACCCCGTGGGACTTGGACCTGTGCACGCTGAGCGGCCGTGGCCCGCCGAACGCCCGGCCGCACTCGGGGCAGGCCGCGACGCGGTCGGGCCCATGCAGGGCCTCCCGCACGGCGGCGATGCGTGCCAGCAGGGCGGCCTCCTGCGCGCGGAGCCGGTCCCGCTCGGCCTCGGCGGCCAGCTCGGCCTCCACCTCGGCGATCAGGGCGGCGATCCGGGCGGCCTTCCGGGCGATCACCTTGGACGGGTGGTCGATACCGGCCCGCCACGGCTCGGGGGTGGGGGGGGTGGTCACGGGGGGCTCCTTGGGGGCGATGGGCAGGGCCACGGCGGGGCGTGGGGTCGGCTGGGGCAGGACCCCGCCCGGGGGGCGGAACGCGTCCTTCTTCCCGGACAGGAGCCGCTCCCACATGTCCTGCACCGCGCCCGGGGTCAGCCCGTGGGCCTCGGCGATGGTGGCCATGTCGGGGCGGGTCATCGAGTCCCGGTGCAGGCGCAGCGCGCCCAACGCCCGCTCCTCCGGGGCCTCCCGCCACAGTGCGCTCACGAGAGCACCCACCACTGGGCGGCCAGAACGATGACGATGAGGGCCGCCGCGAGCGCCCGGTCCCTGTCGGCTGTGGCGACGTGAGCGCTCAGCAGGAACGTCGCGCAGCACGTCACGGCCGTGATCCACGCGTCCATGGCGCTCACAGGTGCGCCTGCATGACGCGGACCTGATGGGCGGCCAGCGCCTCCATCTCGGCCACGGACGGGGCGCACTTGGGGCACAGGTGCTCGACCACGGGGAAGCCGAGCCCGTCGGCGCCCTGGTTCACGGCCCACCCGGCGGCGCGGCACGCGGTGGCGGCCTGCTCGTGGAGGGCGTACAGGTGCGCGTGCCCGTTGGCGTCCCTGAGCAGGGCGCGGCAGGCGTCGCACTTCACGACCCACAGATCGACGATGCTCATCGGGCCACCTCTGTCCAGATCAGGGTGACCATCGCCGCGACCCACGCGACCACGAACGCTGTCCAGTGGAAGGTCCCCGGCTCGCTCGTCGCAGGCTTGACGACCACGGGCGAGGGCTTCAGCTGGGATTCGCCTGTGGTCCGGTCGTAGGACCAGCGCCACGGGGACGCGGGGCGGTGGCTGTACCAAATCGTCGTCTCCGCGGGCTTCGGGGCGGGGGCGGGGGTGATGGCCGGGTTGTAGGCCTCCCACCGCGCGTCCGTGAGTACGATGCCCCGCTGCGAGGCCTTCAGGTACTGCCGCTTGGCTGCGGCGGCCGCCTCGGCGTCGAGTCGCGTCTCCCCCATCCAGCGGAGCACGGTCACAGGCTTCGGGGGGCGGAGCCGGCGCGGGGTGTGGCTCACCGGATCCCCTTGGTGGCGCGGTAGGCGGCTTGCATGGCCGCGAAGTCGGCGGCTTCCTGCTCGGTCAGCGGGTGGGCGGATGGGTGCCGGTCGCGGGCGGCGTCGATCTGGGCCTGCGCCGCGTCGTCGACCCGCTTCCACCGCTCGGCGTCGGCCAGACGCTTGGCCAGGGTGGCGGCGTCCAACTCGGCGTCGACCCGGGCGCAGTGCTCGTCCTCGGGGGTGATGGGGCGGCGGCGGGCGTACTCCCCGACCAGTGTCACGACGACGGTGGTGGCCCCCATCGTGGCGAGAACGATCTGCAGGGCGGTCATGTCATGCTTCCTCTCGGTTGGTTCGGTCCGTGGGCCCCGGCCCCGGTTGCGTCGGGGCCGGGGCCCACGTCGTGATCAGCGGACGGCGCCGTGGACGCGGGGCCAGTCGAAGCGGGCCAGCGGGGCGGCGGCCGAGGCGGGGGCGAGGCTGGCGGCGATCAGGACAGCGGCGGCGATGGCGAGCAGGCGGCGCATAGTGGATCCCTTCGGTTGGTTGGTTGGTGGTGCACCCGGCGACGGCCGGGGGTCAGTGGGGCCTACTCGGGGTACCGGCTCGTGTGCCAGTCGTGGCACAGGGGGCAGCGGGTGGCAGGGGCGGGGAGGTGGCCGGTCAGCCACCTCGACCGGTAGATGCCCAGGAGGGCGACGGCCCACACCGGGAGCACGAACACGAGCAGGGCGACGCGGTAGGCGGTCATGAGAGTCGCTCATCGATCTCAACGAGGCCCCGCTCGACGTTCCACATCCCGAGCCACCAGAGGCCGTAGGCTGCGGCAACGCCGAGCGCCGACCGCCAGCCAAGCGCGAAGGTGAACCGGGCCACACCTGCCGCAGCCAGCAGTACTCCGAAGATCACGCGCAGGCGGGCGGTCATCGCAGGCCGTCCGACTCAGCGATGGCCTCGACGTCGGCGCGGCGGAAGAGGAGCATCCCCGTCGGGCCGGGCCCCTTGGCGTGAACAGCGAGCCGGCCGGCGTCGATCCAGCGGCGAACAGTACGGGTGGTGACGCCGAGCCGGGCGGCGACGTCCCTTATGGTCAGGATGTCCGGGTCGGGCTGCGGAATCAGTTGCGCTTGTGACATGCCATGACCGTAGCCCCAACTCTGGGCCTCTGTCCAATCTAGGGACACCATCGGCGTGTCGTGTCACTCTTTCGGACTCATACCACGTCCCCTATTGCCAAAGGACGCCAGCATGTCCTAACTTAGGACTCATGAGCCCCGACCCAATCTTCACCCTCGGCGACAGGCTCGCCAAGGCGCGCGAGTCAGCCGGGATCCTCCAGCTCGACCTGGCCGACCGGCTGGCCGTGTCCCGCAACACGATCATCAACTGGGAAAACGGGCAACATCCCCGCCATTCGCGCCCCGCGCGTGGTTGACCTGCGGGAACGCATCCCGGCTTGAAGAGGAGGGGACCCATGGGCTCCGACGCGGACCTGCGCTGCCTCGACCAGTCGATGGCCGACATGGTGGCCCGGCTGTACGTGTCCTACCTGCAGGCCGCGGGCATGGGCGCGGGGGACTACGGCGCGGGCATGGCGTGGGGATTCCGCCTGTCGGCTGCCCGGTTGGCCACCATCGTGCGCGCCGACCGTGCCGCGCGCCGTGCCATGGCAGACCTGCGCGTCTGAGACGACGCCGGACGCGCGGAAGCGCCCCCCGGGCCTCATGAGGGCTCGGGGGGCGCTGGTCGTGCGGGGCGGGGTGGGGGGTCAGGTGTCGGCGGGGGGTCGGCAGTCGGGGCACAGCCCGTCCCGCCACCCGGCACGGAAGGCCACGACCTCGGCGGTCGCTGCATCGAACTCCCGGCGCGGCGGGCCGGAGTACGCCTCCGCGCGCAGCTGCAGGTCGCAGCGCTGGCAGCGGACCTCGACCAGGACCACGATCACGCGGGCGGCGCGGGCGTGACGCTGATCGACACCTGAGCGGGGATCGGCCCGCCCAGGTACTTCGCCACGGCGGCGTCGACGGCGGCCACGATGTCCTGCGCTGTCGCCCCACCGGTCAGGGCCCCCACGGCGGCGGCGAGCCCAGCGGACCGGGCGGCCTCGGCGGCCTCCAACCGCTTGACCACGGCCAGGGTGCGCCACATGACCTCACCCACGGGCACCTCGGCACTGCCGACGAGGGCGCGGTACGGCTCGGGGACGGGAATCTTGTCGGTCAGCAACATGTCGGGCTCCTCAGTGGTGGGTGGGGTCAGGTGGGCGGCGACGCGGTCGCGCCAGAACGCCGTCGGGTAGAGGGTGTCGACCTTGCCTGTGGTGGACCACTCCTTGTGCTGCACCAGCGCGTCCAACCCCACGCCCATGGCGCGGAGCAGCCCCGCCGACAGCCGCGCGGCCGCGTCGACCTGCGACTCGGTCATCGTCAGCCCCCGGCCGAGGTCCTCGATCTCGATGCCCCATGCGGCATGGTTGGCCATGCCTGCGGCGACGCCCCACCGGGGCCCGCCCCGGCCTGCGTGGTAGGCCACGAACCGGGACAGGACGTGCACGGTGCCGTCTCGGGACACGAGGAAGTGGGCGCCCGGGACTGGGGCTAGCCCGGGCACGTTCTGCAAGAAGTGCAGGGAGTCCGTGCCAGCGGTGTGGTGCAGCATCACCAGCCGTGGCTCGAACGACCCGCGGCCGGCGATGGCCCCGTCGTCCCACCGGGCCGTGAACTCGGCCCGCAGCCCGGCGACAGCCTCGAGGAGTTGCTGGCGTGGCGTCACTCGGAGCCCCGCCCGTAGGACGGGTCCTCCGGGTTCAGCGCACGGATGGCCACGGGCAGCACCGACGCGATGCCGGCAGCCAACCATGTCCGCAGGTCACCCAGACCCACGGCGAAAAGGTCCGCGCCGTCCGCGAGGAACAGTGCCAGGATCGTGGCGGCGAACACGCGGGCGTAGGACCACGCGGCACGCTTGACCTGCTCGGGGATCTGCATCAGCAGCCTCCTGTGTCGTCGGGGGTGTTGGTGGGGGTGCTCTTGCCCGCGAGGGACATCAGCCACCGGATCTGCTCGCGGACGCTGAGTAGGTCGGTCTCCACCTTGCGGAGCCGGTCGCGCAGCGAGGACCACGAGTCGTGCATCTCACCCAGCGCGGCGCCCTGGTCGGCGAGCTGCTGGCGCTGGTCGGCCAACTGGGTCATCACCCCCGGGCGGCCGGGCACCCCGGGCCGCTCCTCGACGCCGAACCAGTCGCCCCAGAACAGGTCCATCCGCCGGCCGAACTGGCGAAACCAGCGCACCACCGGCCCCAGCGGCCACTTCCACACCAACGCGATCGCGCCGAGGATCAACCCGACCGCGCCGAAGGACTGCCCCACGTCCAGCAGCTGCTGATGCACCGCGTGGACCATCGACGCGGCCAGGTTCGTCACCACAGCCGAAACCGGACCCGGGCCAGACTCGCCGTCGCCCGCCGAACCGCGTCACGCAGGGATGCCCAGGACACGTCAGGCCGCCCAGTAGTAACCCCAGACCAGCAGTTGGTCCGAGGTGGTCCACGTGAACGGGACAGTCGTGCTCGGCGCGGTGAACAGCCCGTTCGTGCCGTGCACGTACAGCCCGACCGTGGTCGACGACGCCTGCCGGGTCGCCGCCCGATAACGGGCCCCCGCCGATGCGTCGTAGAACTCGCCCACCAGTAGCCCGGCCTTGCCGTTCGTCGTCGCCGGGAAGGTCAGCGTGGGCACCGCGCTCGCGGCTGCCGACGTTGACCCGAACGTGAACCGGGCCTGGAACATGACGAACTTGCCGACCTGGGCATACCCCCCGGACGCCGTCCCGTCACCCAGTGTGAACCCGCCCAGGGTGGGCGTGTAGGCATTCTCCCCGCCCGACAGCGCGGCGAGCACGTCGCGGACGTTGTCGTTGAGCTCCGACGCGAGCAGCGGGTCGCCCGCCTGAAACGTCTTGAGCGTGCCAGTCCAAACCGACATGTCGGTCCTCTCAGTAGGCCAGGGTCATGGTTCCGAGCAGCCCCGAGTCGAGCAGGCCGACCGGGTCGAACACGGGGGACGTGGTCATGGCTACCGTCCACGCGGTTGCCGTCACGGTGCCGCCGTCGACGCCCTCGATGAACAGGTCGACGGTGGTCCCGCCGGGCGTGGTCGACGGCATCCCGGTGACCTGGATCCGGTCGCCGATCTCCAGCGACAGGACCGCCGATGCGAGCTCCGCGGACGTGGTCATCAGGTCGACCGTGATCGACGACACCCGCGGGCGGGGCTCGCCGTAGCGGTGCACCATCCACTGCGCCGCCGATCGGAGGTCGTTGTCCGACGCGGCGTAGATGGTCAGCGACTTGGACCGCTGCCCCGTGGGCGACTGGATCGACGTCTCGTTGCGGGCCCGGTACGTGGCACCGCCCGGCCGGGACACCGACACGTCGTTGACCACCGCGGACAGGTCCACGTCGACGGCCGTGTCCGGGGACACGTGCAGCGCGGGCAGGACCAACCGGACGGGGGCGTCGTAGCGCCGGGACCGGGAGTGCTGGCGGAACGTGCCGTCACCGGCGACGAAGAACGTCCCCGACTCCACGCCGTTCACGTCGCGGATCACGTCCAGCGCCTGCGCCTCACCCGTGGCCGTGTAGGCCACGTCGGACAGGCCCACGTCGGCGACGAGGTCCGACTCGAGCCCCAGCCACCGGCAGATCCGAGCGATGCGCTGGTCGGAGCGCTCCGACCCCCCGGAGCCGAGGTTGGCCAGATCCAGCGCGGCCGCCGCCGTCATGGGGGCATTGCTGTAGCCCACCCACGCGAGCTGGTGGGCGTCGCCGGAGGTGACCGCCCCGAGGGTCAGCCCGGTCACGGAGCCCACGGCCACCGCGGGCGCGGACGCCTGCGCGGTGTCCACGGTCAGCACGATCGAGCCCTGCGCTACGGTGACCACAGCGAAGTGGGGACGGTTGTCGTTGGTGGTCACGGTCAGCGTGCGGGTGCTCGTCGCCCCCGTGGCCGTGGTCAGGGTGGCGACCACCTGCGAGGGTGTGACCGACACGGACAGGCCCGCGGTGCCGTCGCCGAGGCGCAGCAGCCGGCAGCCCACCGCCCCGGACCACGCGAAC
>ERZ650308.2009-NODE-2009-length-10225-cov-6.315733_pt1 | contig 10225 bp, 12 predicted proteins | sample MGYA00376244_ERZ650308 | MGnify/ENA primary metagenome ERZ650308 (study PRJEB26733, sample SAMN07839295) | wastewater metagenome | biome: small river; feature: stream; material: water | place: USA: North Carolina | collected 2016-04-26 ...
ATAACCCCGGTGTTGGTTGGCGGTTCCATGCTTTACATCGCCGCGGTGCTCAACAACTTTGAATTTCCGGCACGTGACGCCGAGTTGCGCCTTCAACTAGAGGCTGATCTAGAGGAATACGGACCGCACGAAATGCATCGCCGACTAAAAGCTCTAGATCCAATCGCGGCCAGCCGCATCATTCCAGAAAACGGTCGTCGCTCGGTTCGTGCGATCGAAATCATCACCCTTACCGGTGAGCCATTTGCCGCTGCGCTACCAGATGAGCCAGAAGATTGGCAGCCGGTTCTTGAAATCGGTGTGAATGGTTCTCGTGAGGATTTGGTGCAGCGCCTAGAAAATCGTGTGCACAAAATGTGGAAGCTGGGTCTTGTGGAAGAGGCTCGTTCGCTGATTCCCATGGGCATTCGCGTGGGCAAGACTTCAAGTCGCGCGATTGGCTACAGTCAGGCGCTGGCGCAGATCGATGGCACTATGACCCAAGACGAGGCAATCGCAGATACTGTGCGACTTACTCAAAAGTATGCGCGACGCCAAATGTCTTGGTTCCGCAGGGACAACCGCATTGAGTGGCTGGACTACCAAGATCAAGCGATGAACTCAAAGGCCTCAAATCTAGTAAGCGCGTGGCTTGGGCTTTAGGCTTGACCAATGAGCAAGATTAATTTCACCAAGGGCCACGGCACGGGCAACGACTTTGTGCTGGTCTTAGATGCCGACGGCGAAATTAAGTTCACCCAGGAACAGATCGCACAAATTTGTGATCGCCACTTTGGAATTGGCGCAGACGGCTTTATTCGCGTCATCAAGTCTGAAAATCACCCGGACGGTAAATCAATTCTCGCCGAGGAACCTGGCGCCACTTGGTTCATGGATTACTACAACGCCGACGGTTCAATAGCAGAGATGTGCGGCAATGGAACTCGAGTATTTGCTCGCTACCTTACCGAGCGCGGCTTGGTTGAACTTGCCGATGGCGAGACGCTTTCAATCGGTACTCGGGCCGGGGTAAAAGATTTACAGCGCAACATGTCTGGTTTCGCAGTTGACATTGGTCGTTGGAAGCTAGACGGCGGCGAGGTTCTAATCCACACCGATGGTCTTGAGGTAGCAAGACCGGGTATCGGTATCAATGTTGGTAATCCGCACTACGTGGTTGCACTTGCTTCCGGTCGCGAACTAGCCGACCTAGATCTCTACGAGGAGCCTGGTATCGAACCGGCACCGGCAAGCGGGGCAAACGTTGAGTTTGTTGTTCCGGCCGAGCCGATGGTTAAAGAAGGTGTCGGGCACATCACCATGCGTGTTTTCGAACGCGGTGTTGGAGAGACCCTGTCTTGCGGTACAGGTATTTGTGCAGCAGCGCTGGCAACTCGCCACTGGGCCGGTGCTGGTGCTCCAAATATTTGGCAGGTTCGAGTACCTGGTGGTGTCTTAGGTGTGCGCATGTTCGCTACAGAAGACGGCGAACATGTTGGTCTTAGCGGCGCAGCAGAATTGGTTTACGACGGCCAGCTAGATCTTGATCGACTCAGCTCCGTAGTCCGCTAGAGCAAACTACTTATTTCTTACCCGCAGCACCCGAAATGATTTGGCGGTATCAACGCGAATCGTTGAAAAGTTTTCCGGCAGTTCTGCCTCAAGCCATCGGTGTAGTGAATCTGCACCCAAATTCTTTTGCACCACCAGATACGCATCTGCATCGCTTTGTAGCTTTGGCAACCAGTTCAGCAGGATTTCGTGAAGTACATCTTTACCAACCCTTATCGGCGGGTTAGACCAAATGCCGCTGAAAGTTAGCTCGGTCGGCACGTCTTCCGGTTTTACGCATTTGATATTGCTCAGTCCCAGGCGTTTGGCATTTGCTGCCGTCAGCTCGAGCGAGCGCTCGTTAACGTCCACAGCCCAGATCGTTGCCTTTGGTGAGTGTGAAGCAAGTGATAGCGCTATCGGACCCCAGCCACAGCCAATGTCCAAAATGTTGCCGCCCGCGGGGGCATCGTCGAGGTGCGCCAACAAAACATTCGTGCCCTGATCGATGTGATCCGGGCTGAAAACTCCACCGGCCGTCTGCACAATCACTTCACGATCATTGATAATGACTTTGATTTCTTTTGGCTTGTAATCGCTGCCTGGAGTCTCCGAGAAGTAGTGTTCCGAGGACATAGCGAAACACTATTACAGATAGGCAAACTAGTGTTAGTTGAGTGAAGAACAACAATCCAGATGAAGAGTTCGAAGGCGAAGACCTGCCGACCTTCACCCATGGATCATCTAGGGGAGATGAAGTTGTAGAACGCATTTTGCGTCGCGGTGAGCGTGCGGAAGCTTTGGGCGCTGTCGAGACTCACGGTTACAGTGACACCGATGGCGATCAGTTTGACCTCGAAGACCGATCCGCGCTCAAGCGAGTTGCCGGTCTCTCCACTGAACTTCAAGATATTAGCGATGTTGAGTATCGCCAATTGCGACTCGAGAAAGTTGTTCTGATTGGCTTATGGGGCAACAACACTTTGCTAGACGCCGAGAATTCGCTGCGTGAACTGGCTGCCCTCGCCGAGACCGCTGGCGCCACAGTGCTTGATGGTCTTTTGCAGCGACGGGCCAACCCTGACCCGGCAACGTTCTTGGGAAAGGGTAAAGCTCAGGAACTAAAGATGCTCGTTCAGGCTGCGGGCGCCGATACTGTCATAGCGGATACAGAACTTGCGCCTAGCCAGCGACGCGCTCTCGAGGATGTCATCAACATAAAGGTGATTGACCGCACCGCGGTGATTCTGGATATTTTCGCGCAACATGCCAAGAGCCGCGAGGGTAAGGCTCAGGTCGAACTCGCTCAGCTCGAGTACCTATTGCCGCGTCTTCGTGGTTGGGGTGAATCTATGTCACGCCAGGCCGGTGGCCAAGCCGCGGGCGGAGTTGGAATGGGTTCGCGCGGTCCAGGTGAAACCAAGATCGAACTAGACCGTCGTCGCATCAACACACGGATGGCGAAGTTGCGCAAGCAAATTGCGGCCATGAAACCGGCCCGAGAAACCAAGCGTGCCAACCGCGAGCGCAACGCGATACCAGCGGTTGCTATTGCCGGCTACACCAATGCTGGCAAGTCATCGTTGTTGAATCGCATGACCCAGGCTGGCGTACTGGTGCAGAACGCACTGTTTGCAACTCTTGATCCAACTGTTCGAAAAGCCAAGACGCCCGATGGTCGCGACTACACGCTAGCCGACACCGTGGGCTTCGTCAGAAATCTTCCGCATCAGTTGGTTGAGGCATTCCGCTCAACTCTCGAAGAAATTGCCGCGAGTGATTTGATTGTCCACGTCGTAGATGCTTCACACCCAGATCCATCCGGTCAGATTGCAACCGTGCGAAATGTAATCGGTGAGGTCGGCGCCAGAGACATCCAAGAGCTTATTGTTTTCAACAAGATTGATCTAGCAGATGCCACTCATCGCATGGCGCTGCGTGGCATGGAGCCAAACTCCATCGGTGTTTCTGCTCGAACCGGTGAGGGAATCGAAGAGCTCATGCAATTGATTGCATCGCTCTTGCCTGAACCTAATGTTGAGATTGCGGCACTCATTCCATATGACAGGGGAGACCTGGTTTCACGTCTGCACTTGAATAGCAGAATTATGGTTTTGGATTATCGCGAAAATGGCACCTTCGTTCGCGCCATGGTGAAACCCGAAATGGCTGCCGAGCTAAACGACTTCCGCGTAGTTGTGTGAGAGCTGATTCCCACTGCATGTCGCTTGCGCGAGCAGTGCAGTAAAACTGCATAGCGCTTGCGCGAGCAGTGCAGTAAATCAGACGGAACGAAGTACAGCTACAACTTTTCCAAGTATCACAGCGTGGTCACCAAGAATTGGTGCAAAGGATGAATTTCTTGGCAGCAACCAGGTGTGACCGTCTTGTTGCTTAAAGGTCTTTACCGTTGCTTCATCTTCAAGCAAAGCCGCAACAATGTCACCGTTTTCCGCGGTCTGTTGCTGACGCACAACCACCCAGTCGCCATCGCAAATCGCTGCGTCAATCATCGATTCACCAACAACCTTGAGTAGGAACAGGTCACCCTTTCCAACTAACTGACGTGGCAGTGGGAAAATCTCTTCGACGTTTTGCTCTGCCGTGATAGGTCCACCGGCGGCAATTCGGCCAACCATCGGCACCATTGCTGCGTCACCAATCGGAGTTGGGTTTTCGGCAACCTGGCCATCTTGACCTTCCCAGCCCGCAACCTCGATCAAGACATCGATGGTGCGGGGACGTTTGGGGTCGCGGCTGATGTAGCCGGCAAGTTCTAGCTGGTTGAGCTGGTGGCTCACGCTGGCCGGGGAGGAAAGTCCTACCTCAAGGCCAATCTCGCGCATGCTGGGCACGTAGCCGCGCTCTGCCTTGGAGCGCTGAATCGTCTGCAGGATCCGCTCCTGCATAGGGCTCAAGCTTGAGGCGCGCCTGGTGGGGCGCTTCTCGTCCTTTTCATCCATGCTGTCAACGTCTTTCGTATTCATTGTCGGAGGCCCCTGTTATGTAGGCCACTATCGAAACTGTATTCGCTATTTAAGGCAAAATCAAACACATTTTCGAAAAAATCACAAATATCTTGACAAAATGTCGGGGTATAGCCGTATTCTTGTTCTATAGACGAACAGTTGTTCGAATAGAAAGGTAAAAAGATGTCTCAGACCCCAGCAGCACGCAAGTTCTTCCGTACAGCCGTGGTTGTGGCCATAGCCACCACCAGCATCTTTGGCTTTGTCAATGGAGCGGCCGCCAACAACAACGCTGGCTCCGCCAATTTCGAATACGTCACGATTAGTTCAGGTCAGACCCTCTGGGCGCTTGCCGAGCAACTAGCTCCAAACGAGGATCCGCAGGATTGGATGCAAGAGGTAGTAAACCTAAACGGTCTAACCTCAACCGATCTAAAGCCTGGCCAGAGGTTGGCACTTCCATAGTAAAAATTCGTTTCCGATCGCAAGCAACCAGAAGCGGAATAAATACTCACTGCGAGTTCAACCAGATTCGCAAGATAATCTGGGGTTGTGGCTAATCTCGAAGATCTCCCAATCCGCAACGACCTAAAGGGTCGCAAACCATATGGTGCGCCTCAACTTGCAGTGCCAGTTGCATTGAATGTAAACGAGAACACCCACCGCATTCCAGAAGCGGTTGCGGTAGACATCATCGGTCGTTTGGCTGCAGCGGTCTTAGACATCAATCGCTACCCAGATCGTGAATTCCTTTCTCTTCGAACCGCGCTTGCTAAATATCTTGGAGCCGAGCTAGAGGCTGAAAATATTTGGGCGGCAAACGGCTCGAACGAAGTTTTGCAGCACATCTTCCAAGCTTTCGGTGGCCCCGGCCGAATCTCACTTGGTTTCAGCCCTACCTATTCGATGTATGGCTTGATTGCACTCGGAACCGGCACCACCTACATAGACGCCCCAAGATTAGATCGCTACGAACTTTCTCCGGAACTTATTCGCTCTAAAATTCTTGAACACAAGCCAAACATCGTGATGCTGTGCTCTCCAAACAACCCAACCGGCACGCCTCTGAGCCTTAGCTGCGTCGAGGCAGCATACGAAGCTGTAACCGAAGCCACCGGAGGCATAGTGGTGGTGGATGAGGCATATGCCGAATTCGGTGGCAACACTGAAGTCAGTGCGGTTAATTTGCTTGCCGGTCGCGAGCGGCTCCTAATTTCTAGAACGATGAGCAAAGCCTTTGCCTTTGCCGGCGCGCGAGTAGGTTACCTAGCGGCTGACCCTGCAGTAGTCGACGCGCTCCGACTGGTTCGCCTGCCTTACCACCTAAGCGCCTTTACTCAGGCCGCGGCAGAGGCAGCCCTCGACCACTCGGCCACAATGCTCGCCACGGTGGATGACATTCGTTTCCAAAGAGATCGCATCATGCTCGAACTCAAGGACCTTGGTCTGGATCCGTATCGTTCAGATGCGAACTTTGTTTTATTTGGGGGACTAGAAGATCCGAATGCGGTTTTTGAAGCGCTACTAGCAAAGGGCGTTTTGATTCGCAATGTGGGTATTGAGGGAACCTTGCGAGTGAGTGCGGGTACCGAAGCAGAGACCACCGCCTTCCTGGAAGCACTGCGACAGGTGCTCAAAAAGTAGTCCTTCGCTAAGATTGACTAAACACACATCGCATTCGCGAAAGGCAATTTCATGAGCCGTACTGCAACCTTGCAGCGCAAGACTTCTGAATCATCGATTGAGCTAACCCTCAACCTCGATGGAACTGGTCGCGCCGATATTTCTACCTCGGTGCCTTTTTTTGACCACATGCTTACTGCCTTCGCGAAGCACTCACTCGTTGACCTAACCGTCAAGGCAACCGGCGATACCGAAATCGATGTACACCACACAGTTGAGGACACTGCAATTGTGCTCGGTCAAGCAATCAAGCAGGCGCTCGGTGACAAGGCAAAGATTGGTCGCTACGGCGATGCAACCGTTCCACTTGATGACGCGCTTGCTCGCGCAGTGGTGGATGTTTCCGGTCGCCCTTACCTGGTGCACACTGGAGAGCCTGAGGGGTTTGAATTTCACCTAATCGGCGGTCACTTCACCGGATCTATGGTGCGTCACGTTTTTGAAGCGATAACTTTGAACGCCGGAATCACGGTGCACCTCACCGTGCTAGACGGCCGCGATGCTCACCACATTGCAGAAGCCGAGTTCAAAGCTTTTGCTCGTGCATTCCGCAAGGCGGTCGAGTTCGATTCGCGCGTAGAGGGAATTCCTTCAACCAAGGGTGCGCTTTGATTGCACCCCGCGTAGTCGTACTTGATTACGGCAGCGGCAATGTTCACTCTGCAGCAAAAGCGCTCGCCGAAGCGGGCGCAAATGTAGAACTCACTCGTAATCGAGACTCTGTCTTGAGCGCCGACGGATTAGTTGTTCCGGGTGTGGGTGCATTTGGCGCTGTGATGGATCAACTGAATGAAATTAACGCGGGCGAACTGATTGATAAAAGACTTGTAGCGGGAAAGCCGGTGCTTGGAATTTGTGTGGGTCTGCAGGTCATGTTTGAGTTGGGAGTTGAGCACGGTTTAGAAACCGCTGGTCTAGCACAATGGCCGGGCACGGTTCAAAAGCTCGATGCTCCGATACTTCCTCACATCGGCTGGAACACGGTTGAGTCTGCTAAGAATTCGAAGTTGTTTAACGGCATTGAGCACGAGCGATTTTATTTTGTGCACTCGTATGGAGTAAAAAACTGGGAATTGGTTGTCGATGGACCCTTGGCCGCACCCAAGGTTACCTGGGGTGATTATGGAGGCAAATTTATTGCAGCCGTAGAAAATGGACCGCTATCTGCAACTCAATTTCATCCAGAAAAATCTGGTCAAGCAGGAATCAAGTTGTTAAACAACTGGCTCGGAACTTTTTAGTTAGGAATACAAATGTCTAAGTATCTTGAACTCCTACCGGCGGTGGACGTTGCCGATGGCAAGGCGGTTCGCTTGACTCAGGGCGAAGCCGGCTCTGAGACTGATTACGGAAGCCCGATAGAGGCTGCGCAGACTTGGATCAACGCTGGTGCGGAATGGATTCACCTGGTAGATCTAGATGCAGCATTTGGTCGCGGTGATAACCGTTCAATCATCCGTGAGGTCGTTGATTCGGCAAAGACTGAACTAGGTCGCGGAGTGAAGATTGAACTATCCGGCGGTATTCGTGATGACGCTTCGCTAGAGGCCGCTCTTGAGGCAGGAGCTACTCGCGTGAACCTCGGCACCGCCGCCTTGGAGAATCCTGAGTGGACCGAAAAGGTAATTGCAAAATTCGGTGAAGCTATCGCAGTTGGTCTTGATGTTCGAGGCACCACACTAGCTGCGCGCGGCTGGACGCGAGAAGGCGGAGATCTCTGGGATGTGCTGGCCAGATTAGAGGCTGCCGGATGTGCCCGCTATGTCGTGACCGACGTCACCAAAGATGGCACATTGAAGGGGCCAAATATAGATTTGCTTCGCGAGGTTATGCAGCGAACCGATAAGCCGGTAGTTGCTTCCGGGGGAATCTCGTCACTGCAAGACATAACTGACCTGCGCGCATTAGTCAATGAAGGCCTCGAAGGTGCAATTCTCGGAAAGTCGCTCTACGCGGGCAAGTTCACGCTGGAAGAAGCATTAGCGATAGCAAGCGCGTAAAGCATGAAAAGCCACGACCACGAACATATCAACAAGGATCGCTTTAGCGATTCCGCCGGTGTGCCGTGGGACGGACGTGCATTCAACGACAACCCTTTTGCAGATGACGATGGTTCTGCGCGTGCGGAATTAATTTCAGCAATTCAGGATTTTCACGCCACTGGCGATGCAACAAAAGTATTTGTTGAATTTTCAAAATCCAGACTGCTTATTCCGCTGCTTGCAGATCTTGGCGAATCGGGCGAAGGTGCCCATGGGCAAACGGTAGATAAAAGCGCGGACCTCTCGATTGTTAATGTAGAAACTCCCGACGGTCAGGTTGGCTTGCCGGTTTTTAGTTCCGTGCAAACAATGCAGAATTGGAACAAAATAGCGCGACCGGTTCCCAGCGATGCCGTTCGCGTCGCACTTGCAGCAGCAAGCGAAGGCAGCACTCGAATTATTTTGGATCCTGGTTCAGAAACCGAATTTGCATTTCGTCGTTCCGCGATTGCCGCATTGGCAAAACAACAGGGCTGGTCACCGCCACACCTGAACCCTTCGGTAATCCAAGAATTTAATTTGGGCGTCTCTAACGAAGAGGCAATATCTGGAGTCGAAGTTTCATCCCTGGATCCACAATCACGTCTAGCCGGTCCAGAAGTTAAAATTGACCTCCAGGTAAAGCTGGGGCTAACCAAAGAGCAGCTTGAAGCAGTTCTTCATCGGGTTACAGAAAATTGGGCAGCAAGTGAACTGATTTCCACTTCAGTTGATTCAATGGCGCTTGTGGTTAAGCCCGAAAAAAATTAGTTAACCGGACCGGTGAATTTTTCACCGGGGCCAGCTCCGGGTGCATCCTTAATCACCGATGCCTCACGAAATGCCAACTGGAGTGAACGCAGGCCGTCGCGAAGTGGGCGAGCATGGTGGTCGCCGATGTCTGCGGCAGCTGCCGTGACCAGACCGGCAAGCGCGGTGATCAACTTTCTAGCCTCGTCCAGGTCACCCTTGGATCCATCTTCACCGAGGCCACACTGCACGGCTGCAGCGCTCATCAGGTGCACCGCGGTAGTCGTGATTACCTCTACGGCAGGCACTTCGGCAATATCGCGAACTTGGTCCGCTACGTCCTTGAATTCGGCCACGGGGGCTTCTCCTTTTGAATGGTTTCTGCTAGGCTAACCCATGGCTCCAAGGTTCGTCCTTGGTCAGAAGTGGATTCAATTCCCACCCGCGTCTACCGATTCTTATAGGTTGCCGGGTAAAGCTTTGAAACTTACGTTTCTGCACGTAATCAGGCTCCCGCCTGTGATGTGGCCATTTATGTCATGTCCAGAGGAGTAACAGATCAGCGATCCCCGTATCAATGAGCGCATCCGCGTGCCAGAGGTCCGCCTCGTCGGCGCACAAGGTGAGCAAATTGGCGTTGTAAAAATTGAAGATGCGCTACGAATGGCACAGGAGCAGGACCTAGACCTAGTCGAGGTAGCCCCAACTTCAAAGCCACCGGTTGCAAAGCTAATGGATTTCGGCAAGTTCAAATATGAAGCTGCCCAAAAAGTCCGTGAAGCTCGCAAAAACCAGGTCAACACCATTCTTAAGACCGTTCGTTTCGGTCTAAAGATTGATGACCATGACTACGGCACCAAGCGCGCACAGATCGTTAAATTCCTCAAGGCAGGTGACAAGGTCAAGGTGATCGTGGTTTTCCGCGGTCGCGAGCAGTCTCGTCCAGAAATGGGCATCAAGTTGCTTCAGAAGCTTGCTGAAGAAGTCGCTGAGTTGGGTGTTGTCGAATCGAATCCTTCGATTGACGGCCGCAACATGGTGATGGTTATCGGTCCGCTAAAGAACAAGGCAGATGCGAAGGCAGAAGCCAAAAAAGCAGCAGACAAGGCTAAAAAAGCCGAATCTGTAGAACAGCCAAAGGAATCGGCAGCAGCAGAAGCTGCCGAGTAGAAAAACAGGAGATAGCAATGCCAAAGCAGAAGACCCACTCGGGCGCCAAGAAGCGTTTCCGCTTCACCGGTAGCGGCAAGATCATGAAGCAGCAGATCAACA
>ERZ650308.2010-NODE-2010-length-10223-cov-4.125492_pt1 | contig 10223 bp, 2 predicted proteins | sample MGYA00376244_ERZ650308 | MGnify/ENA primary metagenome ERZ650308 (study PRJEB26733, sample SAMN07839295) | wastewater metagenome | biome: small river; feature: stream; material: water | place: USA: North Carolina | collected 2016-04-26 ...
GACCAAGTAATCCATCGTAGATTTAGCTCTGCGTTGTGATAAGGCTTGGTTGTATTGTTTGCTCTGGCGACTGTCCGTATGCGATCCAATCTCGATTTTGACACTTGGGTTTTGGGTCAGTACTTCTACTATTTTCTCTAGTTCCACTCTAGCATCCGGGCGGATGTTGGATTTGTCTAAGTCAAAGTAGATGTGGCGCAAAGATAATGCTTTGGCTAAGTCTAATCCTTGTTGCAATTTGTATTGGTCTTGATCTAATACTATAGTTGTAGCTACTTCTCTCTCATACAAAGCCAAACTTGGTGCCGTTTCATTGGTAGAATAGGTTTCCTTTGTTGCTTGAGTTCTGTAACTAGCATTTGATAGTACTTTATCAAAAACAAAATCTCCATTTTCATCCGTGGTCGTACTTCCTAGTTCTTTGCCTTGGTTGTTGTATAATACCACTTTTGAATTGGCTAGTGGTAAGTTCGTGTTTTTGTCCACTACTTTTCCAGTGATTCTAGCATTGTAATCAAATTCAAAGAAAGGATTCGTATTAGTAAATACATACAAGTCATCATCGCCTTGTCCCTCTGGGCGGTTTGAAGTGAAAACTCCATTGTTTGTCTGTCTGTCCCAGTTCAAACCAAAATCATCAAAAGCACTATTTAGTGGTGATTTCATATGTACTGGTGTTGCTCCCTTTTGATTCAGGTCTATGGCAAAGATATCAAAACCACCTTGTCCTGGGTGACCATCTGAGGCGAAAAGTAAGATGTTGTCTTTGGTTACAAAAGGGTAACTCTCTCTGCCTTCGGTATTGATCGTGTTGCCTAGGTTTACTGGGTTGCCAATAGTCCCATCAGGACGTAATTCAATCTTGTACAAATCCGATTGTCCATAAGTCCCCGCAGCATCTGAAGCAAAATACAAGGTGGTGCCATCTGGACTTATAGCAGGATGCGCTACTCGAATAGTATCGTTTTTAAAAATTGGAAGTACTCCTTGGCTTTTCCACTTCCCTTGTTGTTTTACGGATTTGTAAATCTTGTATCTCCCGTTAACTACTTTTCTTTGATTGGTCTGTTTTAACTCGTTTTGAGTGTAGTACATCGTATTGCCATCTTTGGTAAAGACAGGGCTTGCCTCGTGGAAGATAGAAAAGGCATTTTTAGAATACAAGTCGGCTTTGCTGTAGCTCCCATCGGCTTGTTTTACCGCATAATACAAGTTGGTAAACGGCTGACCGGTTCTAGCATAGATTTGGTTGCCTACTGCTCGTGGTCGTGCACTGGCAAAGATAAGAGTATCGCCTTTGAGACTACTACTGTAATCCGAGTACTTGCTATTGGTATTCAAGTTGGTGATGGTAAATACATCACTCCCTTTTTTGATACTTTCTTGGGCTTTGGCTTGAATTTGACTCTTGGTACGCAATTGAGTTGGGTTTTCTTTTGCGTATTGGGCCATGATTTGATTGGCTTGCTCGATTTTACCTGCCGATTTTAACGATTGACCATAACGGTACAAAAACTCTTTTGGAAAGGTTCCTTTAAGTTCGTATCGCTTGGTGTACCATTGTTCTGCCTTTACGTAATTCGCATTGAAGTAATTTGCATCTCCTAGCTTTTCATAAATCTGTTCGGATCCCATGCCTTTATTGGCTAAACGCTCATAGATTTGAATCGCCGATACATACGCTTGGCTATCAAACTTCTTATCTGCTTTCTTTATTGTTTTCTCTTGGGCTAATAGTCCCATTGGGAGTAATAGTAGTAATGCTATTTGTTTTTTCATGGCTGTCATTTTTAGAAGAATCGTGGCGTTTCTACTTGTTGGTTGATTTTAAACAAATCAAATTGCAAGAAGATCTCGTGTGAACCTGAGTTGAAGTTCGATAATCGTGTCGTTTCTCTATCATAACCATAGCCTATAGCGATACGATCATTCACTTTAAATCCTACTAAAGCCGATAATGCTGCGCTCCATCTATAGGCAACTCCCACTGTGAATTTTTCATTGATTAAAAAGTTCCCTGTAAGGTCTACTTGTAACGGCGCTCCTGCTACCATTTTAGCAACAAAAGCAGGCTTGAATTTGACATTATAACTCAAATCAAATACTTTACCTCCCATCAAATAAAAGTGTTGTCTACGATTCGCATCCGAATAAGCAAACTCATCGTAACGCTTGGTTTGTAATAACATCGGAACCGATAATCCTAAATAACTATTAGCATTGTAGTAAAACAATCCTGCTCCTATATTAGGTGAGAATTGACTGTTGATGTTATTTCTAAAAGAAACATCACTCGGATTGTAATGATTCAATTTAGTGTAATCAATATTCAACAACTCTCCGCCTGCTTTAATACCAAAAGCCAAACGACTCTCATTCTCAAAATTGATAGTATACGATACATCTACCGAAAAATTAGTAGTCGTACTTGGTCCAATCTCGTCATGAACAATATTACCCCCTACTCCTAAATTAGTGTTCTCTAATGGCTGGTGGTACGATAGATTCAACGTCTTGGGAGCGCCCTCTAATCCTATCCACTGCGTACGGTACAAACTAAACAACGAACCATATCCCAGTGACCCAGCATAAGCCGGGTTGATCACTGAAGGATTGTACATGTATTGGGTGTACTGTGGCTCCTGTTGGGCTGAAGCAATCAGCCCTAACAAAAGCATTAAACTATAAACTATTTTTTTCATGGTGTTAATTCTTATTCCTCTCGGAAACGGATTACTGTTTAATATATAAATATCCCGAAAGGTTTTTCTCGATACCTTTTGTGTTTTTATAGGTCAATGTATAAAAATACGTTCCTTCTGGTAATTCTACATCTCTACTCACTGTTGAACGACCATCTGAGAATCCTTTAAAGAAGTTGTCATTTTGTCCATAACTAGTAACGCGATATACCTCTATTCCCCAACGATTGTAAATACTTAATGTGTTTTCTGGATAAAAATCGATATTACGAATTCTGAAAATATCATTATCTCCATCTCCATTTGGTGATATAGAATTATACACTTCAATATCATCCTCAATAACTACGCGTACATCTAATTGTTGAATTGGGCTTACACATCCATAAGAAGAGATGGACGTAACTCCAATAGTAGTAGATTTATTTCCAACCACCACATTAATATCTTTGGTTGTAGAACTACCCGTCCAATCGCTTGGTAAAATCCAGTTATAGCTTAAAGCACTTGATGCATTTACTACACTATAAATTTGTGAAGTTCCAGCACCAACAAAATCATCTCCAGCAATAACAGTAGGTTGTTCTGGTAGTGCGTGTACTTCAATATTGATTTCGGTTCTATCGCTCTCGGCACCATTCAAGGTCTGACTCACATAACAGGTTTTAACTCCAACTACAGCCGTATTAGGTATTGGGGCTATTGTTGAAGCATCTCCGCCGGTTGCATTTGTATACCAATTAACAATCGCTCCAGAGACAGCATCAACACTTAAACTTGATGTCGTTGCACCTTTGCAAAAATGATACGTATTCCCTTGTAGATTTGGAGTTCTTTTAGGTGCTGGTTTTTCAGTAGCAGACTGCATACACATCGGAACAAAGTTAGCCGTGTTTGAAAGGTATTCTACAATTTGTCCCGATTCTATTGTGAATCTTTGAGCATTCCCTTTCCATGAATTAGGGTAAGTTTCCACTGCATCTGTAATTCTATTATTATCATCTAATATTATTGAATAAATGCCGTCTATTAAATCTGGAGACATACTAAAGGTGTAATATGGGGCTTGAATAGCAGAAGATACATATACTACTTGATTATTACTATTTAATAACTTAGCATATAAAGTTACGACAGGCAACCCTTGTTGATCATTACGCCCTTCAATACACCTTTTATCTTTATCATTATATATAATACCATCTATTTGTGTAGTGACCGCTGTACAACCTGAGATAATTGCTCCTGCGGTAATATCTAAATTTGTTGCAGATACTCCCGCTATGGTGCCTCCTAATTCAATTCCACTGGCAACGCCAGTATAATTAAATCCAACTACTTGGTATGGAATTCCCGTATAACTTGTGGCGAATTCTCCATTAGTGCTAACTTGAATAAACTGATTAGTTGCTAAATCAATCAAGGCATATTGTTTTGCATATGGTATGTCTTCAGTAAAACTAGGATTCGAGGTACAGTTGTTAGAAGCAACTCGTAAAGCATAAGAAGCTGTTGACCCACAATAAGCTGGAATTTGATTTATTCTATTACCCACTACAATTCCGGTAGGATTTACTGTTGGTCCAAATACTAATGCATGCAACTTATAATTTCCTTCAACTACACGTGTAAATTGTGGCGAAGCGGTATTAATGTATTTGATTTTTTGATCTAATTCATTGACTAAAACATAGACCGTTTTGTTTGGAGTTGAATAATTTTTATGCTCATAACCGTTAATATCTGCAGGAGAATAATGAACTAGATTGCTCGAATTGGTGTTTTCAATTATTCCTACATTTGCGACGCAACAAGGAGTAATAACCACATCTACTCGCTGCCCTTCTAAGCTATAGCAGGCATCTGAAGTGCTTTTACTCCAAAGAAAAACAGCTCCTGAAGTGCCATAATTTACAGTATTACTAATTTTAGCTATACCTGTTCGAGTAGTTATTGTTCCTGTCCACCATTCAAACTCAATTCCTGATACGGCTGCTGGTTGTAGTGTAGTCAAATCGACGGTTTCTAAAGGGCAATCATTTGCAATGGTAAGATTTATAGGGGTTGGAGCAACCGAAGGATTAACCGTTACATCAATAAAATTACTTGCTGCACTTGTACACTCAGTATTAGCAACTTTAACGGTATATCTCCCTGATTCAGTTACGGTTAATTGATTTGTTTGTGGTACACTAATAGCATTCCCATCTTTAAACCACTTGTTCCCCGAAGCTGCTGAACTGGTTAAAATCACCGAACCTCCTTGACAAAAAGTGGTAGCTGAACCTGCTGAAATAGTTGGAGTTGATGGGGTAGGCGGTTGAGCATCAACTATTGCTGAAATAGCATTGCTAACACATCCATTAGTGTTGCTTTTTACAGTTATGTTGTAGGTGTTAGGAAGTACATTTGTGAATACAGGATTCGATTGATAATCAACCCCATTAATACTATAGCTATCTGTCGAAATACCTGTGGAATTTATTTTAATTGTTCCTTTATCAGTAAAACAACTAGGCTGATCTATTCCTTCTAAAGTTATACTCGATGGAGCTGCGTTATCTACCGTAACGTTTACTGTATCTGCTGATGAACAGCCTGTACTTGTGTACGTTGCAACTAGGGTATATGTTGTTGTCTCACTTGGATTAACTGGTAAAGTGGCAGTAGTGGCAAAATTAGCATTGGTTGGGATACTCCATTTATAAGTAGCTCCTGTAATCGTACTGCCTAGAGTTTTTCCGGATGGATTTGTGGTACAAGTAATACTAAAATCAGCTCCTAAATTAATTGTTGGAGCTGCTAAATTAACTAAAACCGAAACTTTATCTGTTGCTTTACAACCGTTGGTATCCGTAACTGTTAGTGTATATTCAGTTGGATTTATGGGACTTGCATTTGGATTCGATATATTAGATGCAGTTAATAAAGCAACACTTGAAGCAGGCACAGCTGTCCAAGTATAGCTATTTCCAGAAACAGCTGACATTCCAATTGTTTTTCCATTAGGATTAGTAACACATGTTTTAGTAAAATCGGCTCCTGCATTAGCAATTGGTGCAGTAAGCACTGTAATTGTCGCGGTATTACTTAAAATTATCGGTGTACATCTTGCCGCTGTTACTTTGATGGTAAACACATTGGTATTGGTTAAGAGTTGTGAAAATGGAATAGTAAGGTCTATATCATGACCGTCTCCAGTCACTTTTACTGGAGGGGATAAAGATGCGTCGTCTCTTAATACTTCATATTCTACTCCATTTTCAGAAGTGTTAATAGTAATTTTACCATTGGTGTTAGGACAAACCGTACTTCCTATAACCGTTAAATCGTTTCGTTTTGGACTAGCAATTATAGTAACATCAGAGTTTAGTGTTGCAGTACAACTGGCGGCTAAATTCGTAGAACTTGTAGGTCTAATTTTTAGATTATTGCCTAAACTCAAACTATTTATTGGAATATTAAACACTAAGTTAGATCCAGAACCAGCTTGCGAAATTGCAGGGGTAAATGAGTTTCCATTAGCATCCAAGACTTCGTAATTAAATCCTGTTGTAGAGCTTTGAACAGTTATTGGAATCGTTGTTCCTGCCAAACCACACAAATCAATTGAGGAAGGGGTTACATTAGCAGCTAAGTTAAGCGGCAACACAGTAATAGTAACATCAGACTCATAGGCAGTATTCCCACAATTATAATTAGGATCTAACGCATAATGTGCGGTATAAGTAGTTGTAGTTGCTGGAAATACAGTGATAGAAGGACCTGTGCCAATTACTGTTGCACTGTTTTTTTCTGTCCAATTTACTGTGTATAAATTTTTTGTAGTAAAAACGGATAAAATGGCTGGCGATCCTTGACAAATAGTACTTGTGCTTGTTTTTGCGGTTGGTACTGTTGCTACTGTAGAAACCGTTACATTAGTATCAACCGAATAACAGGGCGTGGAAACCCTAACAAAATAACTCCCTTGAGGAACACCTGTAAAGGAAATTGATCTAATATTAAGAGACGCTAAACTCTCAGTAATTACAAAAGGATTGTCATCAACCGCAAAAGGAACTGTTGGATTAGCCACGCTATACAAAGTAAATGTAAGAGGATAAGTTACGGTTCCTTCCGTAATTTCAACATTAACAATCCCACTATTAGGATTTGAAGTGTCACAAAAAACGGTGGCAGCATCTACTCTAATTGGTTTGATTTCTTGAATAGTAACAGGAATACTATACTGCCATGGTCCTGATGGGGGATTATTTACAGACTCTTCAGCTGGAGAAAAACCATTGTAAATTTCACGAACACGAACTAAATACTTGCCTGGATTTAAATTGTTAAAGTTCCCTTGTAAGGTAGTGCCTCCTCCTGAAATAGCTCCTGCCGTAGCGACATAAGCTAATGGAGCCCCTTGTGGAGTTGCTGTCCAAAGCTCTGTAGTCCCAGATGTGGATACATTTGAATTCTTACCCATATTAAAGACAATTTGACTTGACCCTAGGCACCCAAGATTAACCTTAATTGCATTATCGGTACTATTATCTGGGAAAGTACTATTATCTCCATCCAGCATGGCGTACTCCGCTGGTCTAGATAAAGTAACATTTCGGGTTACAGTAAAAATTTCCTCCGAAGGACAACCCGTATTAGTTAATTCGACAATATACGACCCCAATGGCAAATCAGAAACCACATAGTTACGAGCTACATTATCGGTAAAAATATAGTCTCTTTCTATTGGGAAATTGACGTATTTTTGACCTTTTAACTGGAACGGGGCTTTGGCATCATAACCCACCAAAGTCTGACCATCTGTTCGACGAATTTTAATCTTAATCGGCGATTTATAACTTACTGTCCCAAAATTAATACTCAATGCAGATGTTCCTTGTAAAACAGAAGGAACCTCGGTTACTGTAGCATTATTTAAAGGCGAACCACTCGGACTAATAGTAATATATCTTGTTATAGTATGGCAATCGTCAGTGGCAATAATTTGGTATGTACCGGCTTCAGTCAAATAATATTCAGCTCTTCCTCCTGCAATATTGTTACCATTAGTTTGACTTACAGCTAATGGATTGGGTCTATTAGGATCTGGTGAAATTTCAGCAGGATAGTTAACATCTGTATAATAATCAATCCCTCCTACACTACTTCTTAATTTTTTGATACTTAAAGTGTTTTGAGGGCAAAAGGTAATTGATCTATAAGCACCATTGTCAGGGAAATTTTCAATTCGTAAACGGTAAGAACTAGCACAAGTTTGCACATTACTAGAGGCATCTGCATAAAGCCCAGAAAAATTATCTTCAGGCATGGGAACCGCCATTGACCGGGTAAGCATAGCGCAAATATCAGTAAAATCTACGCGCACATTTGTTCCGTTTGTCAATGCAGGTCGCCCGGAAATTGAAGCATCATATTTATATTGAGCAATCCCTAATGACAAGTTTGAAGAAACAAAAGTTAAGGGATAAGCAACCCCAGCAATAGTAATTTTTGCATTAAGAGGATCTTCATTCAATTTATTCAAACGTGCAGTTGTAACGTTTGTGAGGTTAACAACCATATCTACCCTACCCCCACTTGTTGGACAAGTACTACAATTTTTATAAAAATTAAACCCTCTAACCCATCCGTCATTAAATGCTAAACCTTGACTTGATTGTGCAGCAGTTATATAATTAAATCGATTCACGGTAATTTCACAACCCGTATCTCCATTTACCTTATCTGTAATCGAAAGTGATACATTTTCACCACCTCTTAATCCAGTAAATGTATAAGAACGGGATGTTTGCGGAGCTGAGGTAAACGTCCCCAAACTTGGACTTACTAAAGTAAATACAAAAGGACCTATTCCCGTTCCTGCTCCTACTGTTGCGGTGAGGGTTCCATCAAGAGAGTTAGGACATGTAGGCGCAGCTGTTGAAAAAGAATAAGTCATATCCACGTAAGTGGTAGTTATAGTAATTGTTTGAGGATGGGTAATTGATGTTGTCCCATCTGTAAACCGTAAACTATAATTTCCAACTCCTAAAGAAGTAAAAATTACATCGCCCCCTGTTTGCGGAATTAATGCTGTACTGGTTCCACCGCCTTGTTTAACAATCTCAGCAACCCAACCCGTACAATCTATAGAATTAGGAATTGTTATTTTAATAGTTCCGTTAGCACTACATGTTGTATTGGTCTTAACTACCGTATAACCTGAAATGTTATTACACTGAGCAGCAACTATTTGGGAAATAAAAAGAAATAATATTATAAAAAAAAATTTTAAAATGGATAATGAATTAAACTTTAAATGTATCATAATTAGTATTTACGGCTCAATTTATATCAATGGAGCATATTAAATTGGGGATTTGAGTAGGTGAATAAATAGAATGTATTATTTTACTAGAGTTATATTTTAAACTTGACTAACCATCTTGTTATAAAATTTAAGACTTTAATTCTTTTATTTAGTTTTTTTAAATCAATTTGACAAAAATTTGATATTGTACTGATTATTAATCATTAACCATTTTTCTCATTAAAGGGAAAAATGTCAGCAAAGCTAATTTATATTTTTTGTTAAAAAGTTGCAAAATCACAACTTTCCAATAAAATTTATATTTTTATTGAATAACTATAAAAAAATACCCCAATATGTAACTACATAATGGGGTTATAATCAATGAAAAATTCAAGACCTACGCAACTTGATTGATAAATCAAGTAAATTGCTAAAAATTATTAATTATAATAGATGATTATTTTACCATGTCCAGAATTAAAATTGGGCATAGTAGCAATTTTTGTTAATGTAGGGAGTGCCCAAGACGAACCACCTCCACCAGAACCAACACCAGCACCGCCAGCAACACCGCCACCACCACCAAAAAAACCGCCACCGCCACCACCGCCAGCACTATGAGAGTTTACACTTGGATTTCCGCCAGTTCCTCCTTGAAAAGAAGCACCTGTTGTTGGAGCTAATGCTTGTGTATCTAAAAAAGCACCAATAGCTCCTCCAGTAGTTTGAGTCCCTCCATATCCGCATCTTAAATCGTTATTTCCACCTATGTTTCCACCGCCGAACCCTCCTGGTTTATGTCCGCCAGCACCACCACCGCCACCTGCAATAAGTAACGAATTAGAAAGGCTAATTGCATTTCTATAAACACCAGATAAACCGCCACCTGCAAGACCATTTTTTGTAGTATCAAACGAATTTATACCTCCATTTCCCCCACCACCATAGATAGGGATATTTGAATTTGGTTGACCTCCTACCATTAGTAATAAAGTTTCGCCTGGAGTAACATTAATTATTGCTCTAACTTTTCCACCTTTTCCACCAAATGCTGATGCAGAATTACCACCTTGAGCACCAAAAACATCGATAAAAACAATTGTGACTCCTGCGGGTACTCTCCATTGTTGATCTGTTCCTGTATAACTAAATTGTTCGGTTTTAGTAAACATGGGTTTTAAATGAACAAACTCTGGAGCAATTTGTGCCGAAACTAAAAA
>ERZ650308.2013-NODE-2013-length-10213-cov-3.965643_pt1 | contig 10213 bp, 10 predicted proteins | sample MGYA00376244_ERZ650308 | MGnify/ENA primary metagenome ERZ650308 (study PRJEB26733, sample SAMN07839295) | wastewater metagenome | biome: small river; feature: stream; material: water | place: USA: North Carolina | collected 2016-04-26 ...
CGCAGCGCTGTGTGGCGCAGCGGTGCAGGCACCAGCAGCCAGCTAAATTGCACGCTCAGCAGCATCTACGGCGTGACTCATGCCGCGCTGGTGGATGTTAATCTATCTACAGCAGGCACTATTCGACTGCAAAGTTGGTCGGATGCACTCGACGGCTCCGTGCCTGGAGTTGACGTTACGTTCTACCCGACTCTATACGTCAATACAGCCCTTGTGAGCACAGCCTGGGGTATGGGTCCTTACGGCATCGGTGCTTATGGTCTAAGCGGCTCACTCAATAGCGCCAAAAACATCACCATTATACCTCTAGGGCTGTCTAGCTTTGACACTTATTGGCGTGTCACACTGTCTGACATAAATACCAGTTATCAACAGTTTGGACGACTATTTTTAGGTTCTGGGCAAGAGTTGACCTACAACCTGACTTATGGTTGGCAGGCGGACCGCCAGGAACGGTCAGTGTCAGTGGAAAGTCTGGGCGGGCAACGGTATACGCAACCTAGGGATGACCGTCTACAGTTACGAGGTACATTTGATTTTCTAACAGACGCAGAACGTACAGAGATGCTGCTACGTATGCAGCAGTTCGGTCAGCATAGACCTTTTGTTTTTAGCGTCTACCCTGAGCAGTCTAACCAGGGGATGACCACTACAGTCTATGGTAGTTTTTCTAGTGTCAGTGTTAGTGGCTTATTTTATAACAGCAACCAACTCCCATTTACCGTCATAGAGGAACTTTAAGCATGACAACAACTGTTAACTACTCTTGGGCGCTTCCCACTGTTGGGGCTAGCGTCAATACCTGGGGCACGCTGCTGAATGCCATCATTGACGACATCGACGCCAAGATGTTTGCCAGAACTGGCGGCGCGATCAGCGGCAATGTGTCGGTGGCTGGCGTTGTGTCCGTAGGCTCCGCAGGCACGGGGGCGACGACATCAGACATAAATCTAGACGGCTCTAGCGCTGCAAACTGTGGGCCAATGATGCGCTTTAAGCGCAACGGCGTAACTGTTGGATACCTTGGTACAGGCTCTGCGGTGCTAGGTGGGTCATCTGACGATCTTGTCTTGTACCGCACAACGGGGGGATCGTCGGCAACCCTGTCACCCACGGGCCTTGCGGTGGTTGGGACGCTGGCTGCTACAGCGGCAAACACCGCGACGCTGTCGCTAACTACATCGGGCACTTTAAGCACCACGGGAAGCAACTGGATTTCGTTCAGAGACACTGTGGAGCGTGGATATGTTGGGTATGGCACTGGAAACTCTAAATTTACCATATCAAACACCGTTGGGCCTGTCGAAATTGCATCAATCGGGGGGTCTTGCTGGTTGGACGCCTACGGGAATTTTCTGGCTGGGGCTGCAGGCGGGTCTTCGCATGTCTTGAAAAAAGCATCCTCAGAAGGCAACCCTGTTTTAGAGGCTGGAAGCTCAACTACGGGCTACCGCTCCGCTCTGTTTTATACCGTCGCAGCAGAGGGCTGGACGGGGTCGGCCACCGCCTTATATGTGGGCAAAAACTCAAGCAATGGGCGTTCAATAAACGCTGGTGGCACAGTTAACCAGTCTGGTGCTGACTATGCGGAATATGAGCGCAATAACGGCACCAAGTTTGGAAAAGGTCAAGTTGTAGGTTTCAAAGAAGACGGGACGCTGACTGATGTCTATGCAGACGCAATCCGCTTTGGCGTCAAATCCACAAACCCAGGCTTGGTGGGTGGTGATTCGTGGGGATCAGAAAAGCAAATAGGCAAGAGACCCGACGAACCACTTTTCAATCCGACCGAATACAAAGGCCCACAAGACCCGGGTGATGCACCTATTGAACCAGCACTGCAAACCCTTGCAGACGATGCCAGCGCCGAGGACAAAGCCAAGGCACCAGAGGACTTTGCACGCGCTCACGCGGCATGGGTAACAGCAAGCGCAGATTATGAAAAACTCGCCTACGAATACCGTGCAGCTCAGGCAGATCATTCGGCGCGTGTAGAGGTTGCCAAGAACCTTTTTGACACTGCGACATACCCAGAATATCAACGCGCATTGAAGGCGTTTGAGGCTCGTTTAGAGACTAACCGTCAAGCAGTTGATCGCATCGCGTACTGCGGGAAAGTGCCTGTAGCCGTCTATGACGCAACACCCGGTGGCTACATCATTGCTGACAAAGACAGCGATGGAAAAATCATCGGCAAGTTTTTGGCTGACCCTGACTTCGCACAGTATAAAAAAGCGATTGGGCGCGTCAATCGGATCATGGATGCGGAAGCATCAGCGCATCTTGTCGAAGCGATCAACGGCACAGATCCTGCGCTGTTTGTAGGAATGGCTGAGCTAGCTGTGATCATTCACTAAGGGCACGCGCATGATCCTCTACCAAAAATGGGGCGTGTCCACTGGTGCCAAGGCTACCACCCGTGGCTTCGTGATCTTCGTCGATCCCAAGTTCAAAGACGATCCGGGTCTAGTGCCGCATGAGCAGGTGCATGTAGACCAATTTTGGCGCACCTTTGGACTGCACCCGCTTTTGTACCTGTTCAGTAAAGCCTACAGGTTCCGGTCTGAGGCCGAAGCCTACAGGGTGCAACTCACGTGCTACCCGGCTTACGAGTACGCCCAGCGTCTGGACGAATATGCCACTTTCCTGGCTGAGCATTACGACTTGGGCGTCACCAAAGACGACGCTGTGAAAGCTTTGAGGGCTCTGTAGACCTTACACCCTCTGGAATTTTGTTAACATGCTGCGGTTTGCTACGCAAACCGAAAATCTATGAAACAGTTCAAATAGTTAGAGGGTGTATCAGTGCCACAAGGTCATTCACAATTCCAACCATCTACGCACCCAGAAGACTGGGACGGTGCCGAACGCAGGGCAGGATGTGTAGTCCCTACACCTAACTTTGAGCAGTACCTACACAATCAACTTGAACGGCAGGCTGTCACGTTTGCCAAACAGTTGGAAGACTCAGTTGAGCGTATTGAGAAACTCTTAAAGAGTTCCGTGCCAGAAGGTGACTTAGAGTCGCATAGACGAGCCCATGTTGTGTGGATTGAAGAGGCAGAACGTAGAAAGAAGTTTCGTGATGCTGTCATAGAGAAGACGCTCTCTTCCTTGGTCCTTGCAGGGCTTATTGCAGGCGGCACACTGTTACTCTCTGGTGGCCTCAAAAAGATAGGTATCGACTGGCCAGCTAAATGAAAACTGTTTCTCTTACTAGGTTTCCCAGCACAGACCAGGGTACGTTCGGTATTCTGGTTTTTGGCACTACTACGTGCTTTTCTGTGGAACTGCCGTGGAGAAATAATAGAACAGCCAGAAGCTGCATACCTGTAGGAACCTACACCTGCCGGATCACAAACTCCCCCAAGTTTGGGAAGGTCTACCATGTAGAGAATGTCCCAGGCCGATCTGCCGTTCTGATTCATGGTGCCAACTTTGGTGGGGACATTGACCTAGGCTATACAACACACCTGCAAGGTTGTATAGCCCCGTGTAATAGGCTTGGCCAACTAAGAAACAGCAAGGGCAATATGCAGTCAGCAGGCCTTGTATCCGCCCCTGCCCTCAGAACCCTGATGACCTGGGCCGCAGGCGAACCATTTACTTTGGAGATTTCATAATGTTTTTTATTAGTGGTTTACTGAGCATCCTCGGCAGCAGCGCTGTAGGTAGCTTAATCGGTATCATAGGCGGTATCCTTAACCGCAAGGCCGACATCGAGGCCAAGCGACTTGATCTAGATCACGAGGCCAAGCGTTGGGTGCATGAGGTCAACCTGAGAGATAAGGACATTGAATACGCCAAGACTGAGGCAGCAGGTCGCCGGGACGTGGCAATTGAAGAGGCAGAAGGTCTCATTGAATCTGCCAGATTCAAAGCTATGGGTGAGGCCCAGACGGCAGACGCCATTGACGCAGGCGACATCAAGAAGGCTGGCAAATGGGCCTGGGCCGTCGCTATTTCCTTCCTGCTGAACAAGGTTATTCGCCCTGTTCTGACTATCGTGCTGTGCTTTGTAGCCCTCAAAGTGAACTGGCTTGTTCTGGACTTCTTCACAGCAGGCTGGGCAGAATTTACGCTTGCCCAGAAATACGACGCAGGCATGCAGGCACTTGCCTGGGTTATGGGTCAAGCGTCTGCGGTTATCGGCTACTGGTTTATGAGTCGAGGTGCTAAGCGATGAACCAGAGGCTTTCCCCTGGTTACATCTGGATTGTTAATTAGCCTCCTCGGACTTGTCACGCCGTCCGCCGTCATGCTTTATTGTGCAGTCGAGTTACGGCTTTGTAGTCTCAGCCCCTGTTGAGGAGTTAATTCAGCTTCTGCTGCTTTTAACAGGAGGGCTTGCGTGGGGGACAGGGTTACTTGCTTACCTGATTCCAGGGTCACAACGACTGGTTTCGGCGCTAGGCTTTTGACGTAGTTTTTTATGGCGAGGGCGAGTTGATGTTTTCGCATGGCGAAGAATAGCTCCTATAGTTGAAAGTGATAGGCTGTACTTAAAGGCTAGTTGCTTGTCAACCATTGTGGCTGAGTCCGCAATTATGTCTCTGTTCCTTATAGCGGTTACAGCAGAGCCCTTTCTGGCTCTGCCAATACGTGTCCGTAGCCACTCTTGCCCTCCCATCGACGTAAAGATAACCCATTCGTCATCTGAGAGTTCGACTACTCTTAGTTTTCTATTTTCTGTGTTTATTGGCATGGCTTCAAAAGAATCATGTTAGACGCAAAGGTGTCGGCTAAGTCGCTGTGTGTTACCAGCAAAACCTGAGCAAACTCAGCCCTTGTTATCGCTGCTAGTAAGTCGGTCTCCCGAGCTTCATCGCATCCAGAGGCAGGCTCGTCAAGCAAGGTAAAGTCCACATTCCCAAGAAACGTCTTTTGCAAGACGAACCGAATGGCCAGTCCTAGGATGTCCTTGGTAGAACCACTGTAGGACTTACAACTAATACCGTTAACCTTGAACCCATCAGTATCACGAGTAACTACCGAGTTGGTGCCTCTCATTTGGGTAAAGATGTGACTGATAGCCGATAGCACCATACTCCAAAGCTCTTTAGCTACTAGCGGTCTGACCTCCCGTAGACGCTTGAGCAGTGCGTTGGTCTTGTTGTATTCGGACAACAATGCCACCAACTCGTCGGTCTGCCGCTTGCGCTCCAAGAATGCGTCCATTTCAGACTTGGCCAGTCGCTGGGCCGCAAGCAGGTTAGCCCGTGCGGCTTCCAAGTCGCGGTCAAAAGCGTATCGCTGATTCTCTAACGCCTTCAAGTCTCGTGAGATGCCGTCAAACATGGCAACAGTAGCGCTATCGAGGGGTAACGCTATGTCGGCCTGCACCTCGTGCAGTTCTGCCTGCAATTGCCCAACCAAGGCCACGGCAGCGTCGTAGGTCGCCAGCGCCCGCTGGTATCCGACTTCAGCTTGCTGCTGCTGGTCTATAAGCACTCTGTAGTTTGTGGTGTCAGGTGTAGCGGCTACTGCCTCGCCTACCCAAATAGGCGTTGAAGGTATGGTTTTACTGTCTAAGACGACATAACCTTCAAGTTTTGAACCCGCCAGATTTTGCAGGTAGTCCTGCGATTCTACAGCTTTAAAGCTCTCTAGAGCGAGACTGTCTAACCTGATAGTCTCTATGAGAGCTTCTCGCTCAGTCACCAAGGTTTGGTAGTCCTTCTGGCGCTTCTCACGCTTGGCTACAAACTCAGGAACATCGGTCAGATTTTTACCGCAGAACCCGCAGGTAGTTTCATCTGTGGTTGTTTCTGACCGGATGACTGCGATGTTCTGATTTACTTGTGTAAGCTTGTCAGTACTTTGACCAACCTCGTCACGCAAAGTCTTGTAGTCCACCAGGAAGTTTGCTCTACTGCGGTCAGTTATCTTTAGTGCCTGAAAAGCTACCCAGGCTGCTCTGATCTGCTCGTCTCTGTCTGCCAGTTCCTTTGACGCTCTGAGTTCAGAGACTGTCTTCTCAAAGACTGGTTTAACTGGAGCAGAGGCTATAGCTGCCGTAGCTCTGGCCAGTCTCGTGCCAATCTGGTTGCGTGATATGTCACGACTGGCCTGCTCTGCCAGACGTTTGCGGGCTAAATCAGCCTCTTCGGATTTGCTAGCTATTTGCTCCGACTTAGCCGTTACAGCCCTCGCGTTCAGGCTTAAGGCCTCTTCACAGCGACTAATCTCGTCTAACTGTGGAGAAAAGTTTGCAATAGGCTCTACAGTGTTCTGTAGAGAAGCGATCTGGGCCTCTAATGCTTTAGTGTTGCCGCTCGGCAAGTCTTTCTGTACTCTGACGATAATGTCGTCAATAAGCCCCATGTCGGACAACTCTTCGATAAGTGAGAGGGCTGAGCCCTCCAGCACATCGGCCATCTTAGACTGTCTGGCAATTAGAGTTGCCATACCTATAGTGGCTGTCGCGCCTAGCAACTTCTCTACAAAGTTGGTCACCTCCTGCTGGCCTGAGACGACAACTCCGTCACTGCCCTTGAGTTCGGCACCAGACTTTGAGCGGTTTATCGTGTAAATCACGCCAGCCACGGTAAACTTCTGCCGCACCTTGAGGCTGTAGGGGGACTTGCCCCAGGTGACAACAGAGTCGAACGGCTCAGATAGCGCTCTGCTACCCCAGAAAGCATAGCCTATAGCCTCGTAGATACCGGACTTGCCAGACTCATTTGGCGCTCTCAGGACGTTGAGGCCAGAAGTAAAGTTGAGAGCTAGGTTCTCATGTTGTCTGAAATTAGTTAGAGCTAGTTCGTTCAGCATATTTTTCCACAATTACCATTTCGGCTGGTGTAAGAATTTTTCTCAAAGCATCAATAACTGAGAAGCGTTGTAGAGACTCCAGATTGGAACTGAAGACCTCAGACAACCCTTCATCAGAAGCCACAGTAACAGCGTTAGCTATTACGAAGGCGTCAACCGCAGCCCTGAGCTTGTTTACTTTGGTCATGATCGCATTAACCTGTTCAGGCTCTGCTTTACCAGACACTCGAATAAACTTTTTGTCAGTCTCCTCAAGCTGAGAGAAGTCCATGTCAATATACTCGTCAGCCCTTACAGCCACAGCCTTAAATTGTAGGCCAAGCTTTGAGACGGTGACACAAAACTTGTCAACCACAGGCAACCAGTCGGATACCGAAGACGCCACCTGATTACCTGGAATCCAAACCTTGCCCACTTTACGGTGATGGTGCTCATGGGCAATCACCACGTTATCCACAGGCAGAGCTTCCACCTGGGATGGGCTCAGATTTAGGGACTGGTCCGACTGCACGGCAAAATTGTTGTCGTAATTGCAGTGTAAGAATAGGGTTTGGCACTGCGGCACCTTGGTCAATTCGTGGTCAAACAAGTCCTGGTTGCGGATATGGGGAATCACATATCCGTATGGGATGGCCTTTCCAGCCTTCTCAATGTGGATGTAGCGGTCTGGAAAGCGCCGGGTCAGCAGCGCACCAAGGAACTGAAAGGACGACAGCACGTTGCTAGTTTTCGATTCGTCATGATTACCAGCAGCGTTGTAGAGCTTGGCGGTGGGGTGAGAGGTCAACCATTCGTCAAAAATCAGATACACATGCAGGACATCAGCGACTGGCACGTTGTTAGTGTCGAATAGATCACCAAGGTATAGCAGATCACCCGTGTCAGGCAGTAGGTTTTTCAACCCTTGGAGCAGGTGCTTTCGCAGTGCCCAGCGGGAAGCGTCAGTAGTACCTGCACCTCGTATTGCGCCACAGTGGCCATCATTTAGGACTGTTAAGTGCATAGTTCTCAAAAGCTTTCTCTAAAGTTGTAGGTTCTGTGTCTCGTAGGTTCCAAGAGCCTCCAGTGCGAGTCACGAAATAGTCGAGCGAATAAGACCGCCAAAGTCCCAGCATTTCGTGATAAATCATAACGAAACAGTTGGCACCTGCAAGCTGCCAGATACGCATTCTGGCAACCTGCCCGGTGTCGAAGTTTGCGTGAGGCAAGCGGTGTTCCTGCCTAGTAGACTTACACTCTATTAAGTGGAATTTGCCATCTTGCAGAATCATGAAGTCTGCAAGCGTGGCAACTAGACTGCCTGCATGGGCATCTGGCAAACGCATTGATGCAAAGCTCTGCTGCCGCCCACATTTTTCCAGGTAGTCTTTTAAGAGGCCTTCAGCACTCTTGCCCCTGTCTTTAGCACTTACTGCCATTTTAACCACCAATCGGAAAATATGAGCCAGCTACATGCCTAGGCTCTAAGCTGGGCTTCATAGATAGCCCGGTACTGTATCCAACCACGGAAGTTGTTGGAGACTGTGCCTGCGTTGTTAGCTGCTTTGGCTTGATGCTCGATAGGTGACGCATGAATGGGCATAGAACCTACGAGTCGGTCAAACAACTTCTTGTCTTCTTCCAGGGTGGTCTGCTTGCCGTCATGGGTCAAGTAGCTCACACGGGCACAGCGGGCTGCACTGCGAATAAGGCTTTCTTCATAGCCAGCAGAGAAGTCGGCATAAGGCAAGTGCCACTCACCCTCTGCAAGGGCCTGTGGAACATACGCAGCCATAGCTTCTCTGATGGCGACTGCCAAGTCTCGGAAGTGTGGTTCTGCTTTCTCATGGTCTCGTAGAGCGAAAAAGTTGTCCCACTCGGTTGCCGTAATGATCGTGTACATCCACTGCCAAGGTTCCAGAACTCGGTTAGCGATCTGCTTGGACAGCCCCGCCTTCATGAACCCCCAAGCGAAGATGCAGGCCAGTTTGGAGGCCGCACGCCACCCAAATTTGACAGCAGCCAGACGCCAGCCAGCGAGAGGTGCCCCAGCCTGCATGCCAGCCTGATTTGAACCCCAATGCACAGGCATTGCAGGATCATTCCACACCTGGGCAATGATCTTCTTTACTGGAACTGCCCGTGAAGACATGGCGTTACGTGAGAACACCCTGTGGGTCATCACCTCACCGTGAATAAACCTATGATATTTGGCTGAGATGGACCAGATGGTCCCACCGTGAGGGGCCTTAGACCCCAAGATTACTTTTGCTTCGATCATTGAACTACCTCTGTCGTTAACCCTAGTTTCTTGTAAATGTTGGCTTTGCTGAAGTCACCGTTTAGTTCCATCTGCTCCCCGAAACTATATCCTACAGATATGGACGAGTTTATTGGCATAGTCATCGTTGCGTATGGAGCAGTCATTAACTTGTGCACTTCCGGGATGAATTTCCCTAAGTCAGTTATGGCAACACTAAAGCACAGTTCATCGTGAACAGCCGCAAAATACTGACAATCATAACGACGAGTCAACTTAGCCTTCCACATACGGCCTTCTGCTAACTTAGTCTGCTCAGCAGCGGAACCTTGGATACGGTAAGACAGGGCTTGTCGAGGAGCCTTGCTAGAGACGACTCTATCAGAAGACATAACCGCATCCCTCAGATGACGTACAGCGCCCAACAAGGTCTTTACGATGCCTGTATTCTGTGCTGCCGCCATCTCGTTCAGGGACCACTCTTCCACAACTGGGAAAGCCTCAGCCTTAGCATCAATCATGGCCTGTGCTTCAGTCTCTGTAACCATCAGCATGGTACTAAGTTTCTTAGCCGCCACACGATACTGGCCACCGAAGTTTACAGCCTTGCCCAGTGCCCGTGCCTTTTTAGCCCGCTTGTGCTCTGGATGGTCTTCATCCTTCACCCTAACTACGAATTCGTCATAGGTAAGCTGTGAGCCATGCAGACCGTTGTAGATACCAACACCGGTCTTGGAGTGCATATCAATCGGGTTATCACCGACGAAGCAGGCCACCAACGCAGGGTCTCTTGACCATTCAGCCATCAACACAAGCTCTTGTGAGTTGAAGTCGAAGGATACGATAACTGCACCCTTCTTGTGCGGAATATAGAGTTCACGCACTCGAGGAGAGAAGCCCTCAACCTTCTCGTTCTTGGATAGCTGCTGCAAGTTGGGCTTGCTGGAGCTTGCTCGTCGTGTGTTGGTAGCACACTGGTTATGGTTGCTGTGTACCCGGCCAGTCTTCCAATGCACAAAACCCGAGATGGTGTCGTAATATAGACTGAATCTGGTGTTAACCATCTTCATGATACGCAAAGCTTCCAGTACGGCTGTCTGCTTTTCGTCTGAGTTCACCAAGGCGTATGTGATAGTCAAGTTGTCAGTCTTTGGCGTACCCCGGACTTCGCCACGCTTTTTCATGGCGTCTGTTGGCGCG
>ERZ650308.2016-NODE-2016-length-10209-cov-5.471440_pt1 | contig 10209 bp, 5 predicted proteins | sample MGYA00376244_ERZ650308 | MGnify/ENA primary metagenome ERZ650308 (study PRJEB26733, sample SAMN07839295) | wastewater metagenome | biome: small river; feature: stream; material: water | place: USA: North Carolina | collected 2016-04-26 ...
GAGATCTACTACCTTCCCGCAGATGACCTCTACTTGACCGGAACGAGTGAGGTTGCGCTCGCCGGTTACCACGCCGATGAAATCATCGACCTGGAGAATGGCCCACTGCGCTACGCCGGATGGTCAACCTGCTACCGCCGCGAGGCTGGATCCAGCGGTAAGGACACCCGCGGCATTATTCGCGTGCACCAGTTCAACAAGCTGGAGATGTTTGTCTACACAACTCCTGAAGAGGCCGAGGCAGAACACGACCGTCTCGTTGCGTGGCAGGAAGGCATGCTGCAGTCTCTTGGACTTGCATACCGCGTTATCGACGTGGCTGCAGGTGACCTTGGTTCCAGCGCAGCACGCAAGTTCGACATCGAAGCCTGGGTTCCAACCCAAGGCGCATTCCGCGAACTGACCAGCACGTCGAACTGCACGACCTACCAGTCGCGTCGTCTCGAAACCCGTTACCGCACAGAGAGCGGGAAGACCGCTCCGGTTGCGACCTTGAATGGAACACTAGCTACCACGCGCTGGCTGGTTGCGATTCTGGAAACCCACCAGCAGGCTGATGGCTCGGTCATCATCCCTGAAGCTCTTCGCCCCTACCTCGGCGGCATGCCCGTCATCACTCCGGTGGGCGCCTAAGTGTCAGTTGTTGCGCCTGAAGATCGGTGGCTGGTTGCCCTCGATGTTGATGGCACCCTACTCACCCACCGCGGGGATGTTGCCCCGGAAGTAGTCGATGCTGTTCGCGCTGCTGCGCAGCGAGGACACGAAGTGATGCTGGCAACTGGCCGCTCACTTGTGGAGACCATTCCCGTTCTTCGTCAGCTCGATATCTGGCCTGAGTATGTAGTGTGCTCAAACGGAGCGATGCTGCTCAAGCGTGATGCGTTAGCCGATGACGGCTACGTCAAGCACTACATCGAAACCTTTAACCCGGAAAAGGTGCTCAAACTCATCAAGGGACACCTTCCTGACGGGAAGTATGCCGTGGAAGATGAGCACGGGAACTATTACTACACCGAACCCCTGCCAGGAGTAGACCCCATTCTGCTCGCAAGGCAGGTTGATTTTGAAGGTTTGCTGGAATTGCAAGCAACTCGAGTCGTGGTGGTCTCACCTGATCACGACACCGAAGATTTTCTTCAGGTTGTGGAACGTATTGGTCTCAAGCAGGTCAGCTACTCCATTGGCTGGGCTGCCTGGCTGGATATTGCTCCCGAAGGAGTGAGTAAAGCCTCGGCACTGGAGAAGGTGCGCGAAGCACTCGACTTCCCTCGCTCTCGACTTTTTGCCGCCGGTGATGGCAACAACGACATTCAGATGATTGAGTGGGCAGCGGAACTTGGCCGAGGTATCGCCATGGGCAACGCGGAGCCTGAAATCAAGGCAGTTGCGAATGAAATCTGCGGTGATGTCCAGGACTTAGGGCTGCTTGAGGCATTGAACAAACTGCCTTAATCCACAACTCAGGGCTCTCACAGGTAGCTCTGGAACGCTTATCAGAGCAGTTCGGGTAGACTCATCAAGTTGTTTTCTTTGGAAGACAACAAGGAGGGCTGTCCGAGCGGCCGATGGAGCTGGTCTTGAAAACCAGTGTGCAGCAATGCATCGTGGGTTCGAATCCCACGCCCTCCGCCACAACTTTTCATTACGCCTATGACAGGGGACCTGATGAGCGAAGAGAAGGCTTCACGCCAACGCCGCATTCGCTCAGCTCGTGCTGCCATCCGTCACGGTCGCGTCGCACCCGTTAAGGGCTCTCGCACCATCCTCGGATTCATTGGTGCTGGTCTTGCCGTTGTCCTGGTGGCAACCATGTCTATTGCAGGCATCGCGTTCTGGGACATCACCCGCAGTGCTAACGCGGGTGTTGCTCTGGCCAACGATCAGAAGATCCCTGACATTGGTGCCATCGAAGGCGGTGTGAACTTCCTTCTCGTCGGTAGTGACTCTCGTGAAGGAACCGATGCCAACGTCTTTGACGCTGACCCAGGCAGCACGCTCAACGACGTCAACATCTTGCTCCACATCTCTGCAGACCACACCAACGCAACTGTGGTCTCGATTCCTCGTGACCTTGTCGTCCACTACCCCGAGTGCCCTGACGTTGATGGCGATGGATACGGCGGTGGTGGCTGGACCGGTCCCATTAATGGTTCGCTCAACGAGGGCGGGCTTCCTTGTGTTGTTCTCACCGTTGAAGAACTCACGGGCCTGAGCATTCCGTTCGCCGCCATGATTCAGTTCAACGGCGTGATTGAGATGGCTAACGCTGTCGGCGGTGTTGAAGTTTGTGTTGCTGAGCCCATTGAGGACGAATACACCCAGACCTTCCTCGACGCAGGTATGCACACCCTTTCTGGTTTGAGTGCACTCCAGTTCCTCCGTACCCGCCACGGCGTGGGTGACGGTAGTGACCTCGGCCGCATCAGCAACCAGCAGGTTTTCCTGTCTTCACTCGTGCGCAAGCTCAAGAGTGCTCAAACGCTGACTAACCCCGTTGCTCTCTTTGGTCTGGCTAAGGCAGCTATCTCCAACATGACTTTGTCGAACAGCTTGAACAGCCTCGACACCATGGTGTCGATTGCCATGGCGCTCAAGGACATCCCCCTGCAGAACATCGTCTTCGTTCAATACCCCGGTTCAACCGGTGGTGAAGGTGTCTACTCGGGCAAGGTTCAACCCAAGCAAGCAGAAGCTGACGCGCTCTTCGCAGCAATCTTGGCTGACCAGCCCATCGGTTTGAGCGGAACAACCGGTTACGGTTCTGTTGCTGATCCAGATGCTGCCGCTAAGGCTGCAGCGGACGCTGAAGCCGCTGCGGCAGCTGCAGCAAAGGCAGCGAAGAAGGCTGCCAAGGCATCACCTTCGGCAACTGCCAAAGCATCCTCATCAGCAACAGCAACTCCCACACCTTCAACTCCTGCTGCAGAAGTTGCTGTTTTGCCTGACACCGTCAACGGTCAAACTGCGGGTGACTACACCTGCTCTGCTGGGCGCACGCTCGACCAGCAATAAGGCTTCGATTATTCCCGGCGAAATCCTCCGGGTATGATTGCTCAAGGTACTTCTGCTTGCAGAAATACATGGAGACGTCGCATAGTTCGGCCTAGTGCACCACCCTGCTAAGGTGGAGTCCTCGTAAGGGGACCGCGGGTTCAAATCCCGCCGTCTCCGCCACGATCTTCGCCCCTCACCGGGGCGATTTTCAGTTAAACCTTAAACAATTTCTTGAACCTTGGGAGATACTCCCGTATAGTCAAGAGGTCGGCTCTTGACACTGCACAGTGGTGCAGATGGGTTTGTAAGTCAGGTGGGCCGGTTCCCCAACAATTCTGTTGGTGATAGTCACTCAATGTGAATCGGTCCCGGCCAAAGACTGCCCGGGTTCTTTCCAGCGCGTTTGTGCGCTGTTTTGCTTTGAATCCAACCCAGGAAATGTCATGCCTAAGAACAAGAAACCTGCCGGCGGTCGTCCGGCAAAGAACTTTGAACCCCGCTACGGCGCCAAGAAGACTGGCGGTCCTTCCGCTGGTTCTCGCAGCCCCGGCCACCGCGGCTTCCGCCCAGAGCCTGCAGAGGCTCCTCGCAAGAACCGCTGGAACAGCGAAGACCGCGACGCACGTCGCAGTGCCCCCGCTGGCGAGCGTCCCGCTTACGGCGACCGCGCACCTCGTGGTGACCGTAGCGAGCGCCCTGCTTACAACCGTGGTGAGCGCTCCGAACGCCCATCGTATGGAGACCGCACGGAGCGTCCTCGTTACGAGCGTTCTGAGCGTCCCGCATACGGAGACCGTGCTCCACGTGGAGACCGTCCTTCCTACGGTGACCGTAACGAGCGCCCCGCGTATAACCGCGGTGAGCGTTCTGAGCGTCCCGCATTCAACCGTGGTGGGGATCGCCCAGCATACGGTGACCGCACTGAGCGTCCTCGCTACGACCGCGATGCACCACGTGGCGAGCGCCCCTCCTACGGAGATCGTGCTCCTCGCGGTGACCGTAATGAACGTCCTGCTTACAACCGTGGAGAGCGTTCCGAACGTCCTTCCTACGGTGAGCGTTCTGAGCGTCCTCGCTTTGACCGCGATGCACGTGGCGGCGACCGTCCCTCGTATGGTGACCGTAACGAACGTCCTGCATATAACCGTGGTGAGCGCTCCGAGCGCCCATCGTATGGAGACCGCAACGATCGTCCTGCACGTAACTTCGGCGGAGACCGTCCTCGTTACAACAAGGACGAAGCTCCACGTCGTTCCGCTTCTGACTTCTACCCTGCAAAGGACGAGAAGGCACGCTTCACACCTGAGGAGGATGTCGTACTTGAGCGCCTCGAAGCACAGGCAACCACTGCTGCAGATGTTGATGGCGTGAGCTTTGCTGACCTCGGTCTTGGTGACAACATTTGCCGCCAGCTGGCATCGATGGGTGCAGCGTCACCGTTCGCCATCCAGGCTGCAACCATTCCTGACGTTCTTGCCGGCAAGGATGTTCTCGGCCGCGGAAAGACCGGATCGGGCAAGACCATTGCCTTCGGTTCACCTGTTGTTGAGCGCCTGATGGAGAACAACGGTGGCAAGGACCGCAAGCAGGGCCGTGCTCCACGTGCTCTGATCATGGCTCCCACCCGTGAGCTCGCCATGCAGATTGACCGCACCGTGCAGCCCATTGCTCGCTCGGTTGGCCTGTTCACCACCACCATCTTCGGCGGTGTTCCTCAGCACAAGCAGGTGATGAGCCTGCGCCGTGGTGTGGACATCATCATTGCGACCCCTGGTCGCTTGGAAGACCTCGTTGAGCAGGGTCACATTGACCTGCGAAACATCACCATCACGGTGTTGGACGAGGCTGACCACATGTGCGACTTGGGCTTCCTCGAGCCCGTGCAGCGCATCCTGCGCGCCACCAAGGCTGACGGACAACGCCTGTTGTTCTCGGCAACCTTGGACAAGGGTGTTGCCGCTATCGTGAACGAGTTCCTCAAGGATCCTGCAGTGCACGAAGTTGCTGGTGAAGACCAGGCTTCTTCCACCATTGACCACCGCGTCTTGGTTGTGGAGCACCGCGACAAGCCTTTCGTCATCGAGCAGCTTGCTTCTCGTGAAGGAAAGACTCTGATCTTTGCTCGCACCCGTGCCTATGCTGAGCAGCTTGCTGACCAGCTCGAGGATGCAGGTATTCCTGCAACCAGCCTGCACGGTGACCTCAACCAGTCACGTCGTACTCGTAACTTGCAGCTGCTCACCAGCGGCCGCGTGAACGTGCTCGTGGCAACTGACGTTGCTGCTCGCGGTATTCACGTCGATGACATTGACCTGGTTATCCAGGCTGATGCTCCTGATGAGTACAAGACCTACATGCACCGCTCCGGTCGTACCGGTCGTGCGGGAAAGCAGGGAACGGTGGTCACCATCATTCCTCGCACTCGCCAGCGTCGCATGAACGAACTCTTGGGCCGTGCAGAAATCTCTGCAGAGATGATTCCTGCTCAGCCAGGTGACGAGCTGCTCGACCAGCTCGCGTCATCGGCTGTCTAAGTCTGAAACAAAGAAGAGCCGCACCCCTTTGGGGTGCGGCTCTTCTTGTCTAAAGAGTTACTAGCTCAGAGCAAGCATGCCTGCAGCAGCAAGTGCAAGCACCATACCCACAAGCTGGAGCTTGGTGATCTTCTCGCGAAGTACCACAGCAGCCAGGATGATGGTTCCTGCCGGATACATCGCGGTAAGAACAGACATCACGCTGAGGTTTCCTGTTTGGATACCAAAGAGCAGCAGAGCATTACCTGTCGCATCGAGGATTCCACAGCCCAGCGCCAGCAGGATGCCGTTCTTGTAATCAAGAACACCTTTGTCGCCCACAACCAGATCAGCTCGTGGCTTACCGTCGCGGCCAAAGTAGCCACGTTTGTGTGCCCAGCGAATCAAGGCCATGCCGCCAACGGCACTGAACATGATGGTGATGTTGACGAAGCGGTTGAATACGAGCGGGTACACACCGGCACCTGGAGGAACCTGATCCATCACGATGAGGAAGAGGCCAATCAAAATGCCCGAAACTGAGGCAAAGATGATTCCGCGCAGACGTGGTTTGACAGCTTCTTTTTCTGGAGTGAATGCCACGAACACAATGGCAATGGCACCAATTCCAAGAGCAAGATAGCCAAACCATGCCAGGGTTTCGCCTGCAATAAAGATCGCCCACAACACGGGGAAGATTGCTGAGATGAGGGCGCCGAGCGGAGAGAGAATACTCATCGGGCCAATGGCCAGGGCCGCATACAGCAACAAGATGGCAAGAGAGCCACAGACTCCTGAAATAAGTCCCCAGAAAACGGTTTCTGGGGTGACTTCACCAGGAACAAACAGGTTCAGGCCAAACAAAACAAATAAACCCACCACTCCAGCAACACCTGTTGCGAGGAATGCACCCATGCGCTTTGAGGCCATTCCGCCCAGGAAGTCGCCGCTGCCGAAGACGAGGGCGCCGGAGAGGCCAAAGAGGACGGTGAGCATTGTTCCAGCCTAAGTGTTTCCTGAGAGCCACGGTGCGTAAACAACAAACAAAACACAGGCTTGCGCCCTGTTGGTTGTAGAAGCTCCACACCCATGTTGCTGAGTGTCGTTGCTTACGGTGCAATAAGTCTGGAGTTGTAGATATTCACCTCGAAAGGTTCAACACCATGTCAGTCATCGACAAAATAGAGACAGAAAACGAGTCAGCAACCGTTGACCGTCAGTTTCTGGAACGCTTTTTGCTCGGTAAATGGGCAGATATTCGCCTCGCCTCGCGTGAACTAGCTGGCCGCCCCGAGATGCAGGGCATTCCTGGTCTTACCAAGGACGAACACCGAGCCCGGGTGCTCGAACAACTCAAACTGCTGGTGAAAAACGGACAGGTCAATCTTTCCTTCCCCGTGGAGTTTGGCGGCAAAGCCGATCACGGCGGAAATCTTGCCGCTTTCCAGGAGTTGGTAGTCGCTGACCCCTCTATGCAAATTAAGTCAGGTGTGCAGTGGGGACTTTTTGCTGCAGCAATCCTGCACTTGGGCACTAAGCACCACCACGAACTCTGGTTGCCTTCGGCAATTACTCTCGAAACCCCGGGCGTCTATGCCATGACCGAAACCGGTCACGGCTCGGATGTGTCCTCGATTGCCACCACTGCAACCTATGACGAAGAAACTCAGGACTGGGTGATCAATACTCCCTTCCGTGGTGCATGGAAGGACTACCTCGGAAACGCTGCGCTTCACGGTAAAGCAGCTGTCGTCTTTGCTCAGCTCATCACCAAGGGTGTGAACCATGGAGTTCACGCGTTCTATGTTCCTCTTCGTGACCACGACGGTAACTTCTTCCCGGGTATTGGCGGTGAAGACGACGGCCTCAAGGGCGGTTTAAACGGCATTGACAATGGTCGTCTGCACTTCACCAATGTTCGGGTTCCCCGAACCAACCTGCTCAACCGCTACGGCGATGTTGCCGAGGATGGCACCTACACCTCACCCATCGCTAGCCCCGGTCGACGCTTCTTCACCATGCTGGGAACGCTGGTGCAAGGCCGTGTCTCTCTCGACGGTGCTGCGGTCAACGCATCCAAGCTCGCACTGCAGATTGCGGTGACCTATGGCAACGAACGTCGCCAGTTCGGTCAGGCCGGACAGTCTGAAACTGTTCTGATGGATTACCAGCGTCACCAGCGCCGACTGATTCCGCTCATTGCCACGACATATGCTCAGGCCTTCTCTCAAGAAGTCCTTCTCGAGAAGTTTGATACCGTCTTCAGCGGCGCTGATGACACTGATGACAACCGTCAAGATCTTGAAACCCTGGCCGCCGCTCTCAAACCTCTCTCCACTTGGCACGCTCTGAACACGCTTCAGGAAGCACGCGAAGCCTGTGGTGGTCAGGGTTTCCTGGCTGAGAACAGATTGACAGCACTGCGTGCTGACATGGACATCTATGTCACCTTCGAAGGCGATAACAACGTTCTGCTGCAGTTAGTTGCCAAGCGCCTGCTCACCGACTACAGCCGTAAGTTCAAGGATGCCGACACCGGAACACTTGCTCGCCTGGTGATGGAGCAGGTTACTGAGCGTGCTGTGACTGGTTCGGGCCTTCGTCGCCTGGGTCAGAACGTGCACGACCGCGGATCAACAGCACGTGCCGTTAATGAACTGCGTGACCCTGAGGTGCAGCGTGACCTGCTCACCGACCGCGTGGAAACGATGATTGCGGAAATCGCGCTCGAACTGCGTGATGCCAAGAAGGCAGGAACTGAGGCAGAGGTTTTCAACCAGAAGCAGAGCCTTCTTATAGAGGCAGCGTCTGCTCATGGACACCTTCTACAGTGGGAAGCTTTCACCGACGCCCTCTCCCGCATCGAGGACGAAGGAACCAAGCAGGTTCTCACCTGGGTCCGTGACCTCTTTGGACTTCACACCATTGAGAAGAATCTGTCCTGGTATCTGATTAAGGGTCGCCTCTCAGCACAACGTGCTGAGGCAGTGACCTCCTATGTTGACCGCTTGATCTCGCGCCTGCGCACGCATGCCCAGGATCTCGTTGATTCCTTTGGCTACGGACCTGAGCACCTCCGTGCTGAGATTGCCACCGGCATCGAGGGCATTCGCCAAGAAGAAGCTCGACACTACTTTGAGAAGCTTGCCGCTAGCGGCAATGCTCCTGTTCCTGAAAAGCAATAGACACACCCCGCCTCCAAGCACGAAAGAGCCGGCCCCAGGGGGAGCCGGCTCTTTCGGTTAAGCGTGAACTATCTAGATGACGTGAGCGTCTCCACCTTCGTGAATCTTCTTCACTTCTTCTTTGCGGGTTGAACCCAGAGAAAGAGTTGCGAGGAAGCCCAAGCCGAGGAATCCAGCTGCAGCGAATGCGCCATAGCGGGTTCCATCAGAGATGGCGACCTTTGCATCAGTAGCAATGGGCTGGGTGGTGGGATCCTTTTCGAATCCAACAATCGCACCACCAGCACTATCGACTACTGCGTTCACAATCTGGGTGACCTGTGCTTGTGGGAGTTTCTCTTCAGTGAGCTTCTGCGTGAGTTCAACCTGAACAGAGGTGAAGAGGATAGTTCCCAAGATGGCGATACCCAGAGCAGAACCGAGCTGGCGGGCAGTGCTCTGTGTTCCAGAAGCCTGACCAGATTCCTGAACGGGAACATCCTTGAGAACAACGTTGGTCAGCTGTGCTGTTGCCAGACCAACACCCATTCCATAGACAAAGAGCCAAGGAACAACGTTGATCCAGGTCGCGGTGGGGCTAATGGCAAAGCCAACACCGGCCACACCAATGATTTCGAGAATGATGCCCAGGCGAACCATGGCAACTGGCGAGACCTTGCCCGAGAGACCACCAGCAAGACCGGAAGCTACGAACGCACCACCGGCGAGACCCAGCAGAACGAAACCGGTCTGGAGTGCGTCATAACCGATGACAAACTGCAGCCACAGTGGCAGGGACAAGATGATGCCGAACTCACCGAGTGCGATGACCATGGCCGCGATGTTTCCATTACGGAAGGACGCGATGCCGAAGAGCTTGAAAGCAATGAGTGCCTGCTTGCCCTTCTTGAGGCGTGCGGCACCGTGAGCAATGAACAGAGTCGTTGCAAGAACAAAGACGAGGAACATCACGGGAATGATGGACACCTTGCCAGGCCAGGTCCAGTCACCGACGGTGAAAGGCTTGTTGACTTCCCACCAACCATAGGTGCGACCTTCGATAAGACCGAAGACCAGAGTCGACATCGCGATGACGGAGTAGAACGCACCGAGCCAGTCAATGCGACCAGTGTTTCCGTCTTCCTTGGATTCAGGAACGGTCAGCAGTGCACCAATAATGATGATGATGCCGATGGGGATGTTGATGCCGAAGGCCCAGCGCCAGGAGTAGTCCGTGGTGAGCCAGCCACCCAGCAGTGGTCCAACCGCAACCATTCCACCGATGGTGGAACCCCAGATGGCGAACGCGATACCGCGTTCCTTGCCCTGGAAGTTAGCGTTGACCAGCGACAGGGTCGTGGGCAGAACCATTGCGCCACCGAAGCCCTGAAGAACACGAGCAGCGATGAGCAGGTTGCCATCCTCGGAGAAACCAGCGATGACCGAAGAGATCACGAAGATGGCCATACCGATGATGAGCAGTCGACGACGACCGAAGCGGTCTGAGAGCGCACCGCAGACAAGAATCAGTGCAGCGA
>ERZ650308.2017-NODE-2017-length-10209-cov-4.244830_pt1 | contig 10209 bp, 15 predicted proteins | sample MGYA00376244_ERZ650308 | MGnify/ENA primary metagenome ERZ650308 (study PRJEB26733, sample SAMN07839295) | wastewater metagenome | biome: small river; feature: stream; material: water | place: USA: North Carolina | collected 2016-04-26 ...
CCTTCGCCCTAGAAAATGAATCGCATAAATCGTGCCTAGCGCTTTTTGCCGTGCTTATCTTTCTTAGGCGCTTCGGTTGGGGCTTTTTCGGCCTCTTCTTTACCTGTTTGCGCATCGCTCGGTGCGTCGGCGGCGGGTTGCTCCACGGCCTTTTTCTCTTCGAGGTGCTCTTTTTCACCCTCGCGGAAATCGCGCTCTAGGTAAGCCACGGCCATGCCGCTCATGCTAATCACGCTCACCAAATCCCACTCGTCTTTTGCGAGCTCATTAAGCATGGCGCAATCGGTGCCTTGGGCACCCTTCATATAAATCGTTTTGTACTCTTTTTTCTGCTTACGTTTTTGCACCGCATTCTCCTTCAATCGTTTTTGTTAACGCCTTCGCCGCCTCATCGTCGGTAAAAGCCTCCGGGTGTTTTGTCCGAATCGTTGCCAGGGCTTCGAAGGCGCGCCGCTGAGCGTGCTTGCATCCGACTTTACCCCTGGCGAAATCTTTTAAAGTTTTAAGGCTTAACGCCCACGCATCCTCGTCAATTAGAAGCATGGGCTACTCGATCGGCGAGCTCGTCGCGTGCTTTTGTGAAAGCGGTGTTTAAAACAATCCAAGCTGAGCAAGGAATTTGGCCAATCTTTTTTCGGCAATCGGGGCACACGCGGAATTCCATAGAGCTGCCAAATACTTCTAGCTTTACTTTGCTATTGTACCAGTATTTTCCCGATGGCTCGGCTTTGCAAAACGTACATCCTAATTTTTCGCTCACGGCTCAAAACTCCTTATCGTCGTGAATCTCTAGGGTGATTCCTTTGTAACCACGGGCCGACTTGCCTTCGATTTTCTTAAAGCTACTCTTTCCCAAATCAGGCATCAATCGACTGAGCTCCTTAAAGAAGGCGTTTTTGGCAAGGTAGCGCTTGTCGAAGCCGGCCTCGTCACAAAATGCCCTATATCCGCGGTACAAATCATCGTTACTAATAAAGGCTTCCGGGTCAATACGCAGCTTTTCATTTTTCCAATAGAGCACGTGGTTAACGTTTTCTTTGTACTCGGATACTTCTTTATCCTCTACCTCGAATTGTTTGGTAAACATGCCGCGAGCTTTTAGGCGCTTCCACCCCTCTAAGAATAGATTCAAGATGCCAGGGAGCTCGGCCTCTAGCTTTTTGCCAATGAATAGATCGGCATTGCCCGCCTTCTTAGAGAAGTGGGCGTTGAAGGGCACGATTAAACAACGGCGGAAAAAACCTTCCGAGAAGTCGGAGACTTCGGGTAGCTTGTTACACAACAAGATTAGTTTAGCGCGGTTTCGAAACGTGTAGCTGTCGTGGTAGAGCTTACGCGAAGTTACTTCGCCCCCGGTTACGAGATTCTTGAAGGTCTCGCCATCCCACATTTTGGAAGGCGTCTCTTCGGTGATATTAAAGAGGGAAGAATCAAGCGCCGAGCGGGCTTCACGTTCCGAAATCTCTTTAATCGGTAAGGCCGAGTAGCTCTTGGGGCCGGCGACGGCTTTGAGCACGTCGATAAAGGTGCTTTTGCCGTTACTCCCCTCCCCCACGAGCATCAATGCCTTCTCGTAGGCGCAAGGGGCGCCCGAGAGAGCGTATCCACCAAACTCTAGGAGCGTGTCGGCGTAGACCTTGTTTCCTTGCGTAATATCGTCGAGGAATTTCAAGAATACGGGAGCCTTTGCCTTTGGGTCGTAGGGGTAGGGGCGCACGTTTTTGAGCGCGTAATCGGGTGAATGCGGCGAGAGCTTTTCCGTTTCTAGGTCGAGCACGCCGTTGGTAAAATTCACGCAATCTTTTCTTCGAGCCTCCCACTCGTCCATTGTCCACACGTGGGTGCGGTAGAGGAGCTCTAGGAATTCACGGGCCATATTTATATTGGCCGGTGGATCAAAATGCGCTTGAGCAAAGGCTTTGATTTCGGAATCCGTGCGCTGCACGTAGTGGGTGCCGTTGAAAACCCAAACGGTCTCTTCCGTTGAGTGGTACATGCCTTCGGTTTGAGCAAAGAATTTAGCCAATCCGATATAATCCGGGTCGCCCATTTGCATGGCTTTCGTTTTTGGATTGTAGCGGAAGTGGTGAAAGCCCGTGTCTTTGGTCGTAATCTCATCGGGGTCTTTGATGAGAATGGGCGAAGTTACTTGATTGAAATTCGGGCAAGTTCCGCATTGACCCCACAATTGATTGATCGAGGTACAGGTGCGCGGGCCGGATTGACGTAACGCTTGCTCAATCTTTTTATCGGTATCTTTTTTAGAATACCCGGGGTGGCCTGAGCTCATCTCGTGCGATTCTTTTGCGCCCTCTTTTAACCGGGCCGTGATCGACAAGGCCGCGTACCACTCGGGCTCGGCGACTTGCGCCGGGTTACCTTTAACCCACTTCAAAAACTCACACCCCTGGAAAACGGGCGCGGCCGTAGGCTCTAGTTTTCTAAAGCTCTTTGCATCAATTTGGTCGTCGGCGTTTACCAGGGGAATGCCGGAGAGCGTGGGGAGGTCGAAATCAACGGCTTTGATTTTCGCGTTGATCACGTAGGGCATCACGGGGGTTTTGCCGGGCTTACGATTCTCAGCGAAAGGTAAGCGCATGATTTGGCGGCCGTTGTATACGCTTGGGTCTAGGCCATGAGGGAGCTCGGCCTCGTGCCATGCATTCGAGACGCGATCAAGCACGGCCTTGTAATGGTCTTTGGTGCGAGAGAAGAAATCGGGCTCAACGATTGGTTTCTTGAGGCCCACGTAGAAGTGTAAACCACGGCCCGAGCATACAATACCCGTTTGCTCACGGCTCAGGTGGAGAGTTGAGCAAAAGAGCTCGATATACTTTTCCAAATGCTCTAAATCGATTTTGTCGAAATCAAACCAAATAACGCTCGTCGATTGGAAGGAGCGAATCTCGGGGCCGGTGGCGCACGGGGTGAAGAAAAGGTTATACCGCTCCGAAGCGGGTAGCATATGTACCAGCTCTTTAGCGCTAGTCAATATTGCCTCAACGCTTGAGAGGTCGGCATTTGGAGGGAGGGCAAAAAGTTTAGTGTTGTCGGCCTTTCCGCCCCCCTTCCCCAAGGAGCGTAAGCCGATAATTTGGTGCATGTAAATCCCCGCTAGAACTTGCTTGAAGGAAAACAGTAGGATAGATTTTCTGGCGAAGCAAGTCGCATTGTTTTTGAAACAACGTGTCAACACTTCCCTTCCCCCGCGCATCATAAAGCCTCGCTAGTTTTTAAGGCCGGGGGAAGGTATTCTTTCAAGGCGATTGCAAAATTGCTTGCAAATAAATTTCTCACCCCTTACCGTTCCGGCTCCAACCAAAACTAGCGAGGTCTTTTATGAAGAAATCTTTGACTGTAGAACTCTCCTCTAAAGAAGTAATGGAGCTCATGGCTCACCCGGCAACGGGTAAAAAGCTGCAACAAAAATTAATCGCAGCATATAGAGAAGGAAACACCTATCCAAAGGGAGCCATCGCTTCGAAAGTAGCCGAGGCAAAAGTAGCGCGCACCTCAACCGAGAAAGCGCCCGCTCTATCTAAAGCAACCAAACCAACCGCTGCGCCACAAGCGAAGCAATGAGAACGGCGGGCCTAGTTGTGTTGATCTTTTTATCTTTACTCTTTGTAATAGCGGCGATCGCATGAGCCTCTTAGATGAATTGCGCCAACTAGGCTACGTTAACGATTCGGGAATTGTAACGGTGCTTCCCAATACCCCGGCTTTTCCAGGGGAAGGTAATGGCCTCCTTCAAACGGGGCTTGCCTATTGCATCGCCGCGGGCGAGACGGGTCTCACTAAAGAAGACAAGGCCCGCATCGTGCGGTTAACGGAAGCGTGCAAGCACGAGTTTTACCCCCTCCTTTGGCGCTCGCCCTACAAGAAAAATCCCGGCGACAACGAGCAACACGACGACTATTGGGGTTGGCTTGCGGCCTGCTACCACGCAGGTCACTACTTCCCTGGCGACTTTTATAAATTCGGCGAAGACCATGGGTGGATTATCGACGTGCGAGACCCCCGCGGCTCAAGCGACCTTAACTATTATTTTGGGCGATTCTTGGGCTTCGTACCTTTTGCGAAAATGGCTCGTCTAGCGCGTGAGCCTACCGTGCGCTTGTCGGTGCTAGAGCATCTCCAAGTAGCGCTTGCCATCTTGATTCGCGCCTTCGATATAGACGAGAGCGACGGGTGTATGCGCGATTTTTGTCTCATCTCGGTGGCGAGGAAAGAGAGCTTTATCTGTAAGCTGGCCTCTCTTCTTTGGTACCGCCGCGTGCGCAAGAAATACGGCTCCGTTGGCGCGGCTTTCGCATCATACTTTCAGTCAGAAAATCACCCCGTTACGAAAGGAAATTGGCAATGAAAATTTTAAGAAGAGGCGATAAAGGCCCCGATGTAGGCGTGCTCCAAACGCATATAAACAAATTTGGTTACTACTTGGAGGTTGATGAAGAATTCGGCGAGCTCACCGAAAACGCTTTGCTCGATTTTCAAGAGGAGCAAAACCTTGTAGCCGACGGCATCGCCGGGCCTAGGACGTGGGAGAAGCTAATCGGCGGCGATGAGACCAAAGACGCGGCCAGCGCAAGCGCGGCCAAAGGCACGCCTCGCCGTTACGAGTACGAATTCAATCGGCTCACCGTTGACCCGGGCAAAGAGTCGAGCGTAAATCGCGCCGCCGACCGAGTAGTTAACGATAGAAAGCGCTACGAGCTCACGGCCCACGCGTTCAAAAATAGCTTGCCTTGGTACTTCATTGCCGGCCTTCATAATCAAGAGGCGAGCGGAAACTTTGCCGGCGTGCTCCATAATGGCGAGCGCATCCTAGGCACCGGCCGTAAAACGCGCCTTGTGCCCGCGGGCCGCGGCCCATTCCAAACGTGGGAAGAGGCGGCCGTTGATGCCTTGCTCTTGAAGGGCTTCGATAAAATCACCGATTGGAGTTTGGGCAATCTCATGCGTTTAGCTGAGCGCTACAATGGCACCGGCGTGCTCATGTATCACCCCAATGAAAACACGGCTTATTTATACGCCATGAGTAACGTTAACGACGGCACGGGTAAATACGTGGCCGACGGTAAATGGTCTGAGACGGCTTCCGCCGACGGGCAAGTAGGTATGGCGACCCTACTCAAAACCCTGGAAAACCGGGGCGTAATTAGCATTCCCAGGGCTTTTCGAAAGGCTTAAATGATTCCGGGGTGCGTAATTATCAAAGGGCAACGTTGGCGCATCACGCCCGACGAGACGATTGAGATTTTGGAAGTCGAAGACTTCGAAGTTTTCTTTCGCCGGCTCGATGAGAATGGCTACCCCGGAGCTCACGATATGTGCGCCCCGATCAAAAATGTTTCCGATTACGTGAGTAACAACTTTGGGGCGCTCGTCGTATGAATATAGTTCTAATGATTTCGGGAAAGCAGGGGAGTGGGAAAACCACGCTAGCAAAATCCGTTGGCCTTTGGGCCTTGAATTGCCGGCAAGATTTTTTCGTTTACCCGCTTAAATTTGCCGACCCGCTCTACGAGATGCACCACTCGATCAAAGAGATAATGCGTTCGGTTGGAGAGCCCATCGAAGGTACCGATGGCACCCTACTGCAAATGCTCGGTGATTGGGGACGAGCTCGCCGCCAAACGCTTTTTGTGGATATACTAAGGCGCCGAGTGGAGCAAATCGTAGAGCGGTCTATCGTCGATAATACCAATCGGCTTATTTTGATCGACAATGCGCGCTTCGAAAATGAGATTGATTGCGTGAAGAATAGCCTCGATACGCGCGTAATCCGTGTAAGGCTAGAGGCTTCGGAGCACGTAAGGCAAGTGAGAGCGGAGAAGTGGCGGCCGGCCGTGGGGCACAAATCCGAAGTGGGGCTCGACAACTACTCCTTCTTTGATAAAATAATCTTTACCGATTCCCTCTCGGCTCACGACACGACCGAGGCAACGACCAAGCTCATCGAGGAGCGTTTATTATGGAAGCCTTCTTAATAGGTCTCGCTTTGTGGATTACAGCGGCATGGGTTGCACTAAAAATGATACAGACGAGCAAGCGCGGGCCGAAACGAAGGAAATAGTTTTGAGCAACGGCATGGTTGCGCTCGTTGATGCCGCCGATTTCGAATGGCTCAATCAATGGAAGTGGCAAGCCACGTGCTCAAGAGATTCTTTCCGCAAGCGGCTCAAGTGGTACGCGTGCCGCTACGAGACTGTTAAATTTAAAACGCGGCCGAGCAAAAGAAAAAAGATTTACATGCACCGGCTTATTGTAGGTTTCCCGAAAGGGAAGGTAGTTGATCATGCCAGCGGCGACGGGCTAGATAACCGTCGAAAAAACCTTAGCCCGGCCACTTACTATCGCAACGCTAAAAATACATTCGCCCAAGGGGTACTCGAAGAGCTCGACGTATTCGACGAGGCGATTGCAGCACAAGGAGTTTTTTAAGGTGCCGTATATATCCGGCACCTTACCATTTTTATGCAATTAATTCCATTTCAAACGACCCCCTGGAAACACCAAATCGAAGGCGTAGAGCGAGCTCTTGACGCCAGGGATTTTGCTTTTTTCTACGAGATGGGCGCCGGTAAGACTAAGACGACCATTGATACTTTGCGCAATATTTATGCAAGGGAAAAGCGGGTTATGCGCACGCTCATTCTTTGCCCAATCGTCGTGTGCGAAAACTGGCGCCGAGAGTTTAAGGTGCATTCGAAAGTTGGCCACCTTGCTCACGTGCTAGGCGGTAGTGAGAAAAAGCGCATCGAAGACTTCCGCCTAAAATGCTCGACTCGGCCCTCTCACTTCTTTGTAACCAACTACGAGGCGCTCCAAATGAAGGGGCTCTTGCAAGAGCTCATAAACTGGCAACCCGAAATCTTAGTGTGCGACGAGAGCCAACGGCTCAAGAATCACGATTCGATTCGCGCTAAGATGGCCGCCATGCTCTCGCGCAACACGCGACACAATTTCATTTTATCGGGCTCGCCCATTCTCAATTCGCCCATGGATATTTTCTCGCAATACCGCGTGCTCGACCGTGGCGAAACTTTCGGGCAAAACTTTTTCCAATTCCGCGCTCGCTACTTCTACGACAAAAATGCCGGGATGCCCTCTCAGCGCCACTTCCCCGATTGGCGCATACGCCCCGATATTATCGAGTGGTTTAGCGGCGCGATCTACGCCAAAGCCATGAGGGTTATGAAGGAGGATTGTTTAGACCTTCCCGACCTAGTGCGCGTGGAGGTGCCGGTAGAGCTCAGTAAAGAGCAACGGCGCGTATACGATGAGATGAAAGACGACTTCATTGCCTTTCTATCGGGCGGGGAAGCGGTCACGGCCCAAGTGGCCATCGTAAAAGCCCTTCGTTTGCAACAAATCGCCACCGGCTACGCGAAGACCGAGGAGGGTGAAGAGGTAGCCTTCAAAGAAAACCCCCGCCTCAAAGCCCTGGAAGAGATGCTCGACGATATTCCTGAGACCGAGAAGGTGATTGTGTGGGCTACCTTCCACGAGAATTACCGGCAAATCGCGAAGCTTTTAGAAAAGAAGGGCATTGCCTTTACTGAATTACACGGGGGCGTGAGCGGAAAAGAGCGGCAAAAGAATATCGACGCTTTCCAGGGGGTAGGAGGCCCTCGCGTGATCATTGCCAACCAAGCGGCCGGCGGCGTGGGGGTCAATCTTACACGAGCAAGCTACGCTATTTTTTATTCGAGAAACTTCTCCCTAGAGCAAGATATGCAAGCCGAGGCGAGGAATCACCGCGGGGGCTCAGAGATTCACCACAAAATTACCCGCATCGATTTGGTGGCGCGTGACTCGATTGATGAGATTGTGGCTACGGCGTTAAATAATAAAATGGATATGGCCGAGAAAATCTTAGAGCTAAAAACGAAGCTTTGATACACTAAGCCTAATGCGGAAACGGATTTCCGGTAATATCAGGCCGCGTAACTTGGTCGCCGTAAAACAGCTATACGCTCAGTATCGTTTTAGAGCTCGCAATAAGGGCCTAAGCTTCGACCTTTCCACCGTCTACTTTCAAGAGCTCATTCAACGCGATTGTATCTATTGCGGCAACGGCCCACGCAACCTACATAAGGTATCTTGCGGGCATCGGTTTTTTTACCAAGGCATTGACCGCGTAATCAACGAAGAGGGGTATACCGAAGCGAACTCGGTGCCCTGTTGCGCGAAGTGTAACGCGGTTAAATCCAACGTGCTCACGGCCCCCGAGATGCTTGCCGCAATGCGTGCAATCAAAAGAATGAAATAGTGCTTGCACAATCGCAAGCGACCATGCTCATATGTTTCCTCTAGCGAGGATACATGGAAAATATAAAAGAACTTGATGCCCTTTGCACAAAATTTGCGGGGCTACGGGATAAGAAAACGGCGCTCAACGCTGAGCTAAAAGGCATTCAAGAGGAGCTCGATAAAATCGAAGCTGAATTCTTGGAGCACCTTGAAGCCGCTGAGCTCGATGGCTTCGACGGCTCGGAAGGTCGCCTCTCAATCGTTGAGAAAATGCGCGTAACCGTTCCGAAATCGGTCGAGGATAAAAAGGCGTTGGCCAAATACTTAGAGAAGAAAAAGATTTTTTGGGAGCTCTTCGGCATCAACTCTCAAACGCTAAATAGTTTCTACAATGCCGAAGCCGATATTGCTAAAGACCGCGGCGACGCGGATTGGTCAATGCCCGGCGTGAATCCACCTTCCATCGAACTCAGTCTACAATTTAGGAGAAAGTAATGGCTAAGAAAACCGCTGCACCCAAAGAAGAAAAAGTAAAAAAGCTCGACGAGCGCAAAGAATCACGGGCCGTTGCCGTGCAAGAATCAAACGTACCAGCGGTGGCCGACGCCCCGATTGACGAGGCTTGGGGTACCGAAGGGCTCGATGCTTCCGATATGCTCGTGCCCAAGCTCTTGCTCATGCAAGGCTTATCTAAATTTGTTACCGACGGCGACGCTCAACAAGGTCAAGTGGTTGACTCCCTCTCGAAAGAAGTAGTGGGCGGTATCACCAATATCAAGGCCGGCACCGGCGACAAGGTAGAGCTCGTGGTTTTCTCGACCTTCAAAACTTGGATTGAGTTTGAAAAGATCGACGACGAGTACGAATTCGTAAAACAATTTCCGATGAATGCGAGCAACGTAAACCTTGCTCAAGAGGAGGTTGTTAACGGCATCGAAGTACGCCGCGACCGTTGCCTCAACTTCTACGTGCTACTCCCTTCCCAAATTGCCGATGGCTCGGCTCTCCCCTACGTGATTTCTTTCCGCCGCACCTCGATGCGCGCGGGTAAAAAGATTTCCTCGATGGCTCAGCGCTTGAAGGCTTTGGGTCGTAAACCAATCGCGTTTAAGAAGGTAGTGCTCTCCGTTGTGCCTATGCAACGCGACGATAAAAAGTGGTGGAGTTACGAAATGGAAGAGGGCGAAAACTCTTCGCAAGCCGAGCTCAATGAAGCCCACAAATGGTACCAAGTTCTAAAATCCGCAACCGTGCGCGTAGACGATAGCGATCTAAAAGAAAAAGCGGAAGCACCGGCTCCCGTAGTTTCCGACGCTGAGCAGGAGTACTAAGCCGTGATGAATCTCGAAAGTATGTTTCAATGGATTTGCCGAGATATGGTTACACCGGGGCGAAAGTATGCCCCGCAAGAAATGCAAATCATTGGTTGCTTCGCCGTTGAGTACGTGGCTAAAGGCGTCGCAGGTTTAAGCCCCGATCCTAAAGGCGAAAAAATCATTGAGCAAATTTTCGAGGAGCACCACAAGTGAGAATTCTCGGCCTCGATTTCGAAACGGAAGTAAAAGCCGTCTTCGATCCAAAGCAAATGCGCATCACTGAAATCGGGGCCGTGCTCGCGGAGAAATCCCTTGACGGCTCAGGGCTTCGCCCGCTCGTGCTGCACAACGAAATGGTTTGGAGCAAAGAGCACGTATGGAATGATGCCATGCAGGATATTTGCGGTTATACCAAAGCCGACCTAGAGGAGTTTGGAGCCGAGCCTAAAGCCGCGTTACAGCGCCTCCTAGCCCTGGTAAATCGAGCCGAATACATCGTCGCCCACAACGGCATTAAGTTCGATAAAGTCGTGCTAGAGACCGAATGCGAGCGCCATGGTCTCCCGTTTCCAGGGGTGCCTTGGATTGACACGACGAGATCGGAAGAGCGTCGTGTAGGGAAAGAGTGTCTTCG
>ERZ650308.2018-NODE-2018-length-10208-cov-13.178962_pt1 | contig 10208 bp, 15 predicted proteins | sample MGYA00376244_ERZ650308 | MGnify/ENA primary metagenome ERZ650308 (study PRJEB26733, sample SAMN07839295) | wastewater metagenome | biome: small river; feature: stream; material: water | place: USA: North Carolina | collected 2016-04-26 ...
GTCCGCGTCTGCGGCACCTCGACGGTGAGAAGGGGACGGCCGTCGGGCGTCTCGCCGAGGCCGGTGCGGAAGCCCTTGGCGGCCAGTTCGTTGGCCATGGTCAGGAAGGCGGGCGCGGTCACAACTCGTCCTCCCCGTCGGCTTCGAGCGCGTCCGATTCGCGAACGTCAGCGACGACCCGCGCGACCGCCTCGGCGTCGGCCTTGTCGGCGAGGCTCAGCGGAGGCGGGAGGTGCAGGCTCGGGCTGACGATGAACGCCCGCGCCTGGTCACGCTGGAGGCGATCGGACGCGACGATGACGACCCAGATGTCCCCATCGACGGCCCAGCTCGGATTTGCCTCGGCGACGGCCCAGATGAACCAGGCCTTCACGTACGGGGTGAGCTCGAGCATCAGCGCCGCGTCCTTCATGGAACGCGCGGAACTCAGCAGGGCCGAGGGGACGGCATCGACAATCCCCTCCACGAGCTGAAACGCCGCGTGAACGGGGACCTTGGCGGTCGCTGCGCCAAAGCTCCTGAGCAGCGCGTCGCGGCTCTCCGGCGTGTTCTCGGTACAGGCCTCGATGAGGACGAAGAAGTCGAACTCCAGCTTCAGACTTTCGACGGAGGAGGGTGCGTCGGGCGTGGACATGCGGACTCCAGGTGCTGCGAGAGAGGAAAGGCCGGGAGTTCGTCGCCGGAGGAGGCGACCTCTTGAGGGGCACGACCCGGTGGCCCCGCGGCGCGCTTGGGTCCCGAAGACCCCGGGACGCGCCGCACGTGGTGGTCCCCCGGGGTCAATCGGTGGAGGTGGGGTCGACGGAGTCCGGGCCGCTGGCTGAGCCGTCCTCGATGACGACCGAGGCCTCTCCGGAGGTCCCGACCATCTCGAGCCACACCTGGGCTCCGGCATCGGCGGCCATCTGCTCCACGAGCGCGAGGCTCTTCTCGTCGAGCAGCGAGGCGTCGCGGAGGGTGATGACCTTGAGCTTCGGATTCAGCGCGAGCCCCATCGCGAGCGAGACGCGCAGCCGCTCAGCCTGCGAGGCCTGTTCGATCGGGAGCCCCTGGAAGGTGATTCCGCCCTCGCCGAAGCCGAGGCCCTCCACTGGGAAGCGGGCCGAGGAGACGAGCTGCTCGCGCTGCTCCGCGATGGCGGTGAGCCGGGCGGACAGGTCGTCGGCCTTCGCCTTCGCGGCGAGCCCCTTCGCGATGACCTGGTCGCGCGCCGCCTTCGCGCGGACCGCGGCGTTCGTCGCCTCCAGCGAGGCCATGCGCGCGTCGATGCCGGAAAGGTCCGGGTCGACGAGCTCGAAGTCGGCGGCCTCGGCGTTGGAGGCGGCCTTGTTCTCCAGGTCCGCGAGGTCCTGCAGGCCGGCAAGGCGCTCCTCCGCCTCGCGCAACTGCATGCGCAGGCCATCGATGGTGCCGCGCTGCATGGCGACACCCTCGGCCATCTGGTTCGCGTGACGGCGGAGGTTGGCGGTCTTCGCCCGCCGCGCCTCGTTCGCGCGCCGCTGCGCCTCCAGCGTCTGCCGCTCCGCCAGCAGCGAGGCGATGGACTCCTCCTTCTCCGGCGCCTCGATGGGCGGCATCCCGGCGACCTGCGCGCGCAGCGTGTCGACCTCCCTGTTCACGACCGTGCGGTCGGCGAACAGCCGCGCGTGCTCCGCGTCGAGCGCGCTCGTGTCGACGCCGACCAGCTTCTTCAGGGTGGCGAGCTGATCGGCCGGCTTCTGCGAGAGAAAGGCCAGCGGGTCGAAGCTCAGCGCGCCCGTGAGCTTGTCGAGGATGGCCTGCGGCGATGCGAGCTTGCCGCCGTCCTTGCTCGTGACGGAGAGGTAGGGCCGGTCGTTCGCGGTCCAGTGCCGGCGGACCACGAGCCCATTCGAGAGCTCGACGACGATTTCCGCCTTCTCCTCGCCCTCCCGGATGACCTTCGGCGGCTGGAGCGACTTCCCGCCGAGCGCGAGCTGGATGGCGTCGAGCAGGGACGTCTTGCCCTGGGCGTTGTTGCCGCGGACGACCACGGTGCTGCCGCTGGGCTTGATGGCGACAGCCTTGAGGCGCTTCACGTTGGCGGCCTCGAGCTTGACGATGGTGACGGGAGTCTCGTTGGACGTGGACATGGCTTCTCCGTGGCGGGCGAGCCCGCGCGGCTGGTGAGGGGTGGAAGAGCGGCCGCGCCGAGGCGGCCAGGTGGTTCAAGAAGGGAGCGCCCGGGACTCGAACCCGGCACGAGGGAGGCGGTGATCAGTCCGCCTCAGCCATGGCGCGACCTGCGCGCGCTCCCATGAGCGCCCCGTGTCGCCGGGGCCACGCGGCAGGTCAGGCGGACTTCGGCTTCTTCAGCTCGAGGCGCTGCGTGATTTCGGTGGTGATGCCGCTCTTGGCGCCAATGAGCGCCAGCGCCTCGCGGTTGATGGCCGCCATGGACATGCCGCGGCTCTCCGCGACGAGCTTGAGCGCCGCCGAAAGCGCGGCCTTCGTGGCCTTCATCTCGACCGCGTTGTCGGCAGCCTCGGCGCCGTACTCCTTGGTCACGACCTCGCGCACGACGCTCGGGATGAGCGCGTCCTTCTTCGCCGGGACCAAGCCGTAGACGCGCCCGTCCGGCAGGGTGATCGGCTGCTCCCTCGCCAGCGCGTCGAGCTGCTTCCAGAGCTGCTTCGAGGTTTCGTCGACCTGCACGAGGAGAGCGATGGCCTCCGCCGCGGTCTTGGTCGTGAGGTCCTCCGGCGGGGCCCCGACGAGCATCCTCACGAGCCCCACCTGGGCGGGGCACGAGAAGCGGGCCGGGCAGTAGCGGCAGTGCTCGCCCGAGCGGACCACCGGCACGGCCGCGCTGCGCGCCGCCTCGATGCTCGACGCCAGGTCGCGGAGGGCCTGCTCGACCAGGTCGAGGTCCCACGCGTCGAGGTCGGCGTGTTCCCAGAACACCTTGCCGGTGTCGGGCGTGAGGTGAGCGAGGGCGACGCGCGCCTTCGCCTTCCCGTAGGCCCGGGCCGCGGCCAGCGCGAGCATCAGGAGCTGCCCGTGCTCGGCCGGCGGCGACTGCACGGCGCGGCCCGTCTTGAGGTCGCCGACGAAGACCACGTCCTCGCCCACGCCCACCAGGTCAGCGGTGCCCGCGAAGACGGTGGGGAGGCGGCTCTTCGCGTAGGCGCGGCCGATGTTCCGGCCGAGTTCGCGGGCCTCGCCCGTCTCGTGGTCCCACGAGAACGCGACCTCGGCCGCCATCGCTGGCCAACGGCTCACGTCAACGTTCTGCGCGGCCTCGCGCCACTCCTCGGGCACCTTTGCGAGGTCGTGCGCCGGGTCGGCGAGGTAGGCGTGGAGCGCCGTGCCGCGCTCCGCGGGCTCGCCGGCGTCCTCGATGACGTGAGGGAGCGTCCAGGACGCCGCGCACTTCATTGCGAGTTCGACGCGCGAGCTGGTGGGGAGGAGGAGGGCGCTCACTTCCCACCTCCGAGCGCGGCCCGCCGCTCGCCGAACGCCTTGAGGACCTCCTTCTTCAGGTCCGCATCGCTCGCCGTGCGCCGGCCCAGTTCGGCCTTGAGGCCGTCGAGCGAGACCACGTCGGCGACGGAGGCGATGGCGCCGAAGCACCACTCGCGGTCGGACTGCTCGGGGGCGGCGGGCGACTCGGTGAACTCGGCGTCCTCGACGGGCGTCGCCGGAAGCGAGACTGGAGCGGGGCTCTGAGCAGGAGCGCTGCTCGCGACCACAGGGGCGCTGAATCCAGCGACCGACGCGGGCGCCTCGACCGCCTCGATGACCTCGTCGTCGATGAGTTCGCGGACTCCGACTCCCTTGGTCACATCGGGGAACACCGTGTTGCAGATGCGCTCAGCGCATCGGTACTGGAGCATGTCTGCGGGGAACTTCAGATAGTTCTGGTTCTGCTGGATGAGCCCCGCGCGCTTCGCATCATCCATGGTGAAGGTGATGCGGATCGGCCCATTGCCCGGGCCCCGGCGCTTCGCCTCGTAGGTGCAGCGCTCGAGGGTGCGCTCGATGGGCTTGACGTACTCGCAGACCGGAGACGCCAAGCACATCGCGACGAGCAGGTTCGAGCTGATGAACGGCTTGCCCTTGACGATGTGGATGTCGCCCAGCGCCGCCATGGCGGGGATGCCGAGCTCGCGGCCCTTCCACATCACGATGAGGACGTCCTCGGGCTTCCCGCGCAGCGCCTCGGGCAGGAGGTTCGACTTCGCGAGCTTCGTCGCCACCGCGAGGGCGGCCTCGACGTTCGCGGGCTCGAACTGCTCCCGGAACGAGATGGCGGAGTGGGCGGGCGCAGCAGGGGCCAGTGCGGTGGACATGGGTTCGGCTCTCCAGGTGAGGGGTGGGACTGCGGTCAGCGCCTCGCCCGGCGCAGCACGCGGGCGAGGGTCCGGCGGTTGGCCTCGCGTCGGGCCTGCTCCCGGCTCTCCATCGCCTCGCAGACGACCGAGGCGAGGAGCGCGACGCCGAGCAGGGCGCCGGTGAGGCAGGCGGCGTCGGAGAGGAGGGCGGTCACTGGCCGCGCTCCTTCGTTTCCAGGTCCTCGAGGGCGGCGTCGACCGCCCACTTGTCCATGCCGCGCTCGCTGAGCAGCCAGCGGAGTCGGCTGCACTGCTTGGCGAGCGCCTGCGTCATCAGCTCGTGCGAGGCGCGAGCGAGGACGATGGATTTGAGGGCCGCGGTGATGGCGTCCTCTTCGCGCGATGGCTGCGGCGTGGCCGGGGTGTCGACGGCGCTCACGCCGCACCTCCCATCTCGACCGCACGGAGGAGCGCCGTCGCATCGGCCAACTCCTCCTCCAACTTCTCGACCCGGGCGCGCAGTTCGTCGCGCTCCGCCTCGCCGTCAGCGCGGCCGGCCTCGAACGCCTCAGTGAACGCAGCCGCGAAGGCGTTGCCCGCCCGCTCGGCCGGCCGGTGCCCCGGGAGGGCGTGGAACTTCGCGCCGACGCCTTGGCGAATGGAGTCGGCGACCTCCTGCTCCAGGGTGCGCTCGCCGATGAGCGTGGCGACGGTGTGGGGGCTCAAGGCAGCACCCCCGCGACTTCCAGCGACGACTTCACGTCGGCGTCGAGGACCACGTCGTCCTCGCTGCCGGAGTCGGCCCGCTCCGCGCCCATGCCGAGCGCGAAGGCCAAGCCACAGGCCGTGTTCGAGGCGGCACGCCAGGCAGCCTCGGCCGCGTCCTCGACGACCGCCTCCAGCAGCTCGATTCGGTCCGATGCCTCTTCCAATTCGTCTCGCAGGCTCACGCTGCCTCCCCATCGTTCGCGCGCCGTTCCCCACCCGGGGACTCCAGCCGCCGACCAACCCGAACCCGGCGCGATTGATGAACAGGTTGTGCCATGGCGACACGCGCGTGTCAAGCAAGGCGGGCGAGGCTGGCACGCAGACGCCCGAGCCGATCGCCTACGCTCCGCCTCAGCCGTCGGGTGGACGGTCGTGGGGCGAGACATGGGCAGACGGAGGCAGGCGGGCTCAGCCGGCGACGCGTTGGCCGGGCTGCTGGGGTGGGGAATCGTGGTCGTCGCCGGACTGGCGATGCTGGGGTGGATTCTTCAGAACGCGCCGTGGCTCTTGGTCGTGCCGGTGGTCGGGTCCGTGGCCAAGGTGGCGCTCGACCGATCCGCTCGTCGCGCCGCCGAGGTTGCCGCCGCGTCAGACCGCGCGAGCGAGCTGGAGCGCTGGACCCATCTGTTTGGCCAGGGTGACCATCCTCGCCAACCTCGAGGTCGAGACCGACCGGAACGGGCGGGTCGGAGTGGCCCTGGTCGAGGTGCGGGACTGGGGAGTGGTGGTGCGGGCGGCCGGCTGAGCCTCACCCGGGCCCGGAACGGCCTACCAGCGCCGGCGCGGGGAGCGCCTCTTGGGCAAGCCGAGGCGCTCCCGATTCACCGCGGCCACTCGCCGAATCGCATCGAACCCCTCCGTCCACGTTGAGCGGCAGAGAGCAGCACGGGCGGATGACTGGTCACCAGATTAACCCCCGTTCAGGTCGGGTCAGGCGCAACCCGAAGTGCGGAGCCTGCACGCTGTAGGTCGTCGCCCGGGAGCGCTCTGCCGACGACGACGGCGCGCTGAGGGTCGCGGGAGACGCGCCACCCGGTCGCAGTCCAGCCGCGGACGCCGTAGGTCCAGACCCCGAGCCGGCGGGTGCAGGCGAAGCAGGACGCCCAGCGGAACGCCTCCGACCCCCCTTCCGGCCCGACTCTCCACTCCCAGCCCTCGGCGCCCCACTTGGCCGCAGCGACTCCCGGGACCAGGTCGGCGCAGCGACGGGCGAGGGCCTCCATGGACGCCCAGGGCCACCGCTTGGCCAGCTCGCGGAGGTCGAGCCCGAGCTCCTGGATGTCGAGGCGGAATCGCCAGGCGGGGAGGAGCACCGAGGCGGCGAATCGCTGGCACTCCGCCTCCGAGGCCTCGACGCCGAGCACGAGGTGGCCGACCTCGTGGAGCAGCGCGAATGCGCCGCGGGCTCGGCGGAGGTTCGGGTCGAGCCACACCACATCCCGGTCCGGGTCGGCGAGCCCCTCCAGTCCGGGCACCGCGAGCGCGAGGACTCGGACTCCGAATCGCGTCGCCAACTCGTAGGGGTCGGGGCGCTCGGGGCTCCCTACGTCGACTAGCACCCGTCTGGCGGCCACCTCCGGGTCAGTCGAGCGACTCGCGATAGGCCCGGACGATGCCGTCGAGCATGGCGTCGGTGAGCGGGCCGGTCCGCTTGGTGCGCATGCGCTCGAGGAATCGGACTTCTCGCGGCGTGAGGTCATCTCGATGGGCCGCGACGTAGGCGTCGACGGTCGAGGGGACGCTCGCATCGGGGTCCGACATTCGGGCGGGCGAGAGCGTGGAGGCGGGTGGAACGGGGGCTGGGGCGGAGGGTGCTGATCTGGGGGCTGCTGGCCCCAACTCGGCCGAGCGCACGGCATCGAGGAGATCGGGCGCCTCGAGCGCCCGGGCGATGAGCGCCACCTGCTCCACCGTCGGACTGCGAGCTGCAGTGAGGATGCGCGAGAGGACCGAGCGGTCGATGCCAGTCGCCTCGGAGAGCTTGGTGGCCGTCGCCCTGGCCTCCTCTCCTGCATCCTGAAGGCGAACACGCACGCCGCGGAGCGCCTCATGGAAGGCTTCCGTCCGCGCCCGGACCAAGTCTTTGGTGGCAGCACTGGGTCTAGGCATGGCACGACCGTGCCGCGGTGCCGCACTCGGACGCAATCCGGGGCAGACGTTCAGAACTACAGGTTGACACGCGCGTGTCGCATAGGCACGATGGCGTGCCATGAACTGCCTCTGCCAGAGCAGCCACCCGCTCGCCCAGGTCGCGATGCGTCAGGGCCTAAGCATCACCGACATGGCCCGAAAGGCCGGGGTCGAGCGCACAACGCTCTCCCGGCTTCTGAGCGGCGCCCGCCCACGGTTGGGACTGAAGGCCACGGAGAAGCTGGCCAAGGCATTTCCTGAGGTCTCGGTCGAGCAACTCCTCGGCCTGAAGCCCTCCCCCCGCCGCCCCTCGAAGCCCGGGAAGGCGGCGCGGCGATGAAGCGCGTCGCACTGGTGAGCTGTTCGGCGATCAAGGCCGCGCAGACGGAGAAGGCTCGCGACCTCTACCGGTCGCCGCTGTTCAAGAAGGCGCTCGCCTACGCGGAGCGCCACTTCGACGAGGTTCGCATCCTCTCGGCGAAGCACGGCGTCGTGCATCCCGACGAGCGAATCGACCCCTACGACCAGAAGCTCGACCGCGCCTCTGACGTGGTCGCCTGGGGTCTTCGGGTTCGCTCGGCCCTTCTGGCGGAGTTTCCGCCACCGGCCGAGTTCACGCTGTTCGCAGGGCAGCTGTACGCCGGCTGGGCCGGCAAGGCCCACGGCGAACTCCGTGTCGCGGGCTACGCCGTCCGGGAGCCGCTGAGGCACCTGCAGGTTGGAGAGAGGCTGGCCTGGTTCAACGCGCGCGAAGGGACGCCGCGCGGGGGCATCGAGGTCGAGCTGCTCTCGTACCCGTCCGCAAAGAAGGGCGTTGCGCTCATCGACGAGGGGCCGGGGCTCCCGCTCCGCGCGGACGACGTTGCCGCGGAGCCCACGCACGTCGCTGTGCCGCTCGTGCTCTGGGAGCGCTGGCTGGACCTGGCGCGGCAGGGCGCTCCTGCCGACCCCGAGACCGCCTCCCTCCGCGCCGAGGTAGCCCGCCTCCGGGTCGAGCTGCGCGCGGCTGAGGACGCCGCTCGCGCCCCGATTCGGCCCGTGCCGGCGGCGAGGTCGCGGCCATGAACGTCGGCACCCTCGCACTCCTCTCTGGCCTGTTGCTGCCCGCTGGCGGCTGGCCGCTCCCTTTCCTGGCCCACGAGCGCCCGACGGCCGAGCACCGTCGCCGCGTGCTGGTCAGCCCTCGCTCGTATCGCCGCGCCCCGACCGTCCCGGGCCTCCGCGACTGCATCGCGCTCGACCTCCGGCAGGTGCGCCACCCGTGTCGGCGCGCGCTGCACTGGAGCGACCGGCGGTCGCGGGCTGAGCGGAGGGGTCGATGAGCGCTCTTGCGCCGACGGCAGCGCTGGCGGCTTGGGTTGTGGCCGTGGAACACGCTTGTGGCTGGCGGGTGCTCGCCGCCGAGGCCGACGTCGGCGCCGGACGCCTGCGCATCGAAGCGGAGCGCTTTGACGGTCGGCTGATGGTGCTCGACGTCACCCCGCGTAGCGGCGTGCTGGAGACGTCGGTGGTCGATGTCGAACGCGCGCCGGGCCGTCGAATCGCCGACGACGTGACGACGCACCTGTTGAGTCGCACCCGGTTTCCGGCCGGGGCGTACCGCTCAGCCCTTCGCGAGTTCTGCGCTCGCATCGCAGACAACCCCGCTCCTCACCTCCGAGGACTTGCCTCGGTCGATGTTCGGCGGCTCCTCGGTCCTGCGGTGGCCGCTCTGGTTCCGCACGAGATCGCTGATGCGCGCTGACTGTGGCCCCGCCGAGGTCGCAGCGCTCGGCCTCGCCTTCGTCCTCTCCCTCTTCCTGCTGGTCCTCGCCGTCCTGGAGCTCTCCCGATGACCGACACCGCCGACGAGAAGCCCACCCCCGAGCAGGTCGCCGTGTCGCGCGAGCGCCTTGCGGCGTGGCGCGCGGCTCACCCGCTGCCGAAGCATCCGGGGACGCGGGACCCGAGCCTCATGCCGGCTCCGCTCACCGACGACGAAGCGGTGCTCCGGGCCGTCGCTGGGCTCGACCTGGCGGGGAAGATCGAGAGCGAGCCGGCCTACATCGAGAGCATCGACGCCGCGTTCTGGGTCGATTCCGACAACACGAAGCTCGCGTGGTGCACCTCGGGCGGCTGGACGAAGTGCGGCGACTCGCCTGCTCACGCGCTCGCGTCGGTGCTGCGCGAGGTTCGGGGCGAGGAGGCGCGCAACGCGAAGTTCCTCGGCGGGCTCGGGCTCGCAGCGACCAGCGATTCGGCCGCGCGCATCGAGACGCTGGAGGAGCAGCTCGCGCGCGCCCATGAGGAGCTTTCGCAGTTCAGGAAGGCGGAGGCGTTCGCCTCGCGGAAGCCGGCCGCGCCTTCGGAGGAGTTGGTCGAGCGGTGCGCGAATCGCCTCCGCGAGTTGGTCTTCGTCGAGCGCGAAATCGCCGGTGCTCGGTGGGATGAGATGGCCCGCGCCGTCCTCGTGGAGGCCTCCAAGTGAGCGCCGCCCAGTCCCTCATGCCCGGAGTGGAGGCGGCCGCGGAGAAGGGCCGCGCGGCTCACGACTTCTACCCGACGCCGGAGCCGCTCGCGCTGAAGTGCTGCGAGGCGCTGAAGGAATCTGGGCTCGCGCTCTACCGGCCGAGCCTGATTCTGGAGCCCTCCTGTGGAAGCGGTCCCTTCGTCCGCAGCGCACGGACCATGTGGCCCCGCGCCGAGGCGCGCGCCTTCGACATTCGGCCCGACGCCGCGGAGTTCTTCGGCCCGGAGTTCGAGTGCCGCAACTCCCTCTCCGACTGGGGATGCCGGCCCGACGTGGTGCTCGGCAATCCGCCATTCGATGCGGCAGAGGCGCACATCCGCTGCGCGCTGGAGCAGGTTGCCCGCGGAGGCGTCGTGGCCTTCCTTCTCCGCCTCGGCTTCATGGCTAGCGAAGAGCGCATCCCCTTCTTCCGCGAGCACCCACTGGCGGCTCTCGCCCCGATTCCGCAGCGCCCGAGCTTCACCAGTGACGGCAAGACCGACGGCGCCGACTACGGGCTCTTCGTCTGG
>ERZ650308.2020-NODE-2020-length-10207-cov-5.565307_pt1 | contig 10207 bp, 3 predicted proteins | sample MGYA00376244_ERZ650308 | MGnify/ENA primary metagenome ERZ650308 (study PRJEB26733, sample SAMN07839295) | wastewater metagenome | biome: small river; feature: stream; material: water | place: USA: North Carolina | collected 2016-04-26 ...
GGGGGTTCGGCGGCGGCCATCTGAGATGCACTCATAGATCCGAGGCCAGCGAGCGCAACAAAACGAAGGCCCCAGACAATAGCTTTGCGTCTGGCTGCCCCCGATTTCAAAATGTGCGCAAACATCCAGTTTCAAGGTTAGATAGCCGATATTCGCGGTCCACTGAATCTGTCGCTGCAACGAACATTTCCCGTGGCTTAGGCTAAACACGTGAGCAAAAGAGCTGCAGTCATTTATTACCCGGGCCGGGTAGACCGCAAAAAGCTCGCGGCTGCCATCGATTTGAACATTGGGTCACAGGGTTGGGAGCCGACTCTTTGGCTACCAACCACCGCTGCCGAACCGGGTGGAGAACAAGCACTTCGCGCCATCGCGCAAAAAGCCACGCACCTATTAGTGGTTGGTGGCGACGGCACAGCGCGGCAGGTTTTTGAGGCCGTAACCCTGGCCGGCTTGGCCGAAAAAGTTACCGTTGGTCTAATCCCAGTGGGCACCGGCAACGTGCTTGCCCGCCACCTCAAAATCGAACTCAACGATTTACGAACCACGGTGAAGCGCGCGCTAACCGGCAACCGCCACGCAATCGATCTGGGCCTGGCCAAAATAATTTTTGAAGATGGCAGCCGCGCTGAAAAGATTTTCTCGGTGATGGGCGGCATTGGCCTCGATGCAAAAATCATGCAAAAGACCGACCCAAAACTAAAGCGCGCAATAGGTTGGGTTGCCTACATCGATGGCGGCATAAAGGCACTGCCAACCCTGTTTGAACGCATGACGGTAACTGTTGATGGCCGCGAACCGCGCCGCCTAAAAGTTGTCACCATTATCGTTGGCAACGTTGGTTGGTTGCCGGGCAACATCACGCTAATGCCTACGGCCAGCCTCGACGACGGCATCTTGGATGTTGCCGCGGTTGGCCCTCGCCGGTTTTGGAACTGGATTGATTTTTGGGGCCGGGTTACTTGGCTGCAGACCTTGCGTGAGAACCGCCAACTTCGTCACCTAATTGATCAAACCGCCGACGTGAAAACCCTCGAAAACATGAGTGGCGCCAAGATTCGGGTGACGCCCGAAAACCCGGTATTCATCCAGCTTGACGGCGACCCGATGGGAAGCGTGCGCGAGGCCGAGTTTGTGGTGCTGCCCAACGCCGTGACTGTTCGGCTTTAGTGCTGCTCGTCTCTGAACCGGTTGCGAATTGCGTCAAGCTCAGCCTTTAACAGCGACTTTGATTTTTCAGCGGCCAGGTGTGCTGCCTCGATAATCACTGCGGCTTCGTGGTTGGCTTTGTCATAAATCGCTTGGGCTTCGGCCTGAAGCTCGGCAGCCTGCTGGCTGGTCTGAGCCAAAACCTTCATCGCCTCTTCTTTGGCGCGGGCCATGATCTCTTGCGCCTCGCGGCTTGCCTTCTCAGAGGCACCGGTCAGTCGGTCTGCCTCGGCAACAATTGCCGCGGCATCAATTTTGCCCGTATGAGTGAGCCGGTCATTTAGTTCGCTAACTTCGGCACGAAGAGCATCAAGCTCCTGGCTGTTTCGAACACTGCCGAGACGCGCGCGAGAAAGCTCGTCGCGCAGCTCCTTAATTCGAGCGTCCACCTGATCGCGGTCGTATCCGCGCATTGAGATTTTGAAGTCGTCTTCCATCGAAAAACAACCACCGCCTATCTCCCCCAAGTATGAGTATGGCAGTCAAGGGTTAACCCCGTGTTACGAATATTCGCCTGTCCACTTAAATTTCACTAATTATCCAGATGAATGGGGCTAAAAAGGCAAATTCATGACCGTTTGCAAGCTTTGGAGACTTTTAATTTCAAGTTGATGAAATAAGTTCAAACCAAACAATTAGACGATCCGTGTTAACGTGCACCGGAGTACAGGTTTGTAATGTCAGGAATGAATTCGCGCCCGTGCTCACCGTTAGCCCGCTTGGCTGCGGAGACAAGACTCCTACTTCGGTTGGTTTGACCACTTTCGATTGCAAGAAACGATATGTGAAGGTTTCGGTCTTAGTGCGGACGAAAACCAGATCGCCGTTTCGGAACTTATCAATGTTCAAAAATGGGCCACCCGAACCAAATCGGTGACCGGCAATTGCAAAGTTGCCGGCCTCACCTGGTAGCTGGGTGGTCTCATAGTGGCCAAGGCCGAGCGGGGTTAGCACCTTGGCAACGCTTGTGCCTTCGAAAATCTTCTTCGACCAGTTTGTTCCTAGGCGAGGTGCTGTGATTGTTGCGAAGAAATCGCCCTCATGCAAGGCCTTTTTTGCTGACACCATCGGCTCCGCTTTTGATGGTGCCTTAGAAATTGCCGACAGAGGGAAGAACGTGTCGCCCGTGTAGGCGAGTTTCTTTGGTAGTTTAGGGATTTTTGGTTTTGGCGACCTTGGTATTTCCACCGTAATCGTTGACTGGACAGCGTTGCCGTCTACGTCAAAAATCACGTATTTCAGTGTTGCAATACCAAACCAGTTCTTTTTCGGGCTAAAAATAACCTGTCCCGTGTCAGATGCAACAGACCACGTTCCTTGGCTTGTTGTAATAGGTGACTTTGGTTGGGTTGGGGCAGTAATGATCGAGTCACAATCACTGCTGCATAGGACGATCGATTTAGCAACCAGCTCTGCAGTCCCCTTGGTGTCGTTGGCCACCGGGGTCAAAACAATAATTGTGTTTTGTGGGCCTGACCCTCTATCTGGATTTGCACGAGGGATAACTGGCTTCGGATCTGGTTGTGGGACTGGTGTTGGCTTTACCGGTTCGACCGGCGCTGGGGCTGCAGGACTGGAAGGTGTCGAGGTTACTGGCGTGACCGTGACTTGGATTTGCGCGCTAGCCGTTTTACCTAGACTGTCCTGGACTATGTAAGTAATCGGCGTTGCAGTGCCGGTGTAGTTTTGCACCGGCACAAAAGTGATAAGTCCCGCGGTGTCAATCGAGTAGGTTCCCTGGTTTGCTATGTAGACCGACGTTTTTGTGCAATTCGGAGCTGTTTCTGATGCGTCACATAAGCGAACAGAACCAGAAATCAAAGTGGCTCCAGTTGCGGCGGTGTCATTCGACAAGATATCAAACGTTTGAATGACGTTGACCAAGTCGATACTCGAGTCACTCACAGCAACCGGTGGCGGCACAACTACAGCGGTCACAGTTACGTTGATTGTCGAGCTCGTTACCTGATTCAAGTTGTCGCGAACGATGTATTTGAGTTGTGTAGCTGTGCCAAAATAATCGAGTGCCGGCACAAAAGAAACTGTGCCGTTTGCTGCGAGTGTGTAGATGCCTTCACCTGCGATAGTTACCGAAGTTGCGGTGCAGGCATTCGGCACTTGACCTACCCCACACAACCTGGCTGTTGCTGGCACTATTGAGAATCCGGTAGGAGTGCTGTCATTTACTGTGATGCTGAAAGTTTGTGTGGCATTCTTCAAACCGGTGCTGTAATCCGGGTTTGCAGTTGGTGCCGGAGCAACCACCGAAACCGTAATCGTGGAGTTAGCCACCTGGCCAAGCGAATCTGATACCTGGTAGCCGATCGGATTTACCGGTCCGTAGAAACCGGTGTCCGGGGTAAAGGTAACCACACCGCTGGCTGCCACGGTAAATGTGCCCTGGCCAGGAATGGTGACCGATGTGGCTGTGCAGTTGGGTACAGACTGGCCGGCGTCGCAAAGCTTGGTGGTCGAGTTGGTCAGAGTCAAGCCACCCTGAGCCGCGTCGTTGTTAAGCACGTTGATCACTTGAGGGGTATTCACATTGCCAGAAGATACATCGGGGCTAGCCACCGGTGGTGGTGGCACAATCGGAGTCAAAGTGCTTACGGCCGTCTGGCCGAGTGAGTCGGTCACCTGATATTCCACGGTTACTTTGGTTCCGGCAGTTGAGCCAGTTTTAGACGCGTAGCTAACTATCGAGGTAAGTGGGTCAACCGTCCAAGTGCCATCTGGCGTGCTCAGAGTTTGGACACAACTAATAATTGCCTGAGTCGCGGGATCGCGACCGCTGATCAAACAGGTCAGCGGAGTTGAAAGAGTTCCCGAACCAGCAGAAGCTAATCCACTATTTCCGGTAATAGTTGTGAATGAAATCGTTGCGCCAGGCAAAACGTCTTTTGTTTCTGCAGTTGCGGTTGGCGGTAGCACCGGTGTGACTGTCGGAGTGTAAGTGGCGATGCCCTTACCTCCGAGGGCATCGGTAATCACGTAAGTCAAAGCCGGCGGGGTGCCGATGTAGTTAGCTTCCGGAGTGAAGGTGATTGTTGTACCTGACACTTCGTAAACGCCGACACCTGTAACAACTACTCGACTGAGCGAACAGTTCGGAGCAACGTCGGTTGCCGAACAAAGTTTCACGGTTGCACTTCCGGCAATGCCGGTGTCATTGGTAGCCAGATTAATGGTCTGTGGCAAACCAATTCGTCCGGTCGTGGCGTCATTGACCGCGGTGATTGGCGGTGGCGGCGTAATTATCGGAGTGATGGTTGATGAAGCCACGTGCGAAGTTGGAGTGTATGGTCCGCCACTAGTGATAAACGTTCCGGCGATCACATTCGAGTACTGGTAAGTCACTGGTACGGTGACGGTGCCGGTGAAGCCATCAACCGGATCGAACGTGACAAATCCAGTAGTGGTGTTTACCGTATAAGTTCCATCAGCGGTTGTTAAAGTTGTAGCCGTGCAGGTGGGCGCTGACTCACCCACGGCGCAGAGTTTGACCGAGGTGGGGTCTGCGGTCACTGAAGGAGCGGTCTGCCCAGACGGTGCAAGGTCGGTGCCAGCCGGAATAGTGCCCGGGTTGTCGTTGCTAAGCGGGTTGATCACAACGATGACGGTAGGGGTCCACGCTTCGGTGCCGGTATCAGGCAGGGCCGAAGGCGCTGGTTGCGGGTAAACGGTTGGCTGGTATGTCGAAGAGGCCACCTGGCCAAGGGTGTCTGAAATTTGGTAACCCACAGCGGTGGCTGTGCCGGTGTAGCCGGTTTCCGGTGTGAAAGTGATGTTCCCGGTGATTGGATCAACCACATAAGTGCCCTGGCCAGCAATTGTCAAAGTAGTGAGAGTGCAGTTAGGGGCGACCTCTGGTGGACTGGTGTTCGGATCACAAAGTTTTACCGTTGTGGCATCTAGCGGAGCAGTTGCCGGACCAGCAACATCGTTGGCAATTGGCGAAACGGTTTGAGCGATATTTAACTCACCGGCGGTTTTGTCGGGATTTGCCGTTGGTATTGGCGGAATTACTGGCGTCAATGTGGACGTTGCCGATCCACCAGATGAATCAGTTACCTTGTAAGAAATACCAAGCAAAGTTGAAGAAGCCGTTACCCCAATTGCCGGAGTGAATGTAACTACACCTGTTGTGGAATTGAGCACATATGTTCCATCAGAATTTGTGACACTGCCATCGGCATCACAAGACCCGGCAACTAACAAACAGACTGAGACAATCGGAGTCGTACCTGGTGAGGCAAGTGCACTTGTGGTGTTGGTGCTAACCAAAATTGAATCGAACAAAACCGAATGCACAGGACCGCCGTTAACATTTGCCAAAACACTCTGAGTATCTGGAAGCGCTGTCGGAGGATTTGTAGCCGCAACGGTAATGGTTATGGTCGAAGAAATTGCTCGGCCAAAGTTATCTTCCACCGAATAGGTAACAGGCGGTGCAGTGCCGCTGAAAGTTGGGAGCGGATCAAACGTTACTGTTCCATCGGAATTCACCGTGTATGTGCCTTTACCGGTAACCACCAAAGTGGTCTGTGTGCAGTTTGGCGCAGTTTCCGTCGGTGCACACAATCGAAGAGTAGAAGGCACCAGGCTTGATCCAGCTGGAATGTTCGTGTCATTAGCCAATGGCGAAATAGTTTGGTTGATATCCCAACCACCTGAACTGGTGTCTGGAGTTAGTACCGCAATGGCCGGCACAATCGGAGTGAGTGTGCTGGACACTGTCTGCCCAGCAGCATCCGTGGCCTTATATGTGATTGCGGTTAGCGTGCCAGAGGTTGCGTTGCTCAGCGCGTTGAAAGTCACGACGCTCGTAGCCGGATCAAGTACGAAAGTTCCGTCGGCGGTCGTAACCGATGGCTTACCAAGGGTTTGACCCGTGGTGCAGATGCTGGTGACCGGGTCAATCAGACAGACACTCGTGATTGCCGGAGCTCCGTTAGTTGCGCCTGGCTGAGCCAATCCGCTTGTGCCGGTCAGAGTTGGGAAGGCCACCGAGCCACCCGGCAAAACAGTCTTGATACTAGGCGAGGCGGTTGGGTCGATCGGATCGTTTACCGATGGCGTGATTATCGCATTCGCAATCTGGCCGAGTGCATCGGCAACCTGATACTTGAGTGGCTGGGTGGCTACACCTACAAAATGAGCATCAGGGGTAAACGTGAGTGTGCCATTTAGGTTAATTGTGTAAACACCGTCAGCAGTTGTGATTGTGCCCGAAGTCTTGGTGCAGTTATTTGGGGTTTCGCCGGTGCCACAGTATTTGATTGTTGATGCAACCAAGGTTGTTGCACTATTTGCAGAGTCGTTTGCCAGCGGCGAAATAACTTGATTCGCCAAATAGTTACCAGACGAAGTGTCGCTTACTGCAACCGGCGCAGGAATAACAGTTGGAGTGTATGTGGAGGTAAGCACCAAGTTTGCGGTGTCGGTTACTTGATAAGCGAGCGGAGTTGCAGTTCCACTGAAGTTTGCTTCTGGATCAAATGTGACGACACCGGTTGCTTGATTCAAGGTGTAAGTGCCCTGGCCCGCAATTGTTACAGAAGTCGCATTGCAGTTTGGTGCGGTCTGTGCCGTTGCAGGATCACAAAGAAACAGTTTGCTAGCCACAAAAGTTGCGCCGCCTGTTGGGCTGTCATTGTCAAGCAAGCTTTCAGTCTGATTCACATCCATCGGACCCGAGGTGGCATCTGTAACCGCCACTGGGTTAGCTGAAGTTTTGGGAGTGTAAATAGCCGATGCAGTTTGCCCAGTGATGTCCTGCACCACATAACGTACGGGTGTTGCGGTGCCGGTAAAGCTCGGTTCAGGATCGAACGTGATAAGACCGGTGACTGTGTCCACGGTGTAAGTGCCTTGACCGGCAACTGTTACCGAAGTGGCGGTGCAGTTTGGCGAAGTCTGACCGGCAGAACACAAACGCACCGAGTCAGTTTTGAAAGTAACCCCAGCAGCGCCGGCAGCGTCATTGGTAAGTGGATTCATGACCTGGTTCACGTCTTGCAAACCAGAGGAAGTGTCATTGGTTGCAGTTGGAGCAGGTGGCGGCAAGACCTTTGGCTGATAAAGCGAACTGGCTTCGTTGCCAAGGTTGTCAGAAACCGAATAGGTCACTGGTGTTGGCGAGCCGGTGAATCCGGCTACCGGACTGAACGAAATGGCTCCCGTTGCAGTGTTTACCGTGTAAGTGCCTTCGGGAGTGGTCACCGAGGTGGCAGTACAGTTTGGTGCAACATCTGAGCCAGCACAAAGCTTCACTGAAGTTGCGACAAGGGACACCCCATTGGCGGTCGCGTTCACGCCTACGCCAAAGTTGTCGTTGGTTAGCGGGTTAACCGTCTGGCTAGCACCATAGGCGCCAATTGAGCTATCAGGGTTGGCCACAGGCAGTGGAGGAGTAACAGTAATTTGCGCGTTTGCCGGGGGGTCTAATCCCGTTGTAACAACGTTGGATGTGCTGTTTACAAATGTTCCCGCGTTATCGGCGACTAGGTCAACCGTTACTGAACAATTTGCTAGGCCAGCGGTCATTGTTATCGCGTCGACTTTGATTGTTCCGGAGTTAGCAAGCGCAGTCACGATTGCAGACGGACAATTTGACACGATGTTTGGCGTTAGAGCCACCTTCACTCCTGATGGCAAAGTATCTGTGAAGGCAAGCCCAGACAAAGCTGGGTTTCCAATTGCGTTCGTGACTGTGAATGTTGCACTGAAGACCTCACCTGCCTTGGCGGAACTTGCGGAAAATGCTTTAGACAACTTCGGAACCGCGTGACACATCGCACCGTCATCAAAGCCAATTGAAGTCGTGGTGGTGACTGTGAAATTGTTTGTTGAGTTAGCCGAATCTGGATTCGTTATTTTGTAAGTCTTGCCAGTGACTGCATCATTGAAGAAAATCTCACCATTTGAATTTGAATAGGCAGAGACAAAAGAGTTTGTTGTGAGTGTCGACCAAGTGGTACTTGTAGCCAACCAGCTTGCGCTTGAGCCGATGGTAATTGCATAGAGATTCTGAGCATTTAGTGAATATAGTTTTCCACTTCGATAGGCGAAGTCGTCGCCATATAGGGTGAATGCCGCGTTTGCAGCGGTCACCAGGTTAATTACTTTTGAAGTTTTATTCGAGACATTTATTGAGTAAATCGAAGTGACGCCACCGGTGGCTTTGATATAAAGATTGCCACTGTTATCAAACTCACCAGCTACCGCAGCCTTGAAATAGGCCAATGCGGTTGCTGCCGTAATACCGGTAGGAGCCTGAATTAGGCCAAGATCTGTGATTACACCGCTACTTGACCACCGCAATAAATCACCCGCTACGATTCCGGCAGCAGCATCGGCAGTCTTTGCAATTCCATAGAAGAAGCCGTCGACAGAGTTGTAGGCAAATGCGCTGAAGGTTGCCGTCGTTGCTGGTCCGAATTGGTACGAAGCTCCGGTGACAGGATCGGTTCGACGGGTTACCCCTGCATCCACTGAGTAGAACAAACCGTCACAGTAGGTAGCACCCGCACTCGCCGCTGGGACGACCAGCTCGGTTGCGGTCAAGTTTTCGGCGAGGCCGGTGGTGGTCAGGTTGCTGTTGTTGTTCAGATAACTTCCGGTTGCAACCGAGACCACATTCACACTGAAGGTACAGGAGGTCACACCGGCAGTCATGGTGGCGTTTGCCACTGTAAAAGTTCCGCTTGTTGCAGCCGCATAGTTGTTTGAAGTAGAGACCGTTGCCGTGGCAACCTGACTAGTGCCACTGGGACAAGTGGTCTTCATGTTTGGATTTACCAAGTCGATTTGAAGCCCTGTCGGCAATGTGTCGACGAAACCGATTCCAGCTCTAGCTGGTGCGGCGACTGCACCCGATGCTGCATTTGTAATTGTGAAAACCAAAGTGCCGCTTTCGCCGACGGCAATTGTCGTGGGTAAGAAGGCTTTGGTCAACGTTGGCAGTGTGCCATAAGTGGCATCAATTACACCAGGAGTGCCAATTGCAATTGTCGATGTTCTGGACGTAAGAGTTGTGATGGCTGTTGTTGCTTCGGCAGTTGCACCGGTGCCGGCAGCGGCAACGTTCGTGCCCTGCACCGCTGCGGTTGAGGTGTCGGCAAACTGCACTTGGTAGGCGCCAGCAACCAAGTAATTGAATGAATAGGTTCCATCAGCCGCAGTTGTCGTTGTGATCGGTTGGCCGCGTTTGGTCGGGTCTCCATAATCCGAAGGATAGGTGAGCACTACTCCGCTTGCATTTTTCAATGTCAACGTGGCCCCGGCGACGGGTACCGTCGTTCCCACTATTAGCGCTGTGCCTGTTAACGAAGCGGAGCAATAACTAGGGTCTACAGCAGCAATTTGAACTGTTGCAGAAGTTGGAGTGTATGGCTGTGGTGAACCATTCAGAGTTATCGAGCCAGTTACGTTCGCAGTTGCAATGGCCGTTGGCAACTGTGCGGTGTTGAAAATTGGCCCCAGGAAGGTTGGGCAAGTGACAATTGCAGTTGGCCGAATACAAAGTTGAGCGGGCTCTCCGACGGCGATAATGCGCGACGTGGGCATCACCGAACCAGTGCGCCCCACAAATGTGACGATAAATTTAGGGCTTTGGCCCGTGAGCGCCACCTATCCAGTTGTGTTGATCAAGTCGGAAGAAGGCTATGCGGTGGGTTGCCCGGCTTTGCCGGGCTGCTGGTGTTGCCCCCTGCAAGGGGGGTGGCGAAGCGACACGCCCTTTGCGCAGCCTGGGGGTGAGCCCTTAGTGACTGATCATCCAGGGCCGCTTCGAAGGAAAGGTCTTTGCGCCACTGGGGGCGGTGACGGTGGCCCCGCGCTTGCCGCTCCTGCCGGCGTTCGCGGTGCGTGTCGTCGGCGAGCTTCGTCCTCGGGAGGATGTCGCCGAGACCGACAAGGACTGCTTCGTCGTGCTCGCGATCGGCCGCTCGATGGAGGGCATGAGCTCCGAAGCCGAAGCGTGACGAGCGCCGCGGAT
>ERZ650308.2021-NODE-2021-length-10202-cov-12.560954_pt1 | contig 10202 bp, 8 predicted proteins | sample MGYA00376244_ERZ650308 | MGnify/ENA primary metagenome ERZ650308 (study PRJEB26733, sample SAMN07839295) | wastewater metagenome | biome: small river; feature: stream; material: water | place: USA: North Carolina | collected 2016-04-26 ...
CGTGTGCTCTTCCGATCTCGTCGTTTCTATCCCTTTAAAGGATGCCAAAAACGCTCAAATCTGCCACGGTCCCTTCCAGAAATACGTCAATCAAAAACTGGTAGAAGAGGGTTTTTATTTCATGGGCCAAAAAGATGGTCGCTGGGAAACCTATGGTCCGGAAAATGAATTAGAAAACAAAGTGTATTATGAAAAAGGGTATACTGCCGGCTCCATCATATACTATTACGATGCAGCCAAGAAGAACATAAAAGAGGTGATTCCTCGCTTCTATGGCAAAATTCGAGGTACTTATTATTCCTTTTATCCGAATGGTGGCTTAAAAGAAGATGGCCGCCTGGATGACAGCATTAAAGTGGGAAGATGGAGAGAGTACCATGAATTTGGGAGTGGCGGTCGTTTGAAAAAAGAATGGAGATACGGAAAAGATAAATTTGACCCTACTGAACCAGTCTTAATTCAAGAACGAGACCAACAATCGAAAGTCATTTTCCAAAGCAAAGAACCTATTTCACAGCATAAGCCCACTAACTCTCCTCCAGTAGACACTGACGATGAAGATTCTGAAGACGAGGATTCATCAGAAGAGGCAGAAATCGTACGTACCTTGCTGGTCTACGTTTTCCCTTTTAAACGCTCTCATTTAGTCTATACAGAAATACCTTTCTTGCTTTCTGCAGGATACCATAACTCACCTGTAACCCCTCCTGATTTCGTTGTTTAATTTCGATTTATCTATCTATAATTAAACAACATATGAAACAAACAGAATACCTTCAATCCTTTATAAAAGGGGATTGGAAATCAGGAATAGCGGTCTTTTTAGTCGCATTACCCCTTTGCTTGGGCATCGCATTAGCCTCAGGAGCACCCTTATTAGCTGGCCTAGTTGCCGGAATTGTGGGAGGGGCCCTTGTATCCATTTTATCTGGATCTGAACTTTCCGTTAGCGGCCCAGCGGCTGGATTAACCATTATTGTGGCGACAGCCATTGCAGACCTAGGGTCTTATCCAGGTTTTTTAGTTGCGGTCATTATCGCAGGCCTAATTCAACTGGCTCTAGGCCTGTTGAAATTAGGGAAAATTGGCGGTTTTTTCCCCTCCTCCGTCATTCGAGGCATGTTAGTGGCGATTGGAATTGTCATTATTTTAAAACAAATTCCACATGCTATTGGGGATGATTTAGACTTTATTGGAGAGTTTGAATTTGACCAAAAGGATGGAGAGAACACCTTACGGAGATCATTAAGTCTTTGGCCACTATCAAATTAGGGGCTTTACTCATTTCCATTACAGGTCTTATCATTCTATTCTCCTGGACGAAACTAGGTCAAACATTCCAATGGATGAACGCCCTTCCAGCTTCCCTTTTTGTCGTACTAGCTGGTGTGGGAATCAATGAAGCAATGGATGTGTGGATACCTGCTTGGTATATTGGCGACTCTAAAGACCACATGGTCAATCTCCCGCAGATCGAATCGCTTAGCCAATTCGTTACAGGACCCGACTGGACCTTTCTAAGCCATCCCAAAATTTATTCCATTGCTATAACATTGGCCATCGTTGCATCCCTGGAGTCCCTCTTGTCGCTAGAAGCGACCGATTCCCTCGATCCCATGAAAAGAATTTCCTCTCCCGATAGAGAGTTACTCGCACAGGGTACAGGAAACGTGGTTAGCGGATTATTGGGTGGATTACCCATCACGTCCGTTATTGTACGTTCATCCACGAACATCTATGCCGGTGGAAAAAGCCGCATGTCCGGATTCTTTCATGGTGTTTTACTATTCGTTGCCGTGCTCTTTTTGCCCTTCTATTTAAATAAAATTCCATTAGCCTGCTTAGCGAGTATCTTATTATACACAGGATACAAACTGGCGCACCCAAAGGAATTCAAGAAAGTAATGGCAGAGGGTTGGAAACAATGGGTACCCTTTGTTATCACTGTTGCCGTGGTAGTGGGAGTGGATTTATTATGGGGGATTTTTATAGGAACTTTGGTGGGATTAATCTTCGTGTTAATCACGAATTATTCGTCCGTATTTACCGTGTTCAAAAATGGAAATGAAATCTTGATCAAATTTCAAAAAGATGTGACTTTCCTGCACAAAATGGCATTAAAAGAAGCCTTGCGAAAAATCCCAGAAGATTCAGAGGTCTTTATTGACATCTCCAAAGTACACTTTATGGACCACGATATCCACCTATTAATTCAAGAGTTTATTAGTACCGCGGCCGATCGCGGAATCGAAGCAGACCTAAAAAAGAAATAAAATGAAAGAATATAAAAAACTATTGTTGAGTAACAAAGCTTGGGCAAGCGAGCGATTAGAGCTAGATCCCACTTATTTTGACAATTTGTCGAAAGACCAAAATCCGCTATTTCTGTGGATAGGCTGCGCCGATAGCCGGGTCCCTGCAGAGGAAATCACACACGCAGACCCAGGGGACATTTTCGTACACCGCAATGTGGCTAACATGGTCGTTCACACAGACATTAATTTATTATCTGTGTTACAATATGCCGTAGAGGTGTTAGAAGTAAAACACATTATTGTTTGTGGGCATTACAATTGCGGTGGGGTAAAGGCCGCGATGACGAACCATGATTTTGGTCTCATTAATAAATGGTTGCGAAACATTAAGGAAGTGTACCATAAACACTATAATGATTTGCAGGAGATAAGCGATGAGACGATGCGTTTTAACCGCCTAGTGGAGTTAAATGTGGCGGAACAGATTCAAAATTTGGCCAAAACAACCATTGTCCAAAAGGCCTGGTCTAACCGCAAGTTTCCTCATTTACATGGCTGGGTATTCGATATTCACCATGGAGAAATCAAGGAGATATTAAACATCAACGCGGGGGAATGGTCCAGCCCTGTTTTCCATTACGATTTTTAACAAAAAAAGAGGGGGCCGCTGCGCGGCCCCCTCTTTACCTTATACATTGACAATCTAAACGGTTGTCTTGATTTTCAATTCATCTAACTGCGCTTGCGCCAGTGGAGATGGAGAATCGATCATCACGTCGCGCCCTGCGTTGTTCTTAGGGAAGGCGATGTAATCGCGAATCGAATCTGTTCCACCAAATAGCGAACAAAGACGGTCAAAACCAAAGGCCAAACCTCCGTGTGGCGGCGCACCATATTCAAAAGCATCTAATAAGAATCCGAATTGTGCTTGCGCCTCCTCTGGCGTAAACCCAAGAACTTCGAACATTTTCGATTGCAAATCTTTTTGGAAGATACGAATCGAACCTCCGCCAACTTCTACGCCATTCACGACTAAATCGTAAGCATTCGCACGCACCTTACCGAATTCTCCAGCAAGCATCAACGGAATATCTTCCGGCTTAGGACTCGTAAACGGATGGTGCATCGCAAACCAACGATCTTCTTCCTCTCCGTACTCTAATAATGGGAAATCCACTACCCAGTGTACTTTATAATTGTTCGGATCACGTAATCCCATGCGTGTTCCCATCTCTAAACGCAATTCATTCAATTGCTTGCGCACCTTGTCTCCGTCACCAGAAAGCACAAGAATCAAGTCGCCTGGCTCTGCATTAAACGCGGCAGCCCATTTCGCTAAATCCTCTTCCGAATAGAATTTATCCACCGATGATTTTACCACGCCATCCGCTTGAACGCGGGCATAAATCAAGCCTTTCGCTCCGATTTGTGGACGGCGAACGAAGTCTGTTAATTCATCGATTTGCTTGCGTGTATACTCCGCTGCACCTTTGACGCAGATTCCTACCACCGTATTCGCCGCATCGAAAACTTGGAAATCTTTTCCAGAAGTCAAGTCTACGCCTTCGCCTTTCAATTCCACGAATTTCATGTCAAAACGAATATCAGGCTTATCTGAACCATAATATTTCATCGCATCCGCATAGGTCATACGAGGCACTTCGCCGATGTCAAGTCCTTTCACGTTTTGGAACAAATGACGAATTAATCCCTCAAACATATTCAGGATATCTTCTTGCTCCACGAAGGACATTTCGCAGTCGATTTGCGTAAATTCTGGTTGGCGATCTGCACGTAAATCTTCGTCACGGAAACACTTCACAATTTGGTAATACCGGTCAAAACCGGATACCATCAATAATTGCTTAAAGGTTTGCGGAGATTGCGGCAAGGCATAAAATTCACCTGGATTCATCCGAGAAGGCACGACGAAATCGCGCGCGCCCTCTGGCGTTGATTTAATTAAAACGGGCGTTTCCACCTCGATAAAATCTTGCTTATCTAAGTAGTTACGCACTTCACGACCTACGTGGTGACGCAACTGCAAACTCTCGCGAATCGGGTTACGACGCAAGTCTAAATAGCGGTATTTCATGCGGATATCATCGCCGCCATCTGTCTCATCTTCGATTAAGAAAGGAGGCAATTTCGCGGGATTCAATACGCGTAACTCGTTCACTTTGATTTCAATATCGCCGGTAGGCATCTTGTCGTTTTTAGACAAGCGCTCTACGACTGTACCTTTTGCTTCTACGACGAATTCACGACCTAAACCTCTTGCTAATGCCAAAGCCTCCGCAGACGATTTTCCTTCCTCTAACATCAATTGAGTGACCCCATAACGATCCCGAAGATCCACCCAAATCATCCCCCCTTTATCTCGTGAACGCTGAACCCAGCCACAAAGTGTTACCTCGGTGCCGGCATGCTCGATGCGCAATTCGCCATTTGTATGTGTACGTAGCATAATAAATATTAAAATTCGGGCAAAATTACGGAAAAGGTCAGGGAGTGAAAAACATTTACCCTTTTATTCTTTTTTACTTAATTTTGAAGATGAGCAAAATCGGAATTGTAGGTTCAGGAATGGGTGGCTTAGGCCTAGCGATTCGCAGCGCTGTGGCGGGCCATGAAGTGACGGTCTTCGAGGCGAATCCCTACGTGGGCGGCAAGCTTGCTCAGATTGAAAAGGACGGCTTCCGTTTTGATGCGGGCCCTTCCCTCTTCACCATGCCACATTTAGTAGATGAATTGTTCACGCTAGGAGGCAAAAATCCCCGCGACTATTTCTCTTATGAACGCTTGCCGGAGATTTGCCGCTACTTTTGGGAGGATGGCACCCGATTGCAGACGAATGCGGAACCAGCAGAAACGGCCGCAGCAATTGCCTCGGAACTAGGCGAATCAGCCGAAAATGTGTCCGCTTTTTTACGCGAAATCGGAGAGAATTACCACATCATCAGCGAGCTATTTTTAGACAATTCTTTGCACTCCTTGTCCACCTGGACAGGGTCCAAAGCCCTGAAAGGCTATGCGAATCTGCACCGTTTGGGTTTATTCAGCACGATGCACCGCTCCCACGAAAAACGGTTTAAGAACCCGAAAACGGTTCAGCTTTTCGACCGCTACGCCACCTACAACGGCTCGGATCCTTACCAAACGCCCGCGACATTATCGATCATTCCGCACTTAGAATACAACATTGGGGCCTTTTTCCCGAAAGGCGGCATCATTAGCATTCCGCGTGCCCTGCACAAACTAGCGACGGAATTAGGAGTTCAGTTTCAGTTAGAGGAAAAGGTATCTCAAATCACCACATCGAATAATACTGCCACCGGTCTTGTGACCGATAAAGGCTCTTATTCCTTCGATTACATCGCGAGCAATGCGGATATTCGTCCGAGTTATGAGAAATTGCTAACGCAAGAACCGGCCCCGAAAAAACTATTAAACCAGCCCAAATCTAGCTCCGGCATCATTTTCTACTGGGGAATGGACCGCAGCTTCGACGAATTAGGGGTACACAACATCTTCTTCTCGGACGATTACCAAGGCGAATTCAAGGCCATCTTCGAAGATAAAACCATCAACGATGATCCGACTATTTACCTGCATATCTCCTCGAAAGTGGAGAAAGGCGATGCCCCAGTGGGTGGCGAAAACTGGTTCATTTTAATGAACGTCCCTGCGAATGAGGGGCAGGATTGGGATGCAGTGGTCGCGAAGATGCGCAAGAATGTGATGGCAAAATTATCGCGCAACTTAGGCGTAGACATCGAGAAACACCTCGTCGCAGAAGACTATTTAGACCCAAGACGCATCGAAGAAAGAACTTCTTCCTCTGGAGGAGCTTTGTACGGAAATGCGTCGAACAACCGTTTTGCTGCTTTTTTACGCCACCCGAATTACCGCAAGGCCATCAAAAACCTGTACTGGGTAGGCGGCAGTGTGCATCCGGGAGGTGGAATTCCACTTTGTTTATCTTCGGCAAAAATTGCGGCGAAATTGATGAGTGAGAAATAAATTATTTTTTGACATTATTTGATGATAAAATTAGAATTCTGCTAAACTAATCCCTGATGAAGTCTTCCTCCAAGCTTTTTACTGGCATGTTTATACTATTTTTTGCGCTACTATCCTGTGAAAAAGAAAATATGAACCCATCCGTTGTGGATAAATACTTGGGGTGGTATCAATTTGATTATGCCCGATATGAAAACTATTATTTTGAATTACCTGATTATAGTAAAAATGTTGAGGACATTCCTATTGGTTGGAGAATGAAGATGATTAAAGTAAACGATTCTACTGTTGACATAAAAGTACCTTATTGGGCAAATCTATCCACAAATTCTATCGTTTTTAAAAATTTAAGGATACGAACAATCACTTACCCAATACCATTTGATCCAGCTATTTACTACTTCTATGATACCAAAAAAAATCGAAGAGTTGGGGTACTAGAAGAAATTAATGGAAATATATACCTCAATCTACATGCAGTTGATTCTGTTACTAATATTCCAATCAGAATAGATAACGCAAAACGCTATTATTAGTCATAAGACAAGAGATATTTATTCATTAACGTTGAAGAAAATGCGTAATTTCGCCCGTTCAATTGATAAAAATTATGATTCAAAGACCACAATCCCTATTCTTAGCCCTCGTCATGATAGCGAATAGCATCGCGACATCGGGCATTTCTATTTGGCAAAAAATAGGCTCATCCGGCCAAAAAGCCGAGCTTTTTTCTAACCAATGGCTGTTATTCCAAAACGAAAAAGAAGTGGCGGCGCACAGTACGATCGCGATCGCGCTTTTGGTGACCTTATCTACCATTATTACCTTAGTGACCGTTTTTTCTTACAAGAACCGCATCCGTCAAATGATGTTAGGCTTGATCAATTCCTTGGTATTAGCGGGAGCGATGGGCTATGCTTTTTGGGTGATTTTCAAAGAGGCGGTGCCTACTTTTGAGCCGGAAACGCAAGGAAAATATGGCTACGGATTCTACGCTTTAGTGGTTTCACTATTAGCGAATATGATTGCGAACCGTTTGATCCGCAAGGATGAGATGTTAGTGCAATCGTCGAACAGAATGCGCTAAGCTAGATTTTAGACGATACCCTCTTTCAATAGGTCGTGGAGATGTACAAATCCCACGGCCTTTTTATTTGCCGTCACGACCAGTTGTGTGATATTTTTACTTTGCATAATCGCCAAAGCCTCCGTGGCAAATGCCTCCGCCTCAATAGTCTTCGGCGTCTTATTCATCATCTGATCTAGCGAAATCGCAGACCAATCTTTTGAATTCTCTAAGGTACGGCGAACGTCACCGTCCGTGATGATTCCCACTAAATCCCCTTTAGCATCTAGCACCGCCGTCGCGCCTAAACGCTTCGAGGAGATTTCGTGAATGGCTTCTTGAATGGTGTCCGTTTCTGAAATGGCTGGAAAATCATGAGAAGGGTAAATATCGCCCACTTTTAAATACAGGCGTTTGCCTAAGGCGCCGCCTGGATGGTATTTGGCAAAATCCTGCGCCGTAAATCCTTTACATTCTAACAAACAAACCGCTAAGGCATCGCCTAATGCAAGCGCCACCGTCGTAGAGGTCGTAGGTGCGAGGTTCATCAAATCAGCCTCCTGCTCCGCCAAAGCATGTAATATATAATCCGATTGCTGGCCTAAATACGAATTCGTATTCGACACCATAGCAATCAATTTCACTTGTAAACGCTTAATCAAAGGCACCAACACCTTGATTTCTGGCGTATCCCCTGACTTCGAAATACACACCACGGCATCCCCTTCTTGAATCATGCCTAAATCCCCGTGAATCGCATCCGCCGCATGCATAAACAGAGCAGGCGTTCCAGTCGAATTCATCGTAGCCACAATTTTCTGGGCAATGATGGCCGATTTCCCGATTCCCGTGAACACGATGCGTCCTGGAATGCTCAACAAATGTTCCACACAAGCTTCAAAATCTGAATTAATTCCAGCGCTCACCTGAAGAATTGCCTCTGCTTCCTGTGTTAAAACTTTTTTTGCTGTGGATTGGATATTTTTGCTTAATTTCAATGTTAGAAGAATTTGTAGGGCAAAGATAAGTAGAAGCCCGCAGAATCTTATCATCGCCGAAACAACCCATTAATCAAATTATGCCCCATCCAATAACCATCGATAGCTTAAAGGAACAGCTGAAAAAGACCTTTGGATTTAGCCAATTTCGCGGGGAGCAAGAAGCTATTATCCTAAATACGGTTCAAGGTAAAAACAGCTTTGTTTTAATGCCTACGGGTGCAGGAAAATCACTTTGCTACCAATTACCGGCAATTGTGATGGAGGGAACGGCGATTGTCATCTCGCCTTTGATCGCGTTGATGAAGAATCAGGTGGACCAAATGGTCGCTTTTGGCATTAATGCCCAATTCTTAAATTCCTCGCTAACCCGCGCTGAAATCAATCGGGTGAAAGCGGAGGTCATCTCTGGAGCCGTTAAATTATTGTACATCGCCCCAGAATCCCTAAATAAGCAAGAGAACCTGAACTTTTTAAAGCAGGCGAAAATATCCTTCGTGGCCATCGATGAGGCACACTGTATCTCTGAATGGGGCCACGATTTTAGACCAGAGTACCGCAAGATCCGCACGATCATCGAGACGATCGATGAGAAAATGCCCATTATCGCTTTAACAGCAACGGCTACTCCTAAGGTCCAAATCGACATCCAAAAGACCCTAAATCTGGAAGATGCCACCGTTTTCAAATCCTCTTTCAACCGCAAGAACCTCTATTATGAGATTCGTTCGAAGAAAGATATCGATAAGCAACTCATCCGTTTCATTAAGTCACACAATGGCAAGGCAGGGATTATTTATTGCCTTTCCAGAAAACGAGTGGAGGAAATTGCGGAATTATTGCACGTGAATAGCGTGAAAGCCCTTCCCTACCATGCTGGTTTAGAGCCACAAGTTCGCATGGCGAACCAGGAAGCTTTCTTAAATGAGGAAGTGGATGTGATGGTCGCTACGATCGCCTTCGGAATGGGAATCGACAAACCGGATGTACGTTTTGTCATTCACTATGATGCCCCTAAGTCACTGGAGGGCTATTACCAGGAGACGGGGCGCGCTGGTCGCGATGGCTTGGATGGTACGTGTATTTTATTTTACACTTACGATGACATCCTGAAATTAGACAAGTTTAATAAAGATAAGGCCGTTACAGAGAAGGAGAATGCCAAAATCCTCCTGTCTGAGATGGTCTATTATACGAATATTGGTGTTTGCCGCCGTAAGCAATTGCTCCACTATTTTGGGGAGCATATGGCAGAAAACTGCGGATTCTGCGATAACTGTATGCACCCGACGCCTACTTTTAAAGCGGAGGAGGAAGTTAGTTTAGTCTTGAAAGCAGTGCAGCAAACCGGCGAACAATTCGATGCGGAGCACATTGCGGATTTCTTAGAAGGCAAATCAAATTCCTTCATTCAGAGCCACGAACAAGAAAAACTAGCCTTGTTCGGTGCAGGGAAAACGGTTTCATGGATTGCCCCAGAGGTAGATGAAGACGATGATGAGGAGGACGATGACGACGCAGATGAGGACGCACCGAAGAAGCCAAAAATTCGCAAAACGGCATCGAAGCCTGTGCCTATCGAGGACGAAAAATCCCCTTGGATTTCGTTCATCAAGCAGATGGCGATTTTTGGGCTATTAGATAAGGACATTGAGAATTACGGGGTATTGAAGATTTCTGAGGCGGGCGCGGCCTTCCTTCAGGCCTCTTTCCCGGTGACTTTCTACAAAGACCACGATTACGAAAAAGAGGCTGAGCCAGCTGAGAGCGAGGATGAGGGAGCTGCTTTAGGGGCCAAAGCCTACGATGACGCCCTCTTTGACATCCTCAAAACCCTACGCAAGAAGATCGCGAAGGAGA
>ERZ650308.2022-NODE-2022-length-10202-cov-4.779836_pt1 | contig 10202 bp, 18 predicted proteins | sample MGYA00376244_ERZ650308 | MGnify/ENA primary metagenome ERZ650308 (study PRJEB26733, sample SAMN07839295) | wastewater metagenome | biome: small river; feature: stream; material: water | place: USA: North Carolina | collected 2016-04-26 ...
AGGGATAGCGGTTTTTCGGATTCGGAAGCAGTTGATATATCGCCACAACGTAGCGACGCGGGAAGACATGAATATCCTCGGCCCACACTTTGAACCGACCACGCGTCATGGCGTTGTCTTCGGTCAGTTTGAATCCGAGCCCTTTAAGCTGGCGATAATCGGACGGCACCTTGTTCATTTCGTCAGCTCGCGGGCCAGGATTTCCATAGCGCGCACCTTAGCCTCCTGCAGCGTACCCGGCGAAAAACTAGGGCCATACCAGCTGTCAGCTATCCACCATACGCGATCGGTTTCCGGCCCCAGTGGCGCAATCTTAACGGCAGGCTCCGATTCGCCAGGTATGACGTAGTTCGCGCCGCCTTCCGGAGTCGGGATCCATTCACCGTTGTTGTGCATATCAGTCTCAATCGTGATCATGTTCGAACCTCGCGCGAAAATCTTCGGCGACCCAATGCATTAGTTCGGCTTTCGGGCCGGCTTTGGCCATTGCGGACAAAACCAAGTGCGGGAAACTTGTGCTGTTGACCGGCTCTAGTCCTGGCGCGGTGTCGTGCAAGTCGCAGACGAGCGGCGGGACGATATCGTGATCATTATCCGTCAACCAGGCGCTCAACGGTCGCCCCCGCGGTGGCAGTTAACGCACGGCCATTCGTCCGGATCGTCTCCGCATGCGTCGCAGACGGGGGAGATGATTTTCGCTTGAAAGCCCGGCGCCGGAACCCCGATTGCCGCTAAGCCGTACCGGTGCGCCTCATCCCACATGTCCATCGCACGCTCGCCCTCCGACTTCTGCCACAAGCGCGGGCGGTGGTCACCCGGACGGCGCACATGCCCGAACGTGTCCCGACCGGTCGCCGTTGCCTCTGTGAGCGCTTCGGAGGCGACGGACGGGTCTGGAGTCGTCTGAGGGTCGTCGGACGCGTCAGGCGGGGCGGCGGGCGCCGGGGAAGGCCATGCACGCGGCGCGCGTGCGTCAAGCAGTTTCACGCCGTAGAGCACAGGCTGTCCAGTCGTCGCGTTGTAGATATCGTCGACTGTGGCCGCATACGCGGACGACGGACGGAACAGACGGGAATTCCAAGTTGCGATCATCCGTCGCCACGCCACGCGGTCAGCTTCCCGTTCGTCCTCGTCGCGCGTGTCGGGCGTCGAGCCGACGGGAGCTGGGCGGGGCTCGCCGGGGAAGTTCTGCATACGATCGATGAGCGCCGGCCGCTCGGATGACAGCCGCCCGGTGTTGACTCGCACCGCGCCAGGTCCGTAGACCGCCGCGACCGCGTCCACAACGTCCGCACCGCCGTCGCCGAGTGCGTTTAGCCGAGTCAGCCGGCCCTCCGACTCCCGCAGCAGCGCCATCTCGTCCAGGTCGTCATTCTCTTGTTTCGTCCGCACGTTCACCTCACGCCGGTAGCCTAACAACCTACCGCCGACCCTGCCACCCGACGACCCCAAGATCCGCCGTCCGCTATTCTCCGGTACTCAGCCGACCGCCGCTAGTATCCTCGGAGCACCGGAGCCCAATCGCGATAATGGGGAGATCGGGGAGCAAAAAGGGACCGCGGCGCCAACGGAGGAAAGGGAGATGAGGGAGGTAAGGGAGATGAGGGAGATCATTTTAAAATTCTCGATCTTCCTTATCTATCCTCGCCCGCGCTGTTAGAAATAAATGTAGAGAAAACACGATTCTTGACGCGTTTGGCGCATGAGCATATCATCGCTTTTCTTTTTTCGGATAATAGTCCCCCCTTTTCTCCCCTTAACCGCGATTGGGGCCGCCTGCGAAAACGTCCGCCATCTCCCCTTAACTGCGATTGGGCGGCTATGCTGGCGAGAAAAACGGCGCCTAAAAAGTTTACGCGATTGGCGGCCGGTGCTCCCGAGATGAAGTCAGGCGCAGAGACGGCGAATCGCGGTTAAGGGGAGATCGTGCGGATTCGGCCGGTGGGCGCGGATCGTTTTGAAAGGGTGCGCTGGGACATTGTGTCGGTTTGTCGTCGGTCGTTCATTCGCTATCCGGCCCAAAGCATCCGATAGCCCGTGTGTCTGACAGCCGAATCGTGTTAAGAACCCATTTATCGCGTTCGTCGGCTGTGCTCCTGAGAATAGCGCGAACGGACGAACCCTAGCTATCACGCAGTCGAATAAAATTTGTGCGGACGTTTGACGGCGCGGACGATAGACGTTAACCGATCGCCATAAGCCGGCCGAACAAACGCGCCGGTTAAAGGATGGACGATATGCCGAACGAGAACAACCGACCAACCGCCGTCTTTACCAAAGCACACACGACCGGTTTCCACCTGCCCGTGACAGTCGGCGTGTCTTGGCGCAGCTATCCATATACGCCTACGGTGCGCCTCGATATCACAGCGTATGACGACGACCGCGGCGGTCAAAGCGTGCAGGCTGAGCTTCCGATCGTTCATGCGCTGCGGGTCGGCCTGAACCTCGTCAGCTATGCGCAGCAGGTCGCCGCCCACGACGTCACCCGCACCGCAGAGGACGCGAAGTTCAGGCCGATCCCGGGTGACGTGCGCGTCGACCCGCACGGCCTCCGTTCGACGTGCGCCCGTTCGACGAGCTGGGCAGTAGCTGTAGACTGCGCGGACGGCGTCTGGCCGGTCGTTTGGTGGGCCTCAGATAGCTGTACCTTTATCCCGGCGCACCTGGTGAACGCAACCGAGACCACGAAGGAAGGTGAATGATGGACCAGCACACCGAAACCCCGACAACCGCCGCCAAAGTCTACACCGCCGCCGACCTGTGGCTTCCGGCGACGGTCGAAGGTCTCCCTCAGCCCGGTATGGCGGTCACCCTGTCCGGTTCGTGTGTGGTGATCGACCGCATCCACCGCGTGTCTGACGCCGACCTCATCCTGTCCGATGTCGGATTGGTCAGCCGGTCCCGCGTCATCATTCCGCTCGACGATGCGACCAACCGACATCACGCCGCGCTGTGGCTGGCTACCAGATTGATCCCCGGCGTCAGCATCCCGTGGGTCGCGGCGTGGGTAGACTGGGCCTACGATACGCACGAATGGCAGATCAAGGCAGCGACTGGCCGCCTCGACGATTGGACGAAGCCCGGCGATGAAGACCTCTGCGCCGCCCTCGCCAAGCTCGACCCCGACGACGATCGCCGACTGCCGGACGGGTCTCGGCTCGTCGACGCGCTCGCGCTGCTGCTCATGTGCCGGTGTGCTGCTGACCTGGACCTGGCGACCGGGAAGCCTGCGACGGCGAAAGAGGGTAAAGACGATTGACAGGGCGCCGAGTAGATGATAGCTGAACCGGGAACACGGAGCGAATGAATGAACCTCACCGACACCACCGAAGCGCTCGCCCGTCTGCGGCGCCGAACGCAATCTCAAAAGATCGCCGCCGAGTCCTACCCCGACCCTGCTGATCGCCGCCGCTATGCCGCAAAACTCGCCTTCATGCTGCATGACGAACCTGACGCGTGGAACGATATCGGCCAGCACTTCACCAATTGGGAATGCGATCTGTTGCGTTCGCTGCGGGCTCGGTATGGCGCGCTGTTGACCGTCTCGCGTTATCAGGGCAGCGAACATGTATACATCAACGTTCGCCTGTACCACGAGGACACGATCGCGCATAGCGATTGGGACCACATGATCGCCGAGCTGGATCCCACAACGGGTCAAGACGCCATGATCATTCACGGCTGGCGATCCTTCCAGCTTACCGGCTTGGGTTGCTACGGTCGGCCGCTTGTTCTTTCGCTGCTCTGCACCCGGTATGCGGCAATCGAGGAGCTGGTCGTCAAACATCTTCCCGACGTCGCGCAATGGAATGGGGCATATGCGATCCCGGTCTTCCCTGCGGTCCGCGGCGGGGACTTCAACAAATGCCCCACGTTCGGGGAAGCCAGGCATTACCCAGATCCGGCTATGCTTTTGGGGGACGGCATTGTGATCGGCTTGGGATCTAATCGTTATCGCGTCTGGTTCGATTATGCCAACATCATGGACGACGACGGGTATATGCACGCAGACGCACGATTGAACGGTGAGCGCCGGCTGCAGCTAGAACTGACGGACGCCCCAGAAACGGCATTCACAACCGAGCGCGCTATCGGACCTGCCTACCTCACCATGCGCGGCTACGGCGTGAGTCAGCAGACCGACACCGCGACGAGATTCAACGGGAAACTGCCCATGTGCTTACTCCACTTCCAGAACGGCGGAGATTGTACCTGGAACCTTATGGTCACGCTGGACGACAACGGCGATATCCGTGTGGCGTGGCTTGAAGTTTCGAGTACGTAAGCTAGACCAGAGAACCGGACCGAGAATAGACAACCCGAAAAGGAGCAAGGCCACAATGAGCAAAAACACACAAGCACCCGACTGGAAGACGCAACCGTGGGCCGCCCAGATCCCCGCCGACCAACGTGAGACCGGGCCGCATACCGTCTGGAAGATCAAGAAGGTAGCAGGGAACACGATCTCGGACGGCTTACTATGCTATGCCGGATTCGACAACGTGACGCAGGATGATGTAGGCGCGTTTGCTTATATCTTCGGCGTAGCAAACTACGCGACGACGGTGGCTATCGGCGGCACGAATCCTCGCATCCTCCGCGTGGAGTCGAACGCAGCCGAACGCGCACGGTCGAAGAAGCGGTATGAAGAGTCGACAGCCCGCATGAACGCCGCGAGCCAGAAAGCCGAATCTGCGCATATGCCTATCCGGTTGGATCAAGTAAACGCCGATGACGGTTCGGAGAACGCTGAAGGTCGCGTTTTGTCGGAAGTGTTTGACACCGCGCTAATGACCGTCGTAGCTCGCAGAACATGGAGCGATGATGGCATGACCGCATATGTGCTAGTACCACGGTGGCGCATTTACGAAAAAGACAGGTTCTACGGCACACTTAGTTGGTCGTCAGGCGTCTACACAGTCTACAACGCGCATAACGTTTATGTGGCGGAGTTTAAGGGACCGCGCACACCGCCGCCGGTTGATGGTGCGACTCGTGCCAAAAATAAAGCGTGCGGCCTGCTGCGCGTTCCCGGAGCGAAGAAGTGAAAGCTACTTGACCCAACCGGATAGGCATATCTGCGCATACCGCATCCTTCATCATCGCACCCGGCGTGCGTAAGCGGCTCGGGATCCCATCGTGGCAGCGACAGAAGAAGCGGGCGAAGATGGGCAATAGGATGATCGGGCAAGAATCGGAGGCACACGCATGACCGTTAAATTTACCGAAGAAATCGACGCGCTGCTAGGCACGATGTCCGATCTGCGCATCGCAAAGAAAGTAGGGTGCAGTCGAGTCACGGTCACCAAACGGCGGCTGGCGTTGGGGATTAACTCAACGCGCGGCCAGGAAGCGCGGAAGTATGCCAGCGTCCTCGATTCATTCGCCGACCTGTTAGGTACGATGTCCGACTCGGAGATTGCGAAACTGGCCGGCTGCAGTCGCGAGCTGGTGCGGCAGCGACGAGCGGTGGCGGGGGTCGGTGGCTACGTGGCGCCGAAGACGGTCCAGCCACCGAAGGTCAAGACACCATATTCCCGGCCAGCGCTCGCCCTGGCGATGGATAAGGGGGCGCTGTTAGAGACCAGGAACGGCGGGTGGACGAACGGAAATCCGGCTAACCCTTTCACCGTCGCCGAGCTTGCGCGTGCGCTAGACCGTCCTGTCCACTTGCTCCGGCCCACGTTCGCCAGGTGGGTAGCTGAGGGTGCGTTCGTTCACGTCGGCTATGCAGATCCGGCTAGAGGTGGTCGCGCTGGGCTCTACGTTGTCGGCGAAACGGTCAACGTCAGCCGCGGGCAGCTCGGGGAAGAATTTGATCACCTACTTGGCACAATGAGCGATTATGCGTTAGCTGAAAGGCTGAAAGGGTCGGTCTCCTACACGCAGATCCTTTCTCGACGGAAGAAACTCGGAATTAAGGCGTTTGGAGGCAGAGAATGAACCCGAATCCCTACGATCCAGGCGACGACTACTACCCGCTGCGTCACTATTCCGCGGCGGAGTATGTGTGCGGCTACCTGACGATGATGATCATTGGGCTTTCGATGGCTTGCCTGTTTGTGCCGGGAGGTGGGTGATGCCGGGTGAACGCACAGCCGTAGCCGAAGCATTCGTGACGCCTGACTACGTCGACCACGAAACCTACGCGGCGGTCGTGGCCGAACGTGACGAGCTTCGCGCCCGCGTCGCTGCGCTGGAGGCGCACAACGGGCGGATGGTCGACCGGTTGCTTGTGGAGTCCGAGAACTACGCAGACCGCGCGCGCCGGACCACTAGCGAGCTTGACCGGCGGAAACTCAATGCCGTCGCTGCAGCCCTCCGCGCCCTCGCTGGCGGTGCCTCATGATCCGCGAGCCTCAGAAGTGGGTGACCGCCACCACCGACGACACCCCAGGCCCCGAGTGGGTGCCGGCCGGGTTCATCCGCGTCTCCGCGTGGGAGCCGTTCGCGACTGCGATGGTCTACTACGGACCGACCGGGCTCAGCATTGGCGAGGCGGCAATCAACGCCGTCGGGTCCGTTGTCGTCTGGCGCTGCGTTGTTGAACCTTCCGGCGGTGCCTCTTGACCGCCCCGCTCACGCTCGCCGAGGTGCAGGCGTTGTCGGGGTTCACGGAGGGGCCGTGGATCTACGACCCGAACGACTGGACGCTTCCGGCCGCATCATTGCAGGTGCAGAGCATGACGTCATCGGTTTGTCCATTCACACGCGGGATCTCGACAGCATCGTCACCCGCGAGCAAGTCGTCACGTTAAGCCGGTGCGGCGTTCACGTTGACGAGTACGGCGACCTTTGCATGTTTGTGTAAGCCGTCTTGGATTCAAAAACTTCATCGTGGAGATCAAATGTCATTCGTAGTTCAGACCGCTCGTTTGTTGCGCGTCGCCATTCCGGCCGGTTGTCTTGAAGGACACACCCTGGTACTGGATGAGACCGCCGGAGAGCAGTTGTGTCAGGCGCTCGCGGCGGCGCTTGGGATGGAGACTCGGTCGGCGTGGGCGGTGAGTCTGGAGAGGACGCGGGGAAGCATCGGGACGGTCCAGGCCGGTGACAACGAGGTAGCAGCCGACTTTGGGGTGTCCCCGCTCGGTGCGTCGGCGGCTGCGATGCCTAAGCCCCCGCGTCCGTCACCTGCCATCCCACCGCGTCCGCAAAGCTCGTTGACCGCCGACATGGTGAACTTCCTGGCCGCCCACCCTACCCAAACGGTCGCGCAGATCGCAGAAGGCACCGGCCAGAAGCCAGGATCGGTGGCGCCGCGCCTGTCTCAGCGCCCGGATCTGTTCGTGCGCGCTGGGTGGACGTCCGATGAACGCTGGGCCAAGTTGCTGTGGTCGACGACGGCCGACGCGGTGGAGAAGCTGGGCGAGGGAATGGAGAAGCCGTCGGAGAAGACGCAGGAGAAGCCGAAGAAGGCCGCCGCCGAGATCGCCACTGAGATCGCCACTGAGATCACCGCCGCCCCGTCTGCACGCCCTGTGACCGACCCCACACGCCGCCGGAACGACCTGACGCCCTTCGCCGAGAAGATGCGCGCCCACCTGCTAAAACACGGCCCGCAGTTCGTCCACGACATGCGCAAGGCGATCGGCGGAGCCAACGGAGACTACAGCAAGATGTTCGCGCGGTACCCGGAACACTTCGAGATCGTGCGTGTCGAGAAACGGCAACCGCATAGCCGGGTGCCGGCGAACGTGTGGGCTGCGGTGTCGGCGGATGTGGTGTCGGCGGGGTCGAGTTCGGTGGCCGGTTCGGTGGCGCCTGCTGTCGTCTCCGTTTCGGTCTCCGCTCCGTCCAAGCGTGCGATCCCCAAGCCCAAGCTCACGGCGCTAGCTCGCGATGAGATCCGCGACAAGATCGTCGCCCGACTGCGCAAGGCTGGGCCGGCATACGCAGACGTCATCGCGTTCGACCTTCAGTTGCCGTTGGCTACGGTGCAGACGAGCCTGAATGCGAACGAGGGCGACTGTGTGGCGCGGACGGGGGTCGTGGTCCATGCTGAACGTGGGGCGACTCCGCGGGTTCAGTGGACGGCGGTCGACCTGGCGGGTTAGTGCCGGTCGGGACGTGGATAGGGTGGATCAGAACGAGAGACAGAGAAACAACACACAGCCGGTTGTCATGATCGGCATAAGGAAGTACGAATGTCACCTTTGGATAATTTTGCAGCTAACATCGGTACGGTGGTCGGTTTGCTTGCGGTCGCGATCTTCTACGCTGCCATTCACGCGTGCGTGTACGGCGTGGCATACGCGATCGGCTACGGTTCGGGACTGCCTACGTTGTTCGTATTCGCTGTGCTGTGGGCGGCTAGCTGGTTCACCGCGCTTGTGCCGGGCGTTGATGAGTCTGCACCTGTTGCCGATAAGCTGGCGACGTTGATATGGGCAGTTTCCACCATCATCCTGCGCCTGTGGGCCGTCTTCTATCTCCTGCGCCTGCTGATCTCCGCGACCGGCATCGAGGTGGGCGGTGTCTAACGGTTGGGACGGCGAAAACTCAGAACGGGAGGACAACGGGCGGGATCACAACAACCGATCCCACTACGCCACGAGATATACCAACAGACCCGTCCGGTCCACGTCCCGTCATGCCGTCGAGCGTTATCGAATCGTCGACCCTGGCGCGGACTACTACGACGTACTGGCCGAATGCGCGCGAGGTACGGTCATCGACCCGGCGTTGGCTCAGGCGGTTCTGGGGCGAACGGTTGACCATCCTGCTACCTACGAAACCCCACGCGACGGCTATATCCTGCACCGGTTCGGACTGGTGTTGTTTGCGTGCAACGTCCATAAGGCTAACGACGACCTGCTATACTGCGTGACGGCGCTGCGGCTCGGTGATGCGCAGAGAAAGGTGCTGCGTGGACTGTTTGAGGAGCGGCCGGAAGACTGCGATCGGGTTGATGGGGCGCAGGTTGATCGGCTCGCATCGTTCAGGCCAGAGATCCCGCCGTTGTGCCCGATCGCGAATGGTGGTGTTCTGGCCGGCAAGATGAGCGATCGCGCGTTCGTGGCGATGTGCGAGACGTTGTTACCTGCAGCTCGTGAACGGCTGGTTAAAGGTGCGGCCGACTATGTGAGCTTCTGGTTGGCCGATGCGGAGGTAGCCGAGAACAGTGCGCCGCTGAATAGAAACGTGCTGATCCGGCCAGCGTCGGGAGTCGACAAGGCGGACCTGAAACGGCGGTTCAAAGCAGCGTATAAATATGGCGAGTCGGAACTTCGCGCGCACTTGAAGAAGGTGCAGCAAACCATTGCCACGTTGACCAGTAGCCAGAAAGGGAAGGTGCAGGATGGGTAAAGGCGATAAGATCCGGGGCCTCGTGACGGCGTTGGCGGCTGTGGGCGCACGGCTGGAGCTGGCGGAGGCCGAGAACCGTGGTCTTCGGAAGCGGTTGGCGGAGGCCGATAAGAAACACCTGTTCGATGAATGGGACCGGAGGAACCCCGATGGCGGTGCTGGAGTCGCCGGACGTGTTTGAATTGTGGTATCTGGAAGCAACATCGAAAGCAGCGTGCGCAGAACGTGAAGCAAAAGAAAAGAAGGCGGCGGTGCTTCGGGCGGTGCGGGAGACGTTCGGCGATAACGCGGCCTACGCCCTGGAAGCGACTATTCGGCACGGTGGTTGACGCCGACATACCGCCAGGTTAGCGGACGGTAGAACAACGAAGGAAAGACCAAATGCCCGATCCAATCTTCACCCGTGACGGCGTTGTCCTCGTCGCCCGCGCCGAACTTCACAAGCGCCTTGATGCCAAGCTCGTCACCGCCCGTCCTCACCCGACGCTGCCGCTGACGATCTGGAACTACACCGACCAGTGTACCTACGCGAAAGCCTGGGACGACTACACGCGGATCTGCCGTGGGCTGGTGACGACGGACCATAGCGATGACGCATATCGGGTCGTAGCGCGCGGGTTCGATAAGTTTTTCAACGCCGGGGAATCGGACCGGCGCGGGGATGGGGCCAATCCACCGCCGCCCGTCGAGCTTCCTACCCGGCCGCCTGATCTGATTCTGGAGAAGCTGGACGGATCGCTTGGGATCTGCTTTCTGTGGGACGGCCAGACGGTGTGGGCGACTCGCGGGGCGTTCGGATCTGATCAGGCTAAGGCGGCCGAGCGGATCGCAGCGCAGAAAGATCGGAAGAGCGTCGTGTAGGGAAAGAGTGTCTTCGCCTGTGTAGATCT
>ERZ650308.2023-NODE-2023-length-10196-cov-4.987378_pt1 | contig 10196 bp, 13 predicted proteins | sample MGYA00376244_ERZ650308 | MGnify/ENA primary metagenome ERZ650308 (study PRJEB26733, sample SAMN07839295) | wastewater metagenome | biome: small river; feature: stream; material: water | place: USA: North Carolina | collected 2016-04-26 ...
GGCACGATCGGCTGATACGGAAACAGCTGCCCGGCAGATGCAGGCGACATCGTTTTGAAACTCTCATTCGTCGGCTGAAACCACGCAAAATGCGCCGCACGTGCGCGCTCGAGCAACCGTTCAACCGCCGGCGGCATCGGCTTCACAAACACGCCCTCGTTCATCGGGTCCGCGCCATCAATGCCCGGCAAAATCAAACAACGACCAAGCACGCCATCTTCTGCCGATTCGCCGATGAGCATCTTTCGCAACGCGGATGGCGTCGTCGTGCCGTAAATCGAAAGGTGTGGTGCTTCCAACGTGACGCTCGCGCCGCCGCCGTCTTTGACACTCATCTGAAATTCGTGGCTGCCGGTCGAATGCATCGGCGTGCAAGACAAAATGTCGTCGGTGACTTCGGCGCGAAAACTCGACACGTTTTCAGACACAAGGCCAGACAAAATTTTGCCAAGTTCAGGGTGAAAAAACGTGACGCCATGACCGCAACCAAGCGTTGCATCGCTCATCGCTTTTCGCAGCGCTTGCACCGATGGAAAGTTCGCCGGGATGATTTGTTTCGGTGTAAGGCCGAGCTTTTTGAACGCACCAAGAGCCGCGGATTTGCCCGTGCCGGACGCGCCGACGCCGATTTGAATGCCCGACACGATCATTCCCTGCCGCGTGATGACGCGTCGAGCGCACCATCCTTGCGCCGTGGAAATGAGGTTTAGCATGCCGTAGTTGGGTTGTGGAATCAGGCTGTTCGACGCGTAGTCGACCATTTGCCTGCATTCCTCGCCGATTTCGGCAACCATTTCCATTGGCTCTTGCTGATACTCGACTTCTTTTCTGATGCCGTGCACAAGTCGTGCGCGTCGTTCTTGTTGCGACTCGTCAACGATTTCCACTGCCGTCGAATCAATCTCATTGACGTTTTTTTTTGTGTTTGCGACAACGATTGGCGCGTCTTCATCGTAGCTCACGCTTGCGATGAGTTGCGCCACGATGTCTTCGGTGACTTCGCCGGTGAATTTGAACTGCGCGCGCGATGGAAGTTCACGGTCGATCGGGTATCGGGGATTTTCCATTCCCTTCTTCAAACCCTTGTCGATTGTCGAATATGCGGCGCGAATGTCTTTGACTCGATCGCCCCAACCTTTCACGACTTCGACGAGCGTTGAATCGGCGTCGCTGTGCGACACCGCGTGTCCAATGAGTTCGCCCGCTTTGCATGCCGCCGCAAAAAGGTCGTTGTGTTTCGAACCATCCGGCGAGTCGCGCAAATCATCGGCGATGTGCTGCAGCGCGCTCGCGCCCCATGCTGCCATGCGTTGGCGTTCAACTTCGTCGTCGGAAATCACGCGCACTTGTTTGGCTTCGACTTCGACCTTTTTGCGATGTTGCGTGATCAGCTGAACCAACCAACTCGGCGCTTCGATGGGCGCTGCTTCGCGCATCCATTTATAAGCGACACCGTTTTGGTGCATCGAGCCAGCGCCCACGACGTAGCCGCCTTGACCTTTGATGTCGATGTGAGCGGCGTGTTTTTTGCCGTTTTCGTCTTTGTATTTCAAAGACATCGACGTCGGCATTTCGACGTCTTCGGGCCACAAATAGAAATGGTGACGATGTGGATTTGCGACGCCACCGTCTCGTCCTGTCGCGGCTTCGAGCGTCGGCGGGAGTATGCCGTACTGCTCGATCCAATTCATTCCGTCGATGCCGTCGACGTCGACGACGACGATTCGCCCTGCTTTGCATTCACCGCAAGCGATGCCCACGTTTGACGGGATTCTAAAAAACGAATTGACGTCGTCGAGTGTTGTTGCGTTTTCGCGTTGCCATCCAAGTTTACGCGGCTCTTTGCCGGTCGCAGTTTGATCTTCGCCTTCTTTGTCGACGTAAGGCTCACCCGAAAGCCTCACGGGAAACACGTTCAACCCTTTCAAAATCAACGCGCGAGCAAGCGAGCGAGTCTTCAAAATTGCGTTTGTTCTTTCTTCCGCGTCGATTTCTGTCGATGTCACGTGTTTCCCCTTGTGCTGCGCTTAATTCGCTTCGGATTCGATTTTCTCGACACCATCGTTAAGACGAGATTCGCCGTCGTTCAACTCTCTTTCCGCAGCGGCCAACTTGTCTTCTTCGGTGATCGGCGCGACGTGCAGCTTTTCCATGAGCAAAATTGCCATCGTGATCACCGGCATGTCACCGTGATCAAACTGGTTCACCGCACACCAAACCTCGCCGTTGCTTTCTGCTGCAACCTCGAGCGGGAATTTCAGCACTCCTTGTGCAATCGCGCGCGCTTCTTCATTGCGCGTGCGACCGTCGACGGTGAAAGTCAGCAGCTGCGGGCCGCTCATCTTCGTGCGATCGATCTGGTCCTTCACTGTTTGCGTGCGGTTCGTGACGAAGTCGCGCATCAGGCGCTCGTCCAGCAAATTCCGTTTTGGCGCGTCGGCCGCTTCCGGGGTGCCTTGGTCTTTTGTGTCGTTGCGAATCTCTGCGAGTTTTGCTTCGCGAGCTGCGTTCATGTCGTTCATGCATGTCTCCTTTTTCGTGGTGTTCGCGCAGCCATTTTTGCGCGAGCGGTAGCCAATAGCTTGAGAGGACTTGGCAGACAAGTTCGATCGAGCCGCGCCACGTGCGACCATCTGGCGCGACGAGTCGATAACGACGCATCGCAGCAGACGCACCGAGAACACCACCGCTTGGCAGCAACTGCCAACCGAGAGCCTCGCAGCCGTTGCAAATCGTCACCGCTTGAACGCTTGCCATTGTGGCGAGCTTAGATGCCAATTTGTCAACGCGAGCACGCAGCATTTTGCTCGATCGAACCATTTGCTTAACCCTCGGTCCTTGCGTCAAAGAACAACCCGTCGAGTGTCGAGTTGTAGCCGCCGTCGTCGTGTTCCATCGTGACGTTCAAGCCAGCGACAGCGACCACCGTGCCTTTTTCGCCGGTGATGCCCATAGCCGATCCCTTGTCGTTCACGACGACTTTGTCGCCCACGCGGAATGCGTGCCTGGCGAGCCGTTCGTCGTACGTCACCAAGAGCGCGCGCAGGCGCACGATCTCGTTCAGCCGCTTGGTGAGCTCACCCCACACGTCGGCGAGGCATTCCTCGACGAGCGATTTCTTATCGGACATGCTTCTGGGCTCGAACGGCCTGTTCGCTTCTTCTTTTTGCTTTGCGGTGTATTCGTTCATTTTGCGTCCTTCGCCTTCCCGGCCGAGATCGCTTCTGGCGTCGCATCTGCCGATTTGACGATCCGTCCGGTCGCCTTCTCCAACTCGACTTTGAGCATTTCGATTTGGCCGGAGAGCTCAACAGTTCGGTTGAGCAGCTGATGCTTGATCGATTCCAACTCGTTGATGGCCTTGCTCATCTCCGATTGCACGTTCGTGGCATAGACAAGCGCTTTGGCTGCCTCCGCTGCGTCGTGACGCGCGCGATCGAGTTCTGCTTTCATTGGATCCATGTTTTGTGTCGTCATTTTTTTATCCCATTAATCGAGCATCAAAATCAAGCTCGAACATTGTTGTTTGTGTTGGTTTTTCCGCATATTCACGCCTCACAATCTGCGCATCTTTTTCTCCTTTTTTTCTTCGCACCACGAGGCGAATGCAACGTTTGCGTCCGTCTCTTCTCGTGCAAATTTGCACCGCCGACCAAACATCTGTTGGCGGGTCTTCGTTTGAATTCAGCGCGCCATCGCGCCACCAACGAGTCGACATCGAACGTGCCATCTCACCGATCGGGTGTTCAAGGCAAACCATTTCGCTGGTGATCTTTTTGATTCGCGCATTCGGCAATCCAATTTGGCATCCAAAGTAGTCGACGCGCATCATGGCATAAGGCCTTGCGCGCGTTGCGTTGATTTGCGCGTACTCGATTCGTTCCACGCGATACTCTTCGAGCGTCGTGCCGGTGCCATCTGAGATGAGCGGCATGGTCGACGCCACCTTTGTGAGCCCTGTTGCGTCATCTTCCGTCTCCTCGTCGGCATTCTCCGCTTCGCCAAATGGTAGGCCGCACTCTTTGCAGATTGGTGCGTTCGCCGGGCATTCTGCTTCGCAATGCGCGCAGAACTTCTTGCGCATACCGCCTGCGCTCTTGCGTTGCTCGTCGCGGTTTTCTTTGATCTTCGGGTCGTCGATCGTGCCGTTGCGCGCGGTGTTGCCAGCGTAGTCGAGCACGCGGCAGTCGAACTTGAACTCCTCGATGCGGCAACCGCGGCCGAGCACCTGGATCCACAAAACGACGGACCCGATCGGCCTGACGACGGCGATCACGTCGACGTTTTTTGCGTCAAATCCAGTCGTGAGCACGTCGACGGACACGATCACGGACAGTCGGCGCGCCTTGAACGCGCGGTAGATCATGTCGCGTTCGGTGCGGCTTGTTGCGCCAGTGACGACCGCTGCGGTCACGCCGCGCTCGCGCATGCCCGCGCAAAGCGCGTGAGCGTGTGCGACGTCGGCTGCGAACATCATCGCGGATGTTCGGCCGGAGAGCAGCTCGCGGTGCACGTCGCTGCATGCTGCTTCGTTCACCTCGGTTCGGTTGGACGCCTCGACGATGTCGGCTTCGGAGAAGTCGCCGGTGGCCGCCTGCACCTTCATGCCGCGCGTGTCGATCTCGTGGGAGTTTTGCGCTGGGACGAGCGGCGCGATGTATCCCTCGTCGATCAGACGGCGGATCTCGGCGCGGTAGACGATCGAATCGAAGACCTTAAACGGCCCGGTGGTGATGCGACCTTGGTCGGTGCGGAATGGCGTCGCGGTGAGCCCGAGGATGCGCATCTTCGGGCTGATCTTCATCATTTCGCCGATGAAGTCGCCGTACATCGATTTTTTGCCGGTCGGCACGCGGTGCGCTTCGTCGATCACGAGCAAACCAACGGGGCCGATCAGCTCGGCTTTGTTGTAGATCGAGTTGATCATGCCAACGGTCACGCCGCTAACGCTGCGCTTGAACAAGCCAGCCGCGTAAACACCTATCGGAGCGTTCGGCCACACCATCCGAATGTTGTCGGCGTCGCCTTCGACGAGTTCGCTGCGGTGCGTCGCGACGCACACGCGGCAGCCGAGGTCTTCATAGGTGCGCTTCGCCACCATCCCAATCGTCGGCGACTTGCCAGCGCCGGTGGGCAACACGATCACGCCGTTGCCGCCGCCGCGCCGCCAGTAGTCGAACGTCGCGTCTGTTGCTTCGGACTGATAAAAATGCGGAACAAATGGTTTCGCGAGCGCGATCATGCGACTTCACGCCATCTGAATTCGATGTAGTTGTGTCCGAGCGCTTTCCTGCCATAGCGCACACGCAGGCCGGGAATATTCGAGTTGATGTTGCGTTTCACGAGGTAAACGAACAAGCGCAGGTTGAAGTCGTTCTGGTCCATCGCCGACGGAATGTGAACGCACGACGTGTGGTACTTGTTGCGATAGACGCCCACGATGAAGTCGGCGGTAGTCTGCGCTTGGTTTGTGATTCCTGTGCCAACGCTCATCTGGACATCCTGCTTCTTGCGATCGCCTCGGCGTGCCGTTGCCCACGCGACGTGCGGCCGTGAGCCTCGCGGTCGTCGGCGTTCTCTTTTTGCGTACCCCACGCCAGGTTGCAAGCGTGGTTGTTGAACCTGTCGCCGTCAAGATGCCGCACAAGCCACGTTGCGTCAGGACGCGGCCCGTGGAACTTTTCGCAGACGAGCACATGCACCGCGTAGTGCTTCCGTTTGCCGCCAACCCGAATGTTGACCGACGGGTAGCCGCTCTCGTTCAAGTGCTGCGCCATTTCTTTAAAGCGCGTCTTGTTGCCGACGCGTTCGATTTTGTAGACCTTGCCTTGCATTGTGACGCGATAGCCGGTCGTGTCTTTGACACTCATTTGCGAGTCTTCTCGACGGCGAGGACCAAGGCCTCTTTTGCGTCTTCAGCTTCTGCGTGAGAATCGCATTTTCTGAATTCGTATTCAGCGCCAGACCTGCATTTCACCATGACAACTGAATGTGGTGAAATTGTTGAATCATACACATACACGGCGTTGATTGAATCCATGAAAACAATCATTCCATTGTCGCATTCGATTGAGTTCCGTTCTTTCGCAAGCATCTTGACCGCTGACAATGGCAATCGAACACCGCCGAGAGACTTGGCGTGATCGTTCCACTCGGTGTCGCGCTCTTTTTGCTTGGCTTCGAGCGCGTCAAGTCGCTGAGCGTCTTTGTCGGCCAGGTTCATCGTTGTCTTCATCACTTCACGCTGAGCCTCGATCATCTCAAATGCGCGTCCGAGCAATTTGAGGACGCCTTTGTTGGCGTTTGAAGATCCATGCAGTGAACGAAGCTCTTCGCGAATCGTTTCGAATTCTGATTTCATTCTGCGTCCGCTCCATCTTTGGACACTTTGATGCCCATCTCGTCGAGTTGAATTGAGATCGCATGCAACATTTTAAAGAGCGTGATGAACGGCTTCATCTCTTCTGCCGTCTTTCTGAACTCTTTTGTGCGCTGCGTTTTTTTGTTGATCACGACGATGCAAACACCGTCGAGGAAAATACCGCGCGAAAGCGCGAGGAGGATGTAGCCAGCCGCTTGAATCCAATGCTCAAGCGACGGCTTTCCCGTGTTCGATGTCTTCCAGTCGTAGAGCCACCGACCGATGAATCCGCCGATCAATTCGTCGGCGATCATGTCGAGGGTGCCGTGCATCATCGCCTTTTCGTCGATGATCTTTTCCTCGATCAGAATCGGTCGGATGTCGCGAATCCACTCCCACGCCTGCCACGACTCAAAAAGGACGCGGACCTCGGGATAAGTCGAGCGATCGAACGGGTCGATCTCGGTCGGCTGTTCCTCGCCGCGCCAATGTCGCTCGATCCACTTGTGCACGTTCGTGCCAAGCTCTGCTGCGTCTTCGCGCCACTTGGTGAAGCTGAGGCGCTGGAAGCCGCAGTATTCAACCCAGCGCATCAAAGGGCCTTTGTTGACCCCCAGAAGATCGACGACCTCCGTGACGCTCCGTCGTTCAATGCCACCAATCACAACCGGGACACGGCAGGCCATCGATCCTCCTTTCTTGTCGACGTTAGAATAGCTCTTCTGCTTCAGGCGTCTTCGGCGTCACCGGAGCCGCTTCAGGTGCGACGCGCGTGGCGGGCGTGGATGGTTTAGGCGAATCGCGCGGTTCGTCCATCACAGGGCCGCTCGCGCCCTTCTCGTTCACGTACCATGTGTTTTCTTCTTTGTTGGTCTTGTTGTCTTTGCGAATGCCAACATCTGCAACGAAGACGCGTTCCAAAATCTCGATAAAGTCTCTCGTGTTTTTGCCCTCATATTTCAAATAGACCTTCTGCCAGTGATTCCATTCTGCCTGGTTCTCGACGGCGCGGCGCACGTTCGGCGAGTTCGGGTTCTTCATGTCTGCCGGTGGGGCGAGCACAAAGAAGTCCTTGAAGATTTTCCGGTTCGCGTATTTGCCGCCGATCACGCTGACCATCGTTTTGTAAACCAGCCACCCAGAATCGAGCACCTTCCGTTCCACTCGCGTGAGTTGCAACTTGCGCACGCCTTTTGGCATAACCGGGAAGTCGCGTTTGCCGCTGCCGTTGCCTTTGAACGGCTGTGAGTTGTTGCCATCAAAGTCGTTCAGATATTCGTCGTCGTACTGGCTCATTCTGTTTTCTCCGTTTCGGCTGCTGCTGCCGAGTCGTCAGTCTTGTCAATTTGAGGCGGGTTGTCGACGGCAGGATCGACTTCGTTCACAGGCCCGCCAGCTTGCTTTTGGACTTCTTCCTTCAAACGAGCGATGTGGGCGCGATAGTACTGATGTGCATCGCTCATTTGCGCATCGGAAATGCCTTCGAGCGCCTTGATCATCGTGGCCTTTGATTGTGCGTCCTTCAGGCCGTCGACGAACTTCGTGTAACGCTCCCATGCTTCTGCTTCTTTGCGTTGCTTGGCGGTGAGCTTTTTGCCGTTTGTATCGACGGGTGCTTCTGGTGCAGGATCGACAATGATCGTGTCTGCTTTGTCGTCGCGACGATCTGGCATCTCGCGTTGGTCCATCTCGTCTGGCGAATAGACACCGGACAACTCGCTTGGGAAGGCGCGGCGGAATCCCTGCGCCATCGTCACCTTCGTGAGCATGGTGACGTCGAGTTTCTTCCACATTTTGTTGTTGCTGTTGAATTCCTTGAAGCGTGCGACCGACATCGTCGGGACGGAGTGATCCGAACGAAGAATCTCGCATTTGCAAGCGACTGGCGACTTTTCCTCGTCGACCCAAACGTCGACCCATTTCGCATCAGGTCCGCAGTACCAGGGGCCATTCATGCCGACGTACTTGCCGCTCATCTCGGCGAGCATGCGCAGTCCATCGATGCCGACTTGCGGTGTAATTTTCACGTTGCCGGTTGCATTGTCGACGTATGGGATAACGTAAAACTGATGCAACGGATTCAGTTGTTTTTGCTCTGCGAATAACATCAAGTAATCAAAATCGTCGTCGGTCAAATGATACGGATCAACCAGCGCCGCAAGTTCTCGCGTCCACTTTGCCTTGATGATTCGTCGCTCTTCAGGCGTATGAACTTTGCGCTGCGGCGCGGGCTTTTCTTTTGGCTTTTCTGTTGTCGTCATTTCGTCACCTTTCGCTTGATTTTCAATGGTTCGTCTGGTGCGCCATCGCGCATCCAATTCATCGCATCGACATCGGTGGTGGTGCCGCCACCTTCTCCCGCGCTGCCGTAAGCGACGAGGCTGCCCGGCAGCCTTTTGTGTTCGATGGCTCGTTTGACACGGCGCACCGAATGTTTCGTCAGTTCAGCTGCTTCTTTGATTGTGATGGTTTTTCGATCGAGCATGACGCCTCATCTTTCTGTGTTGCGCTTTCGGTTTCTTTGTTCATCTCGTCCCAAAACTTTTGACAAAGTTTGATGCATTGAACATCGCCGCAAAGCGCTTTTTCTGTGTAAATCATCATCAAACCATCGCCATGTTCTCGCGCCAACGCGCGCATCTTGTTCAATTCGCCGACGGTGATGGAAAGTTGTTTTTTGGTGATTTGCATTTTTCCTCTTCGCTTTCGCGTTCTCGCAACGATTTGCTGCTTTTGCAATTTGCAACAACTACAGCACAAAGTCAAGCAACATTGTGCAACTTTGATACAAATTCATGCAAATTCACGCAGTTAGCCGTTTTTTGATTGCTCTTGACACTTAACGCATGGCATGATGCCGCATGGGCAAAACAAAGAAGACAACGACGTCGACCGCGATCGTCAAATCCGCGCAAGCGACGCCGGTAAAAGCAGTTGACAATGAAGCTGTCTGGCGATCGATTTGCGCATATGGAGAAGCAACCACACAAAAACGAATGGGCCTATCGATCGAACAAACGGCAGCGATCATCAATGCGCGATGCAAAAGCACCACCATGAATCGGCAATTTGTCGATCACATGCGCATTAAAAGTTTGACGCAAATCGACATGATGCTTCAACCGCAAGTCGCCGAAGCGATCGAAAGTCGCAAACGAGAAAACGTTGAAGCAGCAGCAACGCTTATGCGACTTCAACAAACGCTCGTCCCAACTTTGAAGGTTCCAGAAAAATCAGAAATCAGCGGCCCCGATGGAAAAGAAATTCAGGTGTCAACGGTGAACCTGATCGACGCTCGTCTCCTCGTGGACCAATTGGTCGGAGCCATTCGTGCTAAACCAGTCGCTAGTTGAACGCGCCGAGATCCGTCGGTTCAGGCAAGCGGTCCTCGACGGTCAAATCACACCTGAAGCGCTCACACAGTGCAGCGCCGATCAGATCGCGAAAATCCACGAATGGAAATCCTCGTGGAGCTATATCGCGCGCGACAATCAACTCCCACCGCAAGAATACTTTCGTTGGTGGATGATTCTCGCTGGTCGTGGATTCGGCAAAACGCGAACCGCCGTCGAATGGCTGCACGACCGTGCCGACTCGGGCGCGATGCGCGACGGCGGCATCATGGTTCGAACAAACGGCGACCTTTTCAAAACCGCCATTCACGGGCGAAGCGGGCTCGTGACTTTGTCGCGCCCACATAACCCTTGCCGCTTCATTGATGGCACAAAAAAAGTCGTTCTTTGGGAAAACGGCGCAAAAGCGTTGTGCTTCACCGCCGAAGAACCCGACGGCGCGCGTGGACCAGAATTCGACACGCTTTGGTTCGATGAGCTCG
>ERZ650308.2024-NODE-2024-length-10190-cov-3.945239_pt1 | contig 10190 bp, 6 predicted proteins | sample MGYA00376244_ERZ650308 | MGnify/ENA primary metagenome ERZ650308 (study PRJEB26733, sample SAMN07839295) | wastewater metagenome | biome: small river; feature: stream; material: water | place: USA: North Carolina | collected 2016-04-26 ...
GATGTGCGATTTTATGGGTTTAATTATTCTGCAAATAGTACAGGAGCAAACCGATGGGGATTTGGTTGGAATGAAAACGGAGGAGGCTTATACCCCAACGGCAATCAAACTTCTAATGATGTATATGGTGGAATAGGAATGGCTGCGGGGAGTTATTCTGCCGGTGATCTAATCAGTTGTTGTCAAAATGTAACAGGTATTAATCGCACTGCACGTGTGGAAATCTATATTCGATAAGATGAAAAAGATCTATTTTATTGTATTATTTATAGGTATTCTTGGTTTTGCCCAAACCGGTATTGGTACTACTACGCCGGCAGTGAAACTTCATGTTAAGTCAAATGGTCCTATTTTTAGATTAGAAGGATCTGATCATGCTTATATGGAATTGTTTCCTCAGGGATCTGCAACTCGTTATGGTTTTATGGGTTTTCCAAGTTCAAACTCAACTCAGCTTTTCTTCATGAATCAGTTTACGAACGGTTCTTTAGTTTTTGGAACTAATGGATTAAATAGAATGTTATTGAATTCAGAAGGAAAATTAGGGATTGGAACTGCCACTCCAACTTCGGCTTTACATATTGAAAACAACAGTTTATTTAGTGGATTGGATAATCCTGCGAGTAATTCGATTCCTAGTATTTATGTTTTTAATTCGAATAACAACTCTTCTTTGGCTAATTCATTGATTAGTGTGCGGACAGGAGGAACTGGAGGCGGTAGGCCTTATGTGAGTTGGGATATTGCAGGTGTTTCAGGATATAGTTTTGGTATCAATAACCCAACAGATCAAATGATATTGAATACGACTTGGAATTTTACCACAAGTACTGCAGCTAACAATGCAATGATTATCAATAGAACAGGCCAATCTAGAGTAATCATCCCAGCAAGTTCAGGAGGTTTTGTAACCGACTGGCCATCGGGTTGGGGCGGCGGTTTAGCGACTTTTGATTTTTCATGCGCGGGGATTTATTACACCTCGATGGCCGCAAGATCTGATAAAAGATTGAAAAACACGATTGAAAATATTTCTAATGAAGTAATGGCAAAGTACTTACAATTAAGACCCGTAAGTTATTATTGGAACCAAGATCGAACTCGAGACACCAAATTACAGTACGGTTTAATTGCTCAAGAAGTGGAACCACTTTTCCCCGAAATGGTCAATACTGGAACCGATGAAATGCAAACCAAATCAGTCAATTACCAATCTTTGCATGCCTTATCCTTAAAAGTTATTCAAGAGCAACAAAAGCAAATTGAAATCTTGCAACAAAAACAGGCAGCCCTAGAGCAAAGACTATTATTGTTAGAATTAAAAAAATAAAATCATGATGCGTATAGGTATACTTTTGGGTTTCATTATTTCTTGGCAACTTACTGCCCAAACGGGTATTGGCACTACGACACCTGTAAACAAGTTCCAAGTAGAAACCACCACAGCCGATCCTGCCATATCAGGCATTTCTGCTAATGGTAATTTGAGGTTAAGTGGTACTTCAGGAGCTAGTCATGTGTTGGATTTTGGATTGAGTAGTTCGAGTACTTATTCGTGGTTGCAATCGCGTTCGCGAACAAATTATGCCACCAATTTTAATTTAATATTGAATCCGAATGGCGGGAATGTCGGAATAGGTGCTACATCTCCTTTAGACAGGATTGTTATAGGTGCAGCAGTAGCAATACACGATGGTGGTCATAAAGTAATTGGTTTAGGACATGGAATAGGCAACGGTGCTTTAGTAGCGGGTTTTCCTGCTGAAATTAGATTAGATCCAGCATTAGGGTTATTAAGCTTTGGAACCACAGCCGCTTCTACTGCATTAGGAGCAACCCCTATTATGACCCAAAGAATGGTAATTACTTCAAATGGTAATGTAGGTATAGGAACTATCACACCTACAGTAAGATTACATGTAAATGGCGATATTATTGCCAATTCAATTGCGGGTTCTTCTGATAGTCGATTTAAAACCAATGTTCGCCCTGTAACGAATGCGTTAGACAAAGTCAAAACGCTTCAAGGCGTTTACTTTAATTGGAATCAAGAGGCTTTTCCCGACAGGGACTTCCCTAATCAAAATGCCATTGGTTTCATTGCTCAAGAAGTAGAAAAAGTACTTCCTGAAGTGGTGCAAACTGAGAAAACAGCAGAAGGTTACAAAGCAGTTCAATACGATAAAGTGGTTGCTTTGTTAGTAGAAGCGATCAAAGAACAGCAACAACAAATTGATGTTTTAAAACAACAAATTAGACGATTAAAAAGAAACAAAAAATAAGTGTATGAGACGGCTATTCTTACTCTTTTTAATGGGTTTAGTTACAAATAGTTTCGCTCAAGGAATTACCTCGCCAAGCTCAAGAGTTATTGATGCTAATGCGTCGAATGTTGATGCGGGTGACTTTGTCATTAGTTGGCCTAATAACACGGAAGACCTATTAGTGAGTTTAAGTTTGGACTACCAGAACGGTGCTACTTTGAGCTTTCCAACCATTACTGGAATTACCACAGCTTATGGATTTAATTCATGGAATTCAGTTACTAGTATTGTTTTTTTTGGGAAGCGAGATAATGTGAATAGTGCATTGGCAGCCATGACGCTTTCAATGGGAAACCTCAAAACCGCAGTGCGAATAAATTTAGAAATATCAAGTTATGATCCAGGGTATACCTATAATCCTGTTAACAAACATTTTTATCGCTACATTTCGGGCACAGTAGCGTATGCCACGGCTAAAGCCAATGCAGGCACTTATAATTTTAAAGGTAAAACGGGATATCTTGCTACCATTACCACGCAATCAGAACAAGATTTTTTAAACAATAATATTGTGGGTAATAACATTTGGTTTGCCCTGACCGATGTTGCTAGCGAAGGAAATTGGAGAATAGATGCAGGTCCTGAAAATGGAACATTGATTAAAACCCAAAATGGGCAAACAGCAGGAAATATTGCCGGATTTTATAATAATTGGTGTGGCGGAGAGCCCAATAATGCAGGAGATGAAGATTATGCCGTAACCAAATGGGGTGGCGGTACTTGTTGGAATGATGTTACGGGTTCCAATTCTAGTGTGGCAGGTTATATTGTTGAAATTAGTGATGATTTTCCAGCAGGGTCTGGTTATACAGGTGTCTATACTGGTTTTGTAGTCCATAACAATGATGTTACCTATACCTTACAAACAGGTAATAGTAATCAAAAAGCCTCTTGGTCTAATACCAACAATATGCCTACTGCAATTACCATTAATCCAAGTCACATTATAACTGTACCTTCAAATAATACGATTTATAGTAACCGAATAAATTTTTCAGGAAACGGAAAAATGGTTTTTACCGATGCTACTAGTAAATGGTTTCCTACTCCAATTTTGAAATCGTGTAAAGATATTATCACTTTTTTTCCACTCGCAGAGTCTGGGGTATATACCATAGACCCAGATGGCAGTGGTGCTTTACCAGCAACCTCTTGTTATTGTGACATGACCACCGATGGTGGAGGATGGACTCTAGTGTTGAATTATCTACACAGAGGAGGCACCAATCCTGCACTTTCAGTTAGAACAAATAACTTACCATTATTGGGATCAACAACATTAGGTGTTGATGAACAAGGTTCTTCAATCAGTTGGGGACATACTGCTCCCTCCTATTTAAATGCATTTACATTTACTGAATTACGATTTTATGGCACCACTTCTGGACACGGGAGAATCCTTCATTTTAAAACGTCTCACGCTAATACAATCAATTATTTTAAATTAGGAACAGGAAGCATGACAGGTATTAACACTAGCTTTACAGCACTTTCAGGTCACACCGCATTATTGCCTGGTAGTGCGGCAAATTATTTTTCTAATGAGAATACATTGGCTATGACCAATTTTCCTTTTTGGTTAAATGGCACCTACCATTGGGGGATTCAAGGGCATGGGAGTAGGTGGGAGGTAGATGATTTTCCGGGAGATAGCAGACATAATACCTATCATCAAATTTGGATCAGATAATTATGAAAAAAGCATATATAGTATTTTTATTGGTAGGTTTTGTGAGCATGGCTCAAACGGGCATTGGTACTACGACGCCAAGCCCTTCGGCAAAGCTAGAAGTAGCCTCTACCAACCAAGGTTTTTTACCACCACGAATTGCTTTGACAGCTACTAATGCTTCAAGTCCAGTGACTTCGCCCGCAATAGGTTTGTTGGTATTTAATACTGCGACGACAGGTACCGCACCTAATAATGTGGTTCCAGGCTATTACTATTGGAACGGCACTTTGTGGGTGCGCTTGAATGGCCCTTCTGATACTGCTGCCAATGTAACAGGAGTTGTTCAAGTTGTTAATGGAGGTACTGGGGTGACAACATCAACAGGTAATGGGAATAACGTTTTATCTAACAGCCCTGAAATTGCAACCCCTACTATTTCTAGTGGAAACACTCAATTTCCATCCTCTATCACAGTACTTCCTTCTACTTTTGCAACAAGTAGACGAGCCTCATTATGGTTAAGTGATTGGGGTTTGTTACAAGATTTCACTGGAAATGGAACCAGGAATTTTTCAATAACTCAAAATGTATCCGGATCTTTTCCCTCAAGATTTTTTATCAATACAGACGGTAAAATAGGTATAGGTTCCACTAATCCAGGAACTGCATTGCACATTGAAAACGGGAATAGTATGGGAACTGGGAATCCAGATAGTAATGCTATCCCTAGTATTTACGTGTATAATAATAATAATGCATCCACTACCGCCCATTCACTAGTAGCTATTAGAACAAATCAAAGTACAGGTGGGAATCCGTATTTGTCTCTTGATTTAAGTGGCGTTTCTGGTTTTTCAATGGGTATTGACAATAGTGATGGAGACAAACTGAAAATTCATAACAATTGGAATTTTAACAATTCGGAAATCCCTGCATTGACAATTACCAGAGAACGAAATATTGGGATAGGAACTACATCGCCATTAGCGGCTTTGCACGTAGCATCATCTGTGAATCAAAGCGTTGGTGCATATGGCTTTTTGGCTTGGAATGGTACTACTGGAGCATCCTCAGTTAATCAGCAGAATATTCCTTATTCCATTCAAGCCGATCAAAGAATTAGAGCTGCTGAGTTTAATGCCGTTTCAGATACTAGAATTAAAAAAGACATTGTACCTCTTAGCACGACAAAGCAATTAACAGACTTAAACAGACTTAAGGTGGTTAATTATTCCTACATTGATCAACTAGCGAATGGCAATAAAACCAAGACAGGATTTATTGCTCAAGAGGTAGAAAAGGTAAATACACAATTTGTGAATCAATCGATGGACTTTATTCCTTCTGTATACGATTTGGTAAAATCATCCACATTAAAAAATCAGGTGCTAGAAATTACGACAGGAAAACCCCATGGTTTTCAAAAAGGAGATGAGGTAAAGTTCTATGCCGAAGGTAAAAAAGAAATCATCAAAACCATAGAGGAAGTAAAAAGCCCTAACGAGTTTACTCTTAAAGGATGGAATGAACCAACCGACAATTTGTTTGTTTATGGAAAGCAAGTAACCGATTTTCGAGCTATTGATTTTGATCAGATTACCGCTTTAAGTGTTGGTGCTATTCAAGAATTAAGTAAACAAATCCAAAAACTCCAACTTGAAAATGCCGAATTAAATAAGCTAATAAATAATAAAATTCAGGTAAAACATTCTGAACTCGAAAAACGACTTTTGCAATTGGAATCAAAGCTTAACAAGAAAAAAAGATGAGATTAAAACAACTACCACTATACATTCTATTCTTTTTAATAGTCAACGCCTTTCATTTGAGCGCACAAACGGGCATTGGTACTACAACGCCCAATGCTTCGGCTCGATTAGAAGTAGCGGCAACAGATAAAGGTTTTTTGTTACCACGAATGACGGCGGCACAACGAGGATTGATTCCATCGCCTGCCAATGGTTTATTGGTGTATCAAACCGATGCTACCAACGGATTTTATGTCAATACAGGTACCCCAGCAGCCCCAATATGGACGAGGGTTGGCATGGATTGGGTGCGAACGGGAAATGACTTGAGTTACACATTGGGAAATGTTTCCACGACAGGAAATTTGACTGGGGGAAATGTAAGTGCCTCTACCATTTCTGGATTTGCAGCGAATGTAGCCACGATATCTGCAGGGTATAACTTAACAGCGGCCGATAATGGAAGAATTATTCAATCGACTAGCGCTTCAGCCATAACGGTTACAATTCCTACAGGTTTGCCTACCGGTTTCAATTGTACCATAGTGCAAATGGGTGTGGGACAAATTACGTTTTCGGGTACTTATTTGAACCGAACCGGTTTTACCAAAACAGCCAGTCAATATGCAGTTGTCAGTATATTGCATCTGGGAAGTAATTCTATTATTGTAACTGGCGAAATGAGTAATTAAGATGAAACGATTATGTACCTTCTTTCTACTATTATTGGCATCCTTGAATTTTGCCCAAATTGGGCTGCCCATTCAACACTCTTTATTGCCCAAAAATAGTTTAGTGGTAAATTATGATTTTTCAAAGTTGGCTAGTTTTACTCGGGGCGCAACAACCGTAACAAATATTGCGGGGACCGCTTCAGGAAATGCGACTATTGTAAGTAGCCCTAATTTCATGAATTCATTGGGTTATCTTTCCTTAAATGGGACTAATCAGTATGTAATGAGTCCCAATCTGAGAACTTATTTCAAGTCAGTCAATGCTAATGTACAAAAAAGCTTCACTATGAGTTTGTGGATTTATCCAACAAGTTTGAATGGTGTAATTATTAGCGAACACGAATCACAGACTTTAAATTCAGGGTTTTTCACATCTAACATTGAATTGGTAAATGGGATTATTCGATTTAAAGTATGGGATGGTGTAGTTGTTGCATCCAGTAAAATTGCGATAGATCAATGGTATCATATAGCGATGGTGTACGATGGCACCTCATTAAAGGGTTACGTAAACGGAGTATTACAAGGCAGTCAAATCTATGATAGGACGGTTCCACCAGCAGGTCAATTTTATGGTATTGGCTCTCAATCAAACACCAATTTGGGCTCTGGGGTTTTTGGTAATTTTCATTTAGCACAATTTAAATTACACAATTTACCATTGACCGATAAGGATATTGCAGTAGAATATGAAACCAGAAAAGATGAGTTTGATTATTCCATTCATAGCCCCTCTACTAATTCGAATCCTACTTATTGGAATAGGTCCAGTGTTTGGGATAATACAAACGGTACAAATGGACCTGGAGATGCATTTTCTGTTTTTCATTATACCCCATGGTTGAATTCTGGATTGGGTTGGGCTGCAGGGGCAAATAATGCCAATCAATGGATTACTTTAAATTATGATGAGCCCACATTTATTAAAGGAGTTGTGGTTCAAGGCAGATTAGGCGGGGGACAATTGGTGACCAAAGCCCATGTTGAAACTAGTTTAACGGGTGCCGCACCATGGACAAGGGTTTTAAATAATGTGCCTGTTAATTCTACTACTAGTCCACTTAACGATGTTCGCTTAGATTTTCCGTCTACTACCTTTGCTAAAGCCATTCGATTCATTCCAACGGAATGGAGTGGTCATATAACTTTACGCATGGGAATGCTTGTAAAGTCTAGTAATTATGTTACGGATGGTTTAGTTTTGCGTTTGGATGCTTCCAACTTTAAATCGTATCCGGGAACAGGAACGACCTGGAACGACCTTTCTGGAAACGGATCTCATGTTACTTTGACTTCAACCACATATAGTCCTGCTGTTGGCGGTTCGATTGTGTTTAACGGCACTTCTAGCTATGCCAATTTCAATGCTGCTATTGGCAATACCAATACAGTAACGGTAGACATGTGGGTAAAAACCAATTCATTGAATGCACCCACCGGCTCTATGTATTTTGGTTTTGGGCTGTATGATGTTTGGACTAAAGGTGGGAATATTGGATTTAATACTTCAGGGGGTGATTTATATGGATTAACAAGTTCTAGAGTAGAAAGCTTAGGAATAGAAGGAGCGTGGAAACATCTTGTTTTTGTCATGAATTCAGGCTCTGTAATAAATAACAAGATTTACGTAAATGGAGTTAATCAAACTTCATTATCTCAAGTATATTCAGGGTTTAATTCTACAAATGCTAATTTCAATTCAGGAGCAGGAAGAATTGCAGGTTGGCGTAATGATTTCAGTTGGTTAATGAATTTAAATGTGGCTAGTTTTAAAATCTATAATCGGGAATTATCCCAACAAGAAATCACCAACAATTTTAATAATACTAAACCATTATTTTTCCCTGAAAATTCAGGATTAAGTCCTGAGACCGCTTCGACTAGCGCCTATCAAATCAAACAAGATTATCCTGATTCTGAAGATGGATTTTATTGGATTAAAAATCCGAATATCAATAGCGGTAATCCAATTAAAATTTATGCCGATATGACCACAGAAGGCGGAGGTTGGACTTTGATATTAAAAAATTCGTCCAATGCTGGTTGGACTTATGCCAATGCCATTGCAAGAAATACCACTATACCTTTTACCACTAATGCCGAAATTATTAGTACTGGCACTACAAACTATTCGATTATTGGGTGGGCCGATCACATTAAACGCAGTGCTTCTGGTTTTCAATACATGATTGATGCTGGAAGTAGAAGAAGTTTTGGAGGAGTCTGGACCGCCAATGCCGCTTATAGTTTTGTAAGTAACAGCAGTTCGAATACCAATGTAACTGAGAATAAAAAGTTTGGCAATTGGAATTATGTTGGGAATAATGATGGGATGTCTTTACGAATGCCATGGTATGGTTATGTGGGCAGTAATACAGGGTTTTATACCCTTTCAAGCGGCACAGGGAATTGGTGGGGAACCTTAATTTCAAATAATGTTAATTATTCTCCAGCTCCTTGGATAGGTTCAGCAGGAGGAGGAACTGCAAATCCTAATCCAGGCATTATATGGTATTGGGTACGATAAAAATAAAGTGTATGAAGAAAATTATTTTTGTTTTAGTGATTTTTATTTTAGGGCAATTGCAAGCCCAAACCGGTATTGGCACTAGCGCACCCCATGCTTCGGCTAAGTTAGAGGTGGCTGCCACAGACAAAGGATTTTTGCCACCGCGAATTGCCTTGACAGGAACGCTGGATGTAGCAACAATAGTTTCTCCAGCTACAGGTTTGGTTATTTATAATACTGTTGCTGCGGGAACTACTCCAAATAATGTCATTCCAGGCTATTATTATTATGATGGGTCTAAATGGAATCAATTAGTAGACCAAGGGTCATTACATTCCTTTAGCGGTTATGTTCCAAATTACGCACAATCCAATGCTAGTTCAGTATCAAAGAGTGCGGTGGGTGACGTTGTAGTAAGTCAAACCATAACTACCTCTGGAAGACCAGTTCAAATTATAGCAACAGGGGACGCTAATCCTGCATTGAGTGGTGCTTGGGTGCAATTACAACTGTTTCGGGACAATACAGCTATTGGTAAAAAAGTGCAAGCTGAATCAAGCTCAAACAACGAAAATATCCCGTATTGTTTAAATTTTATTGACAACCCTAATACGCCAGGGACCTATACTTATTCCGTTCGAATTGTTGGTGGTGGGGCTGGTGGTTTTGGATTTGGAGAATCTGATGGGAATCATATCACATTATTAGAACTAGGCGCTTGGAGTGCGGGAACTATGCCTGTTGCAAAAGGAGGAACTGGTAGTTCAAGCTTTACTAGTGGTTCGGTTTTATTTAGTGATGGGAATAAAATTGATGAAAAAAACGGCCAATTATTTTGGGAAAATACCAATAATCGATTAGGGATAGGAACAAATTTACCTACGGCCAAATTAAATATTGCTGGTGGTGGTGTAAAAATAGCATCTGGTTTAGGAAATACCGCAACAAGACCACCTTTAAATACGACAGCAATTGGGAATTATGAGATAAGAGGAGTTGGCGGTGGTTCACCTCAAATTGACGCACAAGACGATGGTTTTTTACGATTATCAGCTGGAGGCGGTTCAAATACGAATACACAAAGTTCTATCGATATAAGTGGTTACTCAACAGTTGCAGATATGAGTAGTACTATAGTGATGCGAACGGGTGGTTCTGAGCGATTAAGAATTGATCCAAGTGGTAACGTAAATATTACGGGTA
>ERZ650308.2025-NODE-2025-length-10188-cov-4.127899_pt1 | contig 10188 bp, 11 predicted proteins | sample MGYA00376244_ERZ650308 | MGnify/ENA primary metagenome ERZ650308 (study PRJEB26733, sample SAMN07839295) | wastewater metagenome | biome: small river; feature: stream; material: water | place: USA: North Carolina | collected 2016-04-26 ...
GGGCCAAAGGAAGCTATCGCGAGAGCGGATGGCGACGATGTATGGGAGACACTCGAAAGGGCCGAGATCGACCCCGTAGGCTTCCAGGAGGCCCTGAATGTCCATGTAGTTCACCCCGAACTCCATGGTGATCTCCTGGGGGGTCGCCATGCCCGTTCGGAGCGCCTTCACGATGCTCTCACGAGTAGAGGAATTCAAAATCTGCGCCATGTCAGGCTCCTTACAGTTGAATAACGTGGTCGGACTCAAGACCACTCTTATGGGTAACCAGCACCATCTGGGACACTTGGCCCTTCAGTCGGTGCAAACATTTCATCAGGTACGAGGCCCGGTGATCATCCATGCTGGCGTCCAGTTCGTCCCCAAGGAAGACGCTGAACACCTTGTTGGTGAGCACCTGCCCCAAACCCAGCCGGAGGGCCAGGTTGGCGACGGCCTTCCCCGACCCCGACCACGCTTCGATAGCGACGCCGTCCACGGTGATGTCGAAGGCTTCGTTCAGCACGATGCTGTTGATCTCACCCCCCGTCATCTCGCTCACCAGCAGCGACGCCACGGTGTTCAGCGACGGCAGCAGGTGCGTCTTCACGCGGGCCTTCAGTTCCTTGAGGGCCTTGACTCCGGCCTGCAGGTCAAGGATTTGTGTAGCCAACGATTGGATTTTACCGTCGTCTTCCTTCCACTGCCTGAAGTCTTTGGTATAGCGTTGGTAATCAGCCTCGTAGCCGAGAGAGGCCTCCAGCTGTGCCTGTGCGGCAGCCAACTGGGCTTCCGGCTGGGCGTCCTCAAGCTCAGCCCGGCGCTGCTCCAGCTCGGCACGGGCTTGGACGGCGGCCTGGAATGCCTTCACGTCACGTTCGTAACGCATCAGGTCATTGATGTCTTCCTTGAGGTCGGCCGAGGCCTTCTGGATTGACTGGTAGTCCTCGACGGCACCCGTCAGGGTTTCCAGCTCTTTCTGCCAGAGGTTTCGCTCAGCAGTGACCTGCTCCTGCCGCTGCTTGTCGGAGAGCCAAGTGGCGTGGGCTTTCTCATAGGCGCGGACGCCGGCCAGCAGCTCCTTGTCGTCCTCCAGCAGGACGTGCTCCTTGTTCAGGATCTGCTCGTCCAGATCCTCCGCCTTTTGGATGTTGTCCTGGAGCACCATCTGGCGGGCCAGATAGTCGCTCGTCCACGTCGGCCGTTCCATCTCGTCAGGGACGTCGGCGTAGTGATCGAGCGCCGAGTGTGCGTTCGGGAACGAGGTGTGGCAGTTCGGGCACTCCGTCGTCCCCTGCTTCAGCAGCTCCTGCTTGGCCAGCACCCGGTTGTACATGCAAAGGGCAGCGTGGTGACCGTCAATCTCGGCCGGAGCCATCACCGGCAACTGCAGATCACGACGCTGCATCTTGAGGATGCGGGCCTCATTGCGGGCGGCAATCGAGGCTTCCAATTGTTCCACGTGGAACAATGTCTTCGGCGCCTTCGGCTCATCACCGACGGAGGGAACGTGGCGGGTGGTCAGGGAGGTGGTCAGGAAGGAGAAACGCTCCGCCTTGTGCTTCAGTTCCGGTAGGGCATCGGCGTAATCCTCCATCACCTTGACCAGCACGACCGGATCACGGGAGTTCAACAGGTTCCGTAACTCAGGCTCGGCTGGTTCCGCCGGGGCGGGCAAGGCCAACTGCCCACGTACCTGGTTGAGGTCGGCCACGACGGTCTGACAGGCGCTGACGACGATGCGCAGCTCCGCCGAAGGGCGGTAGCCGGTGGGTTTCGCAGGCTCCGCAGGCGTCCCATCAGGCCAGCGGGCCTCCAGGAACTTGACCTCCTTGGAGAGGTCAAGGGCCTCACGGTTCAGCTCCTCGCTGACCTCGTCGACGGCGCCAAGACCCACCGTCTGGTCGATCATCCGCTTGCGCTCGGCAGGCTTCATGGCATCGCTGAACGCCATAACCTGGTTCTGGTTGCAGCAGTTGGCGATGTCGAAGACCTGCAGGCCGTAGCCAAACAGTTCCACGACGGCCTTGTTCACCGGCGTCGAACCGGTTGCCAGCGGGGTGTCTCCCTTGAACAGCATGACCTGCTTGGGGTTGCGAACGACGCGGTACTCCTCGCCGCGCAGGGTGAAGTCGAGGCTGACGTCGAGGCGCTTGTAATCGCTGGCGGGGCGGCGCAGGGCAGCCGTGCCGAACAAGGCAAACCGGATCATCTCCGAGCCAAGGAGACTCTTGCCGACACCGTTCCGGCCCGTGATGGTGGTCAGACCGGGTTGGAACCGAACGGGATTGACGCGGGAGAAGTCCACGAACTGCCCATTGATGGTGATGGAATTAAGCATGGTTCATCTTCTCCAGCAGCTTGCTGTTGATACGGGCGGATAGCGTCTCGGAGACGCCGAACTCGCTCAGGGTGGTGGTGATCATGGTCTTGAGGTCGAAGGTGTCATAACCGGCCTGCACCGGCTCCCCGGTGTCGGCGTCGATCTTGGGGACCCGCTTGAACGTCTTGCTCAGGCAGTCGAACTCGCGGGTGTACTCCTCGCCGTCGGCCAGCAGGATGCGGACGTTGGTACTACAGAACGCGGCCTCGTTGGAGTTAAGGCAGATGTCGGCTTCAGCCGGCATCATCGTCATGTACAACGCCGAGCCTTCCGGCTCCTCGCCGTGGGCATAGGGCTGCATCGAACCGACCACGGTGACCTCGATGCCGTTGCGGGTGAAGCTGTCAGCCTTGTGGACGTGTCCGGTGAACACGCGCTTGACGCCCAGCTCCGCCAACTGCTGCAGCGGGATCAGGTTGTGGTCATCCTGACCGTGCTGGGTGACATCCCAGTGACCAAAGGCGGCGGTGATACGCCCGACGGCGTTGCTGTCGGCGCCAGAAACGGTATCGGCGGCACTCAGGAAAGGACTCCAGCCGCAGAGGAGCAGGAGCCGACCTTTAGGGCCGCAGAACTGACGGGTCTCGACGACCGTCACGGCCGGCGTTCCATGAGCATCTCCTCCTTCCAGCAGTGCTTTGAGCAGGTCCAACGACGATGCCTTCTGGCTATCCCGGCTGGCGTCGTGGTTACCGCGCAGGATGTAGATGGGCTGGCCAACAGAAGCATACCTGGCCAACAAGCCATAGACCCTCAACACCACCTCTGGCGGCACGACGAACTTGTCGAACAGGTCACCCATGATGATGGTGAGGTCGGCTTCGACGTTGAGCTGTTGCTCGAAGTCTTCCCACACCATCTCCTCGCGGTCACCGAGGCGGTGGAGGGGGACGCCGGTGCGGAAGGTGCGGCCGAGGTGGACATCCCCACAAACATTTACGGTCAGACCGCTGATCTTATGGATTGGCATGATCAACCCTCCACCTTGCTGTAGGGGTACTTCACCGGGTCCTTCTTGAACGTCATGCTGAAGTGGCTGCCCACCGACTCGGCCTTGCGAAGGGCCTCAAAATCCCCCAGGGTTACGTTGCGATACAGGTAGGTGCCGCCGTTCTTGAAGCGGACCTTCATCTCGTTGCGGCGGGGGTCGTGGCCGATGGCGTCAATCTGCGAGGACTCGACGGGGATCATGACGATGCTCATGTTGTTGCTCCTGTTTGGGGTTCGGTCATGTTACAAAATACAAAACCGCCGGTGTTGGCGGTTTTGTTGGGGTTGTGTTACTTCTTTTTAGGTGGAGGTGGCGGCGGAGGTGGCGGCTTGGGTCCGGTGGGGCCTATGTAATTTCTCATGTGGGTGCCCCCTGGGTGTCTTCCATCACCTTCATCAGCAACTTGATCTGGTGGAAGCAATCATCGATCGCGTTGTGGACGGTGCCGGTCTCGCCAATGTTGTACTCGTTCAGCCTCGGCGCCTGCGGCCAGTAGCGGGCGCGGATGAAGCTGTTGAGGTCGTTGGCCTGGCGGTAATGGAACGGGAAGTGCAGGCCGGCGTCCTTGTAATAGGACTGGAGGAACATGAAATCGAAGTGGCTTGGCTTCGACCAAAAGCGGGGCTTCCCCGTACCCACCCACTTCTGGAAGCGGATTAGGACTTCTCGCCAGTCCTCCTGCTGGCTGAGGATCTTGGCCAGCAGTTCACGCTTGTCCTTCAGCCACCAATCGCGTGTGCTTTCCTCCCAGTGCAGGTGTGGGGGGATCGTCAGGCTGGCGCAGAAGAAGTCGTGATGAATCCACCCCCGTTCCAGGTCGAAGCGCACGGCCGCCAGCTGGATCATGGGGTGGCGTCCAGGCGTGGTGCCGCCGGTTTCAAGGTCAACCATGATGTCGCTGTAGTCGGCCTCGGTGATGTAGTCAGGGACGGGTGTCATGCCCATTTGTAGTTCTCCAGTTCATTCCAGGTGAGGGACTTGCGTCCGTCGGTGAGGGTACCCACGATCAAAAGGGCGGGGACCTTGTACCAGGTCTTGCTCCAGCCGCACTTGATGTAGACGTTATAGGGGAAGCCCATGCGGACGGCCTGCGCCATCGTGGACTTCTGCGCGATCTGCAGGTTGGAGAAGGGAAAGCCACGCTGATCATTGCAGAGCTTCACCTCGGCGAACGATAACCTCATCTCTCCAGGCAGGCCGATCAGGTAGTCGGCAGGTTGACCCTGGACGAGGTTACGGGCGGCCTTCGTATCAACGAAGCGGTGAACATAAGTACCGAGCGGCAAGCGCTCGGTAAACTCACGTTCTGTCATGTCAGACAGCATACTCATCGTTTCAGGCTCCGCATGCGTTGGATCTTTTCGTAGTCCTCCTGGCAGTCGCTGTCGCAGAAGGCGGCTCCATGCTGTGTCTGTTCACTGCAGTTCAGGCAGAACTTGCGGACCAGCAATGGAGTCTTGGCGGCCTCGGCGCGGGCCTTCTCGATGTTAGCCTGCAACTGCAGTTCGTGAGCGTTGTTGTCTTGTAACTGGTCAATAAAATCAGGCACAAAAATGTCCTCTATGTTTGTTGGCTGGGTGGTCCAGCCAGTATTGTTAGTTCTTGTCGCCGGGGTAGTCAAGGCAGTATTTCGACTTGTGCCGGTGCGGAAACCAGTACCCTAGGCATCGGCACGGGGGTGGGCGTTTACGACGGCGCCGTTCCGGCGCCGTTCCCGTCATACTGCCCCCGACATCAGGTAGTCCAGGACAGCCTGCCGCTCCTCGCGGGTCGCCGCCTTGCCCCACCTGTCCTCGCCGACGCATGGCAGGCCCTTGTTCAGCTCCATCAACTCGATCTGGCCCTTCGGGGCCTGTACCGGGTCGTAAGCCTGGAAGGTGCGGCCGACGGCGATGGAACTATCCAGCAGGACGTTGTTGAAGAAGCCCTCGCCGTCCGTCATCAGCTCGTACAGGTCGTCCATGAAGTCCAGCGCGTGATCCTTGTGTACCGAGAACACGCACTCGTCGTGCTGGGGCATGAAGAACCGACAGTCGTATCCCTTGCTCTCGATCAGCGGCTTGATGCGGAGCATCTTCCGCTTCATCAGCGTCGCGCAGAACCCTTGCACCATGGCGTTCACCGCCTGGTTCCCGGCGCGGTTCTGGATCTTCCTGATCATCAACTCCGCAAAGCCCGGCACGTTGTACGGCAACAACTTGTGCCGCATCGTCTCCGCCCAGCGCTCCGTCGCCTCAAACCTCACCCGGCGCAGGTTGTCCGGCAGGGTGACGAAGCCGTTGCGCTTCACCTCAGCGATCGTTCCGACACGCCACTCCTCGGCGACGGCGAACGCCTCGCGGTAGATCTCCGTGAAGTCCCACATTTCCTGGCTGCTCCAGCCGACGGCCTTGGCGACCGTGCCCAGCGCTCCACTATACCAATCACTATGTTACGCCCCAGCGTTAAGGGGGCTCTGCATGTTCCCATGCAGGTCAGACCATATCATCACCTGCACCCCCTCCTCCGAGGTTCGATTGCAGGGCCAGGCGCTTCGGGGTCACTTGACCCCTACTCCCTTGCGGGATGGTCGTTGCACCTTCCGGTTTCCGTACCGGCTTGGCTCAGGATTGTCCGTTCTGGAGTTCCCCTGAGTTCACCTGGTTCTTCAAGCAGCCTCGCGGCTACAGGGGGCATTTTTCCACCCAAAATTGGCCGATTTTCCGTAGTCTGTCCGCAGACGTTTCTTCTCGGGATGCTTGCTGAACTCCTCCAAGGATACCCTGAGCATCTGAGACGCCGCCCAGCTATGAATATCCCGGTGCGGCCTGGTTCCATAGGCCTCCAGGAACGCCGGATCCTGGGAGTAGTTGGCGATGATCACCAGCTCGACGGCGGACCAGTCGGCGGACACCAACACATGATCGTCGTTATCCGCAAGGAAGAACCCGCGGATGTAGGCTGACTCCCCGTACTTCGCCCACTGCGATGAGTTAGGGTTCTGGGCGGCGAACCGGCGGGTGGCCAGCAGGCTGGAGAATGACGGGTAGATCCGGTGGTTGTCCGGGTCGGTCAGCAGCAGGTACGGGTTGAGGTACAGCTTCATCCGTTGCTCGCTGCCGGCGAGTTGCTTGTAGCAGTCGAGGACGACGACACGGGGATCCTGCTTCAGTTCCTCGTCGGTGACGATGCCCTTGTCCTTGTTGAAGACCTCCTCCTGCTTCTTGCCCCTGGCCTCGGCCCACTTCTTGGCGTAGCGCTGCAGCATCACCGCACGGGCGTCCCCATCACTCTGCACGGAGCCGTCGGCCAACTGGAAGCTGAACCGGCAGAGGTCGTACAGCATCACGCGCATTGGCATGTAGTGCGTCAGGTTGGGGCCCTGGCTCTCCGCGACGCCACGCTCGGCAGCCCACCCCGCCGAGGTTGGGGAGCGGATCTGCATGCACTGGTCGAAGTCATAGGCGCTGTCCGGTGAGTGCGCCCATGCCTCCCACTTGTCACGGTACTTGCCCCAGTTCTTCTCATACCACTTGCTGTCATAGGACATCAGCTTGTCGTGGGGTTCCTTGTCGAAGGGGAGGAGGTCCAGGATGGCGGCCTTCATGCGGCGGAGGGTCGCCGCTGTCTGTTGGCGTTCGACGGCGCGACGGGCCTCGACGGCATCGAAGTCAATACGCATGCCACCGGCGTTGAGCTCGGCAACCGTGTGAACAGCAGGGTTCTCCTGACGGAAGAACGTCTCGATGGCAAGGGGGTTGGTCTCCATCAGGTACTGGATGACGCGATGGTAAAGACGGACGCACCAGTAAGCGTCATCGGCGCCGTACTCGGCGACCTCCCGGCCGGTCAGCTCATCCATGCGTTCCTTGCCATTCAGCACTTCGTCATAGGTTTCCATGTCATAGCCGAACCACGACTTCACCGCCTGCTTGAGACCGTAGCCATAGGCGATCGACTTCACATAGCCGTTGTAGCTGTGCCTGGCGTCGGACTCCTTGGCGATGATCTTGAACAGCAATTCCTCCTGCTCCTCGGTCAGCTGCTCGCCGTAGCGGTAGTTGGCGAACAGGCGGGCGACCTGGGGCATGACGCTGCTGATGTCACCGACGCCCGGCCCAAAGAACTTGTCCAAAGGGTACTCGTCGGGGCCATACGCCGTCACGCACAACTGCATCGAACAGATCGTGTTCGGCCCAAGGTCATAGCCCAGCGACTTCCGCATCATCACCAGCTCGAAGGCGGCGTTGTGGCAGATGGTGAGGCAGTTGGGGGAGCGCAGGTCCATCAGGGGTTTGCAGTCGGTCAACCAGTCGAGCCTGTTCTCCTCGTCGGCATGCCAGAGGTTGAAGTAATAGGCCGTGTCGTCGCCGTCGCAGTAGAGGGAGAACCCCGTCACGACCTGCCGGTTGGTATCGAACAGGACCTTCTTCTCCTCCATCTTCAGGATACCTGGGTGGGCGAAGCGGTTCGTCGTCTCGATGTCGAAGCCGATAACACTGGCGCCGGCGATCTTCGTCGCCAAGGGTTCAATCAGGTCGAGCAGGTTCCTCCTGTCGACCAGCACACGGTTGACGGGGCAGGGTGTGATCACCCGTTCCCGCTTGGGCTTTGCTTTCGCCATTTCACTTCACCTCGTTCAGTTTAAGATCAATCTCGATACGGCGTGCCAGGGTGTCCCGCATGCGTCTCAGCGCCGTGGCGTTGATCAGCCCCCGATCGTATAGCCGCCACATGGCAAGGCGGTCCTCCTCCCATTCCCACACCTGCTTTGCGGTCGCCGTCAAGATACCCTTTGCCAGCAGCTGTTCACCGATAGGGGGGCTCGTCTTTGCTGTCCGGATGCTCAGCTTCATCAGATACCCCACATGTATTGGCGACAGGTACGCTGGTACTCGTCACGGTCGGAGACGCTGATCCGCATGCTGTTGTTGACCAGGTCGGCGTCGATCGGCAGGAAGCCGACGATCCTCCAGAAGAGGCGCAGCTTTTCCTTCCCCTCCCCCAGGAACCACTCGCGCTGGGCGGGCTTGAGGGTGTCAGCCAGGTCGGACACCAGGCTCTGATCGGTGCCGGCGAGGAAGCCCAGCCAGTCTGCAACGGTGTCGGCGGAGAGGGCGGCGAAGGCCTTGTCACCGAACCCCTTCAGGCCGGGGATGTTGTCGCTGCTGTCGCCGACCAGCGTTTTGTACAGTCGGATCAGGGCGGGGTCTACCTGCTCCGCCAGCTTGATGGTGTCCATGATCTTCAGCTTCTGGTTTCCGGTCTTCAGCTGCAGGAAGTCGCCGTCGTTGCTGTACAGCTCGATGGCAGTGATGCTATCGACGCGGGCATAGGCCTGTACCAGGTGGGCGATAACGTCATCGGCTTCCCATCCCGGCATATCCAGGGTAATGGCGTTCTCACAGTGCGGGAGCAAGTCGATCTTGACGGCCCGCAGGAAGTCATACGCCCCGTTGATCGTTGGGGTCTCGCGATCCCGCTTGACCTTGTATTCAGGGTAAAGTTCACGACGCTTGGCGAGGGCTCCGGCGCCGTCGAACACCCAGAGGGAGACGCAGCGCTGGTATTGGGGCACCACCTGCTGTACAGGAGCCCCCTTCTCGAAGTTGCGGCGCAGATAGTTATTGGCATCATAGATTCTGATGGTGGACATATCGTCCTCCTGTATTCTGGCAAAGAAAAAGGCGCCCTTGCGGACGCCTTCCCCTACAACACCCACCTACCCGGATTACTCCGAGTCGGCCGGGCCGATGACCTTGAAGACCATCTCGCCCCAGGCGTTGTTGTTTTTGTCGCGGCGGACGTAGCCCACCTCGACCTCCACTTCCTCACCCACCAGGCCCTTGCTCTCGCACTCCTGCAGGAGCTTGACGACATGCTTGAAGCTGGTCGTCGCGGTGGTGTAACCCACGGTTTGACCGGCCTTGGCGGTACCGGCGTCTTCCAGCAGGGTCAGGACCAGGTCGGCGGCCGGGTACTCGCGGACGTCAGGGTAGGTCTGACGAATGCGGTCGAGCTCGGCCGGCCAGGATTTGCCGTTGACAGCCTTGGCGCCGTCGTAGGTCTTGAGGTACTGCACGGGGTTGCCGAACTTGATCGACTGGTTCGGCGTGTAGCCGCGGCCTTCCACCATCAGGATCTTGGCCTTGAACTTGTCGATCGGCTTCGCGTCCTTGCCGACGATCAGGCCGAACTTGTCCACCTTGATGAACTCGTCCACGACCATGGCGCCGGTCATCAGGTCAGACATGCTGATCTTCTGGCCCGAGGCGGGCATGGCGACAGCGGTGGACTGATTGGTGGTAGCGACGGCGGTGCCAGTAGAGGCGTTGGCGGCCATGGCTTCGGCTTTCTCGCGGGCGATACGGACGGCGGCGTCGACGGGGGATTCAACTGCGGCGTTTTGGGTAGTCATGAGACTGTCTCCGGTTCTGTTTCAGGGTCTGTTTGGTTCATCAGGGAGGACTCTCGTCGGAAAGCCCTCCTCGATAAAGAGCCCCTCTTGCGAGGGGCTAAAGACGACGGGGGTTTGGCAGCGCCGACCCGGAAATGGTTGGTGAGTTGTGCCCCGTCATGGTTGCCAGTTTAGGGGAACTTCCTGATTCCCGTCTGTTGCTCAAGTGTAAATCGTCGGAACATCAACCAACTTCTTCTGGAACCGTCTGGACTGCTCCACGGTGACGACCTCGGCGCGGATCCTCAGGGAGTACGCCGAGGTGTGCCCAAGGGCTCTGACCTCGGCCTTGATCCAGTCGCACAGCGCCGACACCAGCAGGGCTCCGGGGGTGTACAGGGTGAGGTTGTCGATGATCTCCTGACCATCCACCAACGTGTGACAGCGGATCAGGACACG
>ERZ650308.2028-NODE-2028-length-10179-cov-4.307783_pt1 | contig 10179 bp, 12 predicted proteins | sample MGYA00376244_ERZ650308 | MGnify/ENA primary metagenome ERZ650308 (study PRJEB26733, sample SAMN07839295) | wastewater metagenome | biome: small river; feature: stream; material: water | place: USA: North Carolina | collected 2016-04-26 ...
AAAGCCTTGTTGTTCCGCGCTGATATTTTGAACTTACACCGCTTGGACGATGCCAGCTTGTCTTCCCTGCTGGAACGCTTGGACAACAACGAACTCGATGATTACTCAGACATCGCCACCTTGATCGGCATTGAATTTGATGAAAACACGGAATGGGGCCAACTGACCGTGCTTGAATTGAAGCTCTTGATTCATCTGGCTTTGAAGCAATTTGAAGAAGCGCAAGATCTTGTGGGCGCCTTCCTGCAATACAACGACAACACGGTGGAACGCAAATTGTTTTACCAAGCCTTGAACGTGGTGCTGGAGGTGTTGCTCGATCCAGACTTAGAACTGAAAGACTATGAAGTCAATTTCCGTCGGATGTTTGGCAACGCCAGAATGGATGCCGTCATGGGATCTGTGGATGGCACCGTGCGCTTCTTCGGTTTAACGCCAACCAGCATGAAACTAGAAGGCCTTGATAGACACCACCGCTTGATCCACAGCTACAAGAAATTACATCAGGCGCGCGCCAATGTGGCGAATTAAGCGATGGCTACCAAGGCGCTCGGCAGACCAGTGCCGCTTGCGAGGCTAGAGCCCCTCAGTTGCGAATCGAACTATTGATTGATAAAAGAAAAGGCCGCCAGATATTGCTATCTAGCGGCCTTTGTCGTTGCAGATGGTGGTGCATTGTGGACGCTGGTTCAAGTCCACACCAACGGCACCTGCAATCTGGTTACCGGTAGTTGCGTATGCAGTCCATAACTTACAAATTCGTTCCCCCCTCAACTCAGATGCAGCTCCTAGCATTGAGTATTGGGGCCTTTGAAAACGTTAGATTTTACAAATTTCGGGTTGAACGGAGGTGCACTTGCATCTGAGTACCATGTCATCAATGGAAAAAACATGAAGCATAAAACAAGCCCATCCCCCACATTTGATGACAAGAGTGCAAAGGCCCTCGTGATTGAGCTTTTTGATTGCATCCGATCATCTCGAACACTTGACGACTTGAATTTGATCCCCAAAAACTTCAAGCATGGGGAGGCTCTTGAAAAGAATATGCCTGGCGACAAATTTCCAAGATTGCGCTTTCGGATCACCGATCAAGAAGTAAACACCTTGAAGCAGATGGGCATACTTTCAGAAAAAATGCAGCTGTCGCCCGACCTTGCCAGTGGCAAGCTTGCTCATGGAAAAACCTTAACTGCCTTGGAAAAACTTCTTTATTCCGTCCTTTGGAAAAATGGCGATTTGGGCAAAGAACATCACCTGATCTCTGGAATTCTTGGCAATGGACACAACCAAAAATTTGGGGCTGTTTTTTATGAATTCGGAGGGTATGTATCAGGCAGGCATTCCTACATTCTGGACCAACACACACTCCGCTGCTTTGCCATTTATTCATCATCTGACGATACTATCGCCAGCGCTCGAAGTCTTGATTTGATTGATGGCACAAACCAAAAACACATCACATGGATGGAGGCGTACAAAAAGTTTTATGAAACCATCAGCTCTGACATACTGTGTGACAAAAGTGATTTTTTATACGCTGTTGATCGCTTGCTTTTCGGAGCAGGCAAATTAGTCAAACTGACGAAAAGTGCCAAATCGAAACGTGATTCCATTTAATCTAACTCCGGGCAAATTCAATTAGACCATCAAGTTGACCTTGGTCTGCCAAACGTAGCGCCACCAAATAACGGTCTCGAATTGCACCAACGGGTGTGAGCGAAGCGCTGGCACCACCCCAAGTCAATCTAGGCCGTCCAAGCCGCGTGATCAATAAATCAGCCATCAACCGAGCATGTCGACCGTTACCGTTTGGGAAGGCATGAATCAGTACAAGTTGATGATGAAAACGCACGGCAACTTCATCTTCATTGAAAACATGGTTCTCGATCTGGTAGCGAGTGTTGTCGAGCAAGTCACGTAATTTCACAGAGACTTGGGGCCAATCAACGCCGATGTTTTTATTTGACTGACGAAATGACCCAGCCCACTGCCAAGTTCTGTCAAACATCTGACGGTGCAAATCGCGCACAAAACCCTCATCCAACAGATTGCGCTTTTTTTGCCGTGCGGCCCAGCGATCTCCGAGAACAATATTGGCCTGCTCCCATGCGTTCAGGTCTGCCTGTGTTGTGATGTGCAAGGGCAATAGACCAGCAGCCTCATCGGGATCAAGGGGCGTGGCCCCCGGCGTGTACTGAAATTCCATATGCCCTATTTCACCAAAGTTCGCGACGCGATCCTTCAACCAACTTCTTGACGGCAAGATCAAATTGAAGTTTGGTTAAGGGGCCAACCACAGCTTGGTCTTCAAGAGCCATTGAATGCGCGATCGGTTGCAATTGTTCTTTCGCAACGCTGTGTGCTCTGTCTTGAATCTGTTGCGCAAGACTTGTCCTGGGTACTAGCGCGTACTGCAACTCACAGTCCAATGCCTGCGCCAACTTTCGAAGGGTCGCCAAAGTGATGACATCCGATGCTTCAGAGGTCTCCAACTTGCGCACACCCGCGTGCGAAATCCCAAGCCGCCTGGCAAAAGCTGACGCTGACATTCCCAAAGTCTCACGGACAGCACGAACCCAACCCGATTTGGGGCGTGCGCACAGTTGCGCCGACTTCCAAGAGCCGAGCAAGGCATCCATTTGCTGGAGCTGAAGATCACGAAATTGCTTGTCCATGGTACTCATGAGTTTCGTTAGAGAATCTTGATAATAACCTATGGGTTCCATTTACGCAACACATAAGAAACTCATGGGTTTCATATTGGAAGTCAATACAAAACCTATAGGTATTAATAAATTAAAGCTTTGCCTCTAGACGCTCGCCACCATTGTGACTCTTTAGGGAGAAAACCCGAGGGGTATCAGAGTTTTTATAGGACTTTTACAAGGAGTCCTAAATGTTGAAAAAGCTTTGTTCCCACTGTGGCGATTCATTTATGCCGCGCCCTCAGACACCTGACCAATCCTATTGTTCCGATCCGCAATGTCAAAAAGCGCGTCGCAAGCGCTGGGTGGATGAAAAACGGAAGTCTGACTTCATTTTTCGGGATAACCAATCCCGGGCTCAAAAGGCATGGATGGAGCGGAACCCAGACTATTGGCGCAAATACCGTGAAGAGCACCCTGACTACGCTGAGCGCAATCGGGCCAGGCAACGTGCATCGTTTTCCTCATCACAACAGCTTGATGGGGTCTATCGCATTCGCTCAATCAGCTCGGACTCCCTTGCAAAGAGCAACGCGTGGATTGTTGAAATTACACCCGTGTGTTCGGAATGTCCCTGCAAAAACAACGCTTGCAAAGAGATAACTTGATAGTCATTTGATATCAATCGAATTACCGTTGCCCCCAAATGCACTCTCGAATGTCTTGCATGGCAACGTTTCAGAGCACGCATGACAACCGGACTACACGGAAGTCACAGCGTGCTCTGAAGTGAATAGCGGTCCCGAGAGGATGAATTCAAACAAGAAGCGATCGGGTTATATGCAGTCAGATGAGACTCAAAACGATGCATCGGAAAAACCGGGCTACATGAGAGCGGCTGAGTATGTTCGGATGTCAACCGAACATCAGCAATACTCAACACAGAATCAGAATGACAAGATTCGTGAATACGCCGCTCAGCGTGGCATCGGAATCGTCAAGACATATGCCGATGAGGGCAAGAGCGGACTCAACATTGGAGGCCGTCTCGCCCTACAGCAACTGATTCAAGATGTTGAAAATGGAAATGCAGACTTCAAAAGTGTGCTGGTTTACGACGTTAGTCGTTGGGGACGTTTTCAAGATGCAGACGAAAGCGCTTACTACGAATACATATGCCGCCGCAAAGGTATCAACGTCACATATGTAGCTGAGCAATTTGAAAACGATGGCTCCCCAGTTTCTACCATCGTCAAGGGCGTCAAACGTGCAATGGCTGGCGAGTACAGCCGAGAGCTATCGACCAAGGTATTCGCTGGCCAATGCCGCTTGATCGAACTTGGTTTTCGGCAAGGTGGTCCTGCGGGTTACGGACTCAGGCGAGTGTTGATCGACCAAGCTGGCTCCTTCAAAGGTGAGCTGGCTCGAGGTGAGCACAAGAGTTTGCAAACTGACCGTGTCATTCTTCAACCTGGCCCCGATGCCGAAATCGCCAACGTCAATCACATCTATCGGTGGTTCATTGATGAAAATTTAAGTGAAACCGAGATTGCTGAGCGACTTAATGAACAAGGCATATGCACTGACCTTGGACGGGCTTGGACACGTGGGACTGTGCGCGAGGTGCTCATCAATGAAAAATACATTGGTAACAACGTTTACAACCGCCGCTCATTCAAGTTAAAAAAACTTAGGGTGGTCAATGACCCTGATATGTGGATCAAAAAAGAAGGTGCATTCGAAGGCATCGTCCAGCCTGATCTTTTTTATACCGCGCAAGGGATCATTCGGGCACGAACACACAGGTACACCGATACAGAACTGATCGACAAACTGAGATCTCTTTACCAACGGCATGGATATCTCTCAGGATTGATCATCAATGAAACCGAAGGGATGCCTTCAGCTGCCGCTTATGCACATCGTTTCGGGAGTTTGATACGCGCATATCAAACTGTCGGGTTTACGCCAGACAGGGACTATCAGTATTTGGAAACGAATCAGTTCCTGCGTCGAATGCATCCCCAAATCGTAGGTGAAACTGAAAAAATGATCAACGAAATTGGTGGGACTGTTGAGCGAGACCCTGCTACAGATTTACTCACCATCAATCGCGAATTCACAGTCTCACTTGTTTTGGCGCGTTGCCAGCAATTAGAAAACGGACGGCGTCGCTGGAAAGTTCGATTCGACACAACTTTGGGTCCAGACATCACAGTTGCTGTTCGCTTGAATGAGATTAATCAAGGTGCATTGGATTACTACCTGTTACCTCGATTGGATTTTGGACAGCCGCGCATCAGTTTGGCAGAGCGCAATGGAATCGAATTCGAAACCTATCGATTTGAAAACCTCGATTACCTGTACGGGATGGCAGAAAGAACACGAGTAAGGAGAGCAGCGTGAGTGAGTCCAGAAAAAAACCTCAATTGAAAATGATCTCCATCAGCTCGATCGAGGTGCTAAACCCAAGAGAGCGAAACCAACGGGTCTTTGATGAAATCGCAAGCAACATCGGCAAGATTGGCCTGAAAAAACCAATCACAGTCACCAATCGACCCGGACCCAATGGGGAAGAGCACTACCTGCTCGTATGCGGCGAAGGACGAATGAAGGCTTTCTTGTCTCATGGCGAAACTGAAATCCCAGCTATGGTGATAGAAGTGGATGATGACGATGCGTTCATCATGAGCCTGGCAGAGAACATTGCACGCAGGCAAGGTCGCACAATAGAACTCCTTGCTGGGGTACAACGCCTCAAAGACCAGGGCTACGACAAGAAGGCGATTGCTGAGAAAACTGGATTGAGTGTCGAATACATCCATGGCATCTTGCAGCTCCTCGAAAACGGCGAGGACCGGCTCTTGATTGCCGTTGAATCAGGCAAGATCCCGCTCAATGTCGCCCTTGACATCAACAAGGCTAACAACGATGACAAGGCCATCCAGAGCGCCCTGCAAGATGCCTATGAATCCGGCCACCTGCGCGGCAAGCAACTCATCATGGCCAGGCGGGTGGTTGAAAAGCGTCACACCCTTGGCAAGTCGGTGCGCCACCGCATCAAGCCCCGGGCCATGGGAGAAGTGACCTCGATGAGTTTGATCCGCAGTTACCAACGCGAGGTCGAGAGGCAAAAGCTCATCGTCAAGAAATCCGACTTCGCACAGCAGCGGCTGATGTTTGTGATTGGTGCTCTTCGTTCTTTGCTCTCTAACGAAAACTTCACTACCTTACTGCGAGCAGAAAAGCTGGACACTCTGCCCACTTTCCTGGCTGAGCGGGTCTGGCCTACAGGACATGCGGCATGAGCCAGATCGCACTAGGATTCATTCCCGAACCACTGCTTGTTCCCTTTGACAAGCTGCTTCCGAGTCGCAAACTCCCTGAAAACATCCATGGAACCAAGAAGTACCGGCAAATCGTCGAATCACTGAGATCAATCGGACTGATTGAACCGCTGACCATCGGTCCATCCACTGATGGAGGCTTGCATATCCTGCTGGACGGACACACCCGTCTGATGGCCATGAAAGAGCTGGAAATCGAGGAAGCCCAGTGCCTGATTGCCACCGACGACGAAACCTACACCTACAACAACCGGATCAACCGCCTGTCCACTGTGCAAGAGCACATGATGATCAAGCGGGCAATCAACCGGGGTGTTTCCCCTGAAAAGCTGGCTAATAGCCTGAACGTAGACCTGAGCCACATCATGCGCAAGGTCAAGCTGCTTGACGGTATCTGCTCGGAGGCGGCTGAACTGCTCAGAGACCAAGTGTTTTCTGCAAAGCTCAGCGATTTGCTTCGAAAGATGAAACCCACTCGACAGGTCGAGTGCGTGGAGCTGATGATTTCAGCCAACAAAATCACCATCCCCTACGCCGAGGCATTGCTGGCCGCCTCCCCCGCCCACCTGCTAATCAACGAGGTTAAGCCCAAGAAAGTCAAGGGTGTGAGCGCCGAGCAGATGCTCAAAATGGAACGGGAAATGGGCAACCTACAAGAACAGTACAAGCTGGTTGAGGAATCTTATGGGCAGGATGTCCTAAACCTGGTTCTAGCCAAAGGCTATCTCACCAAGCTGCTCGAAAACAATGAGGTGTCTCGGTACATACAGAATGCTCAACCGGATGTGTTTTCTGAATTCGTCACCATTGTCGAGACGGTATCCCTGGACAAATGACAGATTAGGAATTTCATCGCAACAGTCACTCAGAGTGATCAAGCTTGTCTGTATGACTTGATCGGTGACGTTGGCCATGGCCGCTTGACCATCCTACTTCTTGCTTTAGTACAAAGCGGGGAAATTACCCCTGCACCAAGGGACGAGACCTGCAGCAAACAGTCCACATTAGCGCTTGGTTTATCTGATTGATCTGTTGGAATTTTGAGCGTCACTGGCTACAAGTTTTTGTACCAGCTTGACTCAACCAACAGGAAACTTGATATGAAGAATCGTCATAACCAACCATATCGGTCAAGCGTCAAAACCAGACACCTGACCCAGCAACTGGTCAACATGCCTAACATGCCAATGGTAGAGCTGTGGGCCATTTGGGACCGCCACTTTACCTGTCGACCGGTGCACCCTAATCGCAGGCACTTAGAGTCACGACTTGCCTACCATCTTCAGGAACAGGCATTTGGAGGGATACCGATTGCAACCAAAAATTTCTTAATAGAAATTGGTGAGCAATTTTCCAAAATCAAAACTAGCCATCATCAATCAAACACCCTACTGCCAGGTACGACCTTGATACGCGAGTTTGATGGTCAACAGTATCGCGTGCAAGTGATCGGGAAAAATCGATTCGAGATTAATGGTCAGACATTCAAAAGTCTGTCAGCCATAGCTCAAATGATTTCTGGTACCAGCGTATCTGGTCAAGCATGGTTCGGACTTGCAGGCGAGCAGTAATCATGACGACCTACATTCAAGAAATCGCCCCAAAACGCTGCGCTGTGTATTGCAGAGTCTCATCTGAAGAGCGTTTGGATCAGTCATTCAACTCCATCGATGCTCAACGTGAGGCAGGTGCTGCATTCGTGGAAAGCCAACGTGCAGAAGGTTGGGAATTGATTCCTGACACATATGAAGACGCCGGATTTTCTGGCGGAAACATGAATCGACCGGCGCTCAAACGGTTACTGACAGACATTAAGGCTGGAAAAGTCAACATGATCGTGGTCTACAAAATTGATCGATTGTCACGATCATTAGCGAATTTTGTGCACATGGTCGAACTGTTTGACAAGCACCAGGTCAGCTTCAGTTCAGTCACCCAGCAAATTAATTCGTCAACATCAATGGGCCGACTCATGCTCAATGTCCTGCTGTCATTCGCACAGTTTGAACGCGAAGTCACAGGCGAGCGCATCCGCGACAAAATCAAAGCCGCCAAGCGAAAAGGCATGTGGATGGGTGGGCCAGTTCCGTTGGGCTACAGAGTGGTCGACCGCAAACTACTTGTGGATCCGAGGGAGGCCAAAACCGTCAAATGGATCTTTGACTCCTATCTGGAAACAAAATCAACCACCCACATGGTCAGAACTCTTGCCCACGAGGGAGTCAAAAGCAAACGTGGTGCCGCATTGTGCAAAAACACGCTCTATAAGATTCTGAAAAACCGAATGTACATCGGCATGCTCAGCCATAAAGGGGAGCATTTTCAAGGCGAGCACTCACCAATTATTGAGCAATCAGTTTGGGATGAAGTTCAAGGAATCATGGCCGTGAACTTGGTAAATAACGGACACAAATCTAACGACCTTCAAGATACTTTTTTGTTGCGTGGCATGGTCTACACAGATCAAGGTGAGTTGTTTTTGCCCATTTCAAAGCGCAAACCCAACGGCATCAGGTACGGCTACTACGTTGTCAACAAGAACCAAAACATGGGCGCTGGCATGGGTTCCATGGGTAATTTGTGCGCTAAAAAATTGGAAGCAATTGTCTGCGATCAAGTTCTGCAGGTGATGCGAACTGATCAGTCTGTACATGTTTCATGGTCGCTCATCCATGCCGCATGCCCTAATTTAATAGGGCCGGAACAGGTTGTCGGTGCATTTCAAAAAACTGCCTCTGTATGGAATCAACTCTTTCCAGAAGTTCGAAATGACATTGTTCGCAGATTGCTTAAGCAGGTTACTGTTCACGAGAAAGGGCTCAGGCTGGACTGGCGCTACGAATCATGGGGAGCATTCGCAAATGCATTGAGTACTCGATCTGGGGTCCGACACATCATTAAAGCGGAGCAGGTATGACAGTTCAACACGAAAACCTTGAATCAGTGATTGCAACCGCCGCGCTTGTACCGAGCACTTTCATTCCAATGAAGCTTGAAAAACGAAGTGGTAAAAAAATCGGTATACCAGTAGCAGTCACAGCATGCAAGCTGTCGCCTGTCTCGCGCCTCCCTAATAAATCCTTGGTGACATGTCTGGCTCGAGCTTTCTATTGGCAAAAATTGCTTGAAGAGGGTGTAGCCAGCAGTGGTAGCGAGATTGCGCAGCATGAAAACTTGGACCCAAGCACCGTCAACGAACTGCTCAGACTTACGCTGCTGGATCCCCACATCGTGGAAGACATCCTGAGGGGAAAGCAACCGAAGCGATTGACCTCACTCTGGTTCACTAGGAATCCACTTCCTGTTGAGTGGCAGGTACAGCAAATATTGATTGAGAAATTGCGCAACGCTTCTGAAGGCGATGTTGTTTCGGGAGCTGTCCATGACTAAGCGTGAAGACGAAATTTTCAACCGACGCATTGGCACAACTGCGCAAGATGGTGCTGTGGCACACGACATTACCGTGAGCCTTGGCTTCAGTCCCACTCCTAAACAAAAGATACAAAAGGAATGGGTGTCGAATAACAAAAGAAAAGTTGAGCAGTTTTCTACAGCTGTGGCTCGGTATCCAAATCTTCTGACCGAGCAGATGCTGGCAGCTCGATGGCACTGCTCATCTTCACGTTTGCAGAACTGGCGATCCCATCAAAAGGGACCTCCATTTTTGAAGTTTGGAGGACGAGTGCTTTATCGAGTCGATGACATCCTAGAGTTCGAGAAAAAGCACTTACAAAATCTTGAAACTTAGCAAGACTTAACAGCAAATAATGACTTAAACCGTATTGCTCGTTGCACTACGTTGTGGCTATTTGTTGGTATTTAGAAAAAACTTAGGCTTGTTGCGTCCACAAGCCTAAGTCATTGATTTAATCGAAATTTTTCTGCAGGCGCGCCTGAAGCAGCTCGGCCGCGACACCATGAGCCTCGCCGTCGGCCACCTGATCGACGAGCTGAAGGAGCGCTACGCCGGCCTGGAAAACGTCCTGATCTTCCTCGACGAAGTGCTGGCCGACATCGTCGAGTACGGCGAAAGCCTGCGCGAACAGCGCGGCGACAGCGAGGGCACGCGTCTTGGCGTCGTCGACCGCGGCGGCGGATGTCAGGGTCGGCAACGCCGGCGTGCCGATGCCGGCGAGCGCGTCGAGGTACTTGCGCCCGTCCTCGTCCCAGCGCCAGCCGCCTTC
>ERZ650308.2029-NODE-2029-length-10173-cov-11.317849_pt1 | contig 10173 bp, 8 predicted proteins | sample MGYA00376244_ERZ650308 | MGnify/ENA primary metagenome ERZ650308 (study PRJEB26733, sample SAMN07839295) | wastewater metagenome | biome: small river; feature: stream; material: water | place: USA: North Carolina | collected 2016-04-26 ...
GGACGTCAGGACCTAAACCTGGTGCGTCTACCAATTTCGCCACCCGCGCGGGTTTCTAAATAACAACGGGTGGCCTGGGAAGACCACCCGTTTGAAATCGGTCAGCTTGCCATTTTAGACGGCTTTTCGACCTTAAACCATGCCGCGTACATAGCAGGCAAAGCCAACAGCGTCAAGACGGTAGCCACCATCAAGCCACCCATGATGGCAACGGCCATGGGGCCCCAGAAAATGCTGCGCGTGAGCGGAATCATGGCCAGCACTGCCGCGGCCGCCGTCAGCACAATCGGGCGCAAACGGCGCACGGCAGACTCCACAATCGCCTCCCACGCAGGCACACCGTTGGCACGGTCTTGCTCGATTTGGTCAATCAAGATCACCGAGTTGCGTTGAATCATGCCCATCAAGGCGATCACTCCCAGCAAGGCCACGAAACCGAACGGGCGGTTGAGCAGCAGCAAAGCGCCAGCCACACCCGCCAATCCCAATGGCCCCGTGATGAACACCAACAAGGCTCGGCTAAAGCTGTGCAACTGCAGCATCAACAGAGTGAAGGTGATGAACAACATCACGGGCATGCCCGCAGAAATCGAGCTAGAGCCTTTGGAGCTCTCTTCCACAGCGCCAGCCACTTCAATGCGGTAAAGCTGCGTGTCTGTTTCCAGCCATGTGGCTTCGAGCTTCTTCAAATCGGGCAACAACTGCTGCGTGACCGTGGCGCCTTGCAGACCTTCAATGATGTCGCACTGCACGGTGATGGCATATTCACGGCCTTCGCGCCACATCACACCGGGCTCCCAAGAAAGCACCGGTTTGACGATTTGCGTCAATGGAATCATGCGACCCGACGACGTCGGCACATAAGCACTGGCCAAGTCACTGATGGCATCGCGCTCATTCAGGGGTTGGCGCAACACAATATCGATGAGTTTGTTGTCTTCGCGGAACTGCTCTACCGTTGAACCCACCAGCAAAGTACGTACAGCTTGCGCAATGGACTGACTGGTCACCCCAAATTGACGGGCTTTGGCTTGGTCTACCTCTAAGCGCACTACTTTGATGGCCTCGTTCCAGTTGTCGTTCACGCCGCGTGTAGCTGTGCTCGCACGCATTTGCGCCTTCACCTCATCGGCACGCAGACGCAACACCTTCGGATCGGGCCCCACCACGCGAAATTGAACAGGGTATGGCACAGGCGGGCCGTTAGGCAGCAGTTTCACACGCGCACGCGCCTCCGGAAACTCTTGCGCCAGCATGGCAGGCAATGCCAGGCGCAACGACTCGCGACGCTCCAAGCTCTCGGGAATCACAATCAGTTGTGACACGTTGGTTTGCGGAAACACTTGGTCTAACGGTAAGTAAAAACGCGGCACGCCAGAACCAATCCATGTGCTGACGGTTTGCACACCCGACTCTTTGAGCAAGCGCTGCTCGACCGCCTGCGTCACCGCTTCGTTGGTTTTGAAAGCTGTGCCCTCGGGGAACCACAAGTCAACCAACACCTCAGGACGACTGGAGTCTGGGAAGAACTGCTGCTGCACGCGCCCCATGCCCACCAAGCCCAGCACAAAAATGAGGACGGTAATGCCAATCGCTTTCCAGCGGTACTCGACACACCAAGTCACTGCGGTGCGGAAGTGGCGGTAAAAAGGGCCATCGAACAGCTCGTGTTGACCCACATGCTCACCCTGAGGTTTGACTTGCAACAGCAAGGTCCCCAAGTACGGCACAAAATACACCGAGACCCACCAGCTCAAAACCAGCGCAATCACCGTCACGGCAAAGATGGCAAAGGTGTACTCACCCACAGTCGACTTGGCCATGCCAATCGGCAAAAATCCAGCTGCGGTGATCAGTGTGCCGGTCAACATTGGCATCGCCGTCACTTCGTAGGCAAAGGTAGCAGCACGCACACGGTCGTAGCCCTCTTCCATTTTGCGAACCATCATTTCCACTGCAATGATGGCGTCGTCTACCAGCAACCCCAATGCAATGATGAGCGATCCCAGCGAAATTTTGTGCAGGCCGATGCCCCAATAATTCATGGCCAAAAACGTCATGGCCAACACCAACGGAATCGTGATGGCGACCACCAGGCCTGGCCGCATGTCCACGTACCAACCATAGCGCCCGCCTTTGTGTAAGCCCAAAGCCACAAAGCTCACCAACAACACGATCAGCACCGCCTCAATCAGCACGCGCACAAACTCACCCACCGACTTCTGCACCGCCTTGGGTTGATCTTGCACTTGCACCAAACTCACACCGACAGGTAAAGTTTTTTCGATGCGGGTGGTCGCCACTTGTAAAGCTTGCCCCAAGGCGATGATGTCACCCCCTTTGGCCATCGACACACCCAGCGCAATCACGGACTTACCTTGGTGATGCACCTTGACGGTGGCGGGGTCTGCATAGCCCCGAGTGACGGTTGCGATATCACCTAATTTCAATTCCTGGCCTGAACTACCGCGAATGGGCATGGCACGCAGCTGTGCTTCTGTTTCAAATTGCCCACCGATACGAACTTGCAAAACGTCTAACGGGGCTTGCACAGTCCCAGCGTTTTCCACCGCATTCTCTTGACTGAGTTGAGCGAGCACGGCCCCTACGTCAAGGCCGAGTTGGACCAACCGTTTTTGGGGAATTTCGATGAAGATTTTCTCGTCTTGCACGCCAAACTGCTCGACCTTGGCCACATCCGCCACACGCAAGAGTTGCTGGCGCACATCGTCAGCAAATTTTTTAACTTCAGCAGGTGTGAAGCCAGGCGCATCAAGCGCGTAAATCACGCCATACACATCGCCAAAGTCGTCATTGAAAAATGGGCCCTGCACGCCTGGTGGCAGTGTGTAGCGTATGTCGCCAATTTTCTTACGCACCGAGTACCAAACATTGGGCACATCTGATGGCTTGGACGAATCCTTGAGCTGAAAAATGATTTGCGATTCACCCGGTTTGGAATAGCTGCGAATCTTGTCGGCATACGGCACTTCCTGGAGCGTGCGTTCGAGCTTGTCGGTGACCTGCTCCGCCACTTGTTGCGCTGTGGCACCTGGCCAATAGGTGCGCACCACCATGGCTCGGAAGGTGAACGGTGGGTCTTCATCTTGGCCCAATTGGAAATAGGCAGCAACACCCAAGACCATCAGCACGACCATCAAATAACGCGTCAGCGCGGGATGGTCCAGCGCCCATTTGGAAAGGTTGAATTTATCGTCCATCTTCAACTCACTTCGCTACGCCGAAGATCGACACTTTTTGACCTGCTGTGAGCACATGCACGCCTGATAGCACCACTTGGTCACCGTTTTGCAAGCCCGAAGTCACTACTGCATCGTTGCCTTCAGCCGTGTTTACCTCCACAGCTTGCGCCCTCACCGTCATCGTGCTGGGATCAAGCACCCACACCGATGTAGCACCGGCCTCCAAGCGCAAAGCGCTGGTGGGCAGCTTGATGGTTTTAGGGGCAAGTTCAGCACCAAGCACCAGAGTTACCGTCACGGTGGAGCCCAACACGGGGTTGGCATCTTTGGGCAACGCTGCTTTGGCCACAAACGTACGCGTCACCGAATCAGCACTGGCTGACACATCGCGCACCACGGCTTCGAGCACCTTGCCATCCACCCATTGGCGCACCTTGACCTTGTCACCCGTTTTCAGCAAACCCAGCTTGTCTTCAGGCACAGAAAAAACCACATCACGTGGGCCATCCAGCGCCAAACGTACCACTGGCTGTCCCGCCGCCACCACTTGTCCCGCACTGGCATCGACAGAGGTCACGATGCCCGCACCATCAGCCAACAAGCGGGTGTACCCCGATTGGTTGCCCTGTACCGAACTTTGCGCTTGGGCTTGCTTCCATTGAGCTTGGGCCGAGATATAGGCAGCCTCGCGGCGTTGCAACTCAGCCGCACTGATGAAACCTTGCGCGTGCAAATCTTGGTAGCGTTTCAAATCTGCGCCGGCCACATCGCGGTTGCTTTGTGCAGCCACCAGTTGCGCCGCAGCGGCATCGGCGGTGACACGGTAGTCTTGCGGATCAATCTGTGCCAACAACTCACCGGCTTTGACACGCTGCCCAATTTCAGCGGGGCGGCTCAGCAACTTGCCAGCTACACGAAAGCCAAGGCTGGATTCAATGCGCGCACGTACCTCGCCTGAAAACTCTAGGTCTGTCATCGAACTGGACTCGCCCACGGTGAGCACTTTGACAGCACGCACCGGCTCTTGAGGCGCCTGACCTTTGCCGCAAGCGGTCAAAGCAAGAGCGGTAAAAACCGCAATGGATAAGCGTCGTGACAGCAAAACAGGGTGCGGCATAAAGTATTGACTTCGTTAATGACTGATTGGTTATTAATGTACCCGATCTCCGCCCCTTCGGTTTACAAGGGCGAGCGACAATTCATCTAACTTATGCCAAGCATTGATCACTACGAAAACTTTCCTGTCGCATCGTGGCTATGCCCCGCGCATTTACGCCCCGCTGTGCTGGCGCTGTACAACTTTGCGCGCACCGCTGACGATTTGGCAGACGAAGGTATTGAGCCTGCCCATCACCGCCTAGACGCTTTGGGTGAATACCGCGCAGATCTGCAAAACTGCCTCAGCCAAATGGGTACAAAAAGTGTCCGCTGGCCACACGTGTTTGGCCCATTGCAAGACGCCGTGCAGCAACACCCACTCCCCGCACAAGCTTTGTTCGACTTATTAGATGCCTTTGAGCAGGACGTGATTTACACCAGCGTGGGCCAAGGCTACCGAAATCGCGCGGAACTATTGAACTATTGCCGCCGCTCAGCGAACCCAGTGGGCCGCTTGATGCTGCATTTGTATGGCGTAAACGATGCACCGTCACTCATTCAAAGCGACGCTATCTGTACCGCTTTGCAGTTGATTAATTTTTGGCAAGACCGCGCCGAAGACCTGCGACGCGGCCGCGACTATTTGCCGCAAGGCCACACACTGCGGGAAGAGTTACGCTTTGCGCGTGAACTGATGCAGCAAGGCGCGCCCTTGGTACATCGCGTCAAAGGTCGGGCCGGCTGGGAACTGCGTGCGGTGGTGCAAGGGGGCTTGCGCATCTTGGACAAGTTGGATGCTCGCCATGAGACCGCAGACCACGCGCAGCTCACACGCCCCACATTGAAAAAAAACGACTTCATACGCATCCTCTGGCGTTGCGTTCGCATGTGAGAACAGCGCGTCTGAGTGAGCGTCTGTGTGCCCGATAATCAGGCACACATGACACCTCAAGACTACGTTCAGCAAAAAACCTCTGCCTCGGGCAGCAGTTTTTATTACGCCTTTTTGTTCCTGCCTCCTCAACGCCGCGCTGCCATCACAGCGTTTTATGCGTTTTGTCGCGAAGTCGACGATGTGGTGGATGAAGTCAGCGACCCTGGCGTCGCCGCCAGCAAACTGGCTTGGTGGCACAACGAAGTACGCCAAGCCTTTGCAGGCCAACCCAACCATCCCGTCACGCAAGCACTGATGCCTTGGGTTGCTGAGTTCGGCATTGAAGAAGCCTCCCTGCAATCGGTGATTGACGGCTGCGAGATGGACCTGACGCAAACCCGCTACCTCGACTACCCCAACCTCACCCGCTACTGCCATTTGGTCGCAGGCGTGGTGGGTGAAGTCTCGGCCAAAATCTTTGGCCAAACCGATGCTGCAACCACTGCCTACGCGCACAAGTTAGGCCAAGCATTTCAGCTCACCAACATCATCCGTGATGTGGGCGAAGACGCCCTGCGTGGGCGCATCTATTTGCCTGTCACCGAATTGCAACAGTTCGATGTGAAAGCGCACGAGATTTTGAACCGCTTGGATTCAGAGCGCTTTCAGGCACTGATGCAATTCCAAGCCGCACGCGCACATGCGTTGTACGACGAAGCGTTGACACTGCTGCCCACCCACGACTGGAAACACCAAAAACCAGGCTTGATGATGGCCAGCATTTACCGCACCTTGCTGCGCGAAATTGAAGCCAAAAAATTTCCGGTCCTCACCCAACGCGTCGCCTTGACGCCACTGCACAAACTTTGGCTCGCTTGGAAAATGCAAGCCTTGGGCCGCTTCTAAGTTTTTACGCGAGCCATGAAGCAACTGACCATCGTGGGCGCAGGCTGGGCCGGTTTAGCCGCGGCAGTGGCGGCGACACAAGCAGGCTGGCATGTGAAGTTGTATGAAGCAGCCCAGACCGCGGGGGGGCGTGCACGCAGCCTGTCACAACGCTTTGCGGGTCAACCTTTGGACAACGGCCAACACATTTTGATTGGTGCTTACCGCGACACGCTGGCCCTGATGCGTACCGTCGGCCTAGACCCCAACATATTGCTAGAACGCCTGCCACTCGACTTGCGCTTTGCAGATGGTCAAGGCCTCAACCTCCCCGACTGGCCCATGCCACTCAACTTGCTAGCAGGCCTAGGCCGCGCACAAGGCTGGACCTTGAAAGACAAAGCCAAGCTCATCCAAGCCGCTTGGGGATGGCAACGCGCCAAATTTGAATGCGACCCCACTTGGACCGTTGCACATCTGTGCGACAGCGCCCGTCTCAGCCCTCGCGTGATGACGCAATTGATAGAGCCCTTGTGCCTGTCCGCCCTCAACACCTCGGTACATGAGGCCTGCGCCACGGTATTCTTGCGCGTGTTGCGGGATGCACTTCTGGGGGGTACGGGCAGCTCTGATCTGCTCGTTCCTCGCGTGGACTTAGGGGCCTTGTTGCCCGATGCATGCTTGCAATGGCTACACGCACACGGTGCAGACATTCACTTGGGCACACGTGTCTCTGCCGCTCATCTCGAAGAACTTCAACAGGCCGCCACGCACAACCATGCTGTGTTGCTGGCCTGCCCCCCATGGGATGCGGCTCGCCTCACAGCTGACATTGCGCCCCCTTGGGCTTACCAATGCGCAGAGCTATCGCACACCGCGATTGCCACGGTGTACTTGCATTGCAAAGACGCAGATTTCCAAGGTTTACCACGGCCCATGTTGGCACTTCACAGCCACGCTGAAGCGCCAGCGCAATTTGTGTTTGACAAAGGCGCACTGTCACAGCAACACGGTTTATTGGCTGCTGTGGTCAGCGCCTGTGACACCGAGCGCGATGAGGTGGCAGAACAGGTCCATGCCCAAGTCAGCGAACAGCTGGGATTGACTCACTTGGAGATGGTTCAAACCGTGATCGAAAAACGTGCCACGCTCGCCTGCACCCCTATGCTCGACAGACCGGAACCCTTGGTAGCCACTGGTCTTTGGGCTTGCGGTGACTATGTCCGTGGCCCCTATCCGTCCACCCTCGAAGGCGCCGTTCGTTCAGGCCAACACGTGGTCACACAACTCAGTCAAATGACGCACGGTGAAGGGTGGCGTTGAGTCATGCGGCCAGTCATGGCCTTGGGTGTTGATCCACGCCGCTTGCATGCCGGCATTGCGCGCGCCCACCACATCGGTGGTGGCGTCATCCCCTAAGTGCAACACAGCATCTGCTGACACATTGAGCTGTGCGGCTGCCGCATGAAAAATACGCACATCAGGCTTGGCCACCCCAAACAAACGCGCACTCACAGATGCTTTGAAATACGGCCCCGCAGCTGTACGAAACACATCGGCATTGCCGTTTGACAACCCCACCAACGGATAGCGGGCCGCCAAACGCGCCAGGGCTTGTTGCACGCCGTCATACAGTGTGACTTTTTGGCGCTCTGCAAAAAACACCTCAAACGCTGCATCGGCCAGATGCGGCGCATCTCCGGCCCGTAACAAGCTTTCGCGGATGGACGCCCGTCGCAAAAAACTCAAGTCATGCGCTTTGTCTGCATGGCGCTGGTTCACTTCAGCTCGGATGTGTTTTTTTATTTGGGCATCCGCGCACAAGCTTGCCGTTTGAGGCGCGTGCACAGCCAACCAGGCTTGCAACACCTCCTCGGCACGGGTGATGGTGGGCCAGACGGGCCACAAAGTGTCGTCTAGGTCTAAGGTAATGGCTTGGATTTTGGAAAGGTTCAGCATGCTGGGCGAGAATACCGCATCATGTTCAAACCTGCCTTCAACCCCGAACCGCCCTTCGCTCACGGCCAAACACCACGCACTGCTGTGCTGTTGTGTAACTTGGGCACCCCCGACGCGCCGACCGCTTCAGCGGTACGACGCTACCTTGCAGAATTTTTGGGCGATCACCGCGTGGTTGAAATTCCGCGTTTGGTGTGGATGGCCATCTTGCACGGCATCATCCTGCGTGTACGTCCAGCCAAGTCCGCTGCCAAGTACGCCACGATTTGGACGGCCGAAGGCTCACCCCTGAAGGTTTGGACAGAAAAGCAAGCGCAAGCGCTGCAAGCGGTTTTTCACGCCAAGAGCGAAGCTGTCAGCGTGCGATACGCCATGCGGTATGGCAACCCGTCCGTTGCAAGCCAGCTTGACGCCCTGAAAGCCGAAGGCTTCACACGTATCTTGGTGTTACCCGCCTACCCACAGTATTCGGGCACCACCACAGCCAGCGTGTTTGATGCGGTGTACCACTGGGGCTTACGCAGTCGTGTGCTGCCAGAGTTTCGCTTTATCAACCACTACCATGATCACCCCGCTTACATCCAAGCCTTGGCAGAACGTGTGCGTACACACTGGGCCGAGCATGGCCAAGCCGAGCGACTGGTGATGAGCTTTCATGGCGTCCCTGAACGCACGCTGCACTTGGGTGATCCCTACCACTGCGAGTGTTACAAAACCGCACGCTTGCTCGGTGAAGCTTTGGGGCTGACGCCGGCGCAGTACCTGGTGACCTTCCAATCCCGCTTTGGCAAAGCCAAGTGGCTAGAGCCCTACACCGAACCCACACTCATCGCACTGGCCCAACAGGGCGTGAAGCGGGTGGATTTGATTTGTCCCGGCTTCACCAGTGATTGCCTAGAAACATTGGAAGAAATTTCGCAAGAAGCGCAAGAAGCCTATTTGCATGCAGGTGGTCAGGCGTTCCACTACATCCCATGCCTGAACGACAGCGAGACTTGGGTGAAAGGCATGCATGAACTGAGCAAGACGCACATGGCAGGATGGCCGCTTCACACAGCAGACCAGACGCAATTAGAAGCCAGTCGCCGCGAGGCGTTGGCGCTTGGGGCGGCAAACTAAAAAAAGCCGCTCACAAGCGGCTTTTTTGATGCTTCATGAAATGGCTAAAGTGCCTTGCTGGCAGCAGAGGCCACCGAGGCCGGTACCTCTGGTGCACTTGCCGCGTCAGTCGCCACCTCAGCGGGGACAACTTGCAAAGGCGGTGCAGGCTCGACAATCGGCTCATCTTTCGGTTGCATGTACGCCGCCACTGCCAACGCAGCAACAAATAACCCGGCGATCACCCAAAGAGATGTTTTGGGCTTGACGACGTCTGGCACATCGGCATGGACCGAATTGTTAGGCTGCTCAAGCGCTGCCGCCCCAACCAAGGGGACAAGCTCAGTCACAGCAGCCGACACAGATTCCAACGATGCATCGTTCTCATGCGGCACCTGAGTGTCATCCGCGTCCACCTTCTGGCCGAAGACCTCGTCCACAGAAATGCCAAGCAAAGCACCCACTTTTTTAGCCGCAGTCTCTTTGACGGCGGCACTGTAAAAAGCACTCGTGCCGCCCTCTTCTAACTGACGAATCTGCTTAACTGACATGCAAGCACGTGTGGCCATGTCGCTTAAGACCCAACCACGGGCTTCACGACGAAGGCGCAGCAAATCGCCGTTGATGAAGAGTTCGTTTTCGCTCATAAACACACGAGGCACGAGGCCATCTGGGTGAGTTACTTAACCAACAAGAGTTCGCCTTTGATGGAGGCACCCTTTTGAACTGACAACGTTTGGTAAACCACATGACCATCCACCGATGCGGAAGAAGTCACGATCAACTCATTGCAAGTCGCCGTACCCGAGAACTTGCCTTTGATATGCAAGCTGCTGCAAGTCACCACGCCTTCGACTTGACCACGCGCGCCAATCGTTAGCTCATCCACCTGAATCTGGCCATTCAATGCACCTTCCACATGGATAGCGCCTTTGGCAGCAATTTCGCCACGGAAAGAAAAGCCTTCGCTCAAAATGGAAGGTTTGGTGGCGGCGGTTGTGATCATGTCCATCATGCTGGTTCGTTGGTTAGATGTAGGGGTAGGCGTTGCGACTG
>ERZ650308.2030-NODE-2030-length-10169-cov-11.738382_pt1 | contig 10169 bp, 7 predicted proteins | sample MGYA00376244_ERZ650308 | MGnify/ENA primary metagenome ERZ650308 (study PRJEB26733, sample SAMN07839295) | wastewater metagenome | biome: small river; feature: stream; material: water | place: USA: North Carolina | collected 2016-04-26 ...
AAAAAAATCCTCCCAGTTCAGATTTACCGAGCTGGGAGGAAACTTATTTTTCCACGTTTACAACGCTAAAATGATGCAGCATTGTTGTGGTACCATCGAAGGTTTATTTTTGTTGATACTTGTGCTTGTAGCGCTCGTATAATTGTTTGCCTTTGTTGTCTAAAGACACATTGCGACCTTGTATAAATGCTTGACTAATTACACTAGACTTCATGTCTAATAAATCACCATTCACAATTAAAAGGTTGGCATCTTTACCCGCCTCAATCGTTCCTGTTTTGTCTTCAATGCCCAATATTTTTGCAGCATTTAAGGTAACAGCAGAAAGTGCTTGTTCTTTGGTTAAGCCATAAGTAGCAGCTGTTCCGGCGTTGAAAGCAAGGTTGCGAAAACGACTTTGATCATGTGTATCATTTAAACAAAACAACACACCCGCTTTTTGTAGGGCAGCTGGTGTTTTATAAGGCTGATCTACGTCATCGTCTTCCATGCTTGGTAAAGCGTGTTGACGATCTAAGATCACTGGAACATTATTCTCTGCTAATAAATCAGCAATTTGATAGGCTTCTGTACCGCCCACGATCACTAATTTAAATCCAAATGTTTTTGCGATATCCATCGCAAGCAAAATTTGCTTTACTTCGTTCGCGCGTACATATAATTTTTGTTTGCCTTCAAACAAACCACGCACTGCTTCTAATTTTAAATTATTTGCTGCGTGTGTTTTTTCTTGATAATACGCTTTCGCGTCAGCAAAAAACGTTTTGATCGTTTCAACTTTATCCATTGCCGCTTTAACTGGATCCCCTGCAGGACCTGGACGCATGAAAGCCATACGACCACCACGACGTGGCATTAAGCTTGGCAAATTAATATAAAGGCCGTTGTCCATTTTATAGGCAGCGTCTTCAAAATTCCAAGCATCTAATTGAACCACGCTTGCTTGTCCTTCGATCAACTCACCTTGAGGTGCAACACCCGCTAACAAAATACCATTCTCACGCAACACACCAATAATTTTTGAATCGGTGTTGTAGGCTACAATGGATCTAATGTTTGCGTTGTTTTCGCCAATTTCAGCGTAGTCATTACTACCACGCACTCCAGCACTGATTTCTCTTAAACCTAAATCAGATGTTGGCAAGATCAAACCAGGATACACTTGCTTGCCCGTTCCGTCAATCACGGTAGCGCCAGCAGGAACAGTTACATTACCCACTGCTGTAATTTTTCCGTTTTCAAACGCAACAGAAGCGTCTGTTAGGGTAGATCCGTTTCCAACATGTACTGTTGTGTGTGTAATAACGATTAGACCTTTTTGTTTCGCCGCCGGATACACATTGTCTTGTGCACTTGCTGTTAAACCTAACAATGCAAGAGCGAAAATGCTTAAATATTTCTTTTGCATGGTTTAGTTTTTTTGAGATTCGTAAATAGTGTTAAGACCTTCGTTATGATCATGGTCTCCACACTCTAATAAAATTTGTGTAGTTGGCATCGCAGGTCTAGTTGGCATTCCAGCTTTTTTATCTCCAAGCATTTTTTGAATCAACTTGGTTCTTTCTGCAGTTACCTGTTTGCTACGCTCTGCGTTTTTTTCACGATCAAAATAAACTGTACCATCAACGATAGTATATAAAGACTTTGCATAGATGCTTAATGGATTTTCGCTCCATAATACTACGTCAGCATCTTTACCTACTTTGATACTTCCTACTTTGTTGTCTACATGAAGCGCTTTCGCTGGATTTAATGTAACCATCTTGAACGCCTCGTCTTCAGATACGCCACCGTATTTTACAATCTTACCTGCTTCTTGGTTCAAGCGACGTGCCATCTCGGCATCATCAGAATTGATGACTGTATTCACACCAACATTATGCATTATTGCCGCATTGTATGCAATCGCGTCAATGACTTCTTGTTTATATGCAAACCAATCCGAGAAGGTCGCAGCGCTTGCTCCGTGTGCCTTCATCTTGTCTGCCACTTTGTATCCTTCTAAAATATGTGTGAAGGTGTTGATATTGAAATCATAACCCTGTGCTTTGAATTTTTCAATTGCACGCATTGCATAAGTGATTTCAGTTTGTACATAAGAGTGACAAGTAATGAAACGCTTTTTGTTCATGATTTCAGCTAAAGCGTCTAATTCCAAATCTCTTCTTGTTGTTGTTGGATTCGCCTTCATTGCTTTTTGGTAATCCACTGCTCTGTCGAACGCATCCGTCAACACTTCTTCCACACCCATTCTTGTATCTGGGAAACGGTTGTTATTAGTAGATGTTGTACGCTTTACGTTTTCACCCAATGCGAACTTGATGAAAGGATCTGCACCAGCGAATTTCAAACCCTCGTCGGTTGTACCCCATCTTAATTTAATCAATTGAGTTTGACCACCAATTGTGTTTGCACTACCGTGAAGAATATGAGAAGAAGTTACACCACCGCTTAATTGACGATAGATATTGATGTCTTCTGGGTTCATATTGTCGCCGATACGCACTTCAGAAGTAACTGATTGTGCGCCCTCGTTGATAGACAAAGCACCAATATGTGAGTGCTCGTCAATAATACCAGGACTTAAGTATTTACCAGTACCATCGATGACTCTTGCACCCGCCTCGGTTAAACCCTTGCCTATTTTAGCAATTTTACCCGCCTTTAATAATACATCGGTATTCTGTAAGTTGCCGTCTTTTTCGTTGGTCCACACAGTCGCATTCTTGATTAAGATTGTTTCTTGTTGTGGCACAGCTTCGTTACCCAATCCAACAAACGGATAAGTAACTTTTGAAATTAATTTCACTGGCTCTGTTGCTTTCTTTTCATCTGCCACCGCCACTGCTGGAGCAATTAAGCTTGCAGACCAATTTAGTTTAGCGCCCTTTGTGTCTGTTCCATATCCGCTCCATCCTTCGTTAGCAATAACACCGCTTAAGCGAATGCTCTCTGCGCCACGACCTTTTCTTTCTGGGAAACTAATTTTTACCAATGATTCGCTAACAGCAATTTTTGCAGTTAGTGTATCAGCGCCAATTACATTTGCAGATAAGTCTTTTTTAACTTCAACAGTATAGTCTATTTTTGTTCCAGCATTATTGATCGTCAATTTGTATTTGCCCGCAAAGTTGTTCCACTCTGAAGCATTTACATCATACTTATTTCCTTGAATCCAGTTTTCAATAATTTTTGCATTGCTATTAAAAATTGGTTCTGTAGTAATTAAGAAGTTAGCCAATTTGCCCGCTTCTAAAGAACCAACTTGATCATATACACCAATTTGTTGAGCAGGTGTTTTAGTCAATGCTTCTAAAGCTTTGGTTTCTGATAAACCATATTGAATTGCTTTTCTAAGATTCGCCAAAAATTGTTTGCCGTCTCTCATATCTCCAGCACTGATACTAAAGTTAATGCCCGCCTTTTCAAATGCAGCAGGATTGGTTGGTGCCAATTCCCAATGCTTCATTTCTGACAATGCAACAAATCTTGCATCGTTTGCATCTTCCACATCTAATGCTGCTGGAAAGTCAATACCTAATATATAAGACGCTTTGATTTTAGCTAACTCATCAATTCTTTGGTATCCATTGTCTCCACCTCTAATAATATATTGTGTGCCAAATTCTTTTGCAATACGATCTGCTCTTAATGTAGACCACTTGTCGTCAGCAACAAATATTTGAGGCAAACCCGCGTTTGCATTAAACGCTTCAAGTGATAAATTAACGCCTTCAGATGCCGGCTTTGTTGCATACCATTTTGCATCCAAATATGTTTGGCGTAACAATGCAATGCTGCCCATTAAACTACTTGGATAAGATTGTGTAGATGTGCCTTTGTCAAAAGAAAATACTTGTGCAGCTTTCGTTTTTAAAATGCTGTTGTTTTCGTTGGTACCAGCCAAAGTAACTACCGCGCCAGTTCCTCTTGCGATACCATCTTTAACGTGTGTGAACACAACGCCAAAACCATTGTTTCTAAAACCAACAGCAGTTGCTTCGTCGATGCTGAATGATTCTACTGCATTTACTTCTGGCTTAATTGCTTGGTTCCAGTTATAGGCACCCGCTTTATTAGAACCGAATTGTGCAGGAGCGCCAAAGTTAAAACCAGCGGCTGATCTCTTTGGTGTATTTGCACCATAGTCTGTTAATGGATCCACAAAACTTGGGTAGATAAACTTACCATTACAGTCAACTATAATCGCTTCTTTAGGAATTTCAACGGTTGCGCCAACGGCAACAATTTTACCTTGCTTAATTACAAGGGTTCCTTTTTCAATTTTAGTTTTTTCGTTTTGAACAATGGTTGCATTGGTAAATGCATACACACCAGTTCTCACATCTCTTACCCCATTAATTGGAAAAGACTCCTGCGCAAATGCAGCTGCTCCAATTACAAGCAAAAGAAGTGATAAAATAATCCTCCTCATACGCGGTTGATTTTAGTTTTGAATAAAAAAATAATTGCCAAATTTCACACCCAAAAGGGGTGATAAAAATTTTGGAAACTCGTCTTTCTAAAGCTACTAAAAACAACGATTCAACGGAGGAGATGTTTTGTTTTTTTGATAAATGGTTATTCGTTGCAAACGAATAATTATCTTCCCATGTATACCATTAGAATTTGAATATCGCTTGGGTTCACACCACTAATTCTGCTGGCCTGCCCAAGGGTAACCGGTCTGATCTTTTTAAATTTTTGCATCGCCTCTATAGAGAGTGCTGCAACTTTATCATAATCAAAACTATCTGGTATTACTTTATTTTCTAATGCAGACATGCGCTCCACGATTTCTTTTTCTTTCTCTATATACCTTTCGTATTTTACCTGAATCTCTGCCTGCTCTAAATAATCAGGATCGTTTCCTTGTAATTTTTCATTTAAAGAAACTGAGTGGTCCATAATTTGTTGCAAACTAATATTAGGTCTTAATACCAATTTTGACGCTTTTTGTTTTTCGTTCATCGGCGCAGAGTCAATGGTACCAAGGAATGCATTGATTTCGTGTGGTTCGATTGAATGTGTGTTCAAGATATTTTTAATCTCAGCAACATGGTTGTTTTTGTCTTGAACCTTACGCATACGCTCAATACTTGCCAAGCCTAAATTATAGGAAAGTTCCGTTAATCTTAGATCGGCATTGTCTTGACGCAATAAGGTTCTAAACTCTGCTCTCGAAGTAAACATTCGATAAGGCTCGTTTGTTCCTTTGCTAATTAAGTCGTCTATTAATACACCAATATACGCGTCGCTTCTTTGTAAAATAAGTGGCGCTTGTTGATTGATTTTTAAATGCGCATTCATGCCCGCCATTAATCCTTGACAAGCGGCTTCTTCATATCCTGTTGTACCATTTATTTGCCCAGCAAAATATAGGTTTTCAATCGCCTTTGTTTCTAAGGTATATTTTAATTGAGTGGGTTGGAAAAAATCATATTCAATCGCATATCCTGGACGGAACATTCTAGCATTTTCAAAGCCCGGAACCATACGAAGAGCTTCGTATTGAACTTCTTCTGGCAAGCTTGTGCTAAAGCCGTTTACATACACTTCTACCGTGTTCCAGCCCTCTGGCTCTACAAATAATTGATGTCTTTCTCTGTCTGCAAATCGATTGATTTTATCTTCAATACTTGGACAGTATCTTGGCCCCACACCCTCAATTCGTCCTTGGTACATAGGACTTCTATCGAATCCGGTTTTTAAAATATCGTGTACAACAGGATCGGTATAGGTAATCCAACATGAGCGTTGGTCTGCTGCCTTTACTCTTGGAATATCCATATAACTAAAACCAACTACTTCTTCGTCACCCTTTTGTTCTTCCATTTTAGTATAGTCCAAACTACGACCATCCACTCTTGGTGGTGTGCCCGTTTTTAGCCTATCTGATTCAAGTCCAAATGAAACCAACTGTTCAGTGATACCAGTTGCCGCTCTTTCTGCAACACGACCACCTCCAATTTGTTTTTCACCAATATGCATAATCCCATTAAGGAAAGTGCCACTTGTAATCACTACGGCATCGGCCGCAATCTCGTGACCAAGGCTGGTCTTTACACCACATGCTTTTCCGTCTTTTATGATTAACTCATTTACCGAGTCTTGGTAAAAATCTACATTCGGGGTAAGCTCAAGCATCTCCCTCCACTTGCTTGCAAACAAGTGACGATCGTTTTGTGCTCTCGGACTCCACATTGCAGGACCCTTGCTTTTATTTAACATCCTAAACTGTATCGTACTTAAGTCAGACACAATTCCACTATATCCCCCAAGTGCATCTATCTCTCTAACTATTTGGCCCTTGGCGATTCCACCCATGGCAGGATTACAACTCATTTGTGCAATGGTCTGCATGTTCATGGTGATCAATAGGACTTTCGAGCCCATATTCGCTGCCGCTGCCGCCGCTTCCGAACCTGCGTGGCCCGCTCCTACTACTATAACATTGTATTTTGGAAACATAAGGATGCAAAGATAAGTTGCTATGATTAAATAAAACGTTCCATGTGGAACACTATAAAACTTTTCCTCTTTTAATAAGTATTGGCCAGTGAGCTTATGAATTAGAACATATGCCTATCCCTAGACTCTCGGCTCGCTACGCTCGAACGTTCGTTACGGAATAGCATAAGCTCTAATTAACAATAAATTAATTATTGGTCATTAAAGAGAAACTTAGAAAACAATACAAATATTCGCCGAACATTCGAGCAAAGCGAGCTGAGAGGAGAATATTTTGGTATTTTTTCTAAGTCAATGGTGGATAAAGACAATTGTTCCACATGGAACATTTTATTATCAATCAATCTTTAAGCTATTATTTTCAAATAGGCCTTCAGCCATTTGTCCTCCATCGCACGCATCAACTTTACATCAGACGGTTTCTTATCCTTATAACCACAAAAATGAAGGGCGCCGTGGAAAATTACCCTTAAAAGTTCGTGCATATATACATTGCCCTGAGTCTTTGCATTCTCTTTCACACGATCAATACTTATATATATGTCTCCAATCAATTGACTCTTTTGTTCTGAAAGGTCAAAGCTGATAATATCGGTATAATAATCGTGGTTTAAAAACTGCTTATTAATTCCCAATAAATATTCGTCTGAGCAAAAAACATATTGAAGCGACTCGATAACTATACCCTCTTTACGAATTTGCTTTGCTAGAAAAGCCTTTAGTTCGGTCCTATGACCAAGGCTTGTGCTTTTATCTGCCTTGTTAAAAAAAATAGTCATACACATAAAACCTTGAAGATGATTATATTGATAACGAATTTTAATGCTCCATATTTCGTAAGGACATAAATATAAACTACGGTATCTTTGCAGTCTATTATGAAGAAATTGTCAGATTTAAAAATTGGGGAAACGGGCGTTATTCATTCATTTGAAAACGATGAGATATTCTTAAAACTAATGGAGATGGGTTGTATCCCTGGAGAAAAAATAAGAGTAGAACAAATAGCACCACTTGGTGATCCAATTTCAATATCTGTTGCGGGTTATCAATTGAGCTTAAGAAATGACGAAGCGGAAAGTATTATTATAACCCAAGAATTGTCTAATTAATTGATTATCAATATATTAAGATGAAAATAGGCTTGTTTTTTGGATCTTTTAATCCCATACATCATGGTCACTTAATGGTTGCAAGTTTTATAGCAAACCATACAGACGTACAACAAGTTTGGCTTGTTGTATCACCGCAAAATCCACACAAGACACAAGCAAGTTTATTAAACGAATATGATCGTCTACATTTAGCACAATTGGCGATTGAAGACGATACACAAATCAAGGTTTCTGATATTGAATTCAAATTACCAAAACCATCTTATACAATTGACACCTTAACCTATATACAAGAACAATTTCCTCAACATGAATTTTCTGTAATAATGGGTGGTGATAGTTTTCAAAATTTACCAAAATGGAAAAACTTTGAAGCCTTGATAAAAAATTATCAATTTATTGTTTACAGAAGACCGGGATTTGAAATCACTGAAACACATGGCGCAAGGATTCAATATTTAGAAGCACCAATGCTTGAATTATCTGCGACACTAATTCGAAACAATTGTAAAGAAGGAATTACAATAAGATATTTGGTGCCTGAAAAAGTGAGGGCAGAAATTGAGCGCAATAATTATTTTAAGGACTAACCACTACAAGACCTAAATCATCAAATTTATTTCTTTTTATAAACAGGTACAGTAGAACAAGGTTCACCATACATGATGCTTTTTACAACAGGGCGTAACTTTTGAGTAATGGCAATATATGCAGATTCTCCGATAGGCGTATCCCCGCAACCTTTAACAACAACGCGTTGATCGGTAAAAACAGCAGCATCGATATTTTGAATTTGTTCCAACAAAACCAATTCTCTAGTTTTAGAAGCATCTCCAAAATAAACAGCTTTAGCAAAAGGAGATAAACTTGAAACAATTAACATATTAGCCCACATAGGAATAATAGCATCGGAACTACAATATATACCAACAATTTTATCTTGATATTGAGACCAATCAATCGCTGTTAAACTGGCACGAAAATCTTTTTCTTTTAAAATTAACTCCATAAATAAATAGGGCTTAATATCAAAAACAACAATTTCATTGTTTGGAATATATTCAGCCAAGTCTAAACTGATTAATCCACTCTCTGCTACTTTATTGATGAAGGTATCTGACATAATACAAAATTAGATCGTTTTTTAGAATTCGAAGCATTTTCTCTTTTCGAAAAGCGAATAAAAAAACCCCCGATTACTCGAGGGTTAATTCTATAAAATCAATTAAAGATTAATAAACTTTCATTCTATTATCTACAATTTTAGCCACTTTCTTTAAAGCAGTGTTTGTTCTATAAACAACAGATCTTGTTCTATTTAACAATTCAGCTTCAAAGCTAGTTAAATCTTGTGTAGCAGCTTTAGCACCTTGAGATTTAACACTAATTACAAATACACCAGCGTTTCCAGCTATTGGAGCACTTGGTTTATTGATCAATGCTTTATTAAATGCTGCACCTACTAATTTAGGCTCATTACCAATTCCAGGAATCATTGAATAATTAAAACTAATGCTATCTGCCGGTTGAACTACAGTTTTTGCACTTGCAGCAATTTCTTCAATGGTATTGCCTTTAAAGTTTTGTTTAATTTGTACAGCTTTCTTTTGGTCTCTTAAAATACCTTCAACTTGTGGTCTTGCAGAAGCTACAGAGGCTAAACCAGCTTTATCTTCACCAGTAATTACAGCAACAAAATAATTATCACCAACTTCAACAGGCTCTGAGACAGCATTCACATCATTTTCATAAACCCAACGTACTAATGTTCTAGACTCTCCAATACCAGCAATATCATAATCCATCGCCTTAACACCTGTTGCAGGAAGCGCTTGTTTATTGATTTTAACAGCTTGTTCATTGAAAGAATTTACATCTTTACTTGCACTAGCAAATGCTGCTGCTGCTGCCGAAGCAACACCAATAGTTTCATTACTTGGTAAAATTGCTTTAGACAAATATGCAATTTTGTATGCAGGGTTTCTAGGAGTTTGTTTTAAAACTTCAATATAATGGTATCCAAAATCAGTTTTTACAACTCCTTTTGAACCAACAGCATTATCAAAAGAAAAATCGTTAAAAGGACCTACCATTTGAGCTTGAGCAAACATTTCATATTTGCCTCCATTTGCTTTACTTCCAGCATCATCAGAATATTTTTGAACCATTTGGTCAAAACTAGCACCACCTGCTATAGCAAATTTGATACTATCGATTAATTTTTTAGCCGAACTATCATCACGTACTAATTGTCCGTTTTGACCAGCAGTAGCCACTAAAATATGTCTAACACTTGCACTATCAGGCCATTGCTTAACACCAATTACTTTTGCAATAGTGTAATTTTTACCATCTACATAAGGTCCATATACATTACCTACACCAGCAGCAATGATTGCTTCTTTGTTTGGAATTTGTAATGATTTACTACTGATATAACTATTATAAAATGGTAAATCAGAACCTGCTTTATTTAAGAAAACAGCAGCATCTGGAGCAGATTGGAATTCAGTTTTTAAGGCATTGATACTATTTAAAACAGCAGCAGAATCTGCACTTGTTGGAGCAGCACTGAAACCAACA
>ERZ650308.2031-NODE-2031-length-10169-cov-3.616571_pt1 | contig 10169 bp, 8 predicted proteins | sample MGYA00376244_ERZ650308 | MGnify/ENA primary metagenome ERZ650308 (study PRJEB26733, sample SAMN07839295) | wastewater metagenome | biome: small river; feature: stream; material: water | place: USA: North Carolina | collected 2016-04-26 ...
AGGTCACCATCACAGACATCACCATTCATCGCTTTGAGGGGGAGGTTGCAGAAATGACTGTGAATTGCAGTAAAGGCACCTATATTCGAACCTTAGCCGAAGATATTGGCAACGCGCTTGGTTGTGGTGCTCACTTAATCGGTTTGCGAAGAATTGAAACGGCGGGCTATCAGTTGGCTGATGCGATTACGCTTGAGCAGCTAGAACAGAGAATTAAAAACACGCCTGTCGAGTTTTTGCAGAGCTTACTTTTGCCAATTGACTCTGCCATTGCTTATTTACCAGCAGTCACCCTAAATAGCGATGCTGCACACTATCTCATGCAAGGCCAAGCGGTATGGGTTGCAGGGAAAATCCCCAATGGCGAAATACGTTTGTTTGATGAAAACTTCCGTTTTCTTGGATTAGGTTTTTTGCAAGATGATGGAAAAATTGCCCCTAAACGATTAATGCGAGATTTTTCTTAATTCTGCTTGATAAATCACTAGCTTACGGATAAAATGCGCGTCCGAGTCGTAAATGAATGCATTCGCGGATTCCCTGCTTTTGCATTGACGCTAACTAAAAGGAAATAAAAGATGGCAATGACCACACAAGATACCGCTAAGATCGTCGCAGACTTTCAACGCGCTCCAGCAGATACAGGTAGTCCAGAAGTGCAAGTTGCATTGTTAACTGCACGTATCAATGACTTAACAGGTCATTTTAAAACTCATGCTAAAGATCATCATTCACGCCGTGGATTATTAAAATTAGTTTCACAACGTCGTCGTTTATTAGACTATCTAAAACGCACTGACTTTACTAAGTATTCAGGTTTGATTAAAGAATTAGGCTTACGCAAATAAGCAAAAGGTGGTAGAATATACCACCTTTTTTGTTTAACTATGGGTATTACTCTTAAATTAGAATCATTAAGAAGCTATCTAATCAGTTTAATTAGTGAGTTGATTCGATAGCTTCTTTAGGAGCTAAACCCAAATTTTTAAGGATTTATAAGTGTTTAATAAAGTAACCAAAACTTTTCAATATGGTAAACATAATGTTAGTTTAGAAACTGGTGTAATGGCGCGTCAGGCGACTGCCAGTGTTTTAGTAACGATTGATGAAACTGTTGTATTGGTAACCGTAGTAGCGGCTAAAGAAGCTAAAGCTGGGCAAGATTTCTTTCCATTGACGGTTGATTATTTTGAACGTGCCTATGCAGTAGGTAGAATTCCCGGTGGATTTTTAAAACGTGATGGTCGTCCTGCAGATCACGAGACATTAATTGCGCGTTTGATTGATCGCCCAATTCGTCCATTATTCCCTGAAGGTTTTTATAATGAAATTCAGGTTGTAGCTCAAGTATTGTCATTGAATCCTGAAGTTAGCTCGGATATTGCAGCAATTATTGGTGCTTCAGCTGCGTTATCATTATCTGGTTTACCATTTAATGGTCCGATAGGTGCTGCTCGCGTGGGTTATGTTGATGGACAATTTGTTCTAAACCCGGGTAAAGCTGAATTAGAAAATTCTGCTTTGGATTTAGTAGTTGCCGGAACTAAACAAGCGGTATTAATGGTTGAATCTGAAGCTAAAGAATTACCTGAAGATGTAATGTTAGCTGGCGTGATGTTTGGTCATGAAAGTTTACAAGCTGTAGTTAATGCGATCAATGAATTTGTACGTGAAGTTAACCCTGCAATTTGGGAATATACACCACCAGTTAAAGACGAAGCATTAGTAGCGCAAATTAAAGAAATTGCTTACAATGATTTAGTTGAAGCATATAATATTCGTCAAAAGCAAGCGCGTTACGCTAAAGCTAATGAAGCAAAAGCTAAAACTTTAGCTCAGTTAATTACTGATGAAAATAAAGGTTTAACAAATACGATTAATAATCATTTATTTGATATTGAATCTAAAATTGTGCGCGATAAAATTTTGAATGGTGAGCCACGTATTGATGGTCGTGATACCCGTACAGTGCGTCCAATTGATATTCAAATTGGTGTATTACCACGTACGCATGGTTCTGCATTGTTTACTCGTGGAGAAACCCAAGCTCTAGGTGTAGCTACTCTTGGTAGTACTAAGATGGATGAGCAATTGATTGATGCTATTTCTGGTAGCTATAGTGATCGGTTTATGCTTCAATATAATTTCCCTCCATTTTCAACTGGTGAATGCGGTCGGATGGGTGCGCCTAAACGCCGTGAAATCGGACATGGTAATTTGGCTAAACGCGCATTGCGTGCAGTATTACCTGATGCTGAATCATTCCCATATAGCTTACGCGTGGTATCTGAAGTATTAGAATCAAATGGTTCTTCTTCAATGGCAACAGTTTGTGCTGGTTGTTTATCGTTAATGGAAGCTGGTGTGCCAATCAAAGATCACGTTGCGGGTGTAGCAATGGGCTTGATTTTAGATGGTAACAAATTTGCTATTTTAACTGATATTTTAGGTGATGAAGATCATTTAGGAGATATGGACTTTAAAGTAGCTGGTACTGAAAAAGGTGTTACTGCTTTGCAAATGGATATCAAAATCGAAGGCATTTCTAAACCTATCATGCAAGTAGCTTTACAACAAGCGCGTGAAGGCCGGATGCATATTCTAGGTTTGATGAAAAATGCATTACCATATCCTAAATTATTATCTGATTTAGTACCGCGTATGTATACTATGAAAATCAATCCTGAAAAAATCAAAGATGTGATTGGTAAAGGTGGTTCGGTAATCAAAGGAATTATTGCTGATACTGGTGCAAGCATTGACATTACTGATGAAGGTGTAGTAACTATCGCATCAAGCTTACGTGAAAATGCAGATCGTGCTCGTTCAATGATTGAGAATATTGTTGCAGAAGCTGTTCTTGGCGAAATCTATGATGGTAAAGTAACTCGTTTATTAGATCGTAATATGGGTGCTATGGTATCAATTATGGGTGGACGTGAAGGTTTTGTTCATGTATCACAAATTGCTAATGAGCGTGTTAATAACGTGAGTGATTACCTAAAAGAAGGTCAGGAAGTTAAAGTTAAAGTTACTGAGTTTGATGATCGAGGTAGAATGCGTTTATCAATCAGAGCAGCTTTACCAGCTCCGGTTGCAGCACCTGAAGCTGCACCAGTTCAACAAGAACTGCCTGTGAGTGAAAATCCCGCAAATTAAAATAAAAAAGCCACACATAATGTGTGGCTTTTTTATTGCGCTGCATATATCTAAAATCTGCCAAATCAATTATAATATTCATTCGTGAGTGATCTAGTCATCTTTAATGTTTGAATGATTGTAAGGAATCCAAAGTCAAATGAATAAAATTAATCTATCCAGCCTTATGTACACTGGTATTGGTTCTATCGTTGGCTCAGGTTGGCTGATGAGCTCCTACCTAATTGCATCGATTTCAGGTCCTTCTGCCATCTTATCTTGGATAATTGGTTCGATAATTATCTTGGTTATTGCTTTAAATTTTATTGAAGTATGTGGCTTTTTACCCGCTAAAAATGGAGGATTTGGACATTATGTTGATTATACCCACAATAGTGCACTAAGTTTTATTGTTGAATGGGTTTTTTTACTAAGCTGGATCGGTTTAATTCCTGCTGAGGCTACTGCAACTGTACAGTATCTAAGCTCAATGCTACCATCTGTTAATACTCTAGTAATGGCTGCTAATGGTCGAGACATGACTTTCGTTGGCTCAGCAATTACTTCTTTGGTGTGTTTAGCCTTTTTCTTTATCAATTATGCTTCAATGACATTATTAATGAAGTGTATTAAATATTTAACTTTGTTAAAAATTCTGGTCCCAATAATTGTTGCGGTTATTTTATTGGTTGTCGCACATAATTTTAGTAATCTTGGTATTACAACTCATTCATTTATGCCGTATGGTTCTCACGGGATGTTGCAATCAATCACTACTGGTGGAGTTGTTTTTGCGTTCATTGGTTTTCAAACGCCGGTTACTTTTGCCGGCTCCGCTTTAAATCCTAAACGAAATATTCCTTTGGCAATTTTACTTTCGGTGATTTTTTGTACCATAATTTATTCGGTATTGCAATTGGCTTATATCGTAGCTGTACCGCATGATTTGGTAGCTGAACACGGCTGGCAATCAATCGTTTATACTGCACCATTTATTGATCTTAGCCATGCATATAAATTAGATTTTCTTAAGTCTATTATTATGGTTGTGGCATTTATAGCACCATTTAGTGCAGGACTGATTTTTTATGCGTCAGCAGTTAAAATTACTTCTGGTTTTACGGAGTATTTGCCTAAAATTGTTGCATACAAAAAGAAAGATAATCCTTTAGGCAGCTTGCTGTTTGTATTGTTTGGGGCATTAGCATTTATTTGGTTGCTTCCAGGCTGGCAAGAAATTGTTTCTGTAATTTGTGTGAGTTTAATCATTCTTTTTGCTGTGATGTGTTTAGTAAATGGAGCATTAACCAGACATGCTAAATATGGCAAATCAGCTCATGGCATTCATCTTCGAGGAAGTAAATATTTTTCAGCTTTGGGCTATGTATTAGCATCGTTAATGTATTTTTGGTCTTCATGGCCACTAACAGGTAAAGGTTTGATTGTTTTGGTCATAAGTACACCTGTATATTTTATTTTTCATTCTCGAAAAGTTGGTTTCAAAGAAGCGTTTTGTGACTTTTTTCTTGCAAGCTGGTTATTCTTCCATATGCTTTTAATTACGGTAGTTTCGTATTTAGGAACTTTTGGCGGAATTGGGTACCTCTCATCCGCAACTAGTCAGCTATTAGTTGTTATAATATCGTTATTCTTTTATTTTATTGGTCTTAAAAATAGCAAACTAAGTTCTAAATTAACTGAGCATATTAGTGCACAAAATCAAAAATGAGTTTGGTCGAATTTTATTAATCTCTTAGAGGTAATGTAGATGAAAGTATTAATCTTAGGTGGCGGAGTGATCGGAGTTACAACGGCATGGTATTTAGCTGAAGCTGGTTGTGAGGTAACTGTAATTGATCGTCAGGATGAAACGGCGCTAGAAACAAGTTTTGGTAACTGTGGACAAATTTCACCAGGTTATGCGACTCCATGGGCAGCTCCAGGAATACCAACTAAAGGTTTTAAATGGATGTTTCAAGAAGATGGACCGCTAAAAATCACGCCCGATGGTAGCTTATTTCAGTTAAATTGGATTAGAAAAATGTTAGCCAATTGTAATTACCAGAGTTATGCGATCAATAAAGAACGAATGTTACGCTTGGCTGAATATAGCCGTGATCAATTCATTAAGCTGCGTGAGCAAATAAATATCAAATATGATGATAGGCAGGGTGGTACGTTGCAATTATTTCGTACTCAGCAGCAATTAGATAGCATGGCTAAGGATATTAAGGTACTGGAGGAGTGTGGTGTACCGTATCGAGCACTAGATCCTGATGGTTGTGCACAGGTTGAACCAGCACTGGCTAAAACTAAACATCATCTAAGCGGTGGACTCCAGTTGCCAAATGATGAGACTGGAGATTGTAATATATTTACCCAAAATTTAACTAAGCACTGCGAAGCTTTAGGTGTAAAGTTTGTCCTAGGTAAAACAATTACTAAAATAGATAAACAAAATAACCAAATTAAAGCGGTATGGAGTGGGGCTGAGGAATATACCGCAGATCATTATGTGATGGCATTGGGGTGTTTCTCACGACAATTTATGCTACATCTTGGCATTGATATTCCTGTGTATCCGGTCAAGGGCTACTCAATGACAATTCCAATTATTAACCCCGATGGTGCACCAGTATCAACTATTTTAGATGAAAGTTACAAAGTTGCGATTACGCGCTTTGATAATCGAATCCGAGTTGGTGGCATGGCTGAGTTATCAGGTTATAATTTAAAACTAAATCCTAAACGTCGCCAAACTTTAGAAAAAGTGGTTAATGATTTATTTCCCGATGGTGGAGATCTGCCAAAAGCATCTTTTTGGACTGGCTTACGTCCGATGACACCAGATAGCACCCCAATTATTGGTGCTACACCGATTAGTAATTTATCATTAAATACTGGGCATGGAACTTTAGGTTGGACGATGTGCTTGGGCTCGGCGAAGGTTTTAGCGGCTAAGATTTTAGGTAAAAAGCCAGAAATTTCAGTTGAAGGTCTGAGTTTAGCGCGTTACGGCTGAATTAAATAGAGTCATAAAATTTTGATTAACCTTACTGATTATTTCAGTGAGGTTAATTTTTTTATTATCAGCTAATTGTTTCGCGTAGAGCATACAATCTTTGGAGGTAGAAAACTCTTTAGTGCCATAAGGTATATAGGGGGCATCGCTTTCAATCAGCAGTTGCTCCAATGGAATCTTCTCAATCGATTTGCTCAGTTGACTATTTTCATTGAGAATAATACTTCCAATTCCCAATAGCATATTTTTCTTAGCCAACTGTTTTGCAGTTTCGCTATTAGCATTATAGGCATGCACCATGCCACGTAAAGTGGTGAATTTAGACAATATTGCCAGCAGTTCATTATAAGCTCGCACGCAATGAATAACTAGCGGTAAATTGTATTTCTGAGCTAATTTGAGGTGAATATAAAATATTTCTTGCTGTAAGTCAAACTCTGGTTTTAATTTGTCTAAACCAGTTTCACCAATAAAATCTGGGCGATATTCTAAAATAGCAGCTTCTAACTTTTCTGTGATTGATGTTAGGGTAGAATTGGGACTAATATACCATGGATGAATTCCAATCCCAATCTTTGCTTGAGAATTACTTTGGCGATATTTGGCTAATTTGATACTATCTTCAAGGCTGGTTGCTGCAACGGCAAGGAAGCGCTGTTCTAATGATACATCGTTTAGACTCTCAAGATGACAGTGAGCATCATAAACATACACTTCACCATTGAGTTTGTTCATTGTTACTCTACGCTTACAACTTCAAGATGTTCCATCGGATGGTTGAGAAATAACTCACCAATTGCCTGAAATTTAACTGGAATATCGGTGACATAAAATTTATATACACCTTCCGTCGGATGTGGGTTTAAGCTATTATTTTGAGTTAGTTTTGCGATGAGCTCTTCACAAGCCGTGATTGCAGGATCAATAATTGTAACTTTATCGCCCATAATTTTGGCAATAGTTTTACTAATTAAAGGATAATGGGTACAACCTAGTACCAAGCTATCAATCCGTTGCTGATCAACCATGTCTTGCAGGTACTCACGCGCAATTAGCTCCAGTGCTGGATGTTCAATAAAGCCTTCTTCAACCAATGGGACAAAAAGTGCGCACGCCTTTGTATAAACTTCGGCTTGAGGGTTGATTTGATGAATTGCACGAGGGTAGGCATTGCTATTGATAGTTGCAGGCGTAGCAATTACACCAATTTTATTGGAAATAGCACAGCTGGCTTTAGTCCCTGCTGAAATAACGTCAATCACCGGAATATTACCCGCTAGTTGTAAGACGGTATCCTTAGCGACCGCTGAGATGGTATTACAGGCGATAATAATTGCTTTAACTTCTTGCTTAAGTAAGAAGCGCACAGTTTGTTCGGTAAATTTTTTGATAGTGGAATCTGATTTGCTACCATAGGGAATCCGCGCAATATCGCCAAAATAGATGATATCTTCATGAGGCAACTTTTGCATAATGCTTTTAACTACGCTCAACCCACCAATTCCAGAATCAAAAACACCAATCGGATTGCTACTATAAATCATTTTTATTGTCCTAGTTTGCGTTGAATCTGTTTAAAAATCCCATGCAGCAAATCGGCTTCTTCGCGCTCAAGATCAGCTTTATGCAAGATTTTTTGCAAACGGCGCATAATCCGCTCAGGATTTTTTTTTGTATAATACTCGGTTTGTTGCATGATTTTATCTAGACTAGCCAGTAAATACTGACTATCGCCATGGTTGGCTTTTTGGACTGGGTTAATTAAATGGGTCAAATCAGGATTGTAATTACTGTAGATTTCGTAGCACATGATTTGTACTGCTTGCGCCAAATTTAGCGAGAAATATTCCGGATTGCCTGGAATAGTTACCAAGCGATTGCAACGTTCTTGCTGCTCAATGGTTAATCCATGTTGTTCATTGCCAAAAACGATGCTAACCTGAGCATCATTGGCAATAGCACTCATGATTTCCGGGATAATCGCTTTAGGTGTGATTAGACGGTCGCTAAATTCCCGCTTACGCCCAGTCATAGCGATTACTAATTCAGAGGAAGCAATTACTTCATCCAAACTTGCGACAATTCGTGCGTTTTCAACTACATCACGTGCATTGCACGAGAGGGCAAGTGAATGATCATCAGGCTTAGCTATCGGGTCAACCAAAATAAGTTTATGTAAGCCCATGGTTTTCATTGCACGGGCAGCTGAACCAATATTTCCCGGATGCGAAGTATTACAGAGAATAATTTGAATATTATTTAGTGATTTCATTTAATTACTTAGTTAAGCGGGTTTCATATGAACGTAAGCTAGTTACGCTTTCCAAGATTACACCAGAGATAATAATTATCGGCAAAAACAAGCTATTGAATGAGCTTGCTTCGATTGGCATCAGCATCAGAACAAAAGCAAATAATCCAGGCAATGCCCAGAGGTTTATCCAAATGAAACGATCCAGCGTCTGATAAGGATTTGACTTATCAGTTGGATTAAGCATGCTAAAAGTCAAATAACGCGCACAGCCAAAAGCCAAAGGCAGCAAACATAAGGGTAAAGCGTTCAAAAAAAAGCTCTTATTCGCTAAAACCGTTACCCATTCAAGCTTAACTATTATAAAATAGCTAAGTCCTAGGTATAACGGATGTGCCAGAGCGATTCCCAAAAAGCCAAAAATGCGTGCCCAAATGTTTAAAGCTGGATAAGTGGCTGTGCTCATTGCTTATACAAATAATTGATTATTAATCAAAATTGTTTCAACCCGATCTGGACCTGTAGAAATAATATCAATCGGAGTTTCAATAATTTCTTCAATTCGTTTTAGGTATTTTTTAGCATTGTCAGGTAATTCATCATAATTTTTTAAACCCGCAGTTGATTCACTCCAGCCTGGCATAGTTTCGTAAATTGGTTCGCAATTAACTACTAAATCTGAGCCAAAAGGTAGAATATCATATTCTTTGCCATCACGGATATAACCTACGCAGATTTTAATCTCTTCCATACCATCCATAACGTCAAGTTTGGTAACACAGATTCCTGACACACCATTGATTTGTACTGCACGTTTAAGCGCTGCCGCATCAAACCAGCCACAACGACGAGCACGACCAGTTACTGAACCAAATTCATTTCCACGACTTGCCAGACCTTGACCAATTTCGTCAGTTAATTCAGTCGGAAAAGGACCAGAACCAACACGGGTAGTATAAGCTTTGGCAATTCCAAGTACATAATTAATCATCCGCGGGCTAATTCCAGCACCAGTTGATGCACCACCTGCGACACAGTTTGATGAAGTTACAAACGGATATGTTCCGAAATCTACATCAAGCAAAGTGCCTTGTGCACCTTCAAAAATTACTTTTTTACCTTCTTTGTTAAGGTTAAATAATTTGCGTGATACATCAGATACCATTGGTTTGATTTCTTCAGCATAAGCAGATACTTCGGCGTAAACTGTAGCGAAATCAAGTGTTGCTACTTTGTAATAGTGTTCAAGTTGGAAATTATAATAATCTAAATTTTCTGCCAATTTAGCTTTAAAAACGTCATCATTAAATAAATCTTGTACTCGAATTGCACGACGGGCAACCTTATCTTCATAACACGGACCGATACCACGTCCAGTAGTACCGATTTTATTTTCACCTTTTTTTAATTCACGTGCTTGATCGATTGCAATGTGATAAGGCATAATTAACGGGCAAGCTTCGGAAATTTTCAGGCGGCTACGTACTTCAACGCCAATTGATTCTAATTCTTTGATTTCTTTTACTAATGCTTCGGGAGAAACCACCACTCCATTACCGATAAAACATTGTACACCAGCATGCATCATTCCTGATGGAAGTAAACGTAGTACTGTTTTTTTACCATTGATAACTAAGGTATGTCCGGCATTATGACCACCTTGGAAACGTACGACACCAGCTGCTTTTTCTGTCAACCAGTCAACGATTTTGCCCTTACCTTCGTCACCCCATTGCGTACCAATGATTACAATATTAT
>ERZ650308.2033-NODE-2033-length-10166-cov-5.454950_pt1 | contig 10166 bp, 11 predicted proteins | sample MGYA00376244_ERZ650308 | MGnify/ENA primary metagenome ERZ650308 (study PRJEB26733, sample SAMN07839295) | wastewater metagenome | biome: small river; feature: stream; material: water | place: USA: North Carolina | collected 2016-04-26 ...
CTTCCGATCTCCGCCGCAGTGCCCCGGATGATCTGGAACAGGAATTCACCATCCCTCGCGCATGCTTTGATTGCAAGTTGCTGCAATCCGGTCATGCTGGAGCGCCCCGTAACGTCAGCAACGCCCTTGCGTGAAAAGCGCTCCCATGCCGACTCAATCGCCATGTTTGCCAGCGTGTCGGGCTTGTTCGGGCTGTCATACACACGCGCCTGAAAGCGAAAGCCATTGGAGCCGACAACATTGGTCGTGACCATAGACAACCACTTGCGGACGTATTCATCATCCATAGCCAGTTTGCGACTCCGTGCACGGACAGCGTCAAGACTTCGGTGAATATCGCTGTTGGCGCTGGCGCTTGTGGTTGACCATCCCTGAGTCAGTCGGTTGACTTGCGCGGCTGCATAGTTGCGGGCCAGCGGTGTAGGTTTTGGCGTGCCAAGTCGGAGCAACTTGCGGGCACGCTGCAATAGCGTAGGCTGGGTAATCATCTTGTGGTGAACCTCACGGCTATTTGATTGCGTGGCGACATGCCTGCGGCGATGCGGGCAGCGTTGTCTTCGCGTGCGACTTCTGCCTGTAGCTTTGAACGGAATGCCATGAAATCGCCGGGGCTTGCGAATTGCTGTTTTCGGCCCGCTATCTCATAGCTCTGCAAATAGGCTTTGCTTCCATAGCTCTGCAATAGCAAGTCCATCGCATCAAGGGCAATCCGGGCACTGCTGCGCGTGTCCAGCGTGGTGACTACGCCGGGGTCTGGCAGTATTTGGGTCACGCCGGTTTGCAGCGTCTGCCGTTCGCCGCTCTTGCTGGCATAGCAAGCCCATGAATAAGTGCCCGCCGCCCATGTTGCTGTGGTGCTTGCGCCCGCTTGGACTAGGTGGTCGTCACCGTCTGCCGTGCTGGTGATCGTGATGACAGACCCGGAAGTTCTTGGAATCAGCTTGTAGACAAGCGACCAACCGGAACTAGCTGGATAGTCACCCCCCGAGGTCGTAAAGTTGAGCGTGTCGCCCGCTGTAAGTTTGTCAATCATGGTGTTTTTGCTCCGATACGGCGATGCGGATTGATGGCAGTGCCAAGCCCGATCCGGTGGCATGGACGAACGGCAGCACTTGACCCGATGCGCGGGTCGATTGCTGGTGAAGTGCCGATGCGTGCGCGACTCGGAACAGTGAACGCATCACCAATCGCAGCAGAGCCGACAAGAATGGATGCAAGGCTGGCACCCGCCGCCGTGGTGATGGTTGCCGGTGCAATTCCAGTGGCTGCAATCGTTGCCGCCGTGCTGGTGCCTGCGGCTTGCGTGATAGAGGCGACTGCAATGCCCGTAGCAGCCAGCGTAGAGGATGTGCTGACACCTGATGCCTGCGTAAGGCTTGCGGCTGCTGTAGCGCTTCCTGTAAGGGCGCTTGTGGTGCTGGTTCCAGCAGCCGGGGTAATGCTGGCCGTGCCTGATGCGACGGTGCCGGTGCCCGATGTGTTGGCCTGGGTGCTGGCTGCGCCGGCCAGGACATGGGTCTGGCTGATGGCGCCGGTGCCGCTGGTGTTGGTTTGGGTGCTGTTGGCACCCACCAGGGTGTGGCTGCTGCCAGCAACGCCAGGCACCCAGATCTTGCGTGACGTGGGCGCAAAGATCTGCCAAGGGTTGGCCGTGAGCGCGGCGATTTCTTGGGCGCTGAGCCGTTTGCGACCAAATGCCGCCAGGGCAAATTGACCGACCGAGCTGTTGACCGCGCCGTAAGGCCCCAGCCCAAGCTGCAGGGGCCACGCGGCGTCTGTGGGGTGGGCGCCTGTGCCCGTGCCACTGGAGCTGGTGCGGTCAACGCCATCAACAAAAATGCGCGAGCCGTCTGCCGCTGTGGTGCTGCCGCCGTGGTCGTATATCAGCACGCACCATTTTCGCGAGGTGATCGCCCCGGACGTGGTGACAACCGACTTGTTGGCCGAGGCGTTGACAAGCTTGAGAGTAACGACGCCGACAGAGCTGTGGTACAGCGTCCAGCCGGTGGTGACGTTGGCATCCGACTTGTTGGCGATGAAATTGGCAGCGCCCGACCACTGGGCGGAATCTCCCGGGTTGAAAACAACCATGGCCCAGCCGGGCGACTGAGACAAAACATCAACAGCGGCTGCAGCACCAAAATTGACCGTGGCCGTGGTGCTGGGGGCGTTGGGAAACAGCCAGTGCTTGCCGCGCGGGCCATTGCCCAGTGCCACACTGCCAGCCAGCGAGGGGGCGCTACCAGTGGGCAGGCAGGCAAACGCAACGTCCTTGCCGAGCGGATGGCCGCGATCAATGTCAACCAGCTGCGGGGGCTGGTTGGTCCAGGTGGAGCGAAACAGCACGGCCTAGCCTCAGACCGTTTGACCCTGCACGCGCTCGTAGCTCAGCTTGTGGTTACCTGCCGTGGCATTGAGGGCCACGGCGGTGTCGTGGGCCACATATACACCCCAGAACTTGGGTAGCGTGCCGCCAAACAGGTTGGCAATGCTGACCGGGCCGAAGTAGTAGGCGCGGTTGGACGTGGCATCAACCGTCATGCTGGCCACCAGACGCACGGCCGCGTTCATCACATTCGCTGAAGTAAATGTTTCTGCCGAGTCCGCGCCGTCCAGTACGTCAGGATATGCAGGCGTGCCGCTGGCGCTGCTCAGGTTGGCGTAGGCATACACGTTGATCACCCGGCTGACCGTGGGTGAGGTGCCTGTGGTGATGATGCCGCTCAACAAATGATCCAGATCGACGTTGGTGGTGTTGTCAACCGCATCTGATTCCTGGCCGGCCGTGTACACGCCAGCCGCACCCGTGGCAAGCGATGCCAGGGTGATGGTGAGGTCTGTGCTGCTAGTGCTGGGGTACTTGGTTTTGATGTCGCTCATGGTCAGGCTCCGTCAATGGCTGCGGCGCATTGCGCGGGGGTGACGGGGTCGGCAAACTGCGCGACGGCTTTGAGGGCGTCGGCGGTGGCACCTGGCACCAGCAGGTCGATCATGGCGCGAGTGGCGGCGTTGCCGAAATCAAGCTCGCCACGGTTGACCAGCACCATAGCCCACTTCACCGCGCTGTTGCTGGCTGCAGTGGCCTCAAGCTGGTCGAGCAGGGCCGCGCCGTCGGTGGGGCCCAGGGTCTCCAGGATCAGGCCGATGCCGCCCAGGCGCTGGCCGATGCGCACGCGCCCGGCGCTGACCAGCGCGGCAATGGCGTCGTGATCGCGGGCGGCGATCAGCTCGGGCGAGCACTTGGCGTGGATTTCATCGAGCAGGGTCGTCATGATCAGGTGGGCTGGTTGGCCGTGTAGACGAGCGCGGGGAAGTTGATGGTGTTGCCGCTGGTGATGGCCTGGTCAGAGGTTTCATCGGTGACCCAGATCACATTGGCCGCGCCATCGGTGAAGGCAATGTGCAGGTTTGGCGTGGCGCTGCTGGCGGTGGCGGTGTCGGTCTTGCCGCTGGCGGTGGTGAGGGTGCGGTTGCTGCCGGAACTGCCCAGTGTGTAGTCGCCGCTGGCCATGGTGACGCCGGCATTGAGTTTGTTGGCCACCACGGTGGCATAGCTGTCGCCGGCCGTGTAGGCGCTGATCAGGAGCATCTTGGTGGCGTTGCTCTTGATGTAGTTGGTGCCGCTGTCGAGGACGCTGGCGTTTACCCATTTGGCCATGGTGTGTGCTCCGGTGGTGGTGCTGCTGTGCGGGGGTCAGGTTGCTGTGCAATGCGCCCTGGCCGGTGTGGGGCCAGGGGGCATCACGCAGCGATCTGGGTTAGGCAGAGAACTGCGTTGGGTGGCCGGCTTAGACCGGCGGATTGGCGGTGGCGCCGATCATGGGATGGCCCAAGATGGCAACGGCGCTGATGACGGCGGCGCTGGCGTTGTTGGCCGGGGTGACGGTGATGCGCGTGTAGCGCTTGGAGCCGATGTACCCGAGCTTGAAGACTTTGTCGTCATCGCTGAAGGTGAAGCTGGCCAGCGCAGTGGTGCCCAGCAGATCGGCCGTGGCGGGGGCAGCAGCGTCGGACAGGTTGGAGACGTCGCCTTCGCTGATGGAGACGGTGAAGGTGGCATCGACATCAGCCAGGGAGCCGGCGCTGATGATGTAGGTGACAGATTCAAAACCTTTGCGGTCGATGATCTGGCTGACCTGGGCGGTGTTGTCGGCCACGCTGACGGGGCTGATGGCACGCTTGGGGTTGATTTTGTTGAAGAGGTCTTTCATGACGGTTTCCTAAAAATTGGAGGAAGAAGGAGGGGTGCCGGTTGCCGCCGGCGCCCGCTCCTGTGACCCCGGCAGGGGTTACGCGGCGGGCAGCTTGAGGTGCAGGCGAAGCTGCGCAGCCAGGCTCAGGAAGTGCCGAACTTGAGGAACTTGATGGCCTCGAAGTTCTGCACGCCACCACCGAAGCGGCGACGGAAGTTGAACTTCGTCTTGCCCTTGGCGGTGATGTTGTCGCGGATGAGCACGGTGCCCATGCGGTTCACCGTCACATAGCCTTGCTTGAAGTTGCCGTAGGCGATGGACAGGCTGTCTGCAGCCACGGTGGGCATGTTGTCGTCCACCTCAACCGGGCTGCCCAGCAGGCGGCCGCCGAAGCCGGACAGTGGGTCCGGCTGCCAGAGGTAGTAGGCACCGCTGCCGTCTTTCATCTGGCGCACGGTGGCCAGGGTGCTGTCGGGCATGACAAAGGCCGCGCCTGTGCGGTATTGGCTCTTGAGCGCATGCTGCAGGGCGATGATGTCGTCCCCAGGGTTGCTGGCGCGGAAGGCGCCAGAGTTGTTGGTGATGACGTAGCCGAGCTTGCCCCAGCTGTAGCTGGCGTTGGCCACGGTGTCGTAAGCCGTGATGCCGCGAGCGCTGCCGCTGCCGGTGCCGGTGGCGTATTCGGCGCCGGCCAGGTCGGCGAAGGCGATGGCGGCTTCGTCGTTGAGGTCTTGCTCCAGGTCGATCATGGCATCCTCAAGCGTGGCATTGAACACCCAGGGCTCGGCTTCAGCCTCGTGCACGGTGAATTCGAGCTCGGCAAACTTGGGGTTGGTGCTCTCGCCACCCGTGGCGCCGGGGCCGACGCGGCGGGCGCTGAGGCCGGTGGTTTTGACAACCTTTTTGTAGGTGTCGGTGCCGATGTTGACCTGGCGCGAAAGGCGGCCAATGGCAGACACGACGCTGACGACGCGGATAATCTCTTGATCCCACTCGGGCAGCACCAGGAAGCCGCCATCAGGGCCGGAGCCGCTGTTGTAGGCCTTGCGCTGAAGGTCTTCCAGGCCGCTGTCTGTGCCCTTGCGCACAAATTCCTTGAAAGCCGATTTGTAGGCTACCTGCGCCTCGGTGAGCTGGCTGCCAGAGTCGTTGCCCGAGGGGCGGCCGGCCTTTTTGGCGACTTCCATCATGTCGGCGCTGAGTTTGCTGAGCTCGGCGTTGGCTTTGTCAACGGCGGCTTGCAGATCAGCGACGGCTTTGCCTTCGGCCTTGGCTTTGAGCAGTTCGTCATTTTTGCGGGTGAATTCGCCGTAGGCTTCGTTTTGCTTGTCGATCAGGTCTTTGAGGTCTTTGAGCTGGATCTCGCCGGCAGCCATGGGCAGCAGGCCCAGGCCGGCCAGGGCTTCGGGCGGGACGATGGGATGACCGAATACAGCAGCCAGGGCGGCAAAGGCCAGCAGGCCCAGCAGGCCGATGGTGAGGTGGTTCTTGGTGAGTTTCACGATGGTTTCCTTTTTGAGGTGGTTCAGGAGGTTGCGAGGGTGAGGGATTGGGTGTTGCGCTTGATGGCCGCCGCCAGTTCGCCAAGCTCGTCACTGCCAGCGTCCTGCATGGCTTTGAGGTGCCGGAAGCCGTGGCTGAGCACGATGCGGGCTTCCTTTCTGCTCAGCCCAGCGTCCTGCATGAGCTGTTCAAAATCTCTTTCGCTGAAGTCGCCGGTGGCGCTTTTGACATTGGTGACGCGGGCCTTGCCGTTGGCGGGAAAAGTAACGGGGCTGATCTCGATCAGTTCGACGACGTGCAGGGTGCGCCGTGGCTCGCTGGGCTTGGTGCCCATGGTGAATTTTTTGGGGATGTAGCCGATGCTCAGGCCATTGATGGCGGGGCGCGGCTTCATCTTCATGAGGGTGTACAGATCCTGGCCGCGCTGGGTTTCTGCCATGGTGCCGTCGAGCTTGAGGCCCTTGCCGTCTTCGGCCATATCGGTCCACACGCCGACGGGGGTGAGGTCTTCGCTGGTCATGCCCCAGGCGCCGTGCTGGCTGAGCATGGCGGGCCAGTTGCCGGATTTGCGGGCGGTGGCAATCGTCTCTTGGAAAGCGCCGGCTTCGATAACGTCACCATAGCTGTCGACGTTGCCGAAAAAGGCACCGTAGCCGCTGAATTGCTTGAGGGTGGTGCCGTCTGCCGGGGTGTCAGCAAACTTGAGCTCGCTGAAGGTGAATAGTTTGTGTTCCATGGTGGTCACGCTCCTGCGGGGATAGACACGGCGCCGGTGGTGTCGGTGGTCATGTTGGTGGGGGTGAGGGGTTTGTCCAGGCCGGCCAGGGGGTTGAGGTCGAGCTTGGCGCGGGCTTCGTTTCGCTCCATGATTCCGCCCATGGTGAGGCGGGCCAGGTAGTCGGCGGTGTCTTTGAGGGCGCCACGCAGCAGGCCGGCCTCAACGAGCTTGGTGTAGTAGCCGTTTTGCCGATCGGCCTTGCTCAGCAGGTTGACGTCGGCACTTTGCTGGATGCGCTCGTACCAGGGCATCAAGGTGTGCACAAGGTGCGCAAGAAACATTTGCTCGGCGCTGGCATAGGTGGCGGCTTTGTCGCTGTACCCGATCATGATGGGCAGCACGCGGCAGAATCGGCAGACTTCTTCGATCTGGAAGCGGCGCGTTTCAAGGTGCTGGGCGTCGACGCCGTTCATGGTTTGGGTGACAAACTTGGCGCCCCGGTCCAGCACCATGGGCAGGCCCGCGCTTTCGGCGCCGGCGTACTCTTTTTCAATCCACGTTTTCAGGGCCTTGTATTGCTCGGAGGTCAATGTGCTGTCGACCGAGTAAATGCCAGATGGCCGCACGCCTTTTTTGTGCAGGGCGGAGTGCGTCTCTTCGGTGGAGATGGACAGGCCAAGGGCTTCGCGGGCCAGCTTGAGGATGTCCAGGCCGAGCACGCCATCCCAGCTGGGGCCGCGCAGGTGCCAGATGGCCTGCTGTGGGAAGTCTTGCACTTCGCCGCTGCGCCCGCGCACTTTGTAGGTGATGCTCCAGTCGTCGTGCTGTTTGACGGTGACGCGGCTGGGGTCGATCAGAATCAGCTCGGCAACGCGCGGGCCCCTGGTGCCAACATCAACCACGTTTTTGAACGCATAGGCACCATTGCCCAGCATGGCGTGGATGACCATGGTCTCGCGGAATTCAAACGAAGTCTGCCATGCGTTGGGGGCGCGGTGCAGCAGGTCATACAAGGGGTGATCTGTGGCATCGCCGCGCTGAGGGTGGCGGGACACACCAGACTCGGTCTGGCGCATGAGCTTGAAGGGGACTTGCGCCACGCCCTCGGCAATGACGCGCACGCAGGCAAAGAGTGCGCTGACCTTGAGGGCGGTTTCGCGGTTGACCGTTGCACCTGATTTGGCCTGGGCACCAACGAGCAGGGCCGACAGGATGGCCGAGAGGCTATCGCCACCGCCGCCCTGATCGGACTTGCGTCCGGTGATTCTGTTCCAGAGGTTCATTGTGCTTGGGCTTCCCAAAAAGATTTCTCAACGGTCTCGACAGTCAGCGCCCGGCCCAGTGCCATGAGCATGGCCATGGGGCCGTCGATCTTGTTTTCGGGGCGCTCTTTGGTGGGGGAGCGCAGTTCGTTGAATTTGCTGACCTTGACGACCAGGTTGCTGACCATCCAGGTCATCACGGGGTTGGCGTCGTGGCTTAGTTTTTTCTCTAGCACCAGGTTCTCGACCTGGATCAAAGGAGGCGTAAAGAACATGGCCCGCTGCGCGATCTCGACCAGGGGCAGGCCCTCTTCGATGAGCTTGCCGGCAAAGTACATGCTCAGAGCCGGGTCAAACGCGATCTCTTGTACGTCGAACTGTTTGCAGTAGCTGCGCAGGTCTTCGGCCACCACATCAAAATCGGTGATGTCACCGTCTGTGACCTGCACGTATCCCTGGCGAGCCCAGCCGCTGAGGTGGGCATTGCCACTCTCGGCGATGGCGAGCTCGTTGAGGTACAGGCGTGTGCACACATGCCACAGGCCATCGCGCTCAAAGACCAGGCACAGGGCTGCGAAGTCTTTCTTTTGCGCGAGGTCCAGGCCCATCCAGACCTTGGCGCCGGCATAGTCTTGCAGCTGCTGCAGGGCGGGGTTGGCGCAGCGGTCCCAGGCCCGCATGTCCATCCAGGGGCTGTCGCCGTTGACCCACACATTCAAGCGTTTGGTCAGGAAGTTGTTGAGGGCCGATGGCATGGCTGCGGCCTTGCGGGCTGCGGCTTGCATGTCATCGGGCAGCACGCTGGTCATCCAATTTGGATTGGCTTTGGCCCAGCTGGCGGTCTCCATCGGGTCGTCGTCGTCATCAATGGTGTAGATGATGCCGAACATGGTCTCATCCTGAATCACCCGGTCCAGGACCTTGGTGATGTGGGTGCGGCGCTCGTAGCAGATGCCGCTGCGGTCGGTGCCGGCGGTGGTGATGAGCCACAGCAGGCTTTGTTCACGCGCACCGCGGGCGGTGTCGATCACGTCGTACAGGTCGCGTCTTTTGTGGGCGTGCAATTCGTCGATGATGGCGCAGTGCACGTTCAGCCCGTCCTGCGTGCTCGCCTCGGCCGCCAGGGGGGCAAACTTGCTGCTGGTGTGGGCCACCGTGATGCTGTGCGTGAGGATGGCAACGCCCAGGTAGGTGCGCATGTCGGGCGTGCGCTCGGCCATGCCCTTGGCATCATCAAACACGATGCGGGCCTGGTCGCGGGTGGTGGCGGCGCTGTAGACTTCGGCGCCCTGCTCGCCATCGGCGCTGAGCATGTACAGGCCGACGCCGGCAGAGACCAGGCTTTTGCCGTTTTTGCGCGGTACTTCGATGTAGGCCTCGCGGAAGCGGCGTAGGCCGGTGGTGCGGTGCACCCAGCCGAAGACGGTGGTGACGATGAGGCACTGCCAGGCATCGAGCACAAGCAGCCGGCGCTCGCGGGCCCATTTGCCTTTGATGTGGGGCAGCAGCTCCAGGAACTCGCAGATGCGGGCGGCGGCTGCATCATCAAACACCCAAGGCCACGCGGCCACGGCGGCATCGGCAGCGGCTTGCAGATCGGCATCAGCGGGGTCTGCAGCGGCGGCCAGCAGCGCGGCCTGCACGGCATCGGCGCGGGCGAGGTCGTCAGCCTGGCGCCGGCAGGCTTCGATGGTCCAGTGGCAGGCGGGGATGGTGCCGCTGAGCACCTGGGTGGTGTAGGTGCGGGCGGCGAGGATGAAGCGGTTCACTGCACCAGGCGCGGGCCGCCGGGCTGGGCAAATTGGGCAAAGCCAGCGGGCACGTTGGGGCTGGTGGGCGGTGCATCGATGCCGGGCAAGGTCGGCTGCACATAGTTGCTGGCTTGCACACGGCCACGGGCAGCGGGGCTCAATCCGAAGTGCATCAGGTAGCGGTTGACCTGCTCGCGGTGGCTCTTGATCAGCTGCACGATGACGCTCTGCTGGGCGTAGCCGCTGGGGGTGACGGCATAGCTGGCCTGGTAGACGGCGTCGGCGTAATCCACGCCGGCATCGGTGAGGCGGTTCACCTGGCCATTGAAGGCGGTCTCCAGCTCGCTCAATCGGCCGACGGCCTGGCAGTACAGGCCCAAGGCAGCGCGGTCGAGGCCGCTGATGAGGCCGAGCTCTTCCAGGATCGGCGTGATGCGCAGCCATTCTTTGCGGGCCTCTTTGACTAGGTGGCGCGGGGCGCTGGGGATGACGACCTGCGGATTGATGCCATCCGCAAGATTCAAAGCACGCTTGCCGGGGTTGCCTTCGAGCAGCTTCAACGCGGCAGGCTTGGGCAGCGGTCCGCGTGATCCAGTCATGGTGAAAATCCTCAAAAATCAGGGGATGGCCCTTGCCATTGCTAGCCAGACAGCTACAAAAGAGATAGCGAATGACATGCAGCTGTACGCCGCCGGGGGTATACCCCCCACCCCGAAACCCGCGCATCCAAAAAAAGTGG
>ERZ650308.2034-NODE-2034-length-10160-cov-4.000594_pt1 | contig 10160 bp, 11 predicted proteins | sample MGYA00376244_ERZ650308 | MGnify/ENA primary metagenome ERZ650308 (study PRJEB26733, sample SAMN07839295) | wastewater metagenome | biome: small river; feature: stream; material: water | place: USA: North Carolina | collected 2016-04-26 ...
TGTAAAATTATTACCAATGGTTAAGTTCATACTTGACATTGACTGGCTAACTACTAAAGAGTTTTGCGACAAGTACAGTGTTCCGCATCCTTTTTACACTGGAGAGGTTAATAGCTCTGTAGATAAATTGCTCCAGGTTGACGCCGTTAAGCATCGTATGTTCTTAGAATACGCTAAGTTTTTGAACAAAGACCTTACTCAAGATATGTTCGTTGGCGAAAGTGCTATTTTTGTTGGATTTGAAGCTTTTAATATTAATGGAGATAGTAATACTCAGGTTAAAAACGGTAAATACACAATAACCTTCGTTAAGGATGGATTTTATTTAAGTCCTTATGATTCTGTTGATGGCGTAAAGTTAGTGAAAATTGAGGATCTAGCTTCAGCTAAATTGGACATTTCAGTTGATACAAAAAATTACAGATATTTTATTTAATTATATCATGGAAGAATTAATAAAAGAATTTAAGGAAACTGGACCATGTGTTGTAGATGTTGAAAAGGTTGTATCTGCATGGAATGATAAATTTTTCATTTCACAATACCAAGATAAATACACTCTTATTGAACAAATAGAGTTATTTAAAGAAGAACGTTATAAAGTTGCTATTAGTGAAGAACAGGCTGTCGATATAATTAAAAAATCGGATTTATTGCAAATAAAATCTACTTTTTTTAAACAAGCATCAACTTACAGAAGTCGTTCAAATATTATTTCTGAAATTGATAGACTTGAAAAAATACTTAATGAAGGAAAATTAAGCCAGCCTGAAATCCGAGTTTTAAAAGATACTCTTGATTCATATAAAGAAGCATTACTAATATGAGCAAGGATAAAATTAAAAAGCTATTTGAGGTAATGTCTCCAGAGGAGCAAAGTGCAGTTATTTTAGAGTTGAATAATTCTAAAAAGGAACTTATCGTAAATACAGATGAAATCAGCGCATTTGCACAAAGACATCAAAAGGAATACGGAAAAGATATTTCTTTCTCCGTTAAAATTTTAAGATTAAGCGAAGTGCAGGCTATTCTGCATACCGTATTTGGAGATTTTAAAGCTATTGGCTCAAATAAGAAGATTGCTAAAATTAACGCTATTAAGTTAGCAAACGAAACCTGGAATTAATATGAAACCTGAAATAGAATTTTTACAAGAAATAAAAAATGAATTTGCTACTGCTGAATACGGAGAAGGGACGTCAGTTAACTTACATGGAATAGCAAGAACTATAAATGATAGGATTAATCGCATTAGGGAATTGAGTAAACAAACTAATGTAGATATAAAAACTAATCCTGAAATGAATAAAAACCTTATTAGTATGCTGAAACTAAGAGGTGGAGGCCCTAAAAGCGAAGATCGTGATTCGATAAGCTTGTACGCTATTGCACGCATAGAAGAGTTGGAAAGACAGCTTTCAAAATCAGGTGAGACTCCTTTCTTTGATATGCACGGTAATAAGGTTGCAGCTGGCGATAAGATAAAGATTATTCATCATTACAACTACCAGCATTTACACGGAATAGAAGCGGAGGTTGTTTGGAATAAGGATAAGGGGCTTTACGAGTTTAGATATGTAGAGGTTAGAAGAAATCAGGAATTTCCTAGTTCAGAGAACTTTTATGGCGTACACGAATTTGAATTGATTAAATCGTATGTTTGTTTAAATAAAAAATAAAAAATTTGGAAGTTAAATTAATTATTATTATTTTTGTGCTTATTAGACACAAAATATTAGTTCTTTAAAATATTGTAGGGTGGTTGTACACCCTTAAACTGAGGGAGTTTTCCACTCGGTAAATACTTACAAATAAGGTATGTTGTAAGATGCCTATATACAACGGTCAGGATGTAGATAAAAAACTTATGAAGTTGTAAGAGACCTTTTTTTGAAATGTATATACAACTTTAATCGAAAATAGTTGAAATGTATATACAACAAAGTTGGCTACTGCCATAGTCGTTGTAAGAGACCTTTGAAAGGTATATACAACGATGGATTGCGGAAGAAGAGTCGGATAAAGTTTTGTAAGAGACCTTTTTGAAAGGTATATACAACTATATGAAGATTGGGTTCTATTAATTCAACGTTGTAAGTTGCTTTGAAAGGTATATACAACAATAAGGAAACATGAGTAATAGTTAAATGTTTAATATTAATAATTAAATTTATAAATAAAATGGGCGAAGAAACAATAAAATCAATTATCATTACTCGTAAAATTCAAATCAGAGTAAATGAATCAGATCCAAAAATTAGAAATGAGTTTTATCAAAGACTCAGAGCAATAAACGAGGTGGTTATGCGAATGGCAAATACCGCAGCAACTCATTTATATGTGCAGAAAAATTTAGATGAATTTGAGTATATCAATAATGATTACTTAAAACACTCTATTGAGATATTCAAAGAGGGAAAGGGGATGTCACCAAATAATAGAACTTATCGAGTTCTATCTGAAAAATACGGTGAAGATTTAAAAGGATTAAGTGATATTACCACTAATCTTAATTCTGTTCTCGTTCAAACTTTCAAAAAAGAAGGTAAGGAATACTTTACTGGTAAGCGTTCATTAAGAACATATCGAAAAGATATTCCAGTTCCTTTTTCAGCTAGTTCTATTATTAACATAAAACAAACTGAAGATAAAAAGAATTATTGTTTTAATTTGTTTAAAATTCCTTTTGCTACAGTGTTTGGTAGAGATAGTAGTAGTAATCGTGAAATGTTTGAACGATCTTCATTAAATAACGGTGATTACAAATTTTGCACTAGTTCTTTTCAGTTTAAAAAAAATAAACTTTATTTACTAGCTGTTTTTCAGTTTGAACCAGATTTACAACCATTGGATTATAATAATATCGCAGAGGCATTTTTATCACCAGAATTTCCAGTTATTTTTAGACATAAATTATTTGAATACACTATAGGCAATAAAGAAGAGTATGAATATCGTAGAAAAGCAATTCAAGCATCATTAAATAGACATAGAATTGCCGCTAAATACAATGCTGGAGGCAGAGGAAGAAAAAAGAAATTATCTAATTGCGAAAGATTTGAAGAAAAGGAAAAAAACTATATTCAAACAAAACAGCACACATATGCAAAGATGTTAATTGACCATTGTTTAAAAGAAAAATGCGGTACATTAATTCTTAGATATACACAAGAGATAAATCCACCTGAAGGTTTAACTAAAGAAGAATTTGAAAAATTTAATGAATTAAATATTCCTTTATTTCGTAACTGGGGTTATCTTGGATTAACAGCTAAAATAAAGCATAAATGTGATAAAGTTGGAATTAAACTTATTATAGAAAATGGAAAGCAGGAAGAGTCAAAAGAACAAAAATTACCTAAGAAGCAACCAGTACGCCAAAACGTGCCTAATAAATCAAGGATTGCAAGGAGAACCGCTCAAGAGGTTTCCTGAAATAGTAAACACTAAAGCTCATTTATTAAGTGCTAATAGGGCTATAAGACAAAATAAACCATTATTAATAACTTCAAAAAAAATATCTGAAAAAATGGCTACACAAATAAAAAAAATAAATAAATCACTTATGAATATTGTTGAAAAAGCAGGTACTAAAGATCTGCCAATAAATATGGCAAAAGAAAGAACAAGGGCAGCTGGAAAAATGATTAGTGCTGCCAATGCTCAATTAAGATTCAACGATCAGTCTGGCGTTATAGTTAAACCAGATTTACTTCAGTAGGTATCATAAAGTTCTTATGCAGGGTGGTTGTACACCCTTAAACTGAGGGATTATCCACTCGGTAAATACACTTACAAATAAGGTATGTTACAACGGAGAATTTTGTAGCAGGTATATATACAACGCTGGTTCCATAGTTCAATCACGTAAGAGACCTTGTTATCAACAAGACATCACCCCGGCCATGAAGGGTACAATACTTTGTTTTAAAATACGATTGTTTTAACTTTCTTTGAAAAAAATATTGTAGGGTGGTTGTACACCCTTAAACTGAGGGTTATCCACTCGGTAAATACACTTACAAATAAGGTATGTTGTAAGACCTTTTTTTAAGGTATATACAACATCGTTGTTTTTCATTGGTTTTGTAGGGTGGTTGTACACCCTTAAACTGAGGGATTATCCACTCGGTAAATACACTTTGAAAGGTATATACAACTCTGAGCAAGTGTAAGCAAGCCCTGAGACCTTTTTTTGAAAGGTATATACAACGTTTTGTTTTTCATGGTCTTAGTTGTAAGAGACTTTAGTTTGAAAGTATATACAACATATTACTTGTAGTGGAGATATGTCTACTAGTTGTAAGAGACTTAGTTTGAAAGGTATATATACAACACCAGTGAATATGATTTGAATCTCTTCTAGCTATAGACTTTTTTTGAAGGTATATACAACAAGATAAAGGAAATGGGCGAACATTATTTGAAATGTATATGATGCGCATGAGTAAGATTATTTATTGTTCTTTGAAAAAATATTGTAGGGTGGTTGTACACCCTTAAACTGAGGGATTTATCCACTCGGTAAATACACTTAAATAAGGTATGTTGTAAGAGACCCTTTTTTGAAAGATATATACAACTTTCCAGATCTAAATGCTTAATGAGAAATGGGTTTTTGAAAGGTATATACAACGAATGAAGTTGTCCAAATAATTGTAAGAGACCTTGTTTTGAAAGGTATATACAACCCAGAAGAATTAATATCCATGAAAAGATACAACAGGCCGACTAAAACACGCTAATTTTAGTTGAAAATATTCAGGAATTTACTACATTTACCGTATGTTATTTCGTCAATATTCAACTAAACTAGCACTTATCCCGAATAGGTTTAAGTTTCGTTTTTTTGATAAATTAAACGAGGCTGTTTATAACGGTAAAAATGTTAATCATTTTAGGTCAGATTTTAATTTACCCAGTATTGAATATAGAAGAAAACTTGGCGTAAACATATCTAACACCACATATGCAACTAAATTAATCCCGTATTGGGAAATACACTACTATACTAAAGGATTTAATAGGTTTGGAGATAATACTACAGCTGGAAACAACGCTGCCGGAGTATCTACTAAGCCTTTTTTTGACGATAACGAACCTGTTGATCACTCATATTTTACATTCAGAAGATTTATACCTAATGATTTTAAAGTTACAAAAGGACACAGTTGGGATCAGATAGATTTAGGGGGTAATAATTGTAAAATAGATAGTAAATTTACTGGAGACAGAGAAGATCAAATATATCCAGCTGAAAGCATTAGAATAATTGAAGATAATGACAATAATTTTGAATATTTTGAAACAACTATGCCAAGTGAAGTTTTTCGTTGTTTTAGGGTTGACGAAATGCCTGGAGTAAAGCCATCTGATTTACCTCAAATTTTATTCTTAGGCGCTAACTGTAAATTTGCCGCGAAATCTGAAAATGTTAACTCGATAGTTTGCTTGGATAATAATAGTGCTCTATATTCACCGAAGGCACTTCCAACCTCAGAAACAGTCCTTCGTCTTAAAGGGAATGTTTTTGTAAATGATTCTGCATTTATTGCTATAAATCATCCTGAAGGAAAAAACTACTTAGGTAAAAATACCATATTCGGACTTGATTGCTACGTTTCATCATCTGTTATTGAGGATAACGTTTACATTGGAAGTTATTGTAATTTGGATGTTGATACAAAAATAGGTTTCAACTCATTTATTCAGGATTATGTTAAAATCTCGGAAGATCAATCGATACCTGCATACCAAAATATAACCACAAGAGTTCCGGCCTGCTTGAATTTATTAAATGACCAAAGAGGATTTTTATTAAAGGATTTCGATAGAATAACCAAAAGCAAAAAAGATTAGTGAAACCTCCGTATAATCATATAGAAACATTAGTTAAACATCAGTTTAATAGTGAATTAAAGAGAAAAAATTACGAGTTCTTTAATCACCTTGAGGATGCTGTGTATGAAGGTTTGTCTGCCGATGAATTTAGAGAAAAATATAATTTACCTAGTATTAAATACGAGAGGAAGACGGCTATAATAGAAGCAGATGGTTTTGAGCAAATTATTAATGAAGATGTGATTATACCTTATTGGGAAATTCACCACTACGAAAGTGGATTTTCAGACGGAGACGCCGCTACATCTGGCGACTATTTTAATAAGGATGATGAAGAACTACATTTTTATTTTACTTTTAAGAGTTTAATACCAGATTATTTTTATACTACGATTCCAGATTGGGATAAAGAGAAAAAAAATAGGATGCCTAGTGGTAAGGATATTTTTAGAGATGAAAATGGAGGGCTAGTTATAGGATTCCATAATTATAAAATAGATAAAAATTTTAACTCTGCCAATCAATTTCAAAAAGGCAAAGGCATACAAGTTCATGTTTTAGATGATATTGAGGATAATTTTAATGTTTTATCGGATATAATGCCAGGAGGAATGCTTTTCTTCTTGGAAGGAGAATTTAACGTAAGTGATTTTAAGCCATCAAACTTACCTCAAATGTTATTTATTACCGGAAAAAATCATTACGTAGCAACTACTGAAAATGTAAATTCCATAGTATGCCTAGAGTCAAGTGTAAGCCGAACCCGTTTTAACGAAAACGATACCGATATTGTTAAGCTAAAAGGAAATTTATTCGTAAAGCATGATTGCCCATTAACCGTTAAAGAGATTGGTAAAAATACAGTAATTGGTGAGGGAACTCGCGTGCATTATACTGCCTCAATAGGAGACAATGTAGCTACTGGATATAGAGCTCTTTTATATAAGGATTGCGAAATTAGTGACCACTCAATTATATGCGACCATGTTCAAATATACCAAGGTCAAAAAATACCTGCATTTCAAATAATAACAACGAGACCAGCTTCATTTTTAAAGAGAACGGGAATGGCAGATCTAAACAATTTTTTCCACTTGGCTAAATCTTCTTAATGTAGGCCCTCATATCTTTTGGCGCCGGTTTGTTTCCACCAAAATAAAACCACAAATAATATCCGATTCTTTTATCTGGAACTTCAAACTTTTCGCTTGATTTAGCGATACTCTCTCCACTGTCAGAAAATAACTCAAACGTAACCCTACCGTATTCTAATAATATTTTGATAGAATAATCAGTATCAGCTTTCACTTCAGTAAATCTAACAAATGAACGCACGCCTTTGTTGTATAGATAAAAATATAGGGTAAATTTCCCTTTATTGTTAAAGTAAGGCGTCCATCCTACGCGAATACAGTTTTTGTGGTGGTTACCGAAACTAAATCCGAATAATTTATTAATATCCAGGTCATCTATTTCCTTATATGGATACCAGTTTTCTGCGGGGATATTGAATTTATATTTAGTTACGGGCCAATTATTCCATTTTGGAATAAGTCTTAACCAGAAATTAGAAAGACTTGTATGCCAGCCTTTGCGTACTATCCATTTTGCCATATTATGAGATGTTTTTATATATCATATTATGAGATATTTTTATCTCAAATTATATTACATATAATCAAAGGCATCATAAAACCATTTGAAATTAGCTTTAATATTATTGCAAATTTCAGTTCCAAGAATGTCTTTGAAGTCATTTTTAAAAGGTTCTACTTTAGGACGGATTTCGTGATCACCGTAGATACCGAAATCGCCAATCCTATCATTCTCCACAGTCATCTGCTTCACGGCGTCGTAATCCATTTCAAAATAATCCTCTCCAATATAATCGTAAACCTTTTGCATGGTTTCCTTTGGTCTTTTGGCTAAGTCCTCCGCTCTTATTACAAGCATATTTTTTATGGTACCAGTTTGTACCGCATTGTATAATCTTTGTAAAGCTAAACCTAATGGAGGGTCAGAAAGCCAGTGGTTAACTCTTTGGTCAATTGTAATAAACTGCTTCATGCTAGGATTATCTCTCGGGTCCAGTATCGATGGGTTAGCTCTCCATTTCTTTTCGAAAGAAGAAAGTACGCCTCTGATATCTCTTACCATTACGATAACTTTCGCTTCTGGATTAATTTCCCACAAGAATGGTGCATAGTGCAACCACCCACGGCTTTTATCAAGGTAAATATCTGCGGTATCGCCACACATAAAGTCGGCATAACCTTCCATTCCTTTTCTACAGTAGTTTAAAAACGCACCGTGCATTTTTTCTTCCGTTAAAGCTGCTTTAACTTCTGGGGTATTTGTGTAATTTGCTCGAGCTGCATAAACGTACTCAAGCATAGGGGATGTTTCTCCACCTGTTATTCTTGGATTATTTGCTAAAATATTACAAATTAGCGTGCTGTTTGCTCTTGGCATTCCTGAGCTGAAGATTATTTTCTTCATTTACTTTACTTTACTTTACGTTATAGGTTGTAATTATCTGCATCAAAATTATAATCATTCTTTAGACTATCTGGTATGTATTTCCATTGGTCAGCTGCTATATAAGCTTCTTTCTCAAAAGGATTATTAAAATATCCGTATTTATTGTTGTAATAAATATTTTTTATTTTGAATAACAAAAATCCATTTTTTCTAGCTTGATCCCAGTGAGTCATTTCATGCTTTAGTATGGTGTCTTTACCAAAAAAAAGCATTCCATTTTCAATAGTCATCTTATCAGGAGCACTATCGTTTATTACTATTCCAAAAGGAAAAATAGTTTTAGATGGTTTGTTTTTAGCCAATGGCTTATACCAAACTTTGGGATTAGTATTAAATCTCTGAGAAATAGTATATAAAATTACTATTATTACTAAAATTAATAATATTTTCGATATTTTATTCATATTTGTTAAACCAAATTACCCCATGTTGTTGTTACATGAGGTAATATGGGTTGATAGTTTTGTTTAAATTAAGCTTTTGCAGCTGCTTTTGCTTTTTCGGCAGCGTCATAAGTAGCTTTTAATGTTTCAAATTCTGTAACTAATGCACTTAATTTTGTAGCATTTAAGTTTTCAAATTTTACACTAAAGTTACCAGCTTTTTTATCGCTTTTTGAAACATAGTCAGCCTTTGTGTTTCCGAAAATATTGATAGCGTGATAATCAGCCGCTTCAACATCTTTAGGTTTTAAAGCCTTGATGTCGTCAATTACAGCTTGAAGTTTCTTAAATTCAGAAACGTTTGCTTTAAAATTAAGTGTGTCACTAATAATTTGACTTTCCCCGTAGGAAAAAATGTGGATTACGTTAAGTTTCATGTTGTTGTTTTTTTTGTTCTACATCGATCGCTGCAATATTTTACGTCTTCCCAAACTTTTTCCCATTTTTTCCGCCAACTGAATGGTCGCTCACACACGATACAGGTTTTACTCGGTAAATGTTGTTTTTTCACACCTTTCATGCTTTTTTTCTTTTGCTGGTCTAACATGTGTTTTCAAAATGCGAGCGCCTTCAACTTTTACAGAAGCTTGTTTACGGTACTTCCATACAATTTCACTGGCATATTTTCTAGTTTCATCAATGTCAACAATTGGAAAGGGATAATCTTTTCCAATTTCACACCCATATAGTTGTTGATCCATCCACGTTAATTTCCATGGTTCGTGAATGAGATGCGGTGGAATTTCAGTTAATTCTGGCAACCATTTTTTGATAAAAACAGCTTCCGGATCGTGATCTTCTGAATTTTTGATTGGATTGTATATACGAATGGTATTGATTCCTGTAACACCCGCCTGCATTTGCAATTGTGGATAATGTATTCCCGGTTCGTAGTCTAAAAATTGGCGGGCTAAAAAATGTAAATCGCGCCAATCTTGCCATAGATTGAATACGAAGAAAGAAACAACCATTGCACGCATGCGAAAATTGATATAGCCTGTTTCAACCAAACACCGCATGCACGCATCAACAATTGGAACGCCAGTTTGACCTGTTTGCCAAGCTATAATGTATGCTTCGTTTCTGTTTTTTGGTAATTGATCGTAGGCGCGATTGACATTTTCAAATTCCATGCGGCATTCGCTTTCAAATTTTTGAATAAAGTGACAATGCCAATGCAAACGAGAAACAAAGTTGGCCAATGCACGTTTGTTACTGGCTGTTTGATAATGTTTTAACGTTTGTTGGTACACCATGCGCATACTAATATTACCATAGGCGATATAAGGCGATAACCGACTGCATCCGGTTCTACTCAGTGCAGGTTTTGAAATG
>ERZ650308.2035-NODE-2035-length-10157-cov-5.600871_pt1 | contig 10157 bp, 11 predicted proteins | sample MGYA00376244_ERZ650308 | MGnify/ENA primary metagenome ERZ650308 (study PRJEB26733, sample SAMN07839295) | wastewater metagenome | biome: small river; feature: stream; material: water | place: USA: North Carolina | collected 2016-04-26 ...
GGCTCGCGCTCGGCTTCCATTGGTCCGTCGCCGGTGCGTGGCTTCATTGCTGCCATGAGAAACTCCTTGAATTGCTGGCTAAATAGCCGGAAGTTCTATTATCCCACGGATAGCCAGGCCCGAAGTGCCTTCTCACAGGCGTAGATCTGGCTAACCGGCACAGCTTCGTCGTCTGCGTGGGCCTTGTTCGGATCGCCAGGGCCAAAATTGACCGCTGGAATACCTAAGGCGCTAAATCGAGCAACATCGGTCCAGCCGTACTTTGGGCGGGCCTCGGTTTGGGTGGCGGTCACAAAGGCCTTGGCTTCGGCTCGGTCGAGTCCTGGTCGGGCGCCCTCGGCAACGTCAACCACAGCCAGCTCCATACCGGCAAAAACCTCGCGCAGGTGCCGCTCGGCATCGGCTGCTGACTTACTCGGTGCAAATCGGTAGTTGACGGTGATCACGCACTCGTCGGGAATCACGTTGGTTGCGATTCCCCCACCGATCAAAACCGCGTTCAAACTCTCGCGATAAACCAGGCCCTCAACATCAATTTCAGCTGGCTGATAGTTGGACAAAATCAACAACGCCTCGGCAGCCCCATGAATTGCGTTCTTACCCATCCAAGGTCTAGCCGAGTGTGCCTTCACACCGCCAAAGCGAAGATCAACGCGCATCGTTCCATTGCAACCGCCCTCGACCTGCGCCGAGGTTGGTTCGCACAAAACTGCAAAGGAAGCCTCGAGTAGCTCTGGTCGGTTTCGTGCCAAACGGCCAAGACCGTTTTTACTGGCCTCAACTTCTTCGTGATCATAAAAAATCCAAGTGACATCACTGGTGGGTTCGGTAATCGTCGCGGCAAGCTTAAGCTGCACCGCTACCCCAGCCTTCATATCCACGGTGCCACGACCGTAAAGCACTTGTTCGCGCTCCATTGACAGCATCTGAACCGGCAGATTATTTGCCACCGGCACGGTATCGATGTGACCGGCGATCACAACACGATTAGGGCGGCCCAGATTTGTTCGAGCCACGATTGCGTCACCATCGCGAACTACCTCAAGGTGCGCATACTTGTTGAGCGCTTCTTCAATGGCGTCCGCAAGTTGCTTCTCATTGCCTGAAACTGATTCGATATCGCAAATATCCCGGGTGAGTTCGACAACGTCTGCTTCAAGATTTAGAGGTGCTGTGGCCATAAAACGAGCCTAACTTGTAACCTTGTATCCATGACGTTTTTAGAGAGCAATGCCTGGGGCCACGGCCTCGCTACCGTCGCAGCCGACGGCACGATTCTTGATGTTTCTTATCCGGAACCTAAGCTGGGCGACGCTCCAAAATCAGACGCACTCTGGGTGGTGCCAAAGGAACTCGACGCCTTGGTGGGCACCGATGAACGCCGACGCGTTTCGACCCAGGTTGTGCGCACCGAGGTAAACCTGGCGGAGCCGGTGGCTTCAACTGCAGATGCCTACCTTCGCCTACACCTGCTATCACTGCTGCTGGTAAAACCAAACACAATCAATCTGGATGGCCTGATTCCAAACCTTCCGATTGTTGCGTTTACCAACGTTGGTCCGGTAGCTATCGATAATCTTGATTCTCTGCGACCATCGCTTACCCGAGCCGGAATCAGCGTTTACGCAATTGATAAATTCCCGCGCTTGGTTGATTACGTCACGCCAAAAAAGGTTCGCATCGCAGACGCGTCGCGCGTACGACTTGGGGCTCACCTCTCACCTGGCACCACGATCATGCACGAGGGCTTCGTTAACTTCAATGCTGGCACACTGGGCACCTCAATGGTTGAGGGTCGCATTTCTCAAGGTGTTGTGGTTGGCGACGGTGCCGACATTGGTGGTGGCGCATCAATCATGGGAACACTTTCGGGCGGCGGCAAGGAAAGAGTTTCAATCGGGGCTCGCGCACTGCTTGGCGCAAATTCAGGTGTTGGAATTTCAATTGGAGATGACTCGGTTGTAGAGGCTGGGCTTTACGTGACCGCGGGCACCAAGGTAACCATCATCGATGGCGAGGTTGAGCGCAGCGCAAAAGCAGCCGAGCTTTCTGGAGTCGCAAATCTCTTGTTCCGCAGAAACTCGGTAACCGGACGAGTTGAAGTGCTGCCGCGTAAGGGCGAAGGAATTGTTCTAAACAGTATTCTTCATGGCTAATCAATAAATAATTAGCCAAGTATCCTTCACGGCTAGGAATCCAAAAACTTTATTTTCTTTGCCTGCATGATCTGAGTAATTCTTGCAATTGCTGACTTGCCCATTCCGTGAAGTGCAGCAAGATCTTTTAGTGAAATTTTTCTGAGGTCAGAAACCCGATACAGTTTTGCCTCTACCAGCGCTCTTCGGGCTGGTCCAGAGAGCCCAATCTTGAACCACTCCGCTTCTAGCTCGTCGTATTTTGGTGACATGGTTTTTCGCAATTTCCGACTGTGGTTAGCCGGTCACCGAATCCCAACCTTTTTCAGGCAGCGGGTTTGCGCCCAACATTACCGGTGCGGCACCTTTAGGTAAGACCACACCGATTGCCTTGAAAGCACGAGGCAAAACTGCTGCACTTGGGAACGTGGCCAGTAATGAATGATCTTCACCGCCTCCAATTACCCACTCGGTGGGATTAGCACCGATGGCACGGGCCGCCTCTTCGATAACCGCTTCAAAACCCTGAAGCATCAGCGGATCAATTTGCAGAGTAACCTCAGAAGCTTTTGCAATTCTGGCGGCATCTTTTGCGAGGCCATCGGATAAATCAAGCATCGATGTTGCACCGGCAACCGCTGCGTCGACTCCGGCACTGATTGGAGGTTGCGGGCGCCTCTGCACGTTCACCAAATCGTCATAGGCAGCGATTGCATCGGTGTTGCCACTTTGCAACAGGGCAAGTCCAGCAGCGGCACGCCCCAGAGTGCCGGCAACGGCAAGAATATCGCCAACCTTTGCGCCAGAGCGCAGCACCGGTTCGCGACCCTCGAGGGAACCGTGAGCGGCGACCGAAATCATCACCTGATTGCTGGCGGCCAGATCTCCGCCAACCACACCGCAACCCGGCGCCAACTGCGCGCAGGCCTCGCTTAGGCCGTCGGCGAATGCTTCGAGCCAAGAAATCTCAGTGTGCCCCGGTGCGGTTAATGCAACTACAAGTGCCGTGGGCACTGCACCCATTGCTGCAACGTCTGCGAGGTTACTGGCCACGGCCTTCCAGCCAAGGTCGTAGCCGGTTGACCAATCCAATTTGAAATCGTGGTTCTCGACCAAAGTATCTGTGGTCACGACAAATCGGCCATCGGGTGCGTTGATTACCGCGGAATCGTCACCTGGCCCAACCAAAGCGTGCTCAGAAATATTTAGACGCGCGATGGTGCGCTTTAGGCTTTCGTTTTCACCTAGTGAGCTGATGGTTTCTGCGTTGGGCACATAACAAAGGTAGCCTGTTGGGGATGAAGATTTTCAAGTACCGCTCTATTTTTTCCGCATTGGCCGCAACCACCCTCGCCGGCGCGATGCTTACCGGTTGCGCTGCGACCGTAAACCTCGAGGCTGCTCCGCTGGCAAACGACCCCGCCTGCGCAGAAATCACCGTTCGTCTACCGGAAGCCATCGGAGATCAGACCAAGCGGGTTACCAACGCGCAGGCCACCGGCGCATGGGGCGAACCCAGTTCTGTGATTTTGCGCTGTGGTCTAGAGCCGGTCGCAATCAGCAATCTGACTTGTGTAACTGCGGGCGAGGTTGACTGGTTAGTCGATGACAGCCAAGCCCCAAGCTACCGTTTCATTACATTTGGGCGGAGCCCCGCAACGGAAGTAATTGTGGACTCAAAATCGGTAGCCGGCGTGACCGCTTTGGAAACACTGGCCGAGGCCGTGCAGAATATTCCAGCCACAAAAACTTGCAAGTAGTTTTTACTTAATTGGCTTTAGCCAAAGCCAGCTGGATCAATTCATCAATTAGATCTGGGTACTCGATACGCGATGCTTGCCAGAGTGAAGGAAACATCGATAGCGGTGTGAAGCCGGGCATGGTGTTTATTTCGTTGATAAGGAATCCCGTTTTGGTTAAGAAGAAGTCAGCACGAGCCAATCCTTCGCAGCCGAGTGCATCAAACGCTTTGGCTGCCAGACGCTGCATTTCTTGCAATTCGGTATCGGTGATTTTCGCCGGAATAACCAGCTGCACCGAATCTTCGTCTTGATACTTGGCATCGAAATCATAGAAGTCTCGCCCGGTCACAATAATTTCGCCGGCAACAGAAACTCTTGGTGCTGTGGCCCCGCGGCCCTGCAAGACCGCGACCTCAACTTCGCGACCGACAACCCCACACTCAACAACTAATTTGTCATCTTCTTTGAAAGCTAATTCCACCGCAGCAGAAAACTCTGCCATGTCCTTTACTTTACTTACGCCCTTTGAAGATCCGGCGCGTGCGGGCTTAACGAATAATGGCAACGGTCCTAGCTTGCGAACTTTTTCAAGAGCCGATTCTGGATCATCTAGCCAGTCAACTTTCTTGATCACAACGTGCGGGGTGGCAGGTACACCAGCGGTGAGAAATGCTTCTTTCGAAAGCTCTTTATCCATACCGCGTTCGCTAGCTGAAACGCCGTTGCCAACGTATGCAACACCGACTGCCTCGAGTTCACGCTGCAGTGTGCCATCTTCTCCGTATGGCCCGTGCAGTACCGGAAATACCACGTCAATTATGCCAAGCGAACTTCGCACTCCACTTGCATCCGTAGCAACCAGTTCGCGGCCGTTGCCAAATTCAACGCTCGTGCCATTTGGCTCAACCGATGCGAGATTTCCTTTTCTTAGTGCCCACTTCGAGGAATCATCCTCGGCCAGGATCCATTCGCCGCTTTTGGTTATGCCAACCGGAATCAGGTTGTACTTGCTGCGATCGATCGCGCCCATAACTCCGGCCGCTGTAGCGCACGAAATTTCATGCTCAGATGATGGGCCACCAAAAAGCAGCGCTACGTTCAGCTTGGTCATTAGCGTCTAGTGCGCTTACTCGTCGATTGGGCCATCGGCGGCGTGCGTCAAATGAGGAGCAATATCGCGAGGATTCATCTTGCCTTCTAGCACCAGCTGCACCTGTTCAACGATTGGCATCGATACGTGCTTTGCCTTTGCCAGCTGCAAAATTGGAGCCACCGATGAAAGCCCCTCGGCGGTCTGGGCCATGCGTCGCTGCACTTCACGAAGGGTGTAGCCCTTACCGAGCATTTCGCCGGCTTTGTGGTTTCGTGAAAGCGAAGACTCAGAGGTGGCAATCAAGTCGCCCAGCCCGGCAAGGCCAACCATAGTCTTTTCTTCGGCACCGTAAGCGACCGCGAAACGGGTTAGCTCGGCAAGTCCTCGTGTCATGATTGACGCCTTGGTGTTTTGGCCGTAACCGACTCCGTTCACGATTCCGATTGCCACAGCAATCAGGTTCTTTAGAATTCCACCAAACTCGGTGCCAATCACATCATCGTTTGTGAAGGTGGTGAAGTACTCGTTGCTGGCCGCTTCTGCAACTGCGGTGCGAGTTTCCTCACTAATGCTGGAAGCAACCGATGCGGTTGGTTCCTCAGCCGCGATTTCGAGCGAGAGGTTTGGTCCGGAAACTACACAAATCTTGTTTGGGTCTGTTCCGGTAACTTTTTCGATAACCTCACTCATGCGAAGACCGGTGTCTTTTTCGACACCCTTCATCAAACTAACGATGATCGCACCGGCAGGAAGTTGAGAACCCCATTCCTCGAGGTTTTCGCGCAGCGACTGTGAAGGAACCGAAATGTAGACCTGAGTGGCGCCGCTGAGCACTGCTGCGACGTCCGTTGATGCGGTCAAAGTTTTTGGTAGCGCAATGCCGGGTAGGTAGTCACCGTTTCGGTGATCGGTGTTGATTTCTTCGGCAACGTCTTCGCGTCGCGCCCAAAGCATTACCTCGTTGGTTGAGTTATCAGCGAGCACCTTGGCGAAAGTGGTTCCCCAGCTTCCGGCACCCATTACTGCAATCTTGGCCACGCTATTTACTCGCCTTCTTGAAGTTACCGCTGGTGGTTTGGCCTGCTTTCGCTGGATCCCAAAGTTCGAGCGGAGCCTTTTCACCACGAAGCTCTTCAACGAGCTCGGTAATAGTCTGCATTACAAGTTTGGTTGCATCGTTCAACTCATCGGGGTTGAGCTGTTTTTTGCGATAGTTGCTCAGATCAATTTCATCGCCGACCAAAATTCGAACCGGCTTCCAAAAACCTGGGCGGAATTTACTGCCGTACTGAGGCAAAACCTTTTCGCTACCCCACTGCCCTATCGGAAATACTGGAACGCCGGTTTCCAAAGCCAATCGAATTGCTCCAGACTTACCGCGCATTGGCCAAAGATCAGGGTTGCGAGTCAGCGTGCCCTCAGGGAAAATCGCAATCGAGTGACCGGCCTTTAAGTACTCGTGGGCAGCCTTCAGTGGAGTGTCATTTCGATGACCCGACCGATAAACCGGAATTTGCCCGGCGGCGCGAATGATGGGGCCAAGTAGAGGAACCCTAAACAGGCTTTCTTTTGCCAGAAAGTGCGGAGCTCTTTTCAACTGCACATATACAAAGTATGCAACCGCAAGCGCATCGAGATTGGTGACGTGATTGGCCACCAGAATGTACGAGCCATGCTTCGGAAGTTTTTCAATGCCCTTTGGATCAACTCGAAATAAAAGACGCACCAGCGGAATCAGTATCGAGGCAACCAGCGCGAGTACAAAGTGGCGTTCCGAAGCATTGATCTTCGGCATCGGCAGTTCTTTCTTTGGCTTGGCCATGAAATTACTCGCTGTAGGTGAAGTCTGCGCCGAGGTCAGTCAGTTTTTGCAAGAAGTGCTCGTAGCCTCGTGAAATCAGCTGAACGTTTGTGACGTTTGAGGTTCCCTTTGCGGCCAATGCCGCAACCATGTGGCTGAAGCCACCACGAAGGTCAGGCACTCGGATGTCAGCTGCGTGCAACGGAGTTGGACCAGAGATGACTGCAGAGTGATTGAAGTTTCGTTGGCCGAATCGGCAGGCGGTGCCGCCGAGACACTCACGATAGATCTGAATCTGAGCACCCATTTGTACTAGCGCATCGGTAAACCCAAAGCGGTTTTCGTAGACTGTCTCGTGAATAATCGAAAGACCTTTTGCCTGGGTTAGCGCAACCACCAAAGGTTGCTGCCAGTCGGTCATAAAGCCTGGGTGCACGTCAGTCTCAAGCACAACCGGCTTTAGGTCGCCACCGGGGTGGAAGAAGCGAATGCCATCGTCTTCAATCTCAAAAGCACCGCCGACCTTGCGGAAAACGTTCAGGAAGGTTGTCATTTCTTGTTGACGAGCGCCGCCTACAAAAATGTCTCCGTTGGTTGCCAGTGCCGCGCATGCCCAAGAAGCCGCTTCATTGCGATCGAACAATGCACGGTGGTTGTAACCAGAAAGTTCCTTCACGCCCTCGATGCGAATAACACGATCGGTGTCTACAGAGATAATCGCGCCCATCTTTTGCAGGATCGCAATCAGGTCCATGATTTCTGGTTCGATGGCCGCACCGGTTAATTCGGTAAGACCCTCGGCACGAGTCGCGGTGAGCAGTACCTGCTCGGTTGCACCCACCGATGGGTAAGGCAAGGAAATTTTTGCTCCCTTTAGGCCTTTAGGAGCAGACAAGCGAGTACCGTTCTCAAGCTCTTCAATTACGGCACCGAAATTACGCAGCACCTCAAAGTGGTAGTCGATTGGTCGATCGCCAATGTGGCAACCGCCAAGACCCGGGATAAACGCTTCACCTAATCGGTGTAGCAGAGGGCCACAGAAAAGAATTGGAATGCGAGAAGACCCGGCGTGCGCGTCGATATCGATCATGCGAGCAGATGCCACATTGCTAGGGTCGAGTGACATCACGCCGTCATCGGTGTGTTCAATCTTCACTCCGTGCAACTGAAGTAAACGTGACACGATTTCTACATCGCTAATGAATGGAACGTCCTTGAGAATGCTTGGACTTTCACCAAGCAGGGCGGCAACCATTGCTTTGGTGACCAGATTCTTCGCACCCTTTAGATCAACGCGACCCTTCAGCGGCTTGCCACCGGTAACTGTGATTTGACTCATGCTTAGTTCCTAGCCGGTAGGGTCTTCGGGCGCCAAGCTGCTCGCTTAGCTTCAAAATCGGTTATGGCCTGTTCGTCGCGAAGGGTTAGGCCAATGTCATCAAGACCCTCAAGCAAACGCCACTTGGTGTATTCATCGATGTCGAAGTGAACGACAACCTCACCAATCGAAGCCGTCTGCTCAACCAGGTTCACGGTAATTGAAGATCCAGGGTTAGCCTCAATCGCTTGCCAAAGATTTTCAGTGTCTGCCTCGCTGATTACACCGGCGACCAGTCCTTGCTTGCCAGAGTTTCCGCGAAAAATGTCGGCAAACTTGCTGGAGAAAACCGCCTTAAAGCCGTAGTCGCGCAGCGCCCAAACCGCGTGCTCACGCGATGAACCGGTACCAAAATCTGGACCAGCAACCAGAACTTGACCGTTCTTATATGGCTCTTGGTTTAGAACAAATTCAGGGTCGTTGCGCCAAGCCGAAAACAGTGCATCTTCGAAACCGGTTTTGGTAATGCGCTTTAGGTAAACGGCAGGAATGATCTGATCGGTGTCAACATTTGAACGACGAAGCGGGACGGCAACTCCGGTGAAGACTTCAAACTTTTCCATTAGTGCTTCCCTTCGATTTCATCGGCAAGGTCAGCAGGAGAAGAAAGTGTTCCGCGGATTGCGGTGGCGGCGGCAACCAACGGGGAAACAAGGTGGGTGCGAGCGCCCTTGCCTTGGCGACCCTCGAAGTTGCGGTTTGATGTTGATGCTGCACGCTCACCCGGTGCCAACTGATCTGGGTTCATACCCAAACACATTGAGCAACCGGCAAAGCGCCATTCGGCACCAAAATCCTTGAAGATTTTGTCGAGGCCCTCGGCCTCAGCTTGCAAGCGCACTCGAGCAGAGCCAGGCACGACCATGAAGCGAACTCCATCGGCTTTTTTCTTGCCATCGATAATCGCGGCTGCCGCACGAAGATCTTCGATGCGTGAATTGGTGCAAGAACCGAGGAACACTGTGTCGACCGCAATGTCTTTCATCTTGGTGCCCGGGGTCAGCGCCATATACTCAAGCGCGCGTTCGGCAGCGGCTTTTTCATTTGGATCAGAAATATCTGCCGGGTCTGGAACTACATCCAGCAGGCTAACTCCTTGACCCGGGTTGGTTCCCCAGGTTACAAAAGGATCCAAGGTGTTTGCGTCAAGAAAGACTTCTTCGTCAAACTTTGCCCCTTCATCGGTTGGCAAAGTCTTCCAATATTCAACGGCAGCATCCCAGTCGGCACCCTGAGGTGCGTGTGGGCGACCCTTTAGGTATTCAAAAGTAGTTTCGTCGGGTGCAACCATTCCGGCGCGGGCTCCGGCCTCGATTGACATGTTGCAGATTGTCATTCGAGCTTCCATTGAAAGGGCTCGAATAGCCGAACCGCGATATTCAAGAACGTAACCTTGACCGCCACCGGTGCCGATTTTTGCAATCACAGCCAGAATGATGTCTTTCGAGGTAACGCCCGGTCGAAGAGTTCCCTCGACATTGATTGCCATGGTCTTAAATTTCTTTAGTGGCAGAGTTTGAGTTGCAAGAACGTGCTCAACTTCGCTGGTGCCGATACCCATGGCAAGGGCACCGAATGCTCCGTGTGTTGATGTGTGTGAGTCACCGCAAACAACCGTGATGCCAGGCATGGTTAAGCCGAGCTGGGGCCCAACCACGTGAACAATTCCCTGATCAACATCACCTAGAGAGTGAATGCGAATGCCAAATTCCTTGGCGTTACTGCGCAGCGCCTCAATTTGAGTGCGACTTGTTGGGTCGGCGATTGGTTTGTCGATGTCCCAGGTTGGGGTGTTGTGGTCTTCGGTTGCAATGGTTAGGTCTGGGCGGCGAACTGGTCGGCCGGCAAGACGTAATCCGTCGAATGCTTGCGGGCTGGTGACCTCGTGAACTAGGTGCAGATCAATGTATAGAAGGTCTGGGGTGCCATTTTCACCCTCAGCGACCAGATGGTCGTTCCATACCTTCTCAGCCAGAGTCAGCGGCTTAGCTGTCATTAACACACCTCA
>ERZ650308.2037-NODE-2037-length-10150-cov-5.375632_pt1 | contig 10150 bp, 17 predicted proteins | sample MGYA00376244_ERZ650308 | MGnify/ENA primary metagenome ERZ650308 (study PRJEB26733, sample SAMN07839295) | wastewater metagenome | biome: small river; feature: stream; material: water | place: USA: North Carolina | collected 2016-04-26 ...
TGAAGATATTATTTCTGTTTTAGATTTTACTTCTGATAGAAAAGAGCTTGAAAGATTTCTTTCTAAAACATTTAGAGGAAGTGGAGGAGACTCTGATGAATGTTATGAGTTAGTATTAAATTATTTTCATAATGAACTTAGTTGGAAATCAGATGAAATAGAAAAATATGCTATTCTTATTGGTGATGCTTTACCACATAAAGTAGGTTATAGATATAGAAACTTTACCAATAATTTAGATTGGAAAAAAGAACTTTCTACTTGTATTGGTAATAACATAAAAGTTTTACCTATTCAATGTTTGAATAGAAGCTATAATAGTAGTTTTTATGATTATTTAGCTAAGTTTGGTGGGTTTGGTATTAAATTAGAACTATCTCAGTTTCAACACATTACTCAATATTTAACAGCTTTTGTCTATAATCAAGTTGGAAAGTTAGAACAATATGAAAATAGTAATGAAGAGTTTAAAACAAACAGAAGTTTAAAAAACATGTTTGCTACCTTAAAAGGCGGTAGTGTTACAAATAGTACAGAAGAAACTGAAAAATTATCTAAATTTCAAGTATTAAAAGTTACTTCTGAATGTGTTATTAAAGATTTTGTTGAAGTGACAGGAGCTTCTTATAAAAAAGGAAAAGGTTTTTATCAGTTTACAAAATCAGAAACAATTCAAGCTAATAAAGAAGTATTGTTTGTTAATAAAAAAACAGGAGATGTTTTAGATAATACCATAGAATGTAGAAAATTATTAGGTGTTCCTTTTGGAACAAAAGGAAATGTAAATCCTTCAAATATTAGAGAAGTATTTAACACTTATAATATTTTTATACAATCCAATTCATTTAACAGAGTGTTAAAACCAAATACACAATTTCTGTATGAATTAGATTATCGCTGATGATAAATTGGGAGATTGAAACCTCTTATTATAGTTTATAGTATAGAGGTTTCAAAACTTCCCTATTTGGAAGGAGTAAATAAATGTGGAAATATTATAAAACAATTAGTAAATGAAGAATACAATTTACTTTGATTTCTCAGATTTTCAAAATGTTTACAGTTGTTGTGTAATAAATGAGAATCAAAAATTAATTTATGAAGCGAATAAGTTGCAAGAACATCTTGATTATTATACTGAATATTTTACAAAAATACTTAAATATGAAAATCCTGAATTTAACTTCTCTTATTTTGAAAAGAATGGTTCACGTTCTAATTTTAGATATAATCTAATTAAATCAGAATTAGAAAATGATGTATTATTAGATTATATAGATTCAGATTTTGGAAATAATATGTCAACTACAACATTAATGTATATCTATTTAGTAATGCAATATGAAGACTTAAATTACAAATTTGAAGATGAAATACTTGAAAGAATTTAGGTTTATTTTTAATCCAGAAAACAATCACTTAGAAGTAGGTTGGTTTTGGATTGTTTACATTTTATTAAGAATACTTTTAATTGGATAACATGAACAAACATATTTTAAAACAAAACAACGATTATAGTTTTATTGGAGATTATACAATCTTAGATACATTACCAAAAGCAGTGTATCAATTAGATTGGAATGGATTTGGTAATTGTACCTTACATCATATTAGTGATGATTTTCAAATACCTACACCTTTATTTGATGTTGATAAACAATTTAGAGGTATAATCTTAAACAGTTTTAGTACTTATAATAAAAATTTAGGAATTTGTTTGTTAGGACAAAAAGGTACAGGAAAGTCTGTAACAGCAAAACTATTAGCAAATGAAACAGGATTACCTGTAATTATTATCAATAAAGCTGTTCCTAAGAATATCAATTTTATTGATTATTTAAACAAATACCAAGACCCTTTTGTATTGTTTATTGATGAATTTGAGAAGTTATTTAAAGAATACGTTTATGATTCTGAAAATAGTTTTTATACACAAGAAGATTTGTTATCATTTTTAGATGGATTTAATTTTAACTCTAAAAAGATGTTTTTATTTACATCTAATTCAGAATTAAGTGATTTTTATCAAAATAGACCTTCAAGAATAAAATTCTCAAAAGAATATAAAGGTATTTCATTAGAACTTGGTAATCAAATTATACAAAAAACATTAATTTATCCTGAATTTGCAGAAGATTTGATTGAAAATTTAGATAAAGAAAATTGTACAATAGATATTCTTTTATGTATTATTGAAGAAATTAATGTACAAAATTTACCTTACTCTGAATTTAAGTCTTTCTTTAATTTTAAAAAAAGTAGATTTAACGATATAGTAAATGTCTATAAAAAAGAAGGAAATGAATGGGTTTTGTCTAATTTAGAACTTTTAGATGATGTTAAAGATTATTTTAGAGAGAATAAGTCTCCAGGTAATTCTTATTTATTTAATGATGGTAATTATTATACACGAAAATCTATAAATCCTTTAATTTATGAACATACAAATGAAAAAACAACAAACGTATATAAGTTAGAGTTCATTTCAACAAAATTCACATATTAACAAAACAAAACAATGGAAAATGCAAAAAGTGGAGGAATAAGTGTTATTGGTTTATTAGGTGTTGTATTTGTAACTTTAAAATTAACAGGTTACATAAATTGGTCATGGTGGTGGGTTACATTACCATTTTGGGGATGGATTGCAGTAGGTGTAATTTGGTTTGTACTACTTTTAGTCTTTATACTACTAAAAGTAACTTTAAAAGCAATTTTAAAATAATTTATGACAACAACAACTTGGGATTATAGAGTGATGGTTTGGTTTAATCCACCTCTTAAAGACATAACTTTTGAACCTACATTTTCTATCAATGAAGTTTATTACACAGATGGTAAACCTACTTCCTATATAGCAAATGAAGCAAAAGTTATAGGAGATGATTTAGAGGATATTAAGTTTGTTTTAAGCAAAATGCAGGATGCTTTAAAAAAAGATGTTCTTTATTCAGATGAAAGATTTCCAGAAGTGTTTGATTATGATGAATGGGTTAAAACACAAGAACATGATAAAGGTAGTGAAATATAAAGTTGAATACAATAATGGTTTTGTTCAAATTAGAGACTTAATAAATCAAGAAGATTATGAATCTATATATCTTGTAAAACAGAAAGAAATAGCAATATTATTAAATAACAAACAAGAAAAAGAAGCTAATAAAATAAAATCACATTTAAAACAAACTTTTGGTGATAATTTTTTTACAACAAACTCTCCATTATTTAAAGCAAAAGATAATGGAGAGTTAAAAATATACGGAAATCAAATTATGAAAGTTTTAATAACACAATTGCAATGATAGATTTAGAAGCACAAGATTGGGATATAACTATTAAATTAATAAATCATTATGAAGCTTTGAAAAAGGAGTATATTAAAGATGTGTATGAAGAAGGAGATGAATCACTTGAAGATTTGTTTATAGCTAAAAAAATAAAGTTATGACATTAATAGAAGCAGAAAAAACAGAAAACATAACATTAATAATAGAAAAGGATATTGAAATTGAAAAAATAAAATATGCTATTTCAATTTTAAACAAATTTACTGATGAATATGGATGGTTTCAAGCTATTCAAGATTTAGAAAAACAACTTAAACAATTGGAAAATGAAAGCTGTTAATAAAGTATTAGGAAAAGTTATTTGTAAAGATGGTCTTTATTATAGAGATAATACTAACAATGACCCTGTATCTGAATGGGGAAACTTAATTACTGCAACAATATTTCCATTAGATTGTAAAAATATTGAAGATTGTTTTTCTCCGTGGAGTTGGAAATATAAAAAATCTTCTTTTAATGAAGCTCATTTTATTTTTGTTAGTAAGACAATTACAACAGAAGTAAGAATTACCACAATTTAACAACAACAAACAACAAAAACATGATAATTTTAACATTTATTTTAGCAATTTCTCTTATTGCATCATTCGTAATTATTTGGATGTTTATTGAAAATGATAAAGCCACTGAAAAACTTTATAATGAATTACATCAACTTGAAATAGAAGAGAGAGATAATTTAAAACATGATTATGAAGACCAAATTAGACAATTGAATTTTAAGATAACTTATTGCAATGACTCTTTAAAAAGTGCAGAAGAGCAGATAGAAGCTCAAAGTGTAATGGAAAATTCTTTAAGACAAGCACTTGAACATTCACAACAAGAATTAAAAGATGCTAATGCTTTAATTGTAAAGTTAGATTTTGAAAAAACACAATCTAAAACAACAAAACCTAAAAAAGTTAAAAATGCAAGTTAGTATTAACATAATTACTATTACAATACACTTACTTCTTATATCATATTTACTTTTTAGAATTTATTCTATTAAAAGAGATTTACAAGAAGTTTATAGAGAAGCATCTGAAAATCTTAATACTATTTACAAGTTAAATTGTGAGATTATAAGATTGAATAATAAAATAACTGAATTGACAATAGATTCAGTTAAACAAACTTAATATGATACTTGAAAAAGAAAAACAAGCTCCTGTAGTTAATATAGGTTTTGATAGTAGAAAAGCATCTATTTCAGATAATTCATTAGCTCATGTTATAAATACATTATCTACCTCTCTTTACAGTTCTCCAGTGGAGAGTATTGTGAGGGAATATTGTTCAAATAGTTACGATGCAGGTTTAGATGCTGGTTTAACACCTATTGTACAGATTATTTATGATAGAGATAACAATACAATAGGTTTTAAAGATAATGGAACAGGGATGAATCCTGACACCATGTACAATGTATTTAATTCTTGGGGAGAATCTACAAGAAGAAATAATGCAAATGCTTTGGGTTATTTTGGTTATGGTTCTAAATCTTTTTTAGCTTATACTAATTCTTTTTACATAGAAACAATTGTAGATAAAGTAAAATACTTGTATTTGTATAGTAAAGCAGATGAATTTAGTATTCCTGATTTAGATTTAATTTCAGAGGTAGAAACAATAGAAAACAATGGTACTTATGTATTTGCTCATTTAAAAGGAACAAATGATTTATACAATTTTACAGCAGCAATCAGGAAACAATTAAGGTACTTTACTAATGTATTTTTTGTAGGTCTTAGTGAGAATTTGAGTTCAATGTATGATACACCTTTGTATAAAGGTAAACATTTTATTACTTACAATGGTTTTTTATCATATCAACATTTAGTATTAGGTAAAGTTTCTTATGAATTAAGGAGAGCAGGTACTCAACCATATAATTTGTATTTTGATGTTTCGGAAGGTATTGAAGTAGTACCTTCAAGAGAATCTATTAAATATACTGATAAAGTAATTGCATTAATTTCAGAAAAACAAAGGTTAGCTAAGTTAGAAATAGAAGAATTAACACAAAAACAGATTGATTCTTTTCAAGGAGATTTTAAAAAAGAATTAATGTATTTTATAAGATTAAGACATGCTGATAAGGTTTGTATTAATGAATCTGACTTTTTTATTCCTTACAATTATTATTCTGCATTAGCTGTAATGCTTCAATACAAATGGTCTTATGATTTTGGAGAATTATCAAAAGTACTTGATGTAGAGTTTAAATCAAGGATTCATACTACACAAGAGATTTATTTTCCTAACAATCCAAGAATAAGCTCACATAAATATACTACTGTTAATAGTGATTACAATATTCATCTTTTAAAATTTGATGAAAGTTGGGGTAATGAAACCAAAGATTTGTATAATAAAATTAAAGCAATTGCTATTCCTATTAAATACACACCTTTAAGAAAGCCTGTTAGTAATGTTCAACAATGTCAATACTTGACAAAATGTGAATATGAAAAATTAACTTGGTCACAATCTGAACCATTTGCAAATTCATTTAAAAATAAAAAGCAAGTTCTTTATTTTGATAAAGCAAATCAACCTGATATAAATCTTATTAGATTAATTTATAATAGTTTTAAACTTGACATTATAAAGGTTAAAAAAGATTTTACAACAACAAATAAAAAAGTAATTGCTTTTAATGATTATATAAATACTAGAAACTTTAAAAGAAAAATGTATAAGCACATTATAAATGAAAATACAACAGTTACAGAAAAGAAATTTCTTGTTTCAAAGGCTGATTCATTTAAAATTTCATGGCATTTTGATTGTGCTATAAATCATTTATTAGATAAAAGTGTTTCTAAATTTAAAAAAGAAAGTATTACAGATTTCATAAACAAAAGACATTTATCTTTATTAGATGAATTTCATGAAATTAAGACAGAAAAACAGAAATTACAAACAATGTTAAAAATCAAGAAATATGATAAAATTAAAACAAGTAGGTAAGAATCTAAATATTGTAATTAATAATGATTCTCCTCAGACTATTTCAATACCAGAGGAAACAGTCTTAAATACTTTATATAAATATGCTTATATGTATAACAGTAAACCTTCTGAGTATGTTTTAAAGCAATTTAAAAAATTATTACCAGTTAAGGTTAAAGAACAAAATAAAGCTGTTATAGCAAAAAGAATAGAGACTAAAATAATTAACAAATTAGATTTGCCAGAAATAAGAAATGGAAAACTTAAAGGTTTCAACTTTGAATTACCTAAGAGTTTTATTAGGATTTGTTCTGAGTTTAGAGATAGGAAAGAATCATATCAGCATTTAATCAATTTTATTAAATTACTTAATCTTAATCCAATTGTAGCAATTAGAGAAAAGTTATTTGACTATGTAGTTGATAACAAATTACAAATTACTCCATTAGGTTACATTGTTGGTGCAAGACAAGTTTATCTTGTTAAATCGTCTGATGAGAATAATAAGCTAAAAGAGTTTGTAGATTCTCAATACATAAAAATAAAAGGTCAAAAGAAATCTCCTAAAAATTATTTTGTAGATGAGCTTACTTTGTCATTATCAAAAGACAGTGACAAACCTTCTGTTTTTGATTTGTATTTTAAATTACAAAATATACAAACAAAATCAATTTATACAGATGCTCACACAAGAAGAATGAGATGGTCTTTAAATGAAATTTGTGAGATTCCAAGAAGTTACGGTAATACAGAAAAAAGTTGTGGTTCTGAAATGCTACATATTGGAAGTAATCCAAGAGATTTATCTGGGTATGGTGATACAAATTGGTTGGTTTTAGTAAATCCACAAGATGTAATTTCTTGTGTGGAAAAGTGGAAGTTTGGAGTTTGTAAGTTTTATCCTTTTATGATTGTAAAAAGTAATGAGGATATAACAGATATTTTTCATACTGTTGGAGGAAATTTTGATTATGATTATGCTAAAATAGAATTTTCAGAAGTTGATAAAACATTAAAAACAACAGCAACTCCTGTAATTAACTTTAAAGGAGAAATTCCACTTAATAAAACTGAAAAAATAGATTGGGAGAAAATCATTAGAGAAAGAACACAATTGATATGACAGATAAAATTTACATTCCTAACAAGATAAAAGTAGGATTTCAAGAAAGAAGTGATACCTACTCCCGAAAATTGGCATACATAATCTATCAAGATTCTAAAAATGTTTGGAGAAAAGAAGCATCTTGGGAAAGTTGGAGACAAAAAGAAGGAACACCAGAAGAAATACAAAAAGTAATAGATGATTATAATAGGGATTATAAACAATACATTGATGCTAATTTATATGGTTTTCAAAAAGCATCTACACTAGAAGAAGTAAAAAAACATAGAAGTGTTCAATTTGCAACAGGGGTAAAACCACAAGAATTTAAAAATGAACCAATAGAAGGTTTTGTTTTAAATAAAAAAGCAGGAGGTTATTCTTCTGGTTGGAATCATAGGCAAACCTATTGTAGAGTTTATGACCCAAGAGGTTTTGAGTTTGAAATTAGTATTCCTAATTTATTGTATATTTTAGAAAACACAAATTCAGTAGTAGGTAAAGGTTTAGAAGGTAAATTTGTTTATGGTTGGCAAGGTAAAGATTTGATTCTTATACCAGAAAATTCTGTTGATTACAAGGAAATGCAACAGTTTACCAACTTACAAACAAAATCTGTTTCTACAAAAGATTTAATTATTGGAGCGACCTATCAAACTAAACAAAAAGAAAAACTTGTTTATTTAGGAAGGTTTGATAGGTATGACAGATATGATTCTAAAACAAAAGTAAAGAAAAATCAATTCTATTTTTGGACAGGTACAGGTTTTACTGTGAAGTCTTCTATTAGTATTTTAGCAGAATGTATTGATTTACAATGTACTTCTGAGTACAGTACAATAATGGATAATTTAGAACATTTTGTTGAGTATTCTCCATTAGATGAATCTAAATATGTCTATACTAAAGTAGAAGACCAGACAAAATACGACTATAATTTGTATGTTAAGTACTATGATAAATGGTATCAAGTTTCAAGTGATGGTAGTATGTTTGACCCTGATTATAGAATTATTCATAATGATTATATTTATTTATATGACTCTAATGGAAGGACTGTATCTGTTCCTCCTGGAATGAACAGATATGCTCTTATACAATCATTAGGAGGTTTTCATAAACAAATCAAATATTTAGCAAATGGCAAAGAAGCAAAATTCTTCTGATACTTTAATTTTACAATTAAAAGAAAAGATAAATAAACAACAAGCAGAATTAGATTCAATTAGTAAACCTAATTGGAAAACAAATTGTTCAATTACTATTGATGGTATCAGACACAATCTTCATGTAATTGATGTTGATAAATGTGTTGATGTAGCAGCTTATGTTTTAGGTACATTTAATCATAAATTGGAAGCTATATCTTTATTGGAGGTGAAAACTCATCCTTTACTTCAAGGTTATAGCTCTTCTGATTGGTTACATGATTTAAAACTCAGAGTTGATATTTTAAGAAAAAGAGAGAAAGAACAAGAGTTAAAACAACTTAATGCTGATTTAGATGAGTTGCTTTCACATGATAAGAAAGTAGAACTTAGATTAGCTAAAATTGCAGAATCACTTGGATAATTTAGCTGCATTAGAACATACATTAAATGTATTTAATAAAAGATTGCTTCCAGGACTATTATTTTGTAGTAGTCCTGGGAAGTATTCTCAGTGGCAGTTTAATTCTTGCAAGCAATCAGCAATACTAAATTGTTTTATTATCGAACATTTTGTTGGTAATGATTATAAAGTTACTGCATGGGAAGGTTTCTTTACTAATATAGGTATTGTAAAAGATGTTTATAATCATTGTTGGAATTATTTAGAACATAAAACAAATTCTGAATTAAATATTATAGCAGATTTTACAAGTACAATTACTTACATGTGTTATGGTGAGAATAATCCAACTTATTTTGTTCCTAATTTGCAATACAAAAGTGTTGTAAAACATAATCCTATATTGTTAAATAAAGTTGAATTAGATATTCCTTTTCATTTGAAACAAAATGAGTTTTATACTGGAATGACAGGAATACAATTACAAGCAATTATTAAAAATTTATTGATACAATCAAAGCTATGGATATGATAGAAAAACAAAAAAATAAATTACCTGTTGGTTGTGAAGTCATTTTATTAGAAGATGTTGGAGAATTACAAAAAGGACAAACCTTTATTGTTTTAGAGTATTTGGAAGGAAGTGAAAATTTAAAACCTGCTTATATAGTAGAGTCAGAAAATACTGTTTTTACAATAGAAGAAGATAAATTAAAACTTGCAATGACATTGGAAGAATTTAAAGAATTATGGTTAGAACGTAGAAAAAAAGTAATAGCACAAATTGAAAGATTGGAGCTAATTAAATTACAAAAGTTGGAAGAAGATGTTGATGAAGAAGTAGCTTTAAGATTACATAAGAAATTTCAATCTGGACAAGAAATAAAATGAAAACTTATATTTGGAATGACTTACATTGGAGAACAATTGCAGTTCAAGCTGATAGTTTAGAACAAGCAATTGGATATGTTAATTTAGAAATTGAGAAAAAGAAACAGAGATATTCTGAGGCTTTTGTTATTAAATATGAAGATGCTGAATCACTTGTTACTGCATTGAGAGATTTAATAAAGAAAGACCCAGTTATTTTAGAACCTTTTAAATGTGTTATATTATGAAGTACTTCATTGATACAGAATTTCTTGAAGGAAAACAATATTATAGAAAATCTTTTTTAGAGGCATTATTTGCTGTTAAAAGATATACA
>ERZ650308.2038-NODE-2038-length-10147-cov-7.776853_pt1 | contig 10147 bp, 10 predicted proteins | sample MGYA00376244_ERZ650308 | MGnify/ENA primary metagenome ERZ650308 (study PRJEB26733, sample SAMN07839295) | wastewater metagenome | biome: small river; feature: stream; material: water | place: USA: North Carolina | collected 2016-04-26 ...
GGTAGTCCATGGCGTACAACACGCGATCAGGCCCCATGAAGTCTTGCGTGAACTTGAGCGCTGCGCCCCAGGCCACACCACTGTTGGTGATGTGGAAATTTTCACGCAGGTAGTCGCTGGGCTTCTTTTGGGTGGGCTGAATGCTGGGGTAGCGCTTGGATTTAACCGTCGCTGCGTGCATGTAGTCCAAGCGATAAGCCCAGAATGGCAAAGCCTCACCCATGTGACCCAAAATGATTTGCAGCTTAGGAAAGCGATCAAACACACCCGAGGTGATCAAACGCAAGGCATGCAGCCCCGTTTCCACACCGAAGCCATAAATTGCACCATCCAACCCCGCTTCTAAAAACGGCTGAATCATGTTCGCTGGTGGCGTGTTGGGGTGCAGATAAATCGGCGTGTCGTGTGCCTGCGCGGCCTCAAAAATTTCCCAAAACTTGGGGTCAGACAAATACTCACCATGGGTGTGCGAGTTGATGATGACCGCGTGCATCCCCAGCTTGTTCACGCCACGCTCAATCTCTTGTGCCGCAGCAGCCGGGTCTTGTGGTGCCACGGCAATCATGCCGGCAAAGCGGGTGGGGTGGCGGCGCACGCCCTCGGCCAACTCGTCGTTCGCGAACTTGGCAAATGACACGGCAGTGGCCGTGTCCATGCACTGCACGCCGGGGGAGGTGAGGGCAATGATTTGCATGTCGATGCCTGCATCGTCCATGTGACCGAGGCGCACTTGGTCAAGGTCGGTCAAGCAGCGCATGATGTGTTGGGCGCGTTCACTGGGGCTGCTCATGTAAAACCCCATCAGGCTTTTGAAGCCGGGGTCCACATGGGGCTGCGCCAAGATGTTGCGGTAGATGTCCAGCATCTCGCTGGGACAAAACGCCTCTTCGGTGGCGATACGCAAATATGGCGCTTGGCCTGGGCGTTGGGTGTTGGGAAGTGACATAGGTTTAAACAATCTTCACGCTCAAATTAGGCAGACCATCGATGTGCATTTCAATCACATCGCCACGCACCACGGGGCCCACGTTTTCAGGTGTGCCCGAGTAAATGATGTCGCCGGGGAACAACTCAAACGCTTCGGAGAGTTGGGCAATTTGTTCGGCCACTGACCAAATCATTTGTTTCAGATCTGCCTTTTGCTTCACTTGACCATTGACCTTGAGCCAAATATCACCTTGGGTGAAGTGGCCGGTCTGCGCCACTTTGTGCACCGCGCCGATGGGGGCAGATTGGTCAAAACTTTTGCCAATTTCCCAAGGCTTCTTTTGGTCGCCCATGCCGCGTTGTAAATCGCGGCGTGTCATGTCGAGGCCCAGCGTGTAGCCGTAAACCAAGTCCAAAGCTTTGTCGACAGAGATGTTGCGTCCGCCCTTGCCCAGTACCGCCACCAACTCGGCTTCGTAGTGGTAGTTTTTGGTCAACGTGGGGTAGGGGTGGTTGGCCACAGTGCCTGCCGCCACGTACTGAATGGCATCGGTGGGTTTTTGGAAAAAGAACGGCGGCTCGCGTGTGGGGTCAGAACCCATCTCGCGGGCGTGCGCGGCGTAGTTGCGGCCAATGCAGTAAATGCGACGGATGGGAAACATCTCGTCCGAACCCACGATGGGAATGTAGGTGGCAGGCACAGCAAACGGAGTTTTGGGGGCGCCTGCTGCAAAGCCAGGTGTGGCACAGCCCACCAAGGCACCGGTGGTGACCAAGGCGGAGTTTTGGAAAAAGTGACGACGGTCCATGCGTGTGTCTCCTTGGGAAAATTTATGACTTGGCGGCGAAGCCCGCCACTTGTTTGTAGTTGTCTGAAATTTGGCGCAGCTCAGCTTGGCTGATCAAGTCGTCGATGTGGCCAAACGGCTGACCACCGCTGAGTGCATCGGCCTTCATGATGATGGCGTCGGGCGGCACGGTGCGGTTGGTTTGCACAATCTTGGCGGTGGTGGGCAGGCGCAAGTCTTGGTACTGCTGCAAGGCCGCCACCACGTCGGTGTGTTTGCTCAACAAGTCGGCCAAGGTGCGTGCATCGATGAGGCCTTGTGCGGAGCCATTGGAGCCGCGCGGGTACATGGGGTGAGCGGCGTCGCCCATCAGCGTGACGCGACCAAAGCTCCATTGCGGCAGCGCGTCTTTGTCGACCATGGGGTACTCGAACACACGTTCGGCGGACAAGATCAAGTTGGGGACATCCAGCCACGGAAATTTCCAGTCCTTGAAGATGTCGATGCAATCGTTGGCGTTGCCGGGTTTGTTCCAGTCATTCATCTTGGTGTCTGGACGCTGAATTTCGGCCATCCAATTGATGAGCTGGTTGCCTTGCCCGTCGACGTTGTCGACGATGGGGTAAATCACCATCTTGCCGGTGTCGATGGAGCCCACGCGCATGTAGCTCTTGCCCGTCAAGATGGGCTTGTGCACGGTCACACCGCGCCAGGTGTTGATGCCCGCAAAGCACACCTTGTCGTCGGGGAAGAATTGCTTGCGCACCGTGGAGTTCACGCCATCACACGCCACAGCCACATCGGCTTGCACTTGGCGTGTGCCGCCGTCGGCCAGCTCAAACGTCACGGTGGCGAGCTGTTCGGTTTGGTCCACACGCATGCAGCGGTGGCCGGTGTGCACATGTTCAGTGCCCAAGCGCTTGACCACTTCTTCAAACAAGATGCGGTGCAATTTGCCCCGGTGAATGCCCAGCTCTGGCGTTGCGTAGCCGTCGTGACGGCCTCGCAATTCTTTGTAAATGTATTGGCCGTAGCGGTTGTAAAACACGCTCTCCAAGTTTTCGATGGCCACCGCTTCGAGCTGAGGCAACACGCCCAAGGCGGCCAGCTCTTTGGTGGCGTGGGGCAGCAGGGTGATGCCCACGCCCATTTCTTTGACCTCGGGTACGCTCTCGTACACATCACACGCAATGCCGCGTTCGTGCAGACCCAAGGCCAAACCCAGTCCAGCGATGCCACCGCCTAAGATTGCTACTTTCATCGTTTGTCCCAATTCATGTGGAGGTGCTGTTTGTTAGCATGCAAACGATTATTCTTTTTGCCTTTCATCTGAGCATCCATACAAACCCCAAGCCATGCACTTAAGCGACATGTACCAACGCCCCGGTTTCTTGCTGCGGCGCGCGCATCAAATCTCTGCTGCTGTTTTTGAAAATGCGTGCGCGCCCTTGGGGCTGACGCAAGCGCAATACGGCGCCTTGACCGTGCTGGCCAGCGAGCCCCGTATTGACCAAAGTCGTTTAGCCCGCGCCCTGGCGTTTGACAAGGTGACGGTCTTGCGGGTCTTGCGCGGCCTCGAAGAGCGGGGCTTGGTGGCACGCGAGGTCTCGGCCACCAGCCGTCGCAACATGGCGGTGCAACTCACACCTGCGGGGCGACGTCTGCTGAAAAAAGCAGAAGTGCCTGTGCATGAAGCGTATGAACAACTCATGGCGCCGTTGAACGACAAACAACGTGCGCAATTCATTGGCTTGCTGCACACCCTGACCGATGGTTTGGGCGAACAGGCGCGTGCGGCCTTTGTGCCGCTGCAGCCGCCGAGTCAAGACACATGACTGTGCCGCCCGATGTGAGCCCTGGCATGCCGGTGCTGTATTCGTTCCGACGCTGCCCCTATGCCATGCGCGCACGCTTGGCTTTGCGTGCCAGTGGTGTGTTGTATGAGCACCGCGAGATCGTGCTCAAAAATAAACCGGCACACCTGCTGGCACTCTCGCCCAAGGGCACGGTGCCGGTGTTGTGGCTGCCTGAAGAACCGACCCGCCCCGTGTTGGCACAAAGCCTGGACATCATGCTGTGGGCGTTGCGTCGGCATGACCCGCAGGGCTGGCTGCCCGACACCGAGGCGTTGTGGACACACACCATGGCCCGTATTGCAAGCAACGACGGGCCTTTCAAATACCACTTGGACCGCTACAAATACCCTCAGCGCTCTGGTTTGGCTGACGGCGTGACGGATCGCGATCAGGCCGCTTTGCTGTTGCGCGCGTTGGAGGCCGATTTGCAAGTCAGCCCGTATTTGTCGGGGGCGCATTGGGGTTTGCAAGACGCGGCACTGGCCCCCTTTGTGCGGCAATTTGCGCATGTGGATGCCGCTTGGTTTGCGGCGCAACCATGGACCGCCTTGGCAACTTGGCTGACTGAGTTTGAAGCCTCGCATGACTTTGCCGCAGTGATGCAAAAAATGCCGTTGTGGGTACCTGACGCAACGGCCTAAACTGCGGGGATGAAAACACCTGTCGAACTTTCACATGCCAGCCGTTTGGTGAACCACGGCCCCACGGTGCTGATCAGCACCGTGCACGAGGGACGTCGCAACCTCATGGCTGCCGCCTGGTCGATGCCGGTGGAGTTTTCACCGCCTCGCATTGCGGTGGTGATAGATAAAAGCACCTTCACTTGCGAGCAGGTGCACGCCACAGGCCGTTTGGCGCTGAACATCCCTTGCCGCTTGCAAGCCGACCTGACCTACACCGTGGGCAGTGTGAGCGGTCGTGACGACTTGACGCATGGACAAGACAAGTTCACCCGCTACAACATTGCCTCGTTTGCAGGCCCGAGCTTGGGACTGCCCTTGGTCGAGGGCTGTGTCGCATGGTTGGAATGTCGGGTGATCAACGAGCCCCATACCCAGCAAGCCTATGACACCTTCTTTGTGGAAGTGGTCTCTGCCCAAGCCGATGACCGCGTGTTTGCCCATGGTCGTTGGAAGATGACACCCGAGAACTTGGATTTGCACACCTTGCATCATTTGGGGGCGGGCGTGTTTGCCGTGCCCAGCGAAACGTTGCAAGGCCGGATGCTGGACAGCGCACAGTAAGCCCTGGTGCTTGCAGGTGAGACGTTCTAAAATTCATCCATGCGCAGGTTTTGCCTCATCCTTTGTCTCAGTTTATTGACCAGCATGTTCCATGCGGCGGTCATGCCCGTCGAGACGTTGCCTTCGCATGAGACTGCGGCGGTTCAGTCCAGTGTGGACAGCGCGCATGCAGAGCACCATTGCGATGCGCCACCGGCCAGCCCTGTCACCCCCGCGTTCAAGTGTTCTTTGGGCGCGCATCTGTGTTGCTTGGGACTCACCGCGACCTTGGTCGATTCGCCCTTGCATGTCTTCCATGGCGACCCAGCACTGATCCATCCGGTGGTTCTCTCGCTGGAACTTCAATCGCGTGGCAATAAATTGTTCAAACCGCCCAAGCGCGCGCTCCTGGCATAAGACCTCATGCTGACCCACAGGGTCAGCCTTATCTTGATTTGGAGAAAAAAATGAACATGACGCATTACATGGAGTTGTTGGCGACCAACCAACCTTGGAACTTGTTGCTTTTTATGGGCATCCCCGTGGTCTTGGCTGAGACCTTGGCGATCACCGAGCTGTATTTGTTATTCACACGCAACTTGAACGGTTGGGTGCATGGCGTGAACCGCTTGGCGGGCATCACGGTCGGGCTGTATTTCATCGGCGTGATCGTGTACCTGATGAAAACTGCGGTACTCCCCATCACCCAAGCCGGTGAATGGCGAACTGCGATCGATGTGATCGCTGTGGCGAGTTATTTGATCGGTGGCTTGCCCTTGATCTACATCGCATTGCAAGAGTTGGGTCTTGTCAACCAACACGCCAGAGCTGAAGAGAAGATGAAGACCCACGCCATCTGCGTGGCCTTGTTCTTGGTCTTTGGCCACATTGCCATGATCGCTGGCATGCTCGATCCTGCACTGCTGGGCTTTGGTGCCGGTGCAGAAGACGCCATGCCGATGATGCACAACCACTGACCTTCTGAAAGTTAAAAGCCACCGTCTCACCGACGGTGGCTTTGTCGTTTCTGAGTCTCCCATGTGGGGGATAGGACTAGACGGCTGATTTCAAAAAGTCCATCACCAAGTGCCACTGGGCGGGCACATTGAGTGCGGGGGCATGGCCGCAGCCGGCAATTTCTTCGGTGCGCAGCAAGCCTAGGGCGCCAGGGCCGCGGGTGCGCATGGTGGCGATGGTGTCGGTCGAAATCAAATCTGAATGGGCGCCGCGCATCACCATCACAGGGATGTCGAGCGCGTCATACGCGTCCCACATCGGGTATTCGGGAACTGCGCGGAAAAACTGTTGGGTGATGTGGGGGTCGTAGTGCGGTGTCACGCGGCCGTCGGGCAAGCGACGGGTGGATGTTTCTGTCAGATGCGTCCACTGCGCGTCGGTGTGAAAGCCAAATGGCGCATAGGCTTGACGGAAAAACGCTTCCAGCTCGGGCACGGTGTCAAACGCGGGAGGCTGGCCGGCATAGGCTTTGATGCGCTCCACCGCAGCGGTGGAAATCTCAGGGGCGATGTCGTTGAGGATGAGGCTGCGAATGCGGCCCTTGAACGCGGGTAACGCATGTGCAGCCGCGCAGACCAAGCCCAAGGCGCCTCCCATCGAGGTGCCAATCCAGTGCGCCTGGGCAATGCCCAAGGTATCCATCAAGTCCAAGGTGATGTGTGCGTAGGTGGCAAAGCTGTAGTCGTCTTGGGGCGCACGGCTCCATTGGCTCAAGCCGCGGCCAATGGTGTCGGGGCAAATCACGCGGTAGTGGGGGGCGAGTTGCTCGGCCAGGGCGTCAAAGTCGCGGCCGGTGCGGGCCAAGCCATGCCAGGCGATGACCACCGGCAAGGCGGCGTCGCCCCACGCGGTGTAGTGAATGGTGAAGCCGTGGCAACGTACGTAATGAGAACTGGGTGTCATGGTGGGCCCTTGGTGTGAGCGCATTTTGCTTGAGCGTTTACGATTGACGCATGCAACTTCAAGATATTTTGTATTCCCAAGGTTTTGGCACACGCCGCATTTGCGCGGGCTTGATTCAGCAAGGTTATGTGCAGGTTGATTTAGGCGAAGGTTTGGTCACTTGTGACGATGCGCTAGAGGACGTGGCTGTGCACGAAGGCCTTGCATATTCGGTGCAGGGCGTGCTGTGGCCCTACCACGCCAAGGCCTATGTGTTGCTGCACAAGCCGGCGGGTTATGAGTGCTCACACAAGCCTTCGGCTTGGCCCAGTCTGTACACCTTGCTGCCGCCTGCCTTGCGCCAACGTCCGCAAAAGAGTGCCGTGCAAGGCGTGCAAGCAGTAGGACGTTTGGACCAAGACACCACGGGCATGCTGGTGCTCACCGATGACGGCCCCTTGATTCACCGCATGAGTTCACCGCGACACCATGTGCCCAAGGTGTACGAAGTCACCACCGATGACCCGTTGGACGCCAAGCAAGTGCAGCGTCTGCTCGATGGCGTGGTGTTGGACGATTCGCCCAAACCCGTCAAAGCGGCGGCGTGCGAAGCGGTGGCCGAACACCATTTGCGTTTGACCTTGACCGAAGGCAAGTACCACCAAGTCAAACGCATGTTGGCGGCGGTGGGCAACAAAGTGGTGGGGCTGCACCGTTCGCAAATTGGTGCCATGCCATTGCCTGCTGATTTGGCGCCGGGTCAGTGGCGTTGGATCAGCCCTGACGAGTTGAAGCTGCTAGCTACAAACGCTTAATTTCATCCCGCGTTCGTGGCTTGTTTGCGTTGGGTCAAACGGATTTCGTTTGAAATCAAGCCCTTTGCGCAGGTGTGCGTAGCTTGGCTCGTTACACTGAGGGCAGATTTTTCAAGGTGTTTTTTGTGTTTTTGATTCAACGTTTAACGCTGGCTTTGGCCAGTGTGCTGCTGTTGGCGGCAACCCCTGCTGTACAAGCGGGTAACCCCATTTTTGTACTGAACTCGCAAGATGCGAATGTGAGTGTGATCGACTCTGTAACGTGGAAAGAAACGCGCCGCATTGCCACAGGCAAAGAGCCGCACCACATCTACCTCACGCCCGATGAAGCCTCGGTTATTGTGGCCAATGCCGGTGGCGATTCCCTGACCTTTATTGACCCGCGAACGGCCCAAGTGCAACGCGTGGTCCGCGGCACGCTAGACCCCTACCAGTTGCGCTTCTCTCCAGATATGAAATGGTTTGTTACGGTGGCCAACCGGTTGAACCACATCGACATTTACCGTTGGGATGGCAAAGAGTTGGCGTTGGCCAAGCGCATTCCCTCTGGCAAAACGCCCAGCCACATTTGGATTGACACCAAAAGCACGACCGCTTATGCCACCATGCAAGACAGCAACGAGTTGGTGGCCGTGGACTTGGCGACGCAAACTTTGAAATGGCGTGTCAAAACAGGTGAAATGCCTGCGGACGTGTTTGGCACCCCAGATGACAAACATTTGCTGGTGGGGCTGACGGGTGGCGATCATGTGGAGGTCTATGACGTCACGGGACCACAAGCCAAGTTGGTGAAAAATATTCCAACCGGTGAGGGCGCACATGCTTTCCGCGCGTTGGGCGATGGCCGCCATGTGTTTGTCGGCAATCGCGTGGCCAACACGGTCAACAAGATTGATTACACCAAGCTCGAATCGGTGGCTCAATTCAAAGCGCCTGGGGGGCCAGATTGCATGGAAGTGACAGCCGATGGCAAATTGTTGCTCGTCTCATCGCGTTGGATTAAAAAAGTCAGTGTGATTGATATCGCGACGGGCCAACTCGTGCGCCAAGTCAAAGTCGGCAAATCGCCTCACGGCATTTGGACTTTGGATCACGCGAAGCGGTATTGAAACCGATGCGTTGCCTGAGCTTTGGCTTCTTGCTCTTTCTGAGCGTTGCTGGCGCCCATGCAACTGCGCTTTGTGATAAGCCCTTGTACCTGACGTTTGACACGGGCCACATGGGTGTGGCGCCGTTGATTGCTGAGGTCTTGAACCGACAAAACGTCAAAGTTACTTTTTTCGCCGCCAACGAACTCACCCAAGAAGGTGATGGCTCCTTGGGCGAGCACTGGGCACCTTGGTGGAAAGCCCGTGGTGCAGAAGGCCATGCCTTTGCCTCACACACGTTTGACCATGTGTATTGGCGTTCTGATTTATCGCGTGGCAGTTGGCAGATGCAACCGACGGCGGGGCCTAGAAAAGGCAAAACCGAGGTGTGGACCAGTCAGCGGTATTGCGATCAATTGCAACTTGCCAACACGCGCTTAGAGCAAATCACGGGCACCAAGCCTTTGCCTTTGTTCCGTGCGCCCGGCGGTAAAACGTCCCCCTCGCTGTTGCACGCTGCCAAGCAATGCGGATTTGCCCATGTGGCTTGGGCCGATGCAGGCTTCCTAGGAGATGAGCTGCCTAGCGACAAATTTTCCAACGCCATGTTGCTGCAACGTGCTTTGAACAGCATCCGCTCAGGCGATATTTTGATGGCGCATTTAGGCATTTGGTCGCGCCAAGACCCCTGGGCACCTGCCGTGTTAGAGCCTTTGATTGAAGGCCTCAAAGCCAAAGGGTTTTGTTTCGCAACGCTCAAAGACCATCCACAATTCAAAGCATGGACGCGTTGATCGACCTCTTTGCCAGCACGCAAGCCGCTTTGTATGAAGGCGTGATGCAGCCCATTGCATTTGAGTTGGGCTTGGGCAATCGCTTGGAAGATGTGTTTGATGGCACAGGCTGGTTGCTGGTGGGGTTGATACAAATAGCAGTCATGCTGCTGGTGATTGGGCCCTTGCAACGTTGGCGACCTGTGGAGGCCGTGACCGACACGCATGCCGTTCATACCGATGTGATTTACACCCTCATTCACCGCTTGGGGGTGTTTCGTGTGGCTTTGTTTTTGGGGGTCGAGCCTGTGCTGGACACGCTCATGGGCGAGCTGCGCGTGCACGGCATAGGCACCTTTCATTTGGAAGACTTGTGGCCTGGTGTGACCGATGGCCCGTTCACCAGCTTTGTGATTTATTTGGTCGTGTTTGACTTCGTCAACTATTGGTTGCACCGTGCCCAACACCAATGGCACTGGTGGTGGGCACTACACGCGGTGCACCACTCACAGCGCCAGATGACGCAGTGGACCGATAACCGCAACCACTTGCTGGACGACTTGATCGGCGCTGTGATTTGGGTGTGCGTGGCACAGCTTATTGGTATTGCACCAACGCAATTTGTGGCCGTGGTCGCCATGACCCAGCTGTTTGAAAACTTCCAACATGCCAATTTGCGTGTGAATTTTGGTAAGTGGGGGGAACGCTTGTGGGTCAGTCCGCGTTTTCACCGCTTACACCACGCGGTTGGTTTGGGGCACGAGTCTGTGCCGCAGCT
>ERZ650308.2039-NODE-2039-length-10147-cov-4.257333_pt1 | contig 10147 bp, 8 predicted proteins | sample MGYA00376244_ERZ650308 | MGnify/ENA primary metagenome ERZ650308 (study PRJEB26733, sample SAMN07839295) | wastewater metagenome | biome: small river; feature: stream; material: water | place: USA: North Carolina | collected 2016-04-26 ...
CTTTGCTTAACGGGGCAAACTGAAAGTCTTCACGTTTCGCACCATCCACAGTATTAGTGAAAAGACGTCGAAGATCGTACATCCAAGGAGCTTGTAGGTAGAGATATACAAAAGTCCGGGTATCTGGGGGCAACTGTTCAAGCAGTGCGTGCACAATCTTGTATCGGTCAGAGTGAACAGTCCCAATGAAGGATAGATCGTAGCTATATGTTTGGTCAACCGGGCGATCAAACCCGTCTGTATAGAACAATGGCCGAAAGCACATCCCGTATTTCTTAGCGTCCACGGGATCAAAGGTTAAGCATCGATCATAATATGAAAGATTACGTTTTGCGAACGGCTTGTTCTCAATTGAGTCCCACGTATAGAAAACTAACTGCGCCGTAGGATAGGTCTTTCGTAATTGCATTAGGGTATTGGATGTAACACCCTCCCCTTGAATAACGAAAATGGTCGAATAGTTGTTTCGACCTAACTCCTCTATACGTTGTGCGAAAAAATGATTGCATGCACGATGCCCGCCGAGTTCTGGTCGAAATCGAAGCACCGCTTTCATCAGCGGACTATTGAACGGCCTGTCGGGTAAAAAGTCCACCTCGTAGCCCGAGCGTGTCAGTTCTGCTGCGATTTCGTGTTCATAACCAAAAAAACGAGGTGCTATTAGCAACACACGAGCGGGCGAAGGTATAGCGATCATTTTTCTACTTCCATGCTACGACCTTTTAAACGCTCACTCTTTGGAGGCAAATTTTTTGCAGGAATACCAATGGCGACATGCTCAGGCGGTACATCTTCAAGTACCACGGCGTTCGCGCCAACCACACTGCCACGACCTAGGGTCAGTGCGCCAAGTACCTTAGCTCCAACTCCAATGACGACCTCGTCACTTATGATTGGTCGCAACGCTGGCGTGTATGCAAAATCCATTGTTACAGCACCCAACGTGACTTGATGGTAAATCGTGACATTTTTCCCAATCGAGGCTGCACCTAGCACTGTTCCCTGTGTATGCATCAACACCAACCCTGGACCAATAGAAATACGCGGAGGCACCTCTATCCCAAACAGAATGAAATTCACCAAAGCAGATAGCTTAGCCAAACGCGACCACCCTGATGCATATAAGCATTGAGCTGTTCGAACCAAAACGACCGGTGCAAATCTGGGTGATAAAGCATGCTGCAATCCCCGTGGACGTGGCACCGCATTGGAAAGAACAGCAAGTCTTACCCAATCAGCGTCGAGAAAATTTGATAGTCGGCCCATCAGTTAGCGAGCCCTCGCGCCTTAAGCTCGGCCTCAGCTTTTGCTGATCGATCTTCATAGACAGGCTGCGTCATTGCCCAGGCGCAAAAGCCTTTCAATCCGTCTTCGAGTGACATCTTGGGAGTAAAGCCTAAGTATTTGGTAACCAGCGTCAAGTCGGCGAAACAATGTCTTATGTCGCCTAGGCGGTACTGATGCGTCACTCGGACTGGAACGTTGAATCCTGAAGCCTTCAATAGCGCGCCTGCGAGTTGAGATACGTTTGTCGGGATACCTGAACCAACGTTCATAACTATGCCGTTAGGCAGTGTGGCGTCCAATGAAGCAATTAACGCTGCAACGACATCACTTATGTGCACAAAGTCCCGGGATTCCAGGCCATCTTCAAACACCGGAATCTGCAGCCCTTGGCGTGCGCGATTAAAGAATATCGAGATTATCCCAGTGTACGGGTTGCGCAGCGACTGCCCTTCGCCAAAAACATTCTGAAAGCGGAAAACTGTGGCTTGCACTCCCAAAGCAATACATGAAGACACTAAAAGTAGCTCTTGCGCAGCTTTTGTTGCCGCGTAGATCGAGCCAGGAGAGAAAGGAAAGCTTTCTGGAGTGGCGATTGCACGCAAGGGCCTACCAGCTTCGTCGACAGGTTCCCAACGACGATCTTCAAGCGCCTCTCTTGTGCGAGCAACTGCAGTTACTAACTTGTCTGGATCTTCAGAGTGGGTATACGCGCCTTCACCGTACACACTGCGGCTCGACCCTAAAACGATTTGCTTGGGGCGCCTGACGCACTTAGCGATCGCCTCCAGCAATGAGGTAGTACCCTCACAGTTGACACGCGTATAGTGCGACATTTGATACATTGACTGTGCCGTTCCCGTCTCCGCAGCAAGATGGAAAATCACATCGACACCTTCGAGTAACTCATGCCGATCTGCGATATGACATATATCCATTCGCACTATTGTGGCGCCATAGGGAGCATCAACGGCTGGCAGCTCCCCGTGAATCTGCGGTGAAAGAGAATCAATTAGCAGTACATCATGGCCCTCGGTCAAAAGCTGTCTACTTAGGTGTTGACCTATGAATCCGAGGCCTCCTGTTATTACAATTTTCATATAGATATGTTCCTTGTGAATTGTTTTCGAAAATAAATCAGAATTTTTTGGGTAGTCGTCTAATGAAAGTTATAAAGATTCGACGCATGAACTTAATCAGAGAAAAAGAGATTGCCACTGCATGTAGTCCAAAGCCACATTCTCCGCGACGATAGGAACGTCGAATGTTGCACAACTCTCCCCGCTCCATTGCTATAAGATTAGAACTGAGACCACTGGCACCGAAACCTTGCTTGCCACAACCGTAGTCGACTAATATCTCAGATAGCAGTATGCACTTATATTGTGCTGCAACTCGATTAAAAAAATCACCCTCTTCCGCATATCGCTGATCTAATGGAAAAGGACCTACAACTTCAACTACATGACGCCGCACAATCACCGTTGAGGTTTGAAAGTAGTTCTTGAAAAGTTGTTGAGGTAGTCTAATAACTTGGGAAGTTCTATTAGAAATGGACCGGTGAACAGTTCCAAGCCCCATTGTCGTGGAACAGCCAACCATACCAACCGAAGGATCCGTGAATAATGGCAACTGTTGTTCGAGTTTTTCACTAAACCACACATCGTCCGAATCCAAAAACGCATACAAATCACAACTGCAATTTTTCATACCATGGTTTCGCGCATTTGCAGCCCCGCCATTAGGTATCTCTAAAATACGCACCAAAATATTAAGATCTCGGCAAGATTCTCGAAGAAAATTGACACTATCATCCGAAGATCCATCATCAACCACAATTATTTCTTGAACCAACACCTTAGATTGATTTACTACCGATTTGATAGCACCGACTGCCTCACGCCCTGAATTAAACACGGGGATAATAACGCCAACAGTAAGAGCCGGAATTTGAAAATCAGAATTCATTTGAATTTTTATTTAAATAAATCAATGAAAAATTATTAGTTAAAATACCGGATTTGATTATTCATCATTAAGGCCCTCATAAAATTAAACCGCTGCAAAAAAATCTACATTAAAATTAAATGACACTTTGATTAAAATTTTACATTATGAATCTTTAAAATTAAATATAATATATATTTATTTAAATCTTCTCGCTGCAATACAAAATAACATAAGCGTAGGGCCAAAAAGAACGCCACCCAACAGCAAATAGTAAGGGGTAAATATTATAAAAAAATATCTACTCACAACAATTCTTTCAAACAACCGACCAATGTACAATAAATAGGCAAGCGCCATAGGCAGGCCATAGTTAAACATAATTGCAAAAAAGGTATTATGCGGAGTAGGTACATCTCCATAAACATCTTGATAGTCCTCTATTGTTACAGGCAAAAAGGCAGAAACTGGCTCTTTAACTAAATAATCAGCAAAAGTTATCAACGCAGTTATTCTAGCCTTATTTGATGCATCATTAATTTCAACAAGCCGCGAGCTCTCATTTCCAACTTCAGAATCGAAAAAATCTAAATTCATTGCAAATGATATTGATGCGCTTATAATTGTTGCCAACAGAAGATAGCTAAATGCATGCCACATCTTAAGCTTGGATCGAAGCCAAGTAAATCCTCTCAATTTGAATGAAAAACCAAATATTATAAAAAATAAAATAAATGTTCTCGATAATAACAGCAGCGCAGAGAAAAATAAAATTAATTTAAACAATTTAACCGTCAGATTAATATTATCTGGCGATATTAGCAACAACATTATTGATATCAAACATAGATGATTTCTATCAAGGTAAATTCGGTCATCAAGGTCAAAAAAAATTTTCAGCAAAATTACTAACACAATGGCCAAAACCGAAAAACAATAATCAACATTTGAAATGCTTCGACACTTTATTGCCAAGTTAACAGCCAACAAAGGAAAAATTAACGACAGAGAAAATCTTTGAGCAACAATAAAAAATGCAAGAAAAAATGACAACAAGAAATATAAATCAATGATTCTAACTTTTAATATTAATACATACATCAAGATAACAAAAGCCAACAAGACAGTCACCGCCAAAAGATCATTAGCTAAATTAGCTATGCAGGCAATAACAATTACAAATAATACAGGCAGATTGACGCCGATATTATTTTTTAACTCATTCTGCAAACAAAATGGACTGTTTACAGACATTATAAAATATCAACCCAATGATTATAAATCGTATTCTCATGAAAATCCTGTGCAGATTTCAGAGAATTATCTGGCAAATGCTTGTGGCAGTTGTAATTATAATATAAGGCAAGTACCTTTGCAGCTAACTCAGCAGGTTGATTTTGTTTGCACAAAAAACCATTAACACCCTCATGGATAACCTCTTTAGGCCCAATCAGTTCATCATATGCTATTACAGGTACCCCAAAGGATAGTGCTTCGATCATTGTCATAGGGAATGCCTCCGACTTTGATGTAATTAAGTACACTTGTGCTTTCGAGTAAAAAGCATCAATTTGTTGAGAAGGTGGATAAATATGAAAGACATTTGATAATCCGTACAGCTCAACTCTCCTCCGTAATTGCTTCTCTAAATGACCCGCACCAACCAATTCAAAATGGATATTGGGGCATTGTTGATAAATGATATTAGCCATTTCAATGTAATGATCAAGTTGTTTAACCTCTTCAAAGCGTGCTACAGACAAACAGGTAAAGGAGTCATATGATTGTTGAGTAGGCCGTGTCCATTGTTGATGATTAGAAAATGTAGTGCAGGCATTTGGAATTTGAGCAGTGGGAAGGCCTGCTTCTGCGAAACGCTTAGCACCATCTATGGTTTGTGTTACGACACATTTCACTCCGCGATAATATCGCAACCGCAGAGCTCTTATCCAATTGGCATGTGCAGAGTACGTACTATGCTCACTTGCAATACAATTAGATAGTAATTTTGGACTTATCCAAGACAAAAATATCGTAATAATTGGAGAAGTAGAGACAATTACAAAAGGCGTCGAAAAAGCTTTACTAAGATACACTACTTTCAAACAGCAAAAAAAAGTAATGATTTTATATATGAAACTTCGAAATGGAAAGCCACTTAAGTAAATGACATCAACTGCAGAGGGAAGCTTATATAGCAATTCTTTATTTGTTCGGTGAAAAGAATATATTTTTACCTCATAACCATTTTTATTCAGCAAAATTGCCATATTTGCTATAAAGCGCTCAACCCCACCTTTTAGAGTTATATCCAGCACAAGAAATTTAACTTCTTTTTTTTTCATAATTGCTACTAATTTTTCCGATTAAGTTATCTGCCAAGAATGACTTTTAAATTTGCATTTAAATTATTAATTTAGAAATATTTCTGGAATTTTAAACAACACGAAAAAATTAATAACTCATTTAAACTTATAACTCAGTCGGCTTACTTATTATGAAATCGAGGCGTCGCCACTCCCAAGCACCATAGCCATCCTCACCCTAAGAATTATTTCCATTTTTCGTATGATTAACATCATCATCTGGGAAGGAGCAAATCCAATAGCAGACAAGAGAATACGCCCCGCTAAATTATATTGATTATTTTTTATAGCGCCAAAAAGTAATCGCATCAAAAAATTGGATAGCTCAGCCTTAGCCAATTTCCGATTTTTTAGCTCTTTGTATTGACCCCATGCATTGTAAATATTTGATGCATCCTTAGATGAAATATCTGAGTTATTAGCAACAAAGAGTATTTCATTAATATTCTTCAATACATCCTCAGGAAAAGATTTTATGATCGATTCATCAAATTTTTCAACATTTGATGTTGGATCTGGCAAGCCTGCTTGTCGCACTCTATGACTTAGGCGTGCTACTACAGCATTAAACCTTTGAGTATTTATATATATTTTAGATATGTTAGTCTGATGCACTCGATAGTTCAGCAAAGGGACTGGGATATTAGCAACATTATAACCAGCATCAATAATTCTTAACCATAAATCATAATCCTCACAATGCTGATACGAACTGCGATACCCGCCGATTTTTTGGACAACATCCTTACGCATCATGACTGTTGGATGTATTACTGGGCAGTCCTCTTCACAAAATTTTTTAATTTGGCGTGGTGTTATTAAGTGACAATAAAAGCCTAAGGATTTACCATCTGAGTTGATTGTTCGCACAGCAGTGCCTAAAACCGCCAAACTCAAATCAGATTGCATATGCGAATACTGCAGCTTGAATCTATCTGGCATAGCAATATCATCTGCATCCATACGCGCAAGAATGCTTCCACGGGATCGGGAAATACCTTCATTTAGCGAATAAATAAGGCCCTTGTTTTCGCGCTCAATTAAAATTATCCTAGGATCCTTATTTGCAAGCTCTCGTATAATTTCTACGCCGCCATCAGTTGATCCATCATTAATAATAATTAATTCGAAATTTTTATAAGTTTGATTTAAAATACTTTCAATTGAATCGCGCACATAAAATCCGCAATTGTACACTGGCAAAATAACACTGATTTCTGGGGTATTTTGATTTTTTTTCTGCATAAGTAAATTTAAATTAAATTAGTAGATTTACACACAAAAAATCAATATATTGCGTTAATTGGCAATTGATTTTTGAATTTCATTTTGGCTTGGCCTCTATAATACTGGCAAGAATTAGTTTTATCCCCGGCAGTGCGCTAATGAGTCGAACGATTCGATGCGCTGATCCAACACGTTGTACTAGTTCTCGTAAACAAAAAACGCTAATAACAAATGTTAGCGCAACCCCTATTGCCGTGGCTGGCAAAATCGCTAAGTTCCTGTAAGCAATGAACATGAGGATTGTGACCGGTAATGTATAGAGGAAAATCTTGTAACAACTGGAAGACCAATTGAAACCCGTCAAATAGAAGCACACCAAATATACACTTGCAATATAACTAAGGTTTAAACCAAAGAAGGCAATTGCTACACCTTCGATACCAAACCATTTCAATCCAATGGTAATAAGACCCACATGAATGAGATTAGCACCAGTCTCCGTTAGCAAATACCAACGGCCTTTGCCGAGCGCCAGGATTACATAACCCAGTGGCCAGGAGACCACTCGCCATAGACAGCCCATTACGAACCACTGCAACAGTTCGACGGCACCAAGAAATTCACGTGTATAAAAAATGCGCACTATCCAGGGCGACAGCACTAAAGTGGCTAGCAACCCGGGCAGTGCAAGTATTAACCCAACTTCAGTCTGCTCGTTGACAAGGCGATTTACTGCAGCCTTATCATGTGCCACGCCTGTTAGGCGCGGGTAATAATCTGCCCCCATAGCCCCTAGCACGAAATTCACAGACATGCCGGAAAGCAAAAACGCTGCGCTGTATAGACCCGCAGCATGCAGGTTAATCTCTCGGCTAATTAAGGTGATTGTGTAGTAACTGACGGCGCTAAGCATCAGCCCATTCCACATTAGCACCAGACCCAGCTTCACCATCCCATTGGCTTCGAGTAAGGTTTGCCCCCATGTGAGCGAGACCCGTGGCACTGGCACCCTCCTTGCGAAGAACCAAGCTATCAATAGTTGTATGACAGCGAGGCTGACTAACGAGGGAATGATACCGCGTATACCCAGCCAGTAATAAAAACTAATAGCTGACAACGCACCCAAAATGGCCCCGCCGATATTAGCCCGAGCCATGTCACTGATGCGCCGCGTGCCCTGCAATAATGCGAGCTGACCTCCCGCCAAGTTAGAAAGCAAAATAACAATGCCCAGTGCTGCGATATCAACCGTATAGGCGTTACTGTTAAACGTCAGGCGGCTCAGCTGTTGACTGACTGCCATCATTACAACCATACCTACCAATCCGGTTAGCCAGCAGACACGGCGCAGTGTTAGCACCGCGCGACCAATAGCCTGTTCATCACCTTGGCCAACAGCGATAGCAATTTCTCGAACAGCGCTGGACTGTATTCCCATGCCAGCAAGAGTTCCGATAAAACCCTGAACAGCCGTGAAACCAGCCATCAAACCCACACCTGTAGTGCCGATAAGCACTGCGGCGAACTTGGTACGAATCATTCCCACGAGAAAAGTAATTCCCGCCGCACCACCCATCGTGTATGATGACTTCAGGATTTGGCCGTAGGATCCTTGAGAGCTTGCATCATCAGTCTCTGTATTGCAGGATTTATTGCTCACTGATTTATTTATTTCACTTTTAATTTGACAATAATTTTAGCATTTTAAGTTATTAACTCTTGCCCCAATGCCTTATTTTCCACTGTCATTGATTATTTTTCTTATTTTGCATTTTTCAATAAGTTAATAATTACAACCTTTTTAAGCGCTCCAGCTTAAAATAAAATAATACACAGAGTACAATTAAAATTTATAAATTATTCTTAATCATCGAAAATTTATGCAACGAAGGAAAGGCAAGTAAATTTGCATAAAATAATCTAATGGAGCTCACCCAACAAAAATGCAATCGGTGAGCACCAGCCAAATCTTACTATGCGTGCATACATAGTCACATATCCCAGCCCCAAGCACAGAAAAGCCATCAACGATAAGCCAGCATGATCGTGAACCAAATTAGCTAACACAATGGACGTGAGGGTCGTGAAGCCCATCAGCACGCCCGTGATCGAATTGCGTGCGGCATTAGACGTACTGCCAAACCAGCGTCGCACATAACGCTGTTTGACCAGACTATGGAAATGCAAACGGTCAGGATGACCTGGGTGCAATTTTTTGATGCGCCGCCTGAAAATGCTGAACAACACCTCGATCACAGGGTGGGCGCACACAAGTAACGCCGCGAAGGCCGATACCGAAGGATTACGCTCAATCACCATTACCGCCACCCAAGCCAGTGCAAAACCAATGAAGTAAGAACCGCCGTCGCCCAAAAAGACTTTCCCGAAAGGCCAGTTGACCCAAAAGAAGCCCCAGACGCACGCGGCGCATACCAGAGCGACGCCGGAGAGGTTTAGATCTCCCACTTGCCAGGCCATCACTGCGTAACCAATAAAAGCCAAGGTGGACATGGTACTGGCCAGGCCATTGAAACCATCGATAATGTTGATGGCATTGGCCACCCCCCCCACAGCAAAGGCTGTGAAGATGACTGAGACCAGCGTGAACTTTAGAAAGAAGTCCACGCCCCAGACATCCACACGCGAGAGCGAATAGTCCGTGATCCACCAAGCCAGCAGGCCCGAAGCCATGGTGGCAAAGAGGCGCTGCATCACCCCAACCCGCTTGGTGACATCTTCAGCCACACCAAAGATGAAAGCGGGCATGCCCGCAAACAAGATAGGCGTGAGCATATGCTTAATGTCTGCTGGTGCTTTGCCCCAGGCCACGATTAAACCCAACACAATCGGAATACCGCCAATGCGCGGCGTGGGTGCGGTGTGGAACTTCTGAATACCGTCAGTAAAGTCCATAGTCACAGCGCCGTGCCAGGATTTGGTGAGCACTAGCAAGACACACAACACAAAGCTGGAGGCAAAACCCCAGACTGCTGCGCTCAGAGCAGGTGACGAGAACACACCGGTGATGGCTTCAATCAGACTCATGTACAAAGCTTAAATCTAAACAAGCAGCAGCAAATAGACAGTTACCAAGAGGCGTTACAGGTGCTGTCACGGGCCGGATCAAGGCGCCAGCGTACAACCCAACTCTTGGGTATGGAGCGATTGACGCGTCTTTAGCCAAGCAGTAAACGCAGTCCCCACTTCGCTGTGATGCTCGGCCAAATCAACACTGGCTTGCAATAATCCGAGTTTGCTGCCGCAGTCATAGCGCTTGCCTTCGTACGAATAGGCCAACACTTTTTCTGTGGCCAACAAACCTG
>ERZ650308.2041-NODE-2041-length-10146-cov-5.256268_pt1 | contig 10146 bp, 6 predicted proteins | sample MGYA00376244_ERZ650308 | MGnify/ENA primary metagenome ERZ650308 (study PRJEB26733, sample SAMN07839295) | wastewater metagenome | biome: small river; feature: stream; material: water | place: USA: North Carolina | collected 2016-04-26 ...
TAACTAAAACCGTTACTGTAGATTTATTTACTTGGGAAAAATTAGATTTTGTAGACGCTGTAAAAACAGCTTTTAAATTGTAAATCAATTCTTTACTATTCATCATAGAGCCTCAAAGTGAAAATCTTTGAGGCTTTTTTATTTTGATTTATAAAATCATTTTCATTACTTAGATGAGAATATAAAAACTGAATAGTATGTCTAAATTTCATGTAATTCAAAGTATTGCAAATACTACTCAAAAAACAATTGCTAGATTTCCTTTAGAATACATCACTGCTCTTGTTGGAATGACAGCCACAATTATTTTATCAGAACAAGTAGACCAGACTCCCTCCTTTTATTTTTACACAAAAATTGCGCTGTCTTGTTCATTGTCCTTTGTATCTTTTTTTTCTATTAGCCTCGGTTTTTCAGAAAGCAATAACCGTGTAGCTCGATTGCTATCTAGTCTGTTGGCAGGAATATTGGTTTTTATCTTTGTTTTTCAATTTTCAGAAAAAATAACAAAAGTAGAATTCCTGCAATTTATTGTACTCAATATCACTTTGCATCTTTTAGTCTCCTTTTCGGCTTTTATAAAAAACTATAATCAAGAACGTTTTTGGGAATTTAACAAACAGCTCTTTTTACGTGTTTTATTAACTGGACTGTATAGCTTTGTATTGTTCTTAGGACTTTCCCTAGCTATTTTAGCAGTAAAGCAATTATTTAATATTGAATTGTATGAAAAAATATATTTCCATTTGTGGCTAATTATTGTCATTGGATTCAGCCCTATCTTCTTTTTAGCTGGGGTGCCAGAGATGAATAGTTCCAACTCTCAATTAACACTTAATTACCCTAACGGATTAAAAAAATTCACACAATTTGTTCTACTACCTCTAATCTCAATTTACTTGGGTATTTTAGTTATCTATGAAATCAAAATACTAATTACTTTAACACTCCCTGTTGGTTGGGTATCGTATCTGATTTTAGTATTTGCACTTTTCGGAATACTTTCTTTCTTGTTAGTTTATCCAATAGCCCAACAAAAAGAAAATCTTTGGATGCATACTTTTAACCGTTGGTTTTACTATTTATTAGTACCCCTTTTAGGATTGCTATTTTGGGCTATTTTATACCGTATTAACCTCTATGGTATTACGCATGAGCGTTACTATGTTTTGATTTTATCTCTCTGGTTGACTAGTGTGATCCTCTATTTTATTTTTGAAAAACAGCCTAAAATAAAATTTATCCCCATTAGTTTATTTTTTACGGGAATCATTTCGATAGCCGGCCCTCAAAGCGCGGATACAATTTCTAAAAAAAGTCAACTCGGTCGATTTGAATCCTACATAAAAACAATGGATAAAGGAAAATTGAATAACGAACAAAAAAAAGACCTAAGTAGCATTGTAGATTTTATTGAATCCAACTATGGCATCGATCCAATGATTCCGTTAGCAAAGGGAAAATTAGATCAATTAAAAATTACTAGTAAAAAAATTAATTCAATCGAAATTATGAAAGCATTAGGAACTTTGTATGTTGCAACATACGAGAATAGTAAACCTAATGAAAACCAATATCATTTTCGTTATGATGGAACTGCAATAGAAAATGTTCATGGTTATGATTTTAGCATCAATACTAATCAAGTTGAAGGGAATAACAATTCAAGAACCCTAATCATTGCTAACACTAAATACAATATTAAAACAGTTACAAAAAAATACGGTTTGGATTTACAAATCAATAAAGAAGTTATTCCTATAGATTTATTAACCTATATCATTTCAAATCCTAACTTTACACAAGAAGAAACCTCAAATACTGAAATTATTCAAGAAATAGAACTACCTAAATACCATCTTAAAATACTATATCAATCGGCTGACGCACATGTCAATCCAGAAGAAAAGTCCTTGGACAGATACAAAATTAAAATATTAGTAAAACTGCATAACTAATTTAACTTCAAAACCATCTCTGCTTCAGAATGGTTTTTTTTGTGAATAAATCATTACGAAAAATGTATGGCAAACACTAATTTTTATCTATTTTTACCCTCTTAGAATTTATCAATTATAAAATCACACTACCGTAATGCATATAGCAGTAGCAGGAAACATAGGCTCAGGAAAAACAACATTGACTAATTTATTGGCAAAACATTTCAAATGGGAACCTCATTTTGAAGACGTAGTTGATAATCCCTATTTAGATGATTTCTATCACCAAATGGAGCGTTGGTCATTCAACTTGCAAATTTATTTCTTAAACAGTCGTTTTCGTCAAGTAATGCAAATTCGCGAAAGCGGAAAAAAAATCATTCAAGACAGAACAATTTACGAAGATGCTCACATCTTTGCTCCCAACTTACACGCGATGGGTTTGATGACCAATCGTGATTTCCAAAACTACTCTTCGCTTTTTGAGTTGATGGAATCTTTGGTAAAAGCCCCTGATTTATTGATTTACTTGCGTAGTTCGATTCCTAATTTAGTAGGGCAAATCCACAAACGTGGTCGCGAGTATGAGAACTCGATTTCCATAGACTACCTGAGCCGTTTGAACGAGCGTTATGAAGCTTGGATTCACACGTATGACCGAGGTAAATTATTAATTATTGATGTGGACAACATTAATTTTGTCGATAGTCAAGAAGATTTAGGAGATATTATTCGTCGTATAGATGCCGAAATCAACGGTTTATTTTAGTTCTAAAACAAAAATTATATTCATAAAAAAAATGCCTCAATTTCTTGAGGCATTTTTATTTGTATTAAAAATGACGCTACTTAATCGCAGCTACTTTAGCTTTCACTTCAGCCTCAGTTCCTTCTAAAACCTGAACTGTTTGTTTCCCGTTTTCAGAAATAGTTACCGTTGCTTTAGCTTTACCATTTTCATTACTCATCTGAACATTGACTTGTTTTTTAGCCTCTCCTTTTTTAGCGCAACAGGCTTTTTCTTCTTTGGCTTCTTTAGTAATGAATTTTCCGTTGGCATCATAATGAGACAAACACATTTCTTTTTGCTCTGGAGTACATTTCAGACTGTCGCACATAGCGGCACATTCGTCTTTAGTCATAGTAGCGCATTTGCTCATATCACAATTCCCCATCATTTCACTTGACTCACACGATTTCATTTCGACAGTACAAGTCATTTCTTTAGGTGTATTTCCTGTACTTCCTTCTCCTAAAATTGGCGCAATTACCAATCCAATCAAACACGTTAATTTAATTAAAATGTTCATTGATGGACCAGAAGTGTCTTTAAATGGATCTCCAACTGTATCTCCAGTTACTGCCGCTTTGTGTGCATCTGAACCTTTGTACGTCATTTCGCCATTGATTTCAACACCTGCTTCAAATGATTTTTTAGCATTGTCCCAAGCTCCTCCAGCATTGTTTTGGAATACTGCCCAAAGCACACCTGAAACGGTTACACCGGCCATATAACCTCCTAACATTTCAGCGATTAATTGGTTGTTATCACCATATACTAATTTACCTAAAAGTACAATCGCTATTGGAAAACCAATCGTTAAAATACCTGGCAACATCATTTCGCGTAAAGCGGCTTTCGTAGAAATCTCCACACATTTACCGTATTCTGGTTTGCCTGTTCCTTCCATAATTCCTGGAATCTCTTTGAACTGACGACGCACTTCATACACCATATCCATAGCTGCTTTTCCAACCGAGTTCATTGCCAAAGCAGAGAACACAACAGGAATCATACCTCCTACGAATAACATTGCCAATACAGGCGCCTTGAAAATATTGATTCCGTCAATTCCTGTAAACGTTACATACGCTGCAAATAAAGCTAACGAAGTTAAGGCTGCCGAAGCAATCGCAAATCCTTTTCCAGTTGCAGCGGTAGTATTCCCAACAGAATCCAAAATATCCGTACGTGTACGCACTTCTTTTGGTAATTCACTCATTTCAGCAATACCTCCTGCGTTGTCAGAAATAGGTCCGAAAGCATCAATTGCTAATTGCATTGCTGTTGTAGCCATCATTGCCGAAGCCGCCAAAGCTACACCGTAGAATCCTGCAAAAGCATACGAAGACCAAATTGCCGCAGCAAATAAAATTACGGTTGGAAAAGTTGAAATCATTCCCGTAGCCAGACCTGCAATTACATTAGTTCCAGCACCAGTAGATGATTTTTGAACAATTGCCAATACTGGTTTTGTTCCTAATCCTGTATAATATTCCGTTACAGATGAAATCGCTCCACCTACAATTAAACCTACAATAGTTGCATAGAAAACACGCATTGATGAAATGTCTTTCAATCCTTCGCCATAAAATTCCATTTTCATAGTGGCAGGCAACATATATTGTACTAAGAAATAACACGCTACTAAAGTCAGCACAATAGAAACCCAGTTTCCAATGTTCAAAGCTTTTTGTACTTGTGCTTCTTTAGCATCATCGCTTGAAATTTTCACTAACATCGTTCCGATAATAGAAAATAAAATTCCGAAACCAGCTATCGCCATTGGTAATAAAATAGGACCGATTCCGCCAAAAGCATCTTCGATTTTACCACCCATATCTTTAATAACATAGTTTCCTAAAACCATTGCAGCCAATACCGTTGCTACATACGACCCAAATAAATCGGCTCCCATACCCGCAACGTCACCCACATTATCCCCTACGTTATCAGCAATAGTCGCTGGATTACGTGGATCATCTTCTGGAATACCTGCTTCAACTTTACCAACTAAATCAGCCCCAACATCAGCCGCTTTGGTATAAATACCACCACCCACACGAGCAAATAAAGCAATCGATTCGGCACCTAATGAGAATCCAGCTAAGGTTTCAAGTACTTTGGTCATGTCTTCTGACGAAGTCCAAGCACCATTCATAAAAATTTGAAAGAAAATAATAAAGAAACCTGTTAAACCTAAAACAGCTAAACCAGCAACGCCTAATCCCATAACGGTTCCACCGCTAAAAGAAACTTTTAAAGCTTGAGGTAAGCTTGTACGAGCCGCTTGAGTTGTTCTTACGTTTGTTTTTGTGGCAATTTTCATACCCATGTTTCCTGCTAAAGCAGAAAAAATAGCACCAAAAATAAATGCGATTACGATTAATAAGTCTGTTTTTACACCAGGAATAAAAGTAATTCCAGCTAAAACAGCACTTGCAATCAATACAAAGATTGTTAATAATTTATATTCGGCTTTCAAGAAAGCCAATGCGCCTTCGTAAATGTAATCTGAAATTTCTTTCATTTTTCCATCTCCAGCATCTTGTTTTAGCACCCAAGCTCTTTTGGCTGCCATGAAAATTAATCCAATTATCGCCATGATAATAGGAACATAAATCATTATTGATTCCATAAAAAGTTAATTTTGTTTTTGTTAATTTCGGTAAATGTAATAAAACGAAGATATAAAAAAAAGCAATATCCTAATTTTTAGAATATTGCTTTTGTAATTTAATTCGTACAACTTGAATTATTTAATGCTAAATAAACCTTCTGGTTTGTTTTCGATTGCGTTGAAACGCTCGGTACATTCTTTGATAATAGCATGGGCTTCAGAAACATCTCCCCAACCTTCCACGTCAACAATTTTGTTTTCTAAGTCTTTATATACTTGAAAAAAGTGCTCGATTTCTTTTACCAAGTGCGGGTTTACATCGCTTAAATCATTCAACGAATTCCAATTAGGATCGGAAACGGGTACGCAAATAATTTTTTCATCAGGTCCTTTGTCATCAGCCATATGGAAAACACCAATAGGTTTTACTTCAATAACACATCCAGGAAATGTGGGTTTGGTTACTAAAACAAGTACGTCTAGAGGATCGCCATCTAGCGCTAAAGTTTCAGGGATGAATCCGTAATCGGCAGGATACATCATGGAAGAGAACAACATTCTGTCAAAACGCATTCTCTTTAATTCGAAATCATACTCATATTTGTTTCGGCTTCCTCTTGGAATTTCTACCAAAACGTCAAACGTTGTAATTTTGTCTGCAGTCATTTTAATCGGTACTTTTACTTTAAATTTTATGGCTGCAAATATACGAAATAGGAGTTTTTTATGGGAACAAAAAGTTGGTTTTGTTGCCTAAATTCGCTAAATAAATATACATTTTATTAAAATCAGTAGACCAAAGGCTCTCGATTTCTTTTCTTCAAATAGTAATGCCAAAAAAAATAGGTTGCTAGGGATCGGAAAGGCCTCCAGTTTTCGGATAGAAGAAGCATTTCCTCTTTGGTTTGAACCGGATAAAATTCTTTCAACGTGTTTTGAAGTGCGATGTCTCCAATTGGCAATAAGTCTTGTTTTTGAAGACAGAAGAGCAGGTAAACTTCTGCTGTCCAATTTCCAATTCCTTTGATAGCCGTTAGTTCGTATATGATTTGGTCTTCTTTTTTATTTCGTAAGGAATCCAAATCTAATTTCTGATCCAGAACGGCCTCGGCCAATGCTTTTAGATATACAGTTTTTTGTTTAGAAACGCCGTTTTTTCTCATATCTTCATCAGAGCAATTGACGATGTTTTTTGGAGTAACTTCACCTACAATATGTTCTAATTTTAAATAACAGGCTTTTGCAGAAGCTAATGAAACTTGTTGTTCTATGATTAATTTACAGAGCGATTGAAATCCTTCGGGGCGAACAGAAATAATGGGTTCCCCATACAGATCCAAGATGTGTTGGAAAACCTTATCTTTCATAGTAAGATATTGAATATTTTCTTGCATTATTGAACGGAATCAAGATAAGGCATTCTATTAAAAATAAAACCCAAACTCCCCTTTAATGGTAAAATTATTTGCTCCAGGTAAGTCCCTGTAATTTCCTCTCCAACCAAAATCTATGCGAAAAACTTTAAAAATATTCCCGATTCCGGCACTGTATTCCCAATAAGGTGTAGTTGGTGTTTTATATACTAACCCCGAAGCGTTAAGTGCTATATTTTCGGCAGAAACATCACCATATACTGATCGAACACCAATAATTTCTCTCAGATTTAATTTTCTAAGCATCGGAATACGAGCGAAAATTTTACCGTTAAAATTATGTTCCCAAACCAAAGTAGCATATTGATCGGCTACAAATTCATAAAAATTTAAATTGCTAAAGGTGTTTCCGATGATGAAATAAGTTTGATTTCCAGGAATCACACTCATCAATCCCAAAGGTACTTTGCCATAGGTTTTTCCGAGTTCCATGGTAAGGTTGGATCTTCCGATAGCACCAATTACGATAGGTTGTTTGTAGTACAATTGAATTTTTTTATAATCAAAATCACTGTTTAGAACACCTTTCAACCCTTGGTTATAATTTACAAAAAAGCGACTGTAGGGGTGGTCAATCGTTCTTCGCTCAACACCATAACCAGTCGTTTGTTTGTTGGGTGTATACTCAATTTGTAGATTGATTTCAGATTGCTTTACCTCACTTTTAGTGGTGGTAAAAGTAGTGTCTGAATAATAATCCAAACTAAATAGGTTAGAGGCAGACGCTAAAGTTCGGTATGAAAAACCAGTTTGAAAAATTAGATTTTTTACGGGCTCGATTTCTATGGCTAGTGACGATAGATTGATGTTGGTTAGTTTACCATTACTACCCGAACTGAAAAGCGACGAAGAAGCAAAACTTCTACCCAACACATCATTGGTTGTAGTCAAACTTGCGCCAATTTGCTCAATATCTCTTCGATTCCCACCCGACAGGATGATTCTATTTTTTTTATCAAGCATCCATTTACCCGAAATCCCATATTTGAATTTGTTGTCATCGAATCCATAGGCTGTAAATCCTTGAAGACGCCACGTGTCGTTAGGTCCAAAATAGGTTCTACCGCCCACTCGAAGGCGAATTCCTTCCACGACATTGTATCCAAAAGTGGAGAAAATAGGACCGTAATCAAAATTTTTAAATTCGACATACCCACTTCCTAAAATGGAGGCCAAATTGTAGTATTGATTGAACTTTTTGACGGTTTTTAGCGTATCCAACATTTTGTATACGCCGGCTTCGTCTTTATTGAGTTTTTCAAATCGATTTTCGGCCCAAAACGCATCCGATTTTTTATACACTGCATTGTCTATAAAATTAATTTCTTCTTTATAGAATTTTTCGGGCTTCGGCTCGTTGAATTTATGATTTCGATACAAAGAAGTTCTTTTGCCATAAATACCTTTCGAACTTTCTTTTTTATTTAAAGCAAAATCCGACATCATGTGATCTCGTGTAAGTAAAAAAACCGAGTCGTTTACCACTTCAAAATCTTGTTCAATGTAGATTTCTTTTACCCAGTTGATGTTGGCACTTTTTGAGGCCGACATGCTGATGTTTTTAATAGCATAGGTCGAATCGTTGACCCAAAAGTTCCCTTTAAAGGTGAGTTCGTTTTTTCTTCTAGGGTAAAAGACGATGTTGTAACACCATTTGTCTTCAATAAATGCGCTGTCTCTTAGGACGTAACTGTACACGTCAATCCCCGTTCTAGACAATGGGCTGGTAAAGCTTTTATCGAAAAAATTAAGGTAGTTATCGTAAATGTTATAGTCATTATACAAGTCTTTAATAAACGTATTGACTCCGTCGCCATCTCCAAAACCCGAATTTTTGTTGGCTACAATGACTTCTTTGTCTTTCTTCATTTTATTGTCGCCATATACTTCGTACAACGATTCATTGATGAAAATTGGAAGGTAGGTTTTTCCGGTTATTTTAGACGTATCCACTTTTTTGAACACAAATTCCATCCCTTTGAAAACCTTACTTTTCATAAAGGCGCTGTCTATGGTATTCATGTCAAATTCTACCTTTTCATATTTTTGGTAGCTGTATTGATCAAACATTTTGAGTCCGTTTTTACGTCTTCGTTCCCAAATTTTCCTCAATATGTCTATAGCGGGATTGTTTTTTTTCGATCTTTTACCTGAAAAAACAACAACTTCATTCAGTACTTGTTCTTCAGATAAACTAATTTTTAAATCATACGTTACAGCCGATTGCAATTGAATTTCTTTCGTGTTATATCCTACAAAAGAAACTTCGATCGATTTGTATGTCTGATCTGATTCGATGTAGAAGTGTCCGTTTTCATCCGAATTTACAGCGGTTTTAGATCCTTTGAAAACGATATTTGCATAGGGTATGGGTTGTTTGGTATTATCTACGATCGTTCCGCTAACTTTGGTTTGGGCAAAATTAGAAAGGGTTAAAATAAAAAAGAAAAGGCGTATAAAATGAAACTTCTTCTGCATGGTTAACTTTGAATTTATTATTAAAAAAAAAGCTTCATCAAATGGTTGTATGATGAAGCTTCAAATATAAGTGTAAATTATTATTTGTACATTACTTTTTTGACAGCTTTAACAACGTCATTTGCGTTTGGCAACCATTCTTTTAATAAAGTTGGAGCATAAGGCGCAGGAGTGTCGGCAGTTGTAATTCTTTGGATGGGCGCATCTAAGAAATCAAAAGCACGCTCTTGAACCATATAGGTAATTTCAGAGGCTACACTTGCAAACGGCCAAGCCTCTTCAAGAACCACCAAACGATTGGTTTTTTTAACCGAGTTGATGATGGCATCATAATCCATTGGTCGAACCGTTCTAAGGTCGATGATTTCACATGAGATACCTTCTTTGGCTAATTCATCTGCAGCGATATGTGCTTCTTTGATGATTTTACCGAACGATACAATTGTTACATCAGAACCTTCTCTTTTGATATCGGCTACACCCAGTGGAATGGTATAGTCTCCTTCTGGAACTTCACCTTTGTCGCCATACATTTGCTCGCTTTCCATAAAAATAACAGGATCGTTATCTCTGATGGCTGCTTTAAGTAATCCTTTCGCATCGTAAACTGTTGATGGAACGACTACTTTTAATCCGGGAGTATTGGCAAACCAATTTTCAAAAGCTTGTGAGTGGGTTGCTCCTAATTGTCCGGCAGACGCAGTAGGTCCGCGGAAAACCATTGGCATAGAAAATTGACCACCCGACATTTGACGCATTTTTGCAGCATTGTTGATGATTTGGTCAATTCCTACTAACGAGAAATTAAAAGTCATATATTCCACAATAGGGCGACATCCTGTCATGGCTGAACCTACAGCAACACCAGCAAAACCTAACTCTGCGATAGGCGTG
>ERZ650308.2042-NODE-2042-length-10142-cov-3.589273_pt1 | contig 10142 bp, 2 predicted proteins | sample MGYA00376244_ERZ650308 | MGnify/ENA primary metagenome ERZ650308 (study PRJEB26733, sample SAMN07839295) | wastewater metagenome | biome: small river; feature: stream; material: water | place: USA: North Carolina | collected 2016-04-26 ...
CAGAGGAATACAAGACCTACTTGCACCGCGCTGGTCGTACCGGCCGCGGTCACAAGACCGGAACCGTTATCACTCTGATTCCTCGCTCACGTCGTCGTCGCCTAGAAGATCTTCTTCGCCGCGCCGACCGTGACGGAATCTTCAGCGAAGTACGCCCATCGAGCGAACTGCTCGAGGAGCTTGCCGGACCGATCGCCCCAGCCCCAGCCCAGGACCTCCTGGACTTCGGCGACAGCCGCGGAAACCGTGGCGGCGACCGTGGCGGACGCGGCGGAGACCGTGACCGTGGTGGCCGTGGTGGCGACCGCGGAGGCCGTGGCAACTTCGGTGGCAACGGCAAGGGTCGCTGGGCCGACAAGCCGGGTGGCAGCTCGCGCCCGAAGCGTCGCTTCGACTAGCAGTATTTGAGCGAAAGCCATCGGCCCCTTGCGGAGTCGGTGGCTTTTCGCTTAGACTGAACGAAGCCAAAGACCGCTGGTTTTAGGTTTGAGCAATCAAAACTAACGAAGGTTCACTTTTTAGTGACATCCCGCGCAGGTGTGTGAAGTTTCTCTTTTGAACCTCGTGCGCGTGCGCTCGGGGTTTTTCTAATTTTTGAGCCCGGGGCTACCAGCACTAGAAATCAAGGAGTGCCATGGCGAACAAGGAAGCAAGCGTCGCCGAGCTAACTGGACTGTTCCAGACCTCGGCTGCCGTACTGCTAACCGAGTACCGCGGACTCACTGTGGCTCAGCTCAAGGAGCTGCGCCGTTCAATCAGTGGGAACGCAACCTACGCTGTGGCAAAGAACACGCTAATCAAGATCGCAGCAGCCAATGCTGGCGTGACCGCATTTGACGGTCAGCTACAAGGCCCAACCGCTCTTACCTTCGTATCGGGCGACGTTGTCACCGTTGCGAAGTCACTGCGTGACTTTGCCAAGGCAAACCCTCTGCTAGTCATTAAGGGCGGTGTCTTCGAAGGCGCTGCACTTTCGGCTGATGAGGTTAAGAAGCTTGCTGATCTCGAAACCCGCGAAGTTCTACTGGCCAAGGCCGCTGGACTCTTCAAGGCTTCGATGTTCCAGGCCGCTTACATGTTCAACGCCCCTCTTGCCCAGGCTGCACGCGCAGTCGACGCCCTGCGTCAGAAGCAAGAAGCCTCGAACTAACAAAAACCAAACGCTTTAAAAAACCAAAACAAGGAGAAACAAAATGGCTAAGTTGACTACCGACCAGCTAATCGAAGCATTCAAGGAGCTTTCGCTCATTGAGCTAAGCGAATTCGTCAAGAAGTTCGAAGAGGTCTTCGAAGTTACCGCTGCTGCCCCTGTTGCCGTTGCTGCTGCTGCAGCTCCTGCTGCTGCCGGCGAAGCTGCTGAAGAGAAGGACTCGTTCGACGTAGTTCTAGAATCAGCTGGCGACCAGAAGATCGCTGTCATCAAGGAAGTTCGCGCACTAACCAACCTAGGTCTTGGCGAAGCCAAGGCTGTAGTTGACGGTGCACCTGCAACCGTTCTTGAGGGCGCAAACAAGGAGACCGCTGAGAAGGCAAAGGCTGCTCTAGAAGCTGCTGGCGCAAAGGTCACCCTGAAGTAATTTTTCTTCAAAAAGAACCGCCTCAACCCTCGTGGTTGGGGCGGTTTTTTGTTACCAAAAACGAACATTTTAAAAAGCAGGGGAATACCCCTGATTCGGCTCTGTGGCGCGGTTTTCGCCCAAAAATTTCTCTTTACATTAAGGGGTATTCGCCGATAAATTTGGGTAGTTAGACAACTTGTGAATACGGGGGTGCGACGATGCTCAAAAAGAGCCTCTCTTTGACTTCGCGCACCCGAAAATTTGTCATCGGTTTAGCCTCGGCGGTAACCGCCGCAATCGGACTCTCGATGACCCCGCAAGTTACCTTCGCGGCCGTGGCAATTACGCCATCCGACTACTACGCAAACTTCAACGGATCCGACCAGTACGTCGAGACCGGCAACGCGCCAATCGCGACCGCTGGCGACTTCACGGTTGAGGCCTGGGTTTACAACTCGCAAACAAACCTTGCCAACACCGGAACAATTATTTCGCAAGGAACCAACTCGACGGGCAACAATTTTTACCTGGCTAGCACGTACAACAGCAACGCGATTAGAGTCGGTGACGCTTGGAACCCTGTTTACACGGGCACAAGCACAAGCGTGACATGGCCGTTGAACCAGTGGTTCCACATTGCGGTCACCAACGGCGGCACGACGCAGAAGCTCTTCATCAACGGTCAACTTGTTGCCTCGACCACTGGTCTAGACATCAACCCGACCGCCACGGGTCTGCGCATTGGCCGCATGTACGGCACATTCAATGAGTACTGGAAAGGCAAGATCGACGAGGTCAAGATCTACAACCAGGATCGCTCAGCCTCGATTGCTACCGATATGGTTTCGCGCGCCGATGTTTCTTCGGGCAACTTGTTGGGTTACTACGACTTCAACACCGGTGTTGATCGTCTAGTTGGCAACATGAAGCCTGCGATGTCGAACGCAAGCAACGGCTACTTCTACGGAACGGCACCAACCTACACCGACGTAAAACAGGTCACCACGCGTTCGGGTAATGCTCGCGCAAAGGTTGCAACGTTCGAACGCACATACCTGCCGACCACAGGCGGTTGGGTTGTTCCTCAAGGTGTCACGCAGGTCCAAGCTTTGACCGTTGCCGGTGGTGGTGGCGGTGGCGCTAACTACGGTGGCGGTGGCGGTGCAGGTGGTTTCAAAGAAGCGACGATTTCGGTAGCTCCTGGCTCGGTTGCATCGGTCCAGGTGGGTTACGGCGGTCGTGGAGCTTTGAGCAACACCACGAGCACTCAGCTACCTGCAACGCAGGGTGGCTCATCGGTCTTCGGTTCACAAAGCGTTACCGGTGGTGGTCTTGGTGCGTCCTCAGACAACTACCCGACCTACCCTGCCGGATCAGGTGGCTCGGGTGGTGGAAACACAACAACCAACACCACCATGACTGCAGGTGGTACGGGAATTGCCGGCCAAGGTAACAACGGTGGTGGAGCAATCTTCAGCGGAACATTCGTAGCAGCCGGTGGTGGTGGTGGTGCTGGCGCTGCAGGTGGCGACGGTGTCACCGGCACGCGCGGTGGTAACGGTGGAGCCGGTAAGGCTTCAACAATCACAGGCGCTTCGGTAACCTATGCCGGTGGTGGCGGTGGTGGTTCACACTCGAACGGTGCCGCTTGCTCAAACGGTGTCGGCGGTGCCGGCGGTGGCGGAAACCCAGGTGCCTGTGGTGCTACCAACAACGGTGCCGACGGCACTAGCGGCCTCGGTGGCGGTGGCGGTGGCGGTTCGGTTTACAACGGCCGCGGCTCAAACGGCGGTAACGGCGGAACCGGCGTTGTCATCATTGCCTACACGGAGTCTTCAACCGTTGCAGCTTCGGGCAAATGCGACACGTTCACCTACACCCGAAACATCGGTGGCACGAACTACACGATCAACGAAATTCAGGCGACCGGCGCCTGCAACTGGGACGTACCTACCGGAATCACCAGCATCGGAATCTTCGGTGTTGGTGGCGGTGGTGGCGGCGGCGGAAACGTGGGCTCCGGTGGTTCTGGTGGTGGCTCGTTCAACGTAGCTTCGGTTGCGGTAACCCCAGGTTCAACGCTTCCGGTAACGGTCGGTGCCGGTGGTTACGGCGCACCAGATGGTATTGGTGGCACTACAACGATCAACCAAGACGGTGGCGCTGGCGGTAACTCAACCATCGTGGTTGGCGGAACGACTTACACGGCCGGTGGTGGCTTACCTGGTCAGACCAAGTGGTCAAACAATGTTTGCAATGGCTCAGGAGCGGTTGATGGCAGCATTGCCGGTGGTGCAGCAGGCACCGGCGGAAACACCGGCGGAATCGGTGGCGCAATGGCCAGCAACTCAACCAACGGTTGGGCAACCAATGGCGGCAACGCCTACTCGAGCAACTTCACCGGCGACTACCGCATGTATGGCTCCGGCGGTGGCGGTGGCGGTTGGGGAACCGCCAACGGTGTTGCCGGTGGAACATACTCGGGCATCGGTGGTAACTCAAACATTGCCGGAACCGGTGCGAGCGTGCCTAACTCTGGAGCCGGTGGCTCGGGTGGCGGCGACGGCTGTAAGCCTGGTGGTGCTGGTGCCGCAGGTACTGTCATCATTCGCTACGTTGCTGCAAACACCGGCGTCGCACTCGCAATCGACCGCGCGGCAATCGGTGTTCCGACGACCGCGGCAACCACCCTCTACGTTCAGCCACAGGTCTCAATTCGCGACGGTTCGGGTAACGCGGTCAGCTCAGCTGGTGTGACCGTAACCGCTTCGGGCACGGGCGTTGGTGGCAACGTAACTGCAGTAACCGACTCTGCCGGTGTGGCGACGTTCAATGGTTTGCAGGTGACTTCGTCCACGACTTCGATCTCGTTTAGCGCCCCAAACCTGGCGGGTATTAGCCACACGCTAACCACCGTTGGAATCTCGGGCAACCTCACCATCTCGACCGCGGCTTCGAGCGGCGGCTACTTCGACAACGGCATCTGGATTGCCAGCACCGACAACACAGCAACAACTCTGAACACGACCGATCTTCAGAACGCGCTCGCCGCGGGTGACGTAGTTCTGCCTGCCAAGGCTGCGCTTTATGTGGCCAACAACATTTCAACCTCGGGAACCTGCGGAAGCCTGACATTCGCTGCAACTGGATCTTCGACTGCCTCGGCAAGTTTTGCCGGTTCGGTGACCACCTCTTGCGCAGGCGCCGACATCACTGTTCTTTCGAGCACAAACATCACCACCGGAGCCTCGGTGACAATGCAGACCGCCAAGGGTGCAAACTCAACGCTTGTGCTTTGGGCTGACACCGACCGAGCAACCACGCCTGGTGGTTACGCAGCATTCGGTCAGAACACTTTCTTGAACACCTCGGGTGGCGCAACTACATCGGCTCAAACCGGTGGCGGTGGCATTTGGATCGCTGGTGGAGCAATGGGCTCAGACGGCTACCCAGCTGGATACGCGTTCTCAAACGTCGCATCAACACCGGGTTTTGACTTCAACGGTTCAACCGGTTCGGCAACCGGATTCAGAATCTACACCGGTGGTGGAAACCTTGTTATGCGTGGCGAGTCGAGCACGTCACTCGGAATCCGCGGAGCCGATGGAACCACAATTGACTCTGGTGTCGGCTCGATCACGATGACCGGTTTGTCGACGACTACGACGACCGGTTCACCGCACCCAATCGAATTCAACCTGATCAACGGCGCCTATTCAGCCACCATTACCTCTGCCAAGCCGAGTGGCGACGCCATCACGATTTCGGGCACTTACACCGGCACAGCATCCGACGCCATACCGTTCAGCGCCTGGACTGGCACTGCCACCAACGGAACCAACATCACGGCAACCGGTGCTGCCGGAAACATTGTGATCAACGCGACCCCGGGCACAAATTCTTACCAGGGTGTGCGCCTGAACTACACGAACATCTACACCGCCGGCGGAAACGTAACCATTGATGCCGGCACTAAGGGACTGGCCTGGAACAACCAGGCTGTCGGCAACAACGGCGTGAACATCGGCGCAGCCTCGGGTTCCACCTCTGCGGGAACCTTCACCCTCAGGGCCGACACCATGCTCACAGACACCGACCCGTTCAACGTGCGCATGGCAAAGGTCGTCGTTGAGCCATCTTCGACTAACTTCGCAGCCGCACAAACCTTCCCTTACCCGGGTTGGGCATTCAGCGGAACCACTGACCTTCGCGTGGGTAAGGCTGCCGCAACTGCAAGCGACATCACCGTCAGCGCCTTCACCTTCGCAGGAAACCTAGAGGTTTATGGCCGCACCCTAACGACCAGCGGCTCGAACACGATCACCAACAACTTTGACCTCTACGGAACAACCGTCGAAATCGGTGGCACCCAGATGGTCTCGGGTGTTGGCAAGCGCTTCATGGCCAAGGCGACCGGTCTGGTGCGCGCTGCGGCTGGTTCTACCATTCGAACCTACGGTGGCCTGCTCTCACTCTGGGCCGACTCAGATGCCACGGGTGGCGGTTCGGTTGTTCTTAAGAGCGCAGCTGCCAGCGGAGCATTCCTTTGCACAGTCAACACGGGTCTTTGCAACGGTTCGGCAACCACGGGTGGTGGCGACATCGTCATGGGTGGTGGAGCTGTCGAAACTGACACCTCGCTGACCGACTACGCCTACCGTCCGGGTGGCTACGCGATCGGTTCGTTCACCGACAACGAGAATGGCACGGCCGCCGGAACTGCTGCAGCCGATCGCTATAACGGTGGAATTTACCTGGGCACCGCCGCAATCAACAACGGTTCGACTCAGCTCTACTCAGCCGGTGGAAACATCGTTGCTCGCGGCAAGACCAACTCTGGCGCGCTTGTCACTTGGGCAACCGCAATCACCACACCAGGTGGTCTAACGGTTGATGCGGGTGCCGGCAAGATCCTCTTCGATGCTTGGTACAACGGCTCGAGCATCGGTGGCCCGATGGAGTTCAACGCGTGGGGTGGCACTACTTCATACAAGTCCTCAAGCACTGCCGACGACTCGATCAAGTTCATGGTTCACTCGACCACCAAGGTCACCAACATGTGGGGCGCCAATGCTGGTACCACTCTGACCAACACCAACGGCGGTGGCGTGCTGATTCAGGCCGACGGCATCGAAGACAGCCTGAAGGTTCAGTTCAACACGACCGGAAAGGTGGCAGTCGAGCCTTACGGTGGCACCAGCTGGGTTACCACACCAAACTTCGACAGCGACTACTCGTTCGTCACCAGCAACCCGTCGCTGGTTCGCTTCGGTAAAGATGGCGCGACCGGAACCACAAACGTTGGTGGCGGAATCTCGATTCCGGCCCCAACCGAGGTTTACGGCACCGACATCACCACCAACGGCAACCTGACCGTGACCACCTCGGGCTCGAAGCTGCTACTCAAGGCAACCAACCAGGTGACCACCTCGGCTGGCACCGCAGGAACAATTCAGACCAACAACGGCCCGATTACCCTTTGGTCTGACGCAGACAAGGTTTCGGGTACCGCCTCTAACGGCGGAAACATCTTTATCAACACGTCTACAACCATCAAGAGCCAGGGTGGCAACATCACCATGGCTGGTGGCTTGGACGATGGCGGAACCGATTCTGGTCTCACGACGGCGGCCGGTTACCTAACCCGAACCGCTGGCGACGGAATCCCTGACGGCTACGCAAAGGGCTCAAACTCTGGCGCCGATTCAACTGGTTCAGACGGCGTCTACCTTGCCGGTTCGCACCTGATCTACTCGGCCGGCGGAAACGTCTTCATGGCCGGTTGGGGTTCGAGCCGCACCAGTCCCGCCGTTCAAGAAACCGGTATTCAGTCGTTCAACGGAACCGTTGACTCGGGAACCGGTCTTCTTTACGCGGTTGGTAAGGCCACCGGAACCGCTTGTGGATCACACGGTATTTACACGAACGCTGTTTCGGCTGGAACTGTGGCCCCAGATGTTTGGACCTCGGCCAACACCACAGCCAACGCGATTCGCATGCTCGGTGACGCATCGACGGCTACCGGCACTTGCAACCGCGGAATCGTTTCGTGGAACTACGCCGCCAACCAGGGCACGACAGCCTGGCAGGGCTTCAGAGTTCTTGCCACGGGTACCGGCGGTGGCGTAACCCTAACCGGTTACGGCGCAAACTACTCGGGCGGTAGCAACGGCGACGGCCTCGACCTCAACTTCACAGACGTGCTTGCGGTCAGCGGCCCAATAACACTAAACGGTTCAACCCCAACCGCGGTCGGGGACTCGAGCGCGGGTGTTGCGATTGGTAAGTACGGCAATGGTGCGAACACCGTTCGCCTTGGTGGATTCCCTGCCTACACCTACACAAACCAGGCCGGCACCGCGACCAGCTTTGCAACCTCAAGTTCGCCGATCGTCATCAACACCGACCGCATGTGGACGCAGTATTCAATTATCGGAACCATCTTTAACACCACCAGCACGGTGAGTATTTTGCCGCTCGAGCAGTCGTTCGATCAGTCAACCGTGAACGGCTTCGACTACGCCAACTTCGCATTCGCTTCAACCGTCTCGGGCTTCCAGCTCGGTAAGTCGGGAACAGCCCTAACCCAGTCGATCAAACCGATTCGCCTGCAGTCGATTGTGTCGATCGCCGGCCCAATCTCGATCTATGGCAGCAACATCACCACTGACAACGCTCTAACCACAACCGGCACGAGCGACGACATAACCATGCAGGCCACCGGAACGGTGACCAACAGCGCAGCGCTGACGACTACTGGTGCTACCTCAAACGTTTTGATCACCGGAACCAACCTGTCAACCGCAGCAATTACCGCAACCGGCAACGTAACGATGACCGGTTCGGGCACCGTCACTGCCTCTGGAACCGTTGCCGCCTCGGGCGCTGGCGAAGTCGTTTCGGCTTCGGGAACCACGATGAGCTTTGCTGCAGTTTCGGGTAACGGTGGAATCAGCATCGCCGGAACCGCGGGAACCACGGTGACTGGCGCATTAACCACCACGGCCGCGACCGCACCAATCTCGGTGACCGGCACCAGCGTCTCAACGGCAACTACCAGCTCGTCGAGCACCGTGCTTTTGAAGTCGACCAGCACCACCCTGGCTACTGGCGCGATCACCTCAGTTGGCAGCGTGACCCTAACGGGCACAACCACCGTCACCGGTTCGGCCGCAATCTCGGTTACCGGCACCGACTCGACCTTCACGACCACCGGTACGACGATGAGCTTCACCACAATCAGCGCCGACGCCGGCATCTCAGTTTCGGGTAGCGCAAACGCGACGACCACAACCCTGACCACGACCGGCACGCTCGCTCCCGTGAGCGTCAGCGGTGCAGTGGTCAAGACCGCCGGCATCACAGCCACCGGAAACATCACGCTCACCGGCACCTCAACCGTTACCTCCACTGCCGGCATTAGTGCCTCGGGCACCGGAGCCACAATCTCGGCAACCGGAACCGCGATGGACTTCACTTCGATTTCGGGCAACGCGGGAGTCTCGATTATTGGCTCATCGACGAATTCGGTCTCGGGCACGATCACCACCACCAAGGACCTGTCACCCGTAACAGTTAGCGGAACCACCGTTGGAGTTGCCGCAATCACCTCGACCGGCGATGTCACGCTGACCGGAACCAGTACCGTCACCGCCACTGGAACCGTAGCTGTATCGGGCACCGGCGAAGTCGTTTCAGCCGGAGGAACTGTACTGAGCTTCGTCGCTGTTTCAGCCGACGGCGGCATCACCTTGGACGCATCTAGCACCAACACCGTGACCGGCGCTCTCACGACCACCGGCACCCTGGCTCCGATTACGGTTGACGGAACCAGCGTCAAGACCGCCGCCATCACTTCGACGGGTGACGTGCTTTTGAAGGGTTCTGCCGACGTCATCGCCAACGGAGCAATCGCCGTCAGTGGCACGGGCGAGTTTGTCAAGATTTGGGCGGACTCCGACAACTCGGGTTCTGGCGGCGGCGGCGCTTGGACCAAGTCGACCGTCACCACAGCTGGCGGACCAATCATCATCGGTGGTGGAACCGACCCGCTTACCGGCTGCGCGAGAGGAATGGCTGCCACCGGGCACTGGGGTATTCAAATCGACAGCAACATTACATCTGCAGGTGGCGACGTCACGATCTGTGGTGAAGAATCGCCTGCTGGCGGAAACGTCGGTGGTATCTCTCTCACTGCAACAATTTCTGCTGGTGCCGGAAACGTGAACCTAACCGGCAAGCTAAACCCGCTAAACGCCGATACCGCTTACTGGCACGCGGGTATCGCACTTGGAAACAACAGCCTCACGGGCGCCGTCGCAACGACTACCGGAAACATCACCATTCTCGGTACAGCGAACGGCAACACATACCTTAACCACCGTGGTCTTCTGGTTTGGCCAATGTCGCTTACTTCTACCTCGGGTGACATTACGGTCACTGGCCTTGGTGCTACGGGTAGCGCGACCAACAACTGGGACATGCAGATGGCAAACGTTGGTAACACCGTTTCGACCTCGGGCGCTGTGAAGTTCAACGGATCAACAGCTACCGGTCTGCAGTTCAATGGGATCTCCATCACCT
>ERZ650308.2043-NODE-2043-length-10140-cov-15.029549_pt1 | contig 10140 bp, 9 predicted proteins | sample MGYA00376244_ERZ650308 | MGnify/ENA primary metagenome ERZ650308 (study PRJEB26733, sample SAMN07839295) | wastewater metagenome | biome: small river; feature: stream; material: water | place: USA: North Carolina | collected 2016-04-26 ...
CAAGAAGAAATCTTTGGTCCCGTGCTGGCTGTGACCACCTTCAAAGACGAAGCCGAAGCCTTGGCGATTGCCAACGACACACTCTACGGTTTGGGTGCTGGTGTGTGGAGCCGTAATGGCAACGTCGCCTACCGCATGGGCCGCGCCATCAAAGCGGGCCGCGTGTGGACCAACTGCTACCACGCTTACCCTGCACACGCTGCATTCGGTGGCTACAAAGAGTCTGGCATCGGCCGCGAAACACACAAAGTCATGCTCGACCACTACCAACAAACAAAGAACTTATTGGTCAGCTACAGCGAAAGCAAATTGGGTTTCTTCTAAGTTAGTCTCTTTACTTTCTGGGTTGCGCGTGGCGATTCGTTGCCACGCGCTTTTTCGTAGGAGCTTGTCATGGTTGAAAAAGTTGTAGCCACCCCCGCGGCTTTGGAGTTGGTTGAATTTTTGCAAAAGAAGTACGGCACAGTGATGTTTCATCAGTCGGGCGGCTGTTGTGACAACAGCGCTGCGAATTGCTATCTACCAGGAGAAATCACCATCGGTGCAGGTGACGTATTTTTAGGTGAAATTGGCGATGCAAAGTTCTATATTGGACGTAATCAATATCAGTATTGGAAGCACACGCAATTGATCATTGATGTGATTGAAGGTACCGGCGGCACCTTCTCGCTGGAAGGACCGGAAGGCAAAGCGTTTCACACACGTTCGCGTGTGTTCACGCAAGCTGAGCTAGACGAGTTGGCGGCTGAGGAAGCCAAGACCAACGACGTAAACTAAGCGGTCAGTTCTGCGCCTCATCAGGGATGAGGTGTTTTTTGCGATAGATGGTGTTTCTTGAAACGCCAAGCAATTTAGCGGCTGCCGACACATTGCCCTTGGATGTTTTCAGGGCCTGTGCAATCGCGTCGATGGCTACGTTTTCTAGATTGAATGCCTCGCTCGTGCGTGGCTCGTAGTGGGGCTTTGCCTCTGCAACTTGTGGTGCCACAAACGCGTGCACTTCAAACTTTTGGGGTTGAGGCTGCAGTTGAATCTCAGACAAAAAGTCATCCGGCAGATGACACATCTGGATGTCGCTTTCGCGCTCAGCCATCACCACCGCTGTGCGCAGCAAGTTGAAAAGCTGTCTAAAGTTGCCTGGCCATGCGTAGCGCTGGAACAAGTCCATGACTTCTTGCGAAATACCAATTCGCTTTTCGGAAGGACATACGCTGGCCAAAATCTTTTTCGCAACCACTTCTAGGTCTTTGCGGTCACGCAAGGCAGGTAAGCGAACCACCAAGCCGTTGAGGCGGTAGTACAAATCTTCGCGGAAGGTGCCGTTGGCGATCATCTCTTTCAGGTTTTTATTCGTGGCACAGATAACGGTGATGTCCACCTCGACTTCGCGACCTGACCCTAATGGGTTGACCTTGCGCTCTTGCAACACACGCAACAAACGCGCTTGCAGGTGCAGCGGCATATCGCCAATTTCATCTAAGAACAAGGTGCCTTCGTTGGCAAACAAAATCTTGCCAGTGGCGCCTTTGCGTTTGGCGCCGGTGAAGGCGCCTTCCTCGTAGCCGAATAATTCGGACTCAATCAAGTTCTCAGGAATGGATGCGCAGTTGACGGACACAAAATTTTTATCGCTGCGCGTGGAGTCGTTGTGAATGGCTTGCGCAAGCAGGTCTTTGCCTGTGCCCGTCTCGCCCAAGATCATGATGGGAATGTCGCGACCTTGAATGATGCGAAGCTTCTGGATTACCGAAGCCACTTGCGGGTCCCCAGTGTCTAAGTAGCGCAGGCTGGAGAGAGGAACCTTCTCCTCTTTCTTCTTTTTGTAGGCTGTGGTGGGCGCGTTGAATTTGTCAGGCAGTCCACTGAGATGGCTCGCGGGACTTGCGAATTTGAGCTCACTTTTGCAGCATACGTTCACCCCATCGTGTAAGACGAGGCGAAAGTAGTTGCCATCGGCTTTGCGCGCATGGTCAAAGAATTGTGAAATACCCACGCCAAACAGCGATGAGAAGGTGTGCGCGCGCAACGCGTTGACCGACATGCCAAACTGGAACTGCGCGCTTCTATTGGCAGACAGGAACCGACCGTCGGTGGTGAACACGGCAATGCCTTCGACGATGGTGCCAATGAATTCTGGTCGCGCATGAAAATGAATACGGACCTCGGTCGGGAACACATCCTTGAACATGTGGTTCTCGATCATTTGCGCCGACATGCGGGCCAGCGCCATCGTGTGCTGGTGATAGCTGCGGTAGTCACCCGTCACATCAAGTGCGCCAATTACATCGCCATGGGGATCCAAGATCGGAGTGCAAGAACACGTTAAAAATTGGTTCGCTTGCAGGTAGTGCTGTGTGCCGTGAACAACGATCGGTTGTCCCTCCGCAAGGGCAGTACCAATCGCATTGGTGCCTTTGCTTTTCTCCGACCAATCCACACCCGGCGCCAGGGCGACTTGTGATGCTTTTTCTAAGAAATCGATGTCGCCCAGTGAGTGCAAGATCGTGCCAGTTTTAGTGGTCAACATCACCATACTGTGTGTGTTGGCGATTTGTTCATGCAGCGTTTCCATCACGGGTGCAGCATGTTGGAACAAAAAGTGGTTTTCTTCGAGTAAGGACGCCAGTGAGTGGGCAGAGGATGGGCTGTAATCGGGAACCTGCAAGTGGGTCAGTCCAAAGCGGCGCGATCGCTCTTGGGATGACTCAATGATGGTGGCGTGCTCCGGCGTGTTGAGCGCTGCGCCTTGGGTGTAAGCGTTCAATCCCTGTCGGGACGATGTGGAAATCGAGTTCATCATTTAACTCCGCAATAACATTGACGGCGCTCTTTAAGTGTGAGGTTTGGAGGATCTATTTTGGTCTTCTGTAGGTCACAAATGTGATAGATATTTCCCTAGTAAAAACTGTTGCAATTTGGAGCAAGTTGATCGTCAATTCCGTGGCTCAATATTTGCTTGAAATAGAAGAACAATCATTTCAACCCGTACTTAGAGGTCCTGCAATTCATGTCTATTGCCTACACACAAACTACTCGTCCCTGGCTCGGTGCTCTTCTGGTACTAGTGCTGTCGTTTGGCTGTCAACTCAGCCATGCCCACGGCGATGTCGTGCCACAGTCTGTGGATACCTCCACTCTGCCGCAACTTGGCCCAAAGTGGTTGGATAACAACCCTTACTCCAAAAGCGACGCCAACAAAGAAGCGTTGCGAATTGGTACATCGGCCTACAACCAAAACTGCGCACGTTGCCATGGGCTTGAGGCGATTTCGGGCGGTATTTCTCCAGACCTTCGCAAGCTGGACAACGACTGCGCCGATTTGGCGGATGCCGCCAAGAAAAACGCTTGCCATCAAGAAATCAGCGAATATTTTGTGGCTACAGTGCGCCGCGGTCGTGCGCGTGACGGACGCGTCTACATGCCTCCGTTTGAGGGCACGCTTTCACAAGAAGCCATTTGGTCTATCAAGACCTACCTAGAAACACGCCGCGAGCGTTAAGGAGTTCATGTTGAAAATGTCTAAGAAGAGCCCAAGCTCTGTGTTGTCGCGCCGTCAAGTCCTGGCCGCTGCCTCTTTGCTGTTGGGTGCACATGGCACATCCATGGCACAAGAAAAAACGCCAATGCAAAAGATCAAGGACAGCGGCGTTTTGAAAGTGGCGGTCTACAAAGATAACGCACCCTACTCTGACGGCCCCAATTCGGATGTGCAGGGCTTAGACGTTTCAATCGCCAAAGCGTTGGCGGGCAAACTCAACTTGCAACTCGCCTTATTGCCCTTTGATGCAGGCGAGAACATGAACGACGATTTGCGCAACATGGTGTGGAAGGGGCATTACCTCGGCTATGGCCCCGCCGACGTGATGATTCATGTGCCCGTCGATCGCTACCTGATGAACGAAAACAAGCAGGTGATGATTTTTGGCGCGTATATGCGCGAGCATTTGGTGGTGCTGCACAGCAAATCCAAAATCGCCAACGTTGAAAATCCAGATGACTTGGTCGGTAAATCCATCGCTGTTGAAAAAGGCAGCGGGGCTGCGAGCGCATTGATGGGGTATCGCGGCGGCATGGTGCGAGAAAAAATATCGATCTTCAAGGACGGCATTGACGCTGCGCGCATGGTACTCAACGGTCAAATGGATGCGGCCTACGTCAGCCGAGCTCAAGCAGAAGGCGCGATCCATGCTGCCGGCGCCAAAGGGGATTGGGTGTTGTCATCCATGCCCTTGCCTGGAGTGATGCCCGCGGGCTGGCCGTTGGGCATGGCCGTCAAGGCAGGCAACAAAGAATTGGTGGACGCTTTGGACAGCGCGCTGAGCTCGTTGCGCCAAAGTGGCGAGCTTCTGAAAATCTTCAAAAGCCACGGATTGAGCTTGTCCGCACCCTGACGCAATGCGGGCAAGTACTTAAGTTTTGGCTTGCTTGATTAGAAATCCCAACTGATATCTGAACTGCGATGGACGACTTCCATCAACCGGTCCACTTGCGTATTGCCCATGGAAAATAAAAACTCACTCAACATTGGTGTTCCCGCCGAGACGACGGCAGGTGAGACCCGTGTGGCCGTCACGCCTGAGACGGCCAAAAAACTCATTTCCCAAGGGCACAACGTCCGCGTGCAAGCTGGGGCAGGGGTTGCCGCCAGCGTGCCAGATGCAGCTTATGTGGCGGTGGGTGCCGAGGTGGTCGATGCCGCTGGCGCTTGGGGTTGTGATTTGGTGCTCAAGGTGCGCGCCCCCGAAGCCGCTGAGGCTGCAAGCGTCAAGTCCGGCAGCACGGTGGTGGGTATGTTGGAGCCCTTTCATGCACAAGGCCTGCAACGCTTAGCGACGGCAGGTGCCACAGGTTTTGCACTGGAAGCCGCACCCCGCACCACCCGCGCACAAAGCATGGACGTGTTGTCCTCACAGGCCAACATCGCAGGCTACAAAGCCGTCATGCTGGCAGCTGACAAATACCAACGCTTCTTCCCCATGTTGATGACGGCGGCTGGCACTGTCAAAGCGGCTCGTGTGGTCATCCTCGGTGTGGGGGTAGCGGGCTTGCAAGCCATTGCCACCGCCAAGCGTTTGGGCGCCGTGATTGAAGCGACCGACGTTCGCCCCAGTGTGAAAGAACAAGTGGAGTCACTCGGCGCGAAGTTCATCGACGTACCGTTTGAAAGCCAAGATGAAAAAGATGCGGCCGAAGGCGTGGGAGGTTATGCCCGCCCCATGCCGCAAAGCTGGTTGGACCGCCAAAAGGTGGAAGTGGCCAAGCGTGTGGCACTGGCAGACATCGTCATCACCACGGCGCTCATTCCCGGTCGCGCAGCTCCTGTGCTGGTGACCGAAGACATGGTCAAGGCCATGAAGCCCGGCGCGGTCATCATTGACATTGCGGCAGGCAAAGGCGCCAACGGGACTGATGGCAATTGCCCGCTGACCGAAGCCGGCAAGACCGTCATCAAGCACGGCGTGACGATCGTGGGCGAAACCAACTTGCCGGCCCTGGTGGCCGCTGACGCCAGCGCCCTTTACGCGCGCAACGTGCTCGACTTCTTGAAGCTCGTCATCAACAAAGAAGGTGCGCTGCACATTGATCTAGAAGACGACATCGTGGCTGCTTGCTTAGTCACCCGCGATGGCGCGGTGGTGAAGAAATAAAAACGAGGAACAACAACATGGATGCAGTCTCTCCCACCCTCGTCAACTTGATTATTTTTGTGTTGGCCATCTACGTGGGTTACCACGTCGTTTGGACCGTGACGCCTGCCTTGCACACCCCGCTCATGGCGGTGACCAATGCCATCTCAGCCATCGTCATTGTGGGCGCCATGCTGGCTGCGGCCATGACGCAAACCACCTTGGGTAAAACCATGGGTGTGTTGGCGGTGGCGCTGGCTGCGGTCAACGTATTTGGTGGCTTTATGGTCACGCGTCGCATGCTGGAGATGTTCAGGAAAAAAGACAAACCAGCTAAGGCAACTGCAGGAGACAAAGCATGAACATGGACTTTGTTTCAATGAACCTCGTCACCTTGATGTACTTGGTGGCGAGTGTGTGTTTCATTCAAGCGCTCAAAGGTTTGAGCCATCCCACCACCTCGATTCGCGGCAACGTGTTTGGCATGACGGGCATGACGATTGCGGTGCTCACCACGGCAGCGTTGATCATCAAGCTGTCGGGCTCCAGCATGGGCATGGGGTGGGTGCTGGCGGGACTCGTGGTCGGCGGCGGTGCTGGCACGATCATGGCGCAACGCGTCGAGATGACCAAGATGCCAGAACTGGTGGCCTTCATGCACAGCATGATCGGTTTAGCGGCGGTGTTCATCGGTGTGGCGGCGGTGGCCGAGCCTTGGGCGTTTGGCATCACGCCTGCGCCGCAAGAGTTGATCACCAAAGTGCAAACAACTTCTGGCTGGGTCATCACTGAAATGATGCAGCGCTTCCCCATCCCCGCTGGCAACCGTTTGGAGTTGTTCCTCGGTGCTGCGATTGGTGCGATCACCTTCAGCGGTTCAGTCATTGCGTTTGGCAAACTCTCGGGCAAATACAAGTTCCGTTTGTTCCAAGGCACGCCAGTTAGCTTCGCCGGTCAGCACATGCTCAACCTCGTGCTGGGTTTGGTGACGATTGGTTTGGGCTTGATGTTTGTGATGACAGAGAGCTGGACCGCTTTCTTCGCCATGCTGGCCTTGTCGTTTGTGATGGGCGTGCTCATCATCATTCCGATTGGCGGTGCAGATATGCCGGTGGTGGTGTCCATGCTCAACAGCTATTCGGGCTGGGCGGCAGCAGGTATTGGTTTCTCGCTTAACAACAGCATGCTCATCATCGCGGGTAGCTTGGTGGGTAGCTCGGGTGCGATTTTGAGCTACATCATGTGCAAAGCCATGAACCGCTCGTTCTTCAGCGTCATTTTGGGTGGTTTTGGTGCTGAGGCGGTCACGGCCGTGGCTGGCGCACAAGAGCAACGCCCCGTGAAAAGTGGCAGCGCGGATGACGCGGCCTACATCTTGGGCAACGCCGAGTCCGTGGTGATCGTGCCCGGCTATGGTTTGGCTGTGGCGCGTGCGCAGCATGCGGTGAACGAACTGGCCGAGAAGCTGATGCACAAAGGCATCAACGTGAAGTATGCGATTCACCCTGTGGCAGGTCGTATGCCTGGCCACATGAACGTGTTGTTGGCCGAGGCAGAGGTACCTTACGACCAAGTGTTTGAGATGGAAGACATCAACGGCGAATTCGGCCAAGTGGATGTGGCCATCGTTTTGGGTGCGAACGACGTGGTGAACCCCGCGGCGTTGGAGAAAGGCAGCTCAATTTACGGCATGCCAATTTTGGAAGCCTACAAAGCCAAGACGGTGATTGTGAACAAGCGATCGATGGCGTCGGGTTATGCGGGCTTGGACAACGAACTGTTTTATATGGACAAAACCATGATGGTGTTTGGAGACGCCAAGAAGGTGGTTGAAGACATGGTGAAAGCGATTGAATGAACTCCACACAGAAGCCTTGGTTAAGCGCCTACCCAGAGGGTGTACCTGCAGAAATTGACATCACCGCGTACAGCTCGTTGGTAGATTTGATGCAAGAAAGCTTTCGCCAATACGGCGATCGCACAGCGTTCAGTTTCTTGGGTAAGCGGCTGACCTATAAAGAGCTTGACCGTTTGAGCCAAGTGTTTGCCGCCTATTTGCAAAGCCTAGGACTGGTGTTTGGTGACCGGGTGGCCATCATGCTGCCCAACGTGTTGCAGTACCCCATCGCTGTGGCGGCCGTGCTTCGCGCGGGTTTTGTGGTGGTCAACATCAACCCGCTTTACACCGCCCGCGAGTTGGAAGCCCAGCTCAAAGACTCAGATGCCAAAGCGATCGTGGTGCTCGAAAACTTCGGCGCGACTTTGCAAGAGTGTTTGGCCCGTACCCCTGTGAAGCATGTGGTGTTGTGTGCGATGGGCGACCGCTTAGGTTTGCTCAAAGGCGTGTTGGTCAACCATGTGGTGCGCAAAGTTAAAAAAATGGTGCCTGCGTTCGAGCTGCCCACAGCCGTTCGATTCAACGATGCATTAGCGGCCGGCGAGCGTTGCACATTGACGTCCCCTGAGATTCATGGCGATGACTTGGCGGTGTTGCAATACACCGGCGGCACCACGGGCGTGGCGAAAGGCGCTGAGCTGTTGCATCGCAATGTGATGGCCAATATGTTGCAAGCGTCAGCGTGGTTTCAACCGGCACTCAAGCGCATTCCAGCCAACGAAATTCCAACTTTCATTTGCCCGCTGCCGCTGTATCACATCTTCGCGTTCACGCTCAACATCATGGCGTGTATGCGCATGGGCGGCTGCTCGGTGCTCATCCCCAACCCGCGTGATTTGCCTGCGGTGTTCAAAGAGATCAGCAAGCATCGCTTCCATGTTTTCCCTGCGGTGAACACCTTGTTCAACGCCTTGGCCAACCACCCTGATTTCAATAAAGTAGATTGGTCGCACTTGGTGGTGTCCGTGGGCGGCGGCATGGCCGTGCAAGGTCCAGTCGCCAAGTTGTGGCTGGAGAAAACCGGCTGCCCCATTTGCGAAGCCTACGGTTTGTCAGAAACCAGCCCTGCTGCCAGCGGTAACCCTGTGACCAACAAAGCCTTCAACGGCTCAATTGGTGTGCCATTGCCCAGCACTGACATGAAGATCATCGACGATGACGGCAACGAAGTGCCTGTGGGCACGCCTGGTGAGATCGCCATTCGTGGCCCACAAGTGATGGCTGGCTACTGGCAGCGCCCCGATGAAACCGCCCGCGTGATGACGGCCGATGGCTTCTTTAAATCAGGGGACGTGGGCGTGATGGACGAGCGCGGCTACTTCCGCATCGTCGATCGCAAGAAAGACATGATCTTGGTCAGTGGCTTCAACGTCTACCCCAACGAGATTGAAGAAGTGGTGGCTGGCTTGCCCGGCGTGCTGGAGTGCGCGGTGATCGGCATTCCAGACGAGCGCTCGGGCGAGGCCGTCAAACTGGTGGTGGTCAAGAAAGACGCTGCCTTGACCGAAGCGCAAGTGTTGGAACACTGCCGCCACAACCTCACGGGCTACAAAATGCCGCGCGTGGTCGAGTTCCGTACGGAGCTGCCGAAAACACCCGTGGGCAAAGTGCTGCGCCGCGAGTTGCGCGACAAAACCCCTGCATGAGCCGCATCGCGCTGGTCAGCGCCATGCATGAAGAGCTGGCCGCTGTGCTTGCTCGCATGCCCAATGAACACAAAACCGTGGTGGCGGGTCGCGAGTTTTGGGTGGGGCATTGGCACGGTCACGACGTGGTGGCTGTGCTCTCGCGAATTGGCAAGGTGGCTGCAGCCACCACGGCCACAACCCTGATTGAGCGTTTTGGTGTGAGTCGCATCGTCTTCACCGGTGTGGCTGGCGGTTTGGCGCCGCATGTGAATGTGGGCGACGTGGTGGTGGCGCGTGAATTCATTCAGCATGACATGGATGCATCGCCTTTGTTCCCGCGCCACGAAGTGCCGTTGACGGGCATGACACGTTTTTTGGCTGACCCCGTGTTGAGCGACGCCTTGGCAGCTGCAGCCCCCTTCGCGATGCAAGACATGCTGGCAACTCTGCCCCCAAACGAATGGCTCAACCTAGACTTGCCCAATGCAAAAGTACATCAAGGCTTGATAGCCAGTGGTGACCGCTTTGTGTCGCAAACTTTAGAGAGCCAAACTTTGCAGCGAGATCTGCCGCATGCCTTGGCGGTCGAGATGGAGTGCGCCGCCATGGCGCAGGTGTGTCACGACTATGGCGTGCCTTTGGCTGCGGTGCGCACCATTTCAGACCGCGCCGATGATGCGGCGCATGTGGACTTTCCGCGATTCATCCAAAGCATCGCCAGTCGCTACAGCGTGGCGGTGCTTGACCGCCTGCTGTCCACGCTGGCCGTTTGATTACTTGAGCCAGCCGCGTTTGCGGAAGTACCACATGGGCACCAAAGCGCTGGCAATCATCAGGCACAAGGCCATCGGATAACCCCACGTCTTGTCGAGCTCTGGCATGTACTGGAAGTTCATGCCGTAGATGCTGGCAATCAAGGTGGGCGGCAGCAAGGCCACGCTGGCCACCGAGAAGATCTTGATGATCTTGTTCTGGTTGATGTTGATGA
>ERZ650308.2045-NODE-2045-length-10137-cov-3.713549_pt1 | contig 10137 bp, 2 predicted proteins | sample MGYA00376244_ERZ650308 | MGnify/ENA primary metagenome ERZ650308 (study PRJEB26733, sample SAMN07839295) | wastewater metagenome | biome: small river; feature: stream; material: water | place: USA: North Carolina | collected 2016-04-26 ...
GTCAAAGTATTGCCAACAACCAAACCACATCTCCGGTATCTAATGCGTTCTTCACTGTCGAAGTATCAAACGCTGCCAACTTTACGGTCGGTGGCAATACAGTATTGATTCAAGATACGCCGAACACATCTGGATCTATCTCTGGCACATTGATCGAGGTCACCTCTCCTGTGGCCACATCATTTAATGCAAGCTCCAATGTTGTCGGCGGACAAGCAGCAACATTCGACGGCGAATCTTCTGTAACTACTGGTAGTGCATACACATTCAATGCTAACACAGACGTGATTGAAGGCGTCAATTTGACGTTCGATGGATCAAGCAATGTTGTGTCTGGTGTCATCGACACATTCAATGCCAATAACGATGTTGCGAATGGAGTAGCATTTACATTCGATGGTGTTGCTAACATTACACCAGGCTTCACCGCATCGTTCGATCCTAACCAAATCACGTCCGGCACAGTAGAATACTTTACAGCGAATGTGGGAGTTACTCCTGCAGCGGTGCTGACGTTCAACGCCAACTCAGGCGTCCGTATATCTGCCAACACAACATTCGATGCTAATACAGACGTCACAGGTTCTATCCTGACGGTCGATATCGCCGCTAATGCAGTAACGACGTCGATGACAGGAACGACTGTGTGTGCCACAACTCCTTGGTCTGATTATGTAGCGAGTTCCAATACTGGTGGCGTTGATATCAGAAACAACAAGCTATCAATCAAATCATCTCCACTAGCGGCCCAGGCTTTGGTAGCAGGAGATGTTGCATTGTATGTGAACACAGACAAGTATCCTGTTGCTGGGCTGGTTAACGGATACTCATACAAGGTACAATCAGCAAACGCCACTCACCTCGCCTTTTCGAATAAATTTGAAATTGTGGTTGGTTCGAATACAGGGTTCGTTGTTGGCAACTACGTATATCAAATGGATGGCGACACCCTGCCAGGTGCTGGGGTGACTGTATACATGACCCCCGATCGCAAGAGCATCGTTGCGCCAAATACAATTCCTCCTTCAACTGCTATCACTCTAAACAACGTGACTGCTATTGGTAGAGTCGCTAGCATCTATAACAACACCGTTACCATTGAATACACCAACGATGAACAACAAGCGTTCCAGCTGTATAGTTCTATATCTGGTGTTACTTGCGCAACTTATGCGAATTTTACAACTGCAGCAAACGTAGTTGTCAGCTCGACTATTAGTACGACGTTGTCGGCTACTAGAATGCCATACACAATCGCGATCGGCAACTCGAGTGTATCCATTGCAAACGGAGCAACGGTATTCCAGCGTGCAGACAGTCTATCAGCAGCCAACACAGGCAAGGGTACTGTTCTCTACGTAAACAACGCGAATACAAGCAATAAGACTGTAGTCATCGACGCTTCGACTATCGAAGGCGAATTTACCAATAGTTATCAGACCGCATCCGGCTCACTGATCCCTGGAAGTAACTTGATGATTGGAACGGTGGGATCAAACGTTGCCATCAGATCGTTCAGCAATCGTGTGCCGATCACTCCATCGACATTGCCAGAGGCTGGCATTGGCCAGTTCAAGTTGCCAATCCTCTCCATAAATGTGTTGAAGTACACGAAGAGTGTCCAGTTTTATGGTTTGACAGGAATGAGCGTCACTGGTGCGAATAGCGTATTCAAGTTGACTGATGCCAACACATATTTGTCAGAAGGTCAGGCAATCAAGATAACAACATCTGCCACCAAGGGTATTCCTACTCTGATCAATACGCAACTAGCACAGTCGACATACTACGTGCAGTTTGCCAACTCGACAGTGTTCGCCCTTGCAAACACATACGGTGGTGGTCGCGTGGCTTTGGTTCCTCCAGTTCAACCTTTCGCTGCAAGTGATTCTGTCTCGTACAACTTCACACAACAGTATGCCCTGGCGACAACCCGTCTAGGCACAATCGCCAAAGCAACCGCGAACACTCTGTTTGCAGTTGGCGATCCTCTGTTTTACAGTGTGAATGCTGGAAACACTGCTGTCGGCGGTATGACCAAGGATAGCATATACTACGTCCAGTTCGCTAATACAACCACGTTTGCGGTATCGTCGAGCAACACAATCACATTAACGACTGCTGCCAACACAACGGTTGCTAGTGGTAGTGTGGTGTACCAACGCGCTGGTGCGACTGGCAACAACACGAACACGGCCGTAGGAACAGTGACGCAAGTAAATGGTGGCATCATTACAATCACGACAAGAGGATTGTCTGGTATGTTTACCGCTACTGCTAACTTGATTATCAACTCTGTGGCAAACGTTGCGTTGTCTGGCGTCGATATGTCTGGTGCAGCTCGTATTCCTCTAACAAAAGGAAAAACAGAGTCTGGCCACGTTGTCCGATATATGACTGGATCTAACAGCACAATCGCAACAACTGGCGGTGCTGTATTCCAACCAGGCGATCCTGTACAATATACAACATCACTTGGCAACTCTGCTGTGGTGGGCATTACAGCAAACGCGATATACTACATCGACACTGCCAACTCAACTGCCGTATCATTGTCCGCAACACGTGGCGGTCCACGATTGTTGTTGACCAACAAAGGCAACACAGAAGCTGGACACTATTTGTCGGGCATCAGCACGATTCAAACATCCAACGCATACTTGTTTAATCCAGGTGAGCGCGTTCGTTATATCAGCGATGCTGGCAACACTGCAATCGGTGGGCTTGTCAACAACCAAGTGTACTATGTGCACTCCACTATCGATGTCGATCGAATCACACTAGCAACACAAATGTCTACCGGCAAGGTTGGTACGAACGTGTTCTTCAACTCATCAACATCGGTGACTGGTGGTACTGGTGGTGGGGCAAACAGCACTATCACCATCGCTAACGCCAACTCACTGTTCGATGTTGGTGACGCAGTATACTACAACGTATCAGGTGGCAATACTGCTCTAGCAAACTTGGTATCCGGAGAAGTGTACTACATTGAGTCGGCGAACGCATCTGTGGTGTCGTTGTCATCTACCATCGGCGGGTCACGTATCATTACCGCATCTGGTGTTGGTGAGTTGGGTCATCAGCTTGTTGCCATATCTCGTGGCCGCATCGGACTGACTCGTGGAGCTACAACATCCAACGGTCATTCGATCACTGGCGAAGATCTAAAATCTACAATTGCTACACCTGATGCTGGCAAATTCGTTGCAGGAGACCAAGTTGTATATAACGTGGCTGATGGCACCACACCGCTTTCTGATTTGATTATCAATGCTGTGTCGCTGTCAGTCGGATCCAATGTCGGCTTCGTGGTCGGTAACCCTGTATGGCAACGTGTTGGGGGAACTGCAAACACTGGCGTTGCAACGGTCGCGGCAATTGGTGCAAACACCATCTTGTTGACTGGATCTACGCTACAAGGCACATTTGTGACCAGCGCTAACGTGTTCGCCAACTCTACGACCAACACTTCCGTCGTATCAGTAAACCGCGGATCGGTATACACTGTTCAATTCGCTAACACCACTCACCTGAGCTTGAACCTAGGATCAGGAACTGTTGGTGGCGGACGCCGTACTGCTCTAACAAAAGGTACAACTCAGCAAGGGCACCTGTTGACACAGGTCGGTAGCAAGAGTATAATCGCTACTGCGGCTGGTTCAAACTATAATGTTGGAGACTTGGTCAAGTACAACGTAGATCCAGGATACGCTCCTGTCTCTGGCTTGGCTAACGGTACCACATACTTTGTTCAGTTCGCAAACTCTACCGCTATCGCTCTTGCTGCGACAGCAACCGGTATCCGCTTGCCAGTCGCACAATCGTTGACCTCTGGTAACGCACATACAATATCCCTACAAGACGGTAACACCAACTACATCACATTAGCATCTGCAAACTCTTTTGTTGTTGGTGATAAGGTATTGTACTCTGTCGCTGCAGGTAATACTACAATCGGCGGTCTCAGATCAGGCAACGAATACTACATCCAGTTTGTTAATAACAGCGTAATTACTTTGGCCAACACTGTTGGTGGTGATCGTATTAACCTAACAAGTGGTGCAGATGAAACTGGTCACACAATTACAGCAGTCGGAAGCCGCAGCGTTATCTTGACACCGCTAGCACGATCTGTATTGGTGGGAGACGAGGTTGTATACTATCCACCATCATTCGACGTGAATGCCATTGGTGGATTGAATGCTAACACATCATACTTCGTCCAATTTGCAAACTCTACCGCCATCGCTCTTGCCAATACTTCTGGTGGAACTCGTATCACCCTGACACAAGCTGGTGCAAATAGTCCGGGCCACGTATTGAGCGCTTCTGGTAGAAGTAGCACTTTCATTGCTCCATCGACTCAATTTGAAGTCGGCGATCGTGTACTGTACACAGTCCGCAACGGCAACACAGCAATGATCGGCCTCACACCAGACGAGACGTATTACATCCAGTTTGCAAACAACACACTATTCGCTGTTGCTAATAACATGGATATCGTACTTGCAGTCAATTCATCTTCTGGATTCAACGTCAATGATGTTGTGTATCAGAGAAAAGAAGGTTCAGCAAACAGCGCTGTTGGTACAGTAATCGATGTTAATACTGGTTACCTAACAATCAACGCCGCGTCTGCTGTTGGCCGCTTTGTTTCAAGCTCTAACGTATTCTCGACCAATGCGTCGCCAGCCAACACAAACGTGACATCCGCACAGTTCGTTGGTATCCGTATGCCACTCTCAAGAGGCAAGACTGAACGTGGCCACACATTCTCGTCTTACGGCGACCACAATACAATCGCAACTGCCAATGCTTCCGCATTCAGTAACGGTGATGCTGTAACGTACATCACAGATGTGGGTAACACAGCAATTGTTGGTTTGTCTAACAATACCGGCTACTTCGTGCAGTTCGCCAATGCAACACACATCGCGTTGACCACATCTGTGGGTGGAAGCCGTGTGGCGTTGACGTCTGTTGGGCAAGGTGCTGGACACTACTTGGTACAATCCGGCAACAACAGCTACATCAAGACATCATTGGGAGCAACTGTGACTATTGGTGAGCCAGTGATCTATAAGGTCGCTGCAGGCAATACCGCAATTGGTGGTTTGACAAACAACACAACTTACTACGTTGAATTTGCTAACACGACCGCAATTGCGCTCGCTAACACCATTGGTGGCCCACGTGTTTCATTGACAGCTGGTGATAATCAGGTAGGTCATAGCCTGCAAGACAGCAGCCTAAATACACTAAAGATCACCAACGTTGTTAACAACAGCATTGCGCCATATATCTCGATTGCGCCAGGTCTTACTATATCACAAACAAACGCAAACGGCTCGATAACGTACACAGCAAATATCGTATCCGTAGACGCTTCCCTTTAAACGACTATGCCAAAACAAATTACCAATAACTTGCGAGTAAGACAAGCGGATTTATTCAAGCAATCAGTTGCTAGCAATACTTCCCCTCACTTTGTATATCTCGCACGTCACTTACCATATCAGGCAGGCGATGCGGTACCACCGGATATCGACCTCAGCTTGACAGGATCATTGTACGACCAATACCGTAACATGATCTGTGGTAAGCACATCACGGGTGGTGATATTGCATATCTGATCCGTGATATTGGTTGGGTGTCAGGAAACGTGTACGACTTTTATGATGATGCTGATGCGGATTTGTTTGCTAAGGACTTCTATGTCGTAGTTAAACGCGGCACAGCAAGAGATGTGTTTTTGTGCATTGGTAACAATGGCCGCGCGATTTCAACTGTGGCACCAAGCCTGACAGCAACATCAGCGGCGGAATTTGCTGGATATGAGACTCGTCCTGATGGATACATCTGGAAGTATATGTTCAGCGTCAGCCAGGTAGAATACAACAAGTTCCACACCGTTGGCACTATTCCAGTTGTTCCTAATGCTGCTGTATCGGGCAACTCTGTATCAGGTAGCATTGACTACATTGCGCTCACAAAGGGTGGTTCGGACTATGGTTCGTACAATAGTGGACTGATTCAGGCGATTTCTGTTGATAACGATCCTTTGTTGTTCGCAATTGAGACGACAGCTTCTTCCAATGCACACTATTATGATGGATGTGCAGTTAAGATTGTTGAAGGCAAGGGACAAGGACAGATCCGAAAGATCGACACGTATTATGCGGTTGGTGGTGCTCGTCGCATCAAAATCGACACCGCATTCGACCTTACTCCAAACACTTCATCAAGATATGAGATTACCCCAGCTGTCGTTCTTGTCGGAGACGGAAATGGTTTCGCAGGACGAGCATTAGTCAATGCAGTTGCTGGAAATACAATTTCATCGATTGAGATTACTACGCACGGCAACTCATATACATGGGCAAGCGCTACTGTAGTGGGTAACACAGGCGGTCTATCAAACACAGCAACCATTCGTCCGGTTATTGGCCCATTTAATGGCCACGGAAGCAACCCGGCTATTGAGCTTGGAAGCAACTCGATCTGCATTTCGACCAAATTCAATTCAGTTGATTCTGGTGGCAAAGTAAAAGATGTGAACGACTTCCGAACAGTTGGCGTCATCAGAAGCCCATTGTTTGCCAACGTGCAACTGACGCTAGATGCTACTGCTGACTTCATTGAAGGCGACACTGTAGTACAAAGCACAACAGGAGCAACTGGTGTTGTAACAGTATCCACCGGAACAACCGTGCTACGTCTAACGGACGTGCTCGGATATTTTAGAAGCGGATATTCGGTTGTTGGTCAAACAGCTCCTAACGCCAACGCTGTTGTTGCGTCAGTCACTGGGCAAGAAACATACATTGACCAAACTTCTAAACTAGAATTCGCAATCGCATCTGGATCTTTCGACCACGATGAGAAGGTTGTTCAATCTGGATCGCCAGCAAACGCATACATCTACACCTCGAATAGTACAGTATTGAGCGTGACGGATATTCGTGGCGAATTTGTCAACATTGGCACAGCAGCACCGGGTGCCAACATTACCATCCGTGGTGAATCTAGTGGTGTAACAGCTATTGCAGGCGCAGTAACGGCCGGTGATCTCGTAGTCGGGTCTGGAGAAGTGTTATACATAGACAATAAATCTCCAGTTGCGAAAAACGACGGCCAGACAGAAACAATCAAAGTTATTTTAGAGTTTTAAAGAGGACATAAATGCCATTAGCTATCCAGAACACCACACTTGCTGGTGCTCCATATTTTGATGATTATTCTAATGCGGAAGCAAATAACTATCATCGAGTGCTCTTTAAGCCTAGCGTAGCTGTCCAAGCACGTGAATTGAACCAGCTCCAAGCAATGTTGCAGAGCCAGGTCGAACGCTTCGGTGATGGTGTATACCGCCGTGGTACAATTCTGCGTGGATGTAACATCACGTTTGACTCATACTACAACTACGTCAAGCTGACTGACCAACAACTGAATGGCACTTCTGTTGACGTTGAAGCGTTTGCTAACTGCTTGTTGATCTCCACTACTGGCCTTGAGTCTGTTGTTGTCAATCAATTGAGTGGTTTGACTGCTTTGGCACCAGACTTGAACACTCTATACATCAAGTACATCAACACTGGAACTTCCACATATACAAACGGCGAACCGTTTGATGTGAAGTCATACTCAGCAAACAACACCCTCACCGCATATAACCGCACCCGTACTGTCGAGTCTGTACAGGTTGTTGCAGGTGGCGTCGGATACTCTAACACCGACACAATCGAATTTGTTGCTAATAACGACAGCGGCGCAGGTGCTAAAGCTACTCTGACCACCCACGCCAACGGTACTTTACGTGCAGTGACTGTCACGAATAAGGGTACAGGATACGTTAATCCACCTACTGTGTTGGTCAATACAACTACAGGTATCGATGCTCAACTTGCTGCCATCAACTACCTTGGTCAGTTGGTCGTAGCAAACTCATCATTTGACCCAGTCGGTGTAAGCTACGCTGCTACCGTTAGCGACGGTACGATCTTCCAAAAGGGACACTTCCTCAATGTTACACCACAAACGCTGGTAGTATCGAAGTATGGATCGATTGCAGATGGCCAACCAAATAACGCATTTGTTGGCTTCAGCACAACCGAAGCTGTTATCAATAGCTACTCCGACGATACATTGTTGGACAACTCTGCAGGATCTACAAACGAAATGGCACCAGGTGCTGATCGTTTGCAGCTTACTCCGCGTCTTGTTGTATTGACACCGGACGAAGCTCGCGCCGATACTGAATTCTTGACATTGGTTGAATTCCAAAATGGTTACCCAGTACGTACTCAGCTCGACACTGTCCACAACTCGCTCAGCACAGAAGTTGCAAAGCGCACCGCAGAAGAAAGCGGCGACTATGTTGTAACTCCATTCGGCGTGTATGCTGAAGAAAAGTTTGACTTGGTTGGTGGCGCAATGGTTGCCAACACAACTCACTTGAATGCAGTCGTGACTCCAGGCGTTGGTTATGTTCAAGGTATCCGCACTGAGATCTTCAATAACTACCGCTTCCCGATGCGTAAGTCTACAGACACTCAATTGATTGAGTCTCAGTACATCTCTACGAACTTCGGCAACTTTGTATACGTCAACAACCTTGCTGGTAGTGGCTTCAACCCAGTCTCATCTGCAAACGTTGTGATCTACAGCACTGCAATGCAGGCTGCTAATAGCACCAACTACGGTGCTAACATTCCAACTGGTACAGGAAGTATCGGTACAGCACGTCTCCGCGGTCTTGAATATGACTCAGGTACGCCTGGTACGCCACAAGGCCAATACCGCATGTACTTGTATGATGTGAAGATGAATCCGGGCAAGACTTTTGAGTCTGCTCGTGCTATCGGCATCTCCAGCTTGGCTGCTGCTGACATTGTAACGTCTGGCAACACCACAGTTCAAAAGGCAAAACTATACGACGTCAACAAAGACGGTCTCGTGTTCCCAGTTGGTGCTGGCGCTCTCAAGTCCACCAACAACGCAACGCTCGTTTATAGAACAGTCAACACTGGTGTTACATTCGCAACGACAGGTAACGTGCAGATCACATTCTCGTCTTCTGACACTACATTCCCATACACTCCTGGTACCACATTGTCGACCACGGAAGAAAATGACTTTATTTTCATCCCAACATCGAACACTCAAAGTACCAACGTGGCTGGTTGGAGTGCTGCAGCTACGCTCGGAAGCAACACAGTTACTGGTACTGCTACAACATTTACGACAACATTCTCTGTTGGCGATTTCATTGCTCTAGCAAACACCACAGCAACAGTTGTTAAGCGTATCACTCAGATCGAATCCAACCTCAAGTTGTATACTGATACAAACTACGCAGCAGCAATGACTGGTAACGTGGCTATCTACTTCCCTAAGTATCAGCCAATCAACTTGCTCAGCAGAACAGCAGCGAACATTCGCGTCAATAGCGCAAACACTGTAACTGCCGATCTTGGTTTGACATACATCGGCGCTACGTTGGCATCTCCAATGCCTGTGACAGCATACTACAATGCTAAGGTTGCTAACCCACCACTGCGTACCAAGAAGCTACAGAAGGACGTGTTGGTCAAGATCTCCACAGCTACTACAGCTACCAAACCGAATGGTCCTTGGTGCTTGGGTATTCCAGATACACACAAAATCACTGGTGTGTATATCGGTTCATCTAACAACTATGCAGCAAACACCACAAACTATGTAAGCCAATTCGAATTGGATAACGGTCAGCGTGATAACCTGTACGGTCTATCATACTTGAAGAAGAAGCCTGGTTCTACTGTCAACACCACTGGCTCTAGCTTGGTTGTTAAGTTGGACACATACTACGGTCACTCAGATGTGACTGGTGGTGCATACTTTGCTGGTCCAGCATCGTATCCTATTGACGACGTCAACCAATCTGCAAACACAATCGCTATCACTACCGAAGAGATTGAAGTGTTCGTATCGAACAGAGACGGTGCTGTATATGACCTACGCAACTCGATCGACTTCCGTCCTTTGGTTGCTAACACTGCCAACGCAATTGCAGTATCTCTATCCAGCGCTACAGTTGATCCTGCAGTAACGGAAGCGATTGCTGTATCGCCAAATTACTTCCCATAGATCGG